>FWWM01015951.1_pt1 | contig 11331 bp, 10 predicted proteins | sample 2228351 | NCBI WGS metagenome assembly FWWM01 (sample SAMEA103939774, study PRJEB20133) | metagenome
CGGTTGCCGGGGGCTGGGGGCCGGGGGCCGGCGCGCGGGCGGCGGCGTCCCGATGCCTGATGGCCTGCTCCACATCTTCCCGCGTGACGAGGCCATCGGGGCCGGTGCCGGTGAGTCGGTTCAGGTCAATGCCCTCGGATGCAGCGATGCGACGGGCGAGGGGAGTGGCTTTGACCTCGCCCCTCGGTCCCCCTTTTTCTTCTCCTGCAGGGAGTGGCGCGACGGGGCGAGACGTGACGTCAGCGGCCTGTATCCGCCCATTCGGGCCGCTGCCGGCAACTTGCGCCAGCTCGATGCCGAACTGCCGCGCCAGATGGCGCGCCTTCGGCGTAGCGAGAAGCGTGGGGGCCGGAGACCGGAGGCCAGGAGTCGGAGGTTGGGGAGGTTGGGGGCCAGGCGCTGAGGACTGGGGGCTGGTCGCCGTGTCTTGTACCTGGCTGCGGCCCTGGAATTCGCACACAGCCGTCCCGGCGGGCACCGTCGTCCCGGCCGGCACCAGGATCTGCACCAACACGCCATCTTCCGGCGCGGTCAGCTCCAGGGTCACCTTTTCGGTCTCGTAGGTGCAGAGCGCTTCCTCGGCTCTGACTTCATCGCCGGGGGCCTTCAGCCACTCGGTGATGGTGCCGTGGGTCATGGTCAGGCCTAATTTAGGCAGAATGATTTGCATGTCGCGCCTCTCAAACAGGAAATCGTAGCTCGTCGGGCACTCGCGCGGCCGATCGGTGCATCGGCTGCATGCCCGTCTGGCTGGATCGGCCGCTCATGCCAGTCGGTATGCCAGTGGCTCACCGGCCAGGAAGCGCAGGATGGGCATATAGTCGTCCCCGCGACTCGGGATGACGCCCGCAGGCGGCGCGCCGGCCGCCGTGTGCGGCGTCAGCAGCACGTTCCAGGCCGGGCTTTCAGCCGCCAGGCAACGCAACGGATTGTCCGGTCGGAGCGGTTCCCATTCGAATGTGTCGAGCGCAACGCCGGCCAGATGGCCGCTGCGGACCGCCTGGGCGAGCGCGGCTTCGTCCAGCACGCTGCCGCTGCCGCAACTGACCAGAAATGCACCGCGCTTCATTGCGGCGAACTGTTCGGCGCGCAACGCCAGGTCGGTGGCCGGGAAATAGGGCAGCAGATTGACCAGGAAGTCGCTCTCGGCCAGCAATTCATCCTGCGCCGCATAGACGATGCCCAGCCGTTCTTCCTGCCACGTGGGCAGCCGGCGCCGACGATTGTAGAGGACGCGGCACTCCCAGCCCTTCAGTCGTCGTGCCAGCTCTGCCCCGATCTCGCCGAAGCCGAGGATGCCCACCGTCTGTCGCCACAGCCCGCCGATGCCCTGGCGCGCTGACCAGTTGTAGGCAAAGGTGTCCTCGTCGGTACGACGTGAGGGCCCCCAATCGCCGCCGTAACGCGCGATGGCTTCGACCTCGCGCAGCCGCTTGGCCAGCGCCAGCATCTGCATCACCAGGTGTTCGGCCACCAGAATGACCCCGCGCTGCGGCCAGGTAGCCACGACGATGCCTGCAGCACGCGCGGCATCCAGGTCAATGTCGTGCGCCAATGAACCGAGCCGCAGGATCATTTTCAGTTGCGGCGCGGCCGCAATCAGATCGCGATTGATCACGCCGGCGCGCTCGCTGATCAGGAACACTGCTTCCCTCAGGTAGGGGCGCAGCGTCTCTAGGTCGGGCTGGCGCAACACGACGACGTCCAATTCCGGCGGCGCAGCTGCCAGAGCGTCCCGCTGGTGGCGCAGGCCGCGCTCGGTCAAGAACAAGGTCCGATAGGTCATCGGCTGATCTGTCCTTTCATCCCGGTTGTCCGCGCGCTGATCGGCATGCCGGCCATGCCACAGCGCACAGCCCCGTTTGAGCTAGATGATGGTATACTGTGCGCCAGGTCGGCCTCCCTGTGCTGACCGATCCCCATCTCACGACGGAGGAAGCGGATCCATGGACCTCAACGGAAAAGTCGCTCTGGTGACCGGCGGTGCGATCCGTGTGGGCAGAGCGATCGCCCTGGCGCTGGCACGCGCCGGTGCCGACGTGGCGATCAATTACTTTTCTTCGGCCGGCGCCGCCGTCGCGACGGTCGGCGAAATCGAAGCCTGCGGCCGCCGCGGGCTGGCAATTCAGGCCGATGTGGCGCAGGGCGATCAGGTGCGCTGCCTCGTCGAGCAGGCCGTGGCCGGCCTGGGCCGGCTGGATGTCCTGGTCAACAGCGCGTCGCTGTGGCGCAAGACGCCCTGGGCCGAGTTGGACGAAACGGCCTGGGATCAGCTCGTGGACATCGCGCTGAAAGGGCCGTTTCTGTGCGCCAAAGCGGCCGCGGCGCACCTGACCGCGCATGGCGACGGCGCCATCGTCAACATCGTGGACCTGTCGGCGTTCGTGCCGTTCCCCGGCTACATGCCGCACTCGGCGGCCAAAGCCGGGCTGGTGAACCTGACCTACGCCCTGGCGATGGAACTGGCGCCGACCGTGCGCGTGAACGCAGTTGCGCCGGGGCCGGTGCTCCCTCCGCCCGATTACACCGAAGCTCAAATTCAGGCCGCGGCGCGGCGTACCCTGCTGGGCCGCTGGGGCACAGCCGATGATGTCGCCGACGCGGTCGTCTTCCTGGCCCGGGCGCCCTACATCACCGGTGTGGTGCTGCCGGTGGACGGCGGCGAGCGGCTGGCCCGGCGCTGACCGGCCGGCTGTTGTCAATTCAACACGCGTAGCCGGCCATCGCGGCGCGCGCCGCCCTCCGGCACGACGCCGCCGTGCCCCGCGATGTGTTCGAGCAACAGGTCACGCACGCGCAGACCGGTGTATGCGCGCGGGATGGCCGTCAGGTCGAAGAGCGGCCGGGGCAACCGGTGGCCGACATGCGCCTCCCAGGCCGCGGCCGGCCCGCGCAGAAAGCTGGCGGCAGCCACAACGAACTCGCGTTCGTGCCAGGCAACCATCGGCCGCCCTTCCACCGTCAGATCCTCCACGACGGCCGCCTCGCGCACAGGGCCGAGCCGAACGGTATAGCGCACGGCGGCGCTGAAATGGAGAAAGCCCCGCTCGGTGTGCGGCTCGCCCGGCCGCTCGACGCGCAGCGCATTGTCGCGTACCAGGGCCTCGAGCTGATGGCCGGTCAGGCGCAGCAGGCAGACCACATCGGGAAACGGCATGACATCGAACCAGTCGCCGAGCGTCACGGCCCGGCCCGGCTGCAGCCCGGCGCAGACGCTGCTGGCGTCCACGACGGCGAGATCAACGCGATAGCCGGCCGACCGACAGCAGCTCACCAGCCCATCTGCAATGAAGTTGGCGAACGCCGATTCGCCCGCCGCGAAACGGGTGCGCACGGCGTCGGCGCTCAGGTCGGGATCGGCGGCGACGATGCCGAGCACCCGTTGCCGCTGCGCTTCGATCTGTGCCAGCAACGGCTGCACGTGCGCCTGTGCGAACGCCGCATCGGCCGGCAGATCGAGGGCGGCGCACAACCGGGCATCCACGACTTCGACCGTGTCGCCCACGTTGATTTCGACCTCGCCGATGAACTGGCCGAACTTGCCGGCCTGGACGATGGGGATGCCGTTGACGATGTTTTCGGCACTCAGGCCGGCCTCGTTCAGCGCGCTGTGCGTGTGGCCCCCGACGATCAGGTGAACAGTGTCGGCGGGCAGGCTGCGGGCCAGTTCTAAATCGCCCGCGCCGACCACCTGCGCGCTGTGTTGATTCAGGCTCAGGCCCAGGTGGCTCAGCACGATCACCACGTCGCACAGCGGCCGGAGCGCGGGCAGCAGGTGAGCCGCCGTGGTCACCGGATCGGCGATGCAACGGTTGCTGCCCGGTTCAGGATGCACCTGGCCGGCCGTGATCAGGCCGATAAAGCCGATGCGCACTCCTCTGGCCACGACGATGGCGGCCGCCGGGCATCGTTCGGCGAGAGCCGGTGCGCCGGTCACGTTGGCCGCCAGCACGGGAAAGCGCGCTGCGTGGTCGAGCGCGCGTGCCAGCGATGCCGCGCCCAGGTCCAGGTCGTGATTGCCGGGCACGCCGAGGTCTATCCCTGCCAGCGAGAGGAGACGATAGCCGGGATGCACCTGGTGGGCAGGACCATCGTGGTCCAGCAGCAGATCGGAGGGGTGGCCGCCGCTTTCGTCGCCGGTGGTGACCGCCAGGACAATGGTCTGCGGATCGGCTGCATAACGTCGCCGTTCGGCTTGCAGCCTGGCTGCCAGCCGCGGGAAAGCAGCGATCCGGCCGTGCAGGTCATTCACATGCAACAACCTGATGCGCATCGGCCAACCTGAGCGTTCGGCGGCCGGTGGCAATTCCGCATCGGCGGCCGGAACGATCTGCGTCACGGGCCCCGCCGTGGCATCGCCATGCAACAGGCAGATCGCCGCCTCTGTCGCACCGTATGGGTTGGCCTGACCTCGCACCAACCTCATGGCCCCCAATGCACCCACCGTTCTCTGTTATCCTGTCATGCCTTGCGCTTCACGATTCACGCCTCCCGCATCACGCAATCCGATCCAACATCTCCGGCCGGATCGGATAGATGGCCGGCTCGCCGGCGAAGAAACGGCGCAGCTCTTCGACGGCCAGCTCGCCCATTCGGCCGCAGTTTTCGATGCAGCCTGCGATGTGCGGCATGACCACCACGTTCTCCAGCCGGCGCAACGGGCTGTCGGCCGCGGGCGGCTCCGGATCGGTGACGTCGAGAAAGGCGAAGAAGCGGCCCCGGCTCAGCTCACGGATCAGTGCTGGTTCGTCTATCAGGCTGCCGCGTGCGGTGTTGATGAGCAACGCATCGTCCTTCATCAGCGCCAGGCGCCCGGCATTCAGCATGTGGATGGTGTCGGGTTTGGCCGGCGCGTGCAGTGAGACGATGTCGGCCCGGCGCAGCAGCTCTTCCAGCTCGACCTTCTCGGCGCCCAGGGCGGCCGCGTCCTCGGCCGTGAGGAATGGGTCGTAGACCAGCACGTGGACGGCGAATGCTTGCAGCAGCTTGATGACGTGCCGGCCGACATTGCTGGCACCGATGATGCCGACCTCTTTGCCGAACAGCTCGCGTGCGGGCCACCAGGAGGTCTCGCGCCAGCCGCCGGCGCGCACGTGTTGCGCCAGCGGCCACACCCGCTTCATGCCGACGATCATCAGGCCGAGGGTAGTTTCGGCTACGTCTATGGCCAGTGCCAGGCCGGCGCTCGTCACGTGCACGCCGGCCGCCCACAGGGCGTCGGAGACGAAGCGTTTGACGCTGCTGCCCATGTGGGCCATGGCCTTCAACCGCGGCGCGGCCGCGATCACGTCGGCGTCGAGCTGCGCCACATCCCAGCTGGTGATGCACGCATCGGCGGCGGGCAGCAGGGCCAGGAGGTCGGCCTTGTCGGCGGGCTCCGGGCCCTCGTGATGGATGACGTCGGCGAAGGACGCCAGCTCGCGCCAGGCCGCCGGGGTGAACATGCGACGATAGTGATTTTTGCCGATGGTGATGGCGACAATGGGTCGGGTCATGGGCGAATCCGCTCCACCGGGTGGATGCGAGCGGCCTCGCGGCGCAGGGCGGCCAGTTCCGGCTCGAAGCGCGCCAGCAGGGACGGGTCGGGCCACAGGCGCAGATTCGAATCGAGCAGAAGGATAGCGGCCCGGCCGGCCCCTGCCAGCAGCACGATTGCCATTTCCAGGTCATCCTGCGCCACCTGGATGGATGGCCGAAAGGCCTGGAGCAGTGCGGCCGCTTCGATGGCGAGCCGCGTCAGATCCACCGGAACTTGACATAATTGTTCGTGACCGGTCAACGTCTGGCCGGCGGTGCGCCGGGCCGCGAACGCGGTGATCGCGGCGCCGTCCTCGTCGGCGAGCGTCTGGAGCTGGCCGCGGATCGCCGCCAGCCGCTCGGCGAGCGGTGCAGTGGCTGCCTGGCCCAGGGAGGCGGCGTTGAGGCGCGCGCATGCTTCGCCCAGGCTGCAGGCCAGCGCTGCCGACGCAGCAATGACGGCGCCGGCCATGGCTGTGTTCTGGCCGGCGATGTGGTCGGTGAGTTGTCGGAACGGGTGATCGGTCAGCACGATGCCTCGCTTTTTCAGCCCTTGATGGCACCTTCGACCATGGCCCGGAAGAAGCTCTGGCGTGCCACCAGGAAGACCAGGACCATGGGCAGCGCGATGACGATGCATGCCGCGGCAACGGCCTGGGCATTGATGATGTTCTGGCCCAGGAAGTCGTACATGCCGAACATGGCGGGTTTCAGATCGTTTTTCGTGATCAGCAGGTAGCCGGCAATGAACTCGTTCCAGACGTTCACGAAGCTGAGCAGGAAGATCGCGGTCAGGCCGGGTACGGCAAGGGGCATGATGATGCGCGTGAGGGTGCCGATCGGGCCACAGCCGTCAATCAGCGCGGCCTCTTCCAGTTCGCGCGGGATGGCATCGAAGAAGCCTTTGGCGATCCAGACGCTGAGCGGCAGGAAGAAGCCGGTGTAGACGATGACGATGTAGATCCGATCGTTGTAGATCCCCTCTGCTACCTGGCGGATTGAGGCACCCATTTGATAGAGTGCCAGCAAGTTCGTCAGCAGCGGCACACCGGTGATGGCCAGAATGGCGATCATCAGGGCGTTATGGCCGGGGAAACGATAGCGAGAGAAGGCATAGCCGGCCATGCCCGCCAGCACCATCACGATCAGTGCCGTGCTGAGGGCGTAGAGCACCGTGTTGGGCAGGTAAGTGGTCAGCATCCGGCCCTTGAGCTCAAAGCCGAGCAACGAGTCGGGGGAGGGCATCAGCAGCACCACCCGTTCATAGCCCTCGATGGACCAGCGACAGGCGGTCAGATCGAATTTCGACGTGGGCGTGTCGCACGGGAAGATGACCGGTGGCTTGCGCGTCACGTCTTCCTCGCGTTTGAACGAGATCAGCACGGTGGTGGCAATGGGCAGCAGCGCGAACAACGTGATGATCAGCAGCACCAGATTGGCCAGCAGCCCTTCGCGTTGTCCGCGCGTGGACAGCAGCGCCCGTGCGGCCAGGGGGGTCTGAATTTCGGCGGCGTCTTGCATGTCAGATGCTCCTTTGCTGCACGCGCGTGATGCGCAGTGTGCCGGCGATCAGGGTCAGGTTGATCACGGCCAGGATCAGCGCAAGTGCCGCCGCGCGGCCGAAGTCCAGCGATACCCAGCCGATCGAATAGAGCAGGTAGCTGAGCACGTGCGTCGAGGTGCCCGGACCGCCGCCCGTCAGGCTGAAGACCATGCCGACGCCGTTGATGCCGCTGAGGGTCAGGCTGAAGAGCGCCACCACCATGGTCGGCAAGATGAGGGGGATGATGATGTGGCGGACGATCTGCCAGCGATTTGCGCCGTCAATGCGGCTGCTCTCGATCACTTCGTTCGACACCGTCTGCAGGGCGGCCAGCAGCAGGAGGGTGATAAAAGGCAGGGCGCGCCAGGTCGCCGCCAGGATCAGGTAGACCATGGCCGGCGACGGCGGAAAGGGAAATTCGCCGATCCACGGCCGCGGCGCGTCGGCGGTCAGGACGGAGAGCCCTTTTGGCGGAAAGAGCGCCGGATTCTGCAAGATGCCGGAGAAGAGTCCGTAGTCGGGCAACACCAGCAGCCGGAAGACCACGCCGACGATGATGTCGGCGAGAATCCACGGGATGAAGAGCAATGTGATGTAGACGCCCGACAGGCTCGATTTGCGGTTGAGGAGCAGGGCGATGATGAAGCCGAGGATCAGGGTGAGGCCGGCGTAGCCGACCAGGAAAATGAGCGTATGGCCGGCACTTTCTCCCATCTGCCTCGAATCCAGCAAGATCTCGAAATTCTGGAGGCCGACATATCGCCAGCCGTCCGGCTGCCGCTCCTGTACGCTCAACACCAGTGTGTAGAGCATGGGGTAAAACTGGATGGCGAGCAGTATCAAAATCGTCGGCAAGAGCAACAGAAATGGCAACGGATCGAACCGGGGCCGCCGTCTGGTCTGCGGCGGGGCGACTCGCTCTGACGGGGGCGCGGCTGCTAGTTGAGTCATGGGAATACCTGCCTCCATCTCCGGAAGAACAGCCTGCGTCTGTCCGGCAAGCGAGCCCTGCCGGGTGAGATGCAGTGCTGGGACGACAAGGTGAGAGGCAACCACACGGATGGGGCGAAGCCATGCCGACCGCATCGGCTGTCGTTGTGGTGCGCCTGCACCGGCTACCCGGGCAGGCGCACCAGGGCATGGGCTCGCCCCGACACGACATCAGGCGACGGCTCTCACTTGACCGTCTTGTTGAACTCGTCCTCGGCCTTCTGCAGCTCGGCGGCAATATCGGCCTTGGGATCGGTCTTGATCAGCTTGTAGACCGCATTCATGACCGCTGACTTGGCGCCGGTGACGTTGACGACCGTCGGCCAGGCGACCTTGCACTCGCTGGCCGAGGCCACCTGATACGCTTGCTGATAGAAGGGCGTCTGGAAGTCCGGCAGGGCGGCGATGGACTTGAGCACCGGCAGGCCGCCGCCCGGTCCTCGCACGTAGGCCGGGTTCTGTGCCGGCGACAGCACCCAGTTGATGAACACCTTGGCGCCTTCGGGGTTCCTGGCACCGGTAGGGATGAAGAGGGCCGAGACGCCGGTGCCGCAACCATGCTTCTTGCCCGGCGCAGCCGGGAAGGGCTGCAGGATCACATCGCCCGCGGCGATGGCATCGAGCATGTCCTCTTCGTTCTTCTTCTCGTACTTCTTGCCGCTGGGTGCCGTCAATGGATTGATGTAGCGGTAACCGAACAGACCGGTCGGGATGGCACCCGCCGAAGCGTCCTTGAACGCTTCCTCTTCCTGGAAGCCGCCCGCGAACGAAAGCTCCGTCACATAGCCGCGCTGCACCATCTCGCGCAGCCACGCTACTGCAGCCACGTTCTCCGGCGTGTTCAGCTTCAGCTTGCCATTGCCGTCGTCATAGCCGCCGCCGAATGAGACGATGGCCTGGAACACGGCACGATTGGCGCCGTCGCCGTTAAAAGCAGTCGAGCCGAAGAAGGTCATGGCGTACTTGCCTTCCTTCTTGAGCCGCTCGCCTTCCTGCAGCCACTCATCCGTGGTCTTGGGGAAGCCGTTGGGATAACGATCCTTCCAGACGAAGACCTGCGAGGGCCGGTTCGCCATCGGGATGCAGACCAGCTTACCGTCGGGGGTGGTACAGATCTTCAGCGCGCTGGGGTCCATTTCGGCGTACCACTTCTGGGCCTTGGCCCACTCCGTCAGGTCCTGCACCGCGCCGTTCTTGTAGAAGTTGTTGACCTCGGTGCCGCCGGCCTCAATCAGGTCGGGCACTTCGGCTTTGGCCTGCACCGCGGCAACCAGTTTGGCTGTCAGGCGGTCCCAGGGGGTGAACTGGTTCTCCCAGACGTATTTGCCCTCGAACTCTTTGTTGAAGATGGGGATGGTCTTGCGCAGGTATTCGTTGCCCACGCGCTCGTCGCTCTTGGGGTCTACGTTGTTCTGGTCGTACTGGAACCAAGTGACGATCTTCTTGGGCGGCACCGGGGTGGCTGCCTGTACCCCCACGGTCTTTTCTACCACCTTCTCCACCGGGTTTTCGACGACCTTCTAGACCACTTTCTCCTGTGTGACGACCTGCGTCACCACTTTTTCGACGACTTGTGGCGTCGGTGCCGCGCATGCGCCGAGCACCAGGGCGATGATCGTCAGCAGGGCGACCAACGTGAAGCGAGCCTTCATGGGTTACTCTCCTTCCGAATGGGCTGATAAGAGTCGGAGACAATCTGTTGTGAGATGGAGATGTTGGCTGGGAATGCGCCGATGGATCACCTCCTTTCACCACTGGCGACGGCATCTCACAACACCGGCGGCGCGACGCAGCAGATGACCTGTACTTCCTCATCGTCCAGCGCCGAGAATTCCTGTAAAGCCAGACCTTTATAGGTGATGCTGTCACCCGGGCCCAACTCATAGGTTTGATCCGCGATGGTGATGGAGAGCCGTCCCCGCAACACATACATCAGCTCGTCGGTCGGTTTGGACAACCGCTCGGCGACCCGGCGGCCACCTGGCTGCACGGTGATGAGGACGGCCATGAGCTGGCCGCCCAGATTACGCGATAACAGCTCGTAGCAGATTTCAGCGTCGCAAATGCTCAACTTCGGCCGTTCGCCGGCTCGAATGATCGGATCGGGCCGGTGCGCCTCGTTGAGGAAGGCAAACATAGGCAATTCCAACGCAGTGGCGATGCGTTGAAGCGAGTCCAAGGACAACGAACACTGATTGTTCTCAACCTGGCTGAGAAAGCTCGCTGTCAGATTGGTGCGCGCGCCGAGCTGGCGGAGAGTGTAGCCGAGCTCCTTGCGTCGTTGGCGGATCTGTTCGCCGATCATGGCAATGCCCCTGAGTGGGTTACGACACTGTAGGATGGAAGGTGGATAGAAAGAGTCTAGCAGAGTTCAGTCCTTTTGTCAAATCTGTCAAGTGGAACTTAACAACGGCGCGTCTCCGGCGCAGCGTGTTGTCGCCGGCGCTGCAGTTCCGGCCGTGCCGGTCTGATTTTTGACATGCCACGCCCCACATGCTAAAATAATCCAGGCTTGTCGGTGAGCCGCCGCTCCACCTGGTCTGTCCGGGCGGAGAGGAACTTCCCGACTCCCACCTCGTCGGCACGAGGAAGGCCGCCTCACGAAACGACAAGTGAGGGCGTCCGGGTTGCGCCGGGCGACTACAACCGCAACAGAGAGCAGACCCGCCGTGGGAAGCTAAGGAATCGCACGGTGAGGGGTGAAACGGTGGGGTAAGAGCCCACCAGCGGCGGCAGCAATGTCGCCGGCTGGGCGAGCGTGCGGCCGGGAGCAAGGTGAGTGGGCCGGGCCTTAAGCAGCGCCGCTGGCGCGGGCCGAGGTTCGGTCTCATCGCAGCCATGGCGGTGATGGCAGGTCACGCCTGCCAGGCCAGGCATGGCCGACCGTCGGCGGTTCCGTCCAGCCGCAGTCTGGAAGACGGGATGCGTCGGCGGCCGAGACAGATGGCGGCAGCCCCGATCCGGGGGCGACAGAATCGGGAGTATGATCCGACAGGCGAGTCGGCAAGTCCGGGAGAGCAACAGGCTGAACGTCTTGTAGTCCTGCAGGCTGGGCATCAGGGGCTGGCTGCCGGAGGCCGGAATGGACTATGGGACTCAGCGACTCTTCGACAATGATGCCGACGTGGCGGAATGGCAGACGCTGCAGACTTAGGATCTGTTGCCGCAAGGCGTGGGGGTTCAAATCCCCCCGTCGGCATGATCGTGCGGGCCCGTAGCCGAGCGGGAAGGCGCCTCCCTTGCACGGAGGAGATCACCGTTTCGAATCCGGTCGGGTCCAC
>FWWM01015956.1_pt1 | contig 11329 bp, 10 predicted proteins | sample 2228351 | NCBI WGS metagenome assembly FWWM01 (sample SAMEA103939774, study PRJEB20133) | metagenome
TTTCCAAAAGGGAGCATGCCATGGACTTGCCGTCTTTTCCTGGCCGGCCGGAAACCGTTCGATCCTCAGGGGCCGAACCGGCGAAAGCACTGGCCGGAAGGGAGGAGGCCGGTCCTGAATGGCCGAAAATTTCCCGATCGATGCCCGGCAACCCAGGCCTCCCTCCCGCAGGGTCTCAAGACGCCCTGGTCGCCACCCTGGGCCATGAGCCCCAGGTCGTGACCCTCACCCTCGACCAGCTCCTCCTCCAGGAATTCCCCATCCGGGAGGTCGTGGTGGTGCACACGGCCTCTTCGCCCGTCCAACAGGGCCTCGAGGTCCTCTCCCGGGAGTTCGGCTCCGGCCGCTACCCCGGGATCCGCCTTCGGCCGGTTCCTGTTGAAGGGCCCTCCGGGCCCCTCGAGGACTTCCGCACCGAGGAGGACGTGCTGGCCCTCCTGCGGGTCTTGTACCGGACCATCCGGGACCTGAAGCGGGCCGGCAGGGTGGTGCACCTCTCCATCGCGGGCGGCCGGAAGGTGATGGGTGTAGCGGCCATGGTCACGGCCCAGCTCCTGTTCGGACCTGAGGACCGGGTGTGGCACCTGCTCAGCGAGGGGTGGGCGCCCGGAGGCGAACGGCGCCTGCACTTAGAGCCCGGGGAGGTCGCGTGGCTCGTGCCCGTACCGGTGTTGCGGTGGACGGATTCCGGAGTGTTGCTGGCGGCCCTGGCGGAGCTTGACGATCCCGTAGCGGCCATCCGCCGGTACGAGGAGATCGTGCGGGGCGAGCGCATGCGGAGGCGCCGGGAGTTCGTGGAGCGGTGGCTGACGCGGGCGGAGCGGGAAGTGGCGGAGCTCGCCTGCCAGGGCCTCGACAACGCCTCCATCGCCCGGCGGCTCCGGCGCAGCGAGCGGACCGTGGCCCACCACCTCACCCGCATCTACGAGAAGCTGCAGGACTGGCTGGGCTTCCCCGAGGTCGGCGCCAGCCGGGCTCTGCTGTTGGCGGAACTCGTGCCTTACTTTGCCTTCCGCCCGCCCGTCACAAGTCGAGATCCGAAGCGTTTCCTACCCAGAAGGGGAAGTACTGCCGATGTGGGCCGGAGCCGGTCGGACTAGACTCCTTTCCGCAAACACGCGTGTGGGAGGGATCGAGGAATGCGGTTTCGGATCATCGGGGCTGTTCTCGTCGCGGTGCTGGTGGGAGGCTCGGCCGGAGGCGAGCCCGGAAACCCCATCGCCCTGGCCGCCTCCGTCCAGCGGGAGTACGTCCGAGGCTACTCCTGTGGGCTTTGGGCCTCGATGCCGGCCAGCGAGCGGGCCAGTTACCTCTTGGGTATCATCGCCCTCGCGGATGCCCTGCAGGCCTCCGGAGAGCTGGACGAGGAGGTCGAGGAGGCGGTGCGGCTTCCGCTGAGCGCGGCGGACTACCGGCGATTGGTGGACACCGCCTGCCGGTACGCGGGGCCGGACGCTCCCGTGCTGGTGGTGTTGTACGCGCTGAAGTGAGGACGCTGGAAGTCGGCCGGTACCGGTTCCGGGTGGCAGCGGTAGACCCCGCCACCCTCCCCCGGTTCCTGGGCCCTGTCCTACGGGGCGGGCTGGGCCACGTGCTGCGCCGCATGGTCTGCGTCACGCGGCTGTCCACGTGCGACGGGTGCCTTCTGCGGTTCCGGTGTGCCTACCCCATCCTCTTCCAGCCCTACGCCCCGCCTGAGCGTACCCACGGTGGCCGGTACGCCCGCATGCCGGTGCCCTTCGTGCTCCGGGTGCCCTTCGGGGAGCGGGAGCTCGGAGCAGGAGAGCCGGTGGAGTTCGAGATGGTGCTGGTCGCAGAGGCGAACCTCCACCTGCCCTACTACCTCCTCGCGCTCGCGGAATTAGGCCGGAGGGGGCTCGGCCGCCAGCGCCTCCGGTTCCGTCTCGAGGAGGTAGCCGCCTGGACGGGCTCGGGGTTCGTGCCCGTCTACCGGCAGGGTGATGAGAGCCTGCGCGCAAACACCCTGCCCCTCCGCCTGGAGGAGCTCGTGGCCTCCGCCGCGGTCCCGGAGCCCGACCGGGTGACGGTGCGGTTCCTCACCCCGGTGCGGCTGGACCTCAACGGCGACCTCGTCTACCCCGTCGAGTTCCCCCATCTGGTGCGCGGGATCCGGGAACGGCTGCGGGCCCTTGCGGCGTGCTACGGCGCCTGTCAGGTGCCTGACGGCCCGAAGGCAGACGGTGTGGTGCGGGCAGAGGACCGCACACGGTGGGTGGAGTTCGCCCGGTACTCCACCCGGCAGAAAGTCCGGATGCGGCTCGGCGGAGCCGTGGGCGAGGTGACCTACGCGGGCGAGGACCTGCGGCCGTTCGGCCCCCTGCTGGCCTTAGGGGAGTGGCTGGGGGTGGGCAAGCTCACGAGCATGGGCTTCGGCTGGATGGAGGTGGTGCGGACGTGATCGAGGAACCGAAGCTCGTGGCCATCGCGGGCCTGCTGCACGACATCGGGAAGTTCCGGCAGCGCGCCTACTGGGGGGCACGGCAGAACCACCAGAGCCACGGCCGCCAGTGGGTCGAACAGGAAGTCCTTCCGCGCCTGCGCTTCCTCACCGATCCGCAGAGGCGTCAGGTCGCGGAGGTGGTGGAGCGGCACCACGAGGGCGGCGTCTACGAGCGCGACGTCCGCGTGGTCCAGCTGGCGGACCGGCTGGCGAGCGGCGAGCGCGTGCGGCGGGCCGAGGAGGAGGAGACCGGAGACCCCTCCGCGGAGCTCCTGGTGCCGGTCCTGGCCGAGCTCCGCCTCGACGGCCGTGGCCTCGGAGAGACGGACTGGAGGAGCTGGGCGTACGCCACCGTGCCCCTGGAGCTAGGGCCCGGCGTCTTCCCGCAGCGGCGGGAAAGCCTGAGGACGGACTACCCCGAGTTGTGGGCCCGTTTCCAGAGGGCCTGGGACGACCTCCCGGACGAGTCGCCGACCTTCAAGGACCCCGATGCCTTCGTCCTGACCTGGTTGTCGCTGCTCCGCATCTACGCCTGGTCTGTGCCCGCGGCCGCCTACCGGGACGAGCCCGACATCTCCCTCGCCGACCACCTCCACGTCACCGGTGCCCTCTCGGCCTGCCTGTGGGAGCTTGCAGATGGACTTCTGGACCGCCTCGAGGACGACCCCTTCCGGGACGAACCGGTGGCGCTCCTGGTCGGCGGCGACCTCTCGGGGATCCAGCGGTTCCTGTACGCCATCTCGAGTGCAGGCGCCGCGAAGAGCCTGCGGGGCCGGTCGGCCTACCTGAGCCTGCTGTGCGATGCCGTGGCCGAGTACGTGCGGCGGGAGCTAAGGCTTCTGCCGTGCCACGTGCTCTACAGTGGAGGCGGCCACTTCTACCTGCTGGCCCCGCTCGGGGCCGAGGGCCGGCTGCGGGAGCTACACGCCTACCTCACCGGGCTCCTCCTGGACTTCTTCGGAGGAGAGGTCGCCGTGGTGCTGGAGGCGGTTCCGTTACGCGGCGCTGACCTCAGGGTGACCCCGAGTGAGCCCACTAGCCCCCTCGGGAAACGCTGGAAGGCGATGAGTGAGAGGCTACGCCGGGCCAAGCGGACCCTCCTGCGGGAGGCGGCCCTGCAGGACCACCGGCGGGTCTTCGGCCCCTTCGGCGTCGGCGGACCGGAAACGTTCTGCGTGGTGTGCCACAGCGAGCCGGATCAACCCGAAGGCCTGAGGGACCGGGGTTGGTGCAGGCCTGTAAGGGCCGCCGCCGAGGAGGTGGAACGCAAGTGCTCTCTGTGCGAGAGCTTTGAAGAGCTCAGCGCCCGCGTCGCCCGTGCCCGCTACCTCCTCCTGCGCCGGGCTCGGGCAGAAGCCCGCGGCGAGCTGAAGTGGCACTCCGTGCTCTCGGCCCTGGGGATCGAGCTGTGGCTGGACGACGAAGCCGAGGCCGCGCGGTCCTACCGGGAGGGCGACTGGGTCGTGCGGCTCAATGACCCGCGTCTATCGACCCTGGCCGCGGAGGGCCGGACGGTCCCGGTGGTCGGCTTCCGGTTTTTGCCAAACTTCACGCCTCTCGACCCGGACGGGACCATCCGGGAGCTCGACCAGCTGGCCGGCGCGTCGGAGGGGGCTCCATACTTCGGCTCCCTGCGCATGGACGTAGACAGCCTGGGCCGCCTTTTCTCCGAAGGGCTGGGAGGTCGGCTCTCCCTCTCCCGCCTCGCCACCCTCTCCCGGTCCTTCAGCGTCTTCTTCGAAGGCTACCTCAACCGGATCTGCGAGGAGCTCGATCCAGCGCACCAGCGGCTTTACCTGCTCTACTCGGGAGGCGACGACCTCCTGGCCGTGGGGAGTTGGGACGCGGTGGCCGACCTCGCCCGCGTCACCCAAGAGCGGTTTGCGGCCTACGCCTGCGGGAACCCCGCCGTCACCCTCTCGGGCGGCACGGCCCTACACCACGAGAAGTTCCCCCTCTACCAGGCCGCGGAGCAGGCGGGGAGCCTGCTGGAGGCCGCGAAGGCGTGGGAGCGGGACGGCCGCAAAAAGGACGCCTGTAACCTGTGGGGTCAGCCTCTGGAGTGGGAAGGCCTCGGGTGGGTCCACCGTTGGCAGGACCGGATCGCCGGGTGGGTGAGGACGCAGGAGGCCTCCCGGGCCTTCGTGTTCAAGCTGGGCCGGATCGCGGACCTGTACCGGCAGAAGGCGCTGGAGCTCCGGGGCCGCACGGACTGGCCTCTTGGGGAGATCGCGCGGCGGGTCCGGCACGACCGGTGGACCTGGACCCTCGTGTACTCCCTGGCCCGAGAGCGACCGGAGCTCCAGCCCGAGCTCGACCGGCTGAGGAGGGAGCTCCTGGAAGACGGCCGCATCGACCTTCTGCTGCCCCTGAGTCGGTGGGTGGAGTTGAAGACCAGGTAAAGACCCAGACGGGGAGGTGAGGACGGATGGCTCAGCAGACGGATACCGCGGCGGAGGTGAAGCGGATCGTGCGGGAGGCGGACTACGAGGCCCTCACGCGTCGGGCCAAGGAGTGGGGGCGAGAGTTGAACCGACAGAGCCTCCGCATGGCGCAGATCCGGCGGATCTTCGGGGAGGTGAAGCGGATCGAGATGCGGTGGGAGCCCGTCCGGCTCCGCATGCTCCGGCCCAAACTGGCCTACGTCGCGGCCCGGGCGGGCGAGGGCGGTTCGACGCTTCAGAGGATCCTCGATCCGGCCATCGAGGCGGTCTTCGAGGTCCAGGATGAGTCCCGGCAGCTCCAGCGCTTCCGGGTGATGGCGGACCTCTTCGAGGCCGTCCTCGCCCACTTCACCTACTACGAGCGCAGGCGAAGGAGGGAGGAGCGATGACGAAGCAGGCGCCCCGGCTTGCGGGCAAGGTGGTCATTACCGGGACGATCAAGGCGCTCACGGGACTGCGCATCGGGGCCGCCACCTCCGGCCTAGAAATCGGAGGGATCGACCAGCCGGTGCTGCGGGACCCCGTCACGGAGCGCCCCTACATCCCGGGTTCCTCGCTGAAGGGCAAACTGCGCAGCCTCCTGACCCGGGCATACGGAATGAGCTTACGGCAGCTGGTGCGCTCCCCCGTGGAGGTCTGGCTCCACTGGTGTGAGCGGGAGCAGGACTACCACTCCTGTCTCGTCTGCCCCACCTTCGGCCAGTTCCCTTCGGGTCCCGGCCAGGAGCGGTATCCCTTCGTAACGCCCACCCGCCTCATCGTGCGGGACGCCTGTCTGCTGGACGAGCTGGAGGTGACCGACGAGGAGGGCAAGACGGACAAGAAGCGGTGGCGGGAGGTGGACACCGACCTCCCCTACACGGAGGTGAAGATGGAAGTGGCTCTGGACGTGATCACCGCGGCCAGCAACCCCCGCCAGATGGAGCGGGTCCCTCCCGGAGCCCTCTTCGAGGCCGAGCTCCTCTTCAGCGTGTACGAGGCGAACAGCACCCTCGGCATCGAACCCTCCCAAGAGCGGGAACGGCTCCGGGCGGTGCTGCAGGGTCTGCGCTTGCTGGAGGACGACTACCTCGGCTCGAGCGGCACCCGCGGCTACGGGAAGGTGAAGTTCCAGGACCTCAAGGTGCTGTGGCGGCCCCTCGACTTCTACCGGGACCCTGACCGCCACCCTCAGGAGACCCTCTGGACGGGGAGCTCGGTCGACGAGGCGCTGAAGGCGTTTGAGTCCCAGGTCGCGGGGAGGCTGTGGACCTCATGAGGGCCTTCGCCGTCTACCTGGAGCCCCGCAGCGCGTTTCACCTGGGCGAGAGGGGCATCGGGTATGAAGGGACCTCGGAGTTCGTGCGGGCCGACACCCTCTTCGGAGCCCTCTGCACCGCCTGGGGCGCCCTGTACGGCGAGGACGCCGTCGCCGCCGAGCTCCTCCCTCCCCGACCGGTCCCGGAGACCTGGGAGCCGCCGTTCCTTCTGTCCTCCGCCTTTCCGTACGCGGGGACGACGCGGTTCTACCCCGCACCTCTCCTGGACCCACCGGGCCTGGGTCCGGTGGGCCGGGCGAAGGAGGTGCGGTGGGTGTCCGAGTCCCTCTTCCGCGCCTGGATCCGGCAAACGCCGCTGGAAGAACCGAAATTGCTCCACGGGGGTTCTGTAGCCCTCACGCACGCGGAGGCCCGGACGCTTGCCGGGCAGCTAAAGGACCGCCAGCTTGAGACGGCCCCGGAGTCCGTCCGGCTCTGGGCCCGGGAGCGGGTTCCGCGGGTCACCCTGGATCCCCTCTCGCAGGCCTCCCAGATCTGGCACTTCGGCCGGGTGCGGTTCCGGGAGGGCTGCGGGCTCTGGTTCGCCGTCCGGTGTCTTCGGGTGGAACTGGAGCGCGTGCGTGGGGCCGTGCGGCTGCTGGGGGATTTGGGCCTCGGTGGCGACCGGTCCGCGGGCCACGGGCTGTTCTCCGCCCGGTGGGAGCCGTTCGAGGAAGCACACGCCGCGGGGACATCCGGTTGGTCCGTCACCCTTTCCCCGGTCTATCCCGCCCCGCACCAGCTCGCGACCCTGCTCGCACCGGGCTGCCGATACCAGCTCGTGCTGCGGACCGGCTGGATCGGAGGAGCCTTCGCCACCCCCTACCGGCGGAAGGCCGTGCGGATGGTGGCGGAGGGCTCGGTGTTGGGCGGAGGACCGGACCGGGTGTGGGGGTGGATCGCGGACGTCACCCCGGAAAACCTGCCCGAACCCATCCACCCCGTTTACCGGTGGGGGTACGCCTTCCCAGTTCCGTGCGAGGTGAGGCCGCCATGAGACAGACCCTCTATGAGGCCAAGACCTACCGGGTCGTGTTCCTCTCGCCGGTGCACGTGGGGACCGAGGAGCAGCTCGGCCCCCACGACCTCCTCTACCAGAACGGACGGGTGCGCCGGGTTCTGCCCTCACCACTCCTAGAGGCCCTTCAGGGTTTCCGGCAGGAGATGGACGCCTACATCCGCACCGGACTACCTGGAATCGCCGGGTGGTTGGAGCGGCAACCGGCCCTGCTCGACCGGATCACCCTCTACGTCTCACCCGTGGTCCGGGAGCCGCGGTGGATGCGGGAGCCCGTGCGGCCGTTCCTGGCAGACCCTCTCCACCGGCCGTACCTCCCCGGCACCGAGCTCAAAGGGGCAATCCGTACCGCGCTCCTTTGGCACCTGGTGAAGGCGGCCCCACACCAAGCCGACCTGGCCCGAAGTATCGTCCGGGAGGCGGACAAGAAGAAGGCAGGGTCCGAAGTCGCCCGCCTCCTCGGGCAAGATCCCAACCACGACCTCCTCCGCGTCCTCCGGGTGGCCGACACGGGTCCGGTGCGGTCCCAGGCCCTGCGGCTGGTGCCCGTGGTCATCGCCGCGCGGAGTCGGGACGGGCTGCGGGTTCTCCAGAGCCCCCGTGGGAGGGATCGGCCAAGCCGATACGCAGCAGACTTAGCCCAAGCCCTTGCGGCCTTCTGCGAGTGCCTCATGCCCGGATCGGACGGGCTGCGGGTCACCGTCGGGCTGGACCGGTTCCTGGCTGCAGGGTCCGTGGAGCGGGGCGGCAGGAGCCGGGTCCCAGGAGTCCTCGGCTGGCAGGATCCGGTCCTGAGCGTCGTGGGGCGGTGGCCGGAGGTGTGCAACGCGTTCGCCCGGCACGTGGCGGAGGGAGAGCTACGGTGGTGGCAGCAGGCCCGGAGTTCTGCGCCGGCGCCCTTGCTCCCGCTCGCGGCCGCCGTCGAGGCCTTTTACGCGGGCCTCCTCCGCCGGCTGCAGGAGGCCCGGGAAGGCCGGGTGTACCTCAACCTCGGGTGGGGCGGGGGGTGGCGCACGAAGACCGTGACCGAAGCCTTCGGCGAGGCCGAGGTGCGGCGCGTCGTACAGCGCTACCAACTGGACCGCGGCGCGAACAGCCGGCCTTTCCCCAAAACGCGGAAGGTGGCGCTCGTGAGCTCGGCCGACTTCGCCCCGCCGGGGTGGGTCGAACTGGTTCCGGAGTAAGGGAGGGATCGCGATGGGAACTGCGCTCGTCCTCACCGTGGGTACAACACCCGAACCCCTGGTGAAGGCCATCGAGGAAGTCCGGGGGACGGAACCGGACCTCGTGGTCTTTCTCCTGTACGGCCGTCCGTTTGCTGGCCAACAGCCTTCGCCGTTCGACGTGGCGCGGGAGGTGCGGGAACGGGCTGCGGCCCTGGGGGTGCGGGCCGAGGTCCGGGAGGCAGCGGATCCTGAGGACTACGACGTGTGCCTTTCGGCCGCCCGGGTCCTGCTGCAGGAGGCCGCGGGGATGGACCGGTTGGTGGTGAACTTCACGGGCGGAACAAAACCCCTCTCCGCGGCCCTGGTGCACGCGGCCCTGACGGAGCCGTTTGCCGGCGAGCTGGTGCTGGACTATACAGGCGGAGAGGTGCGGGACCCGACGGGCCGCGTGGTCAAGGAGGCCATGCGGATCCGGAGGAGTGCCCGGACGGCCACCGACGAGCTCCTCCGCCGGGTCCTGGACCTCGTGCGGCGGTCGGCGTACCGTGAGGCCCGGGCCCTCACCGGACGGCTGCCTGAGAGAGGCCGGGCGGGATTTGTGCGCCGGGCGGTCGAGGCTCTGTACGCATGGGACGAGTTCGACTACGAATCCGCCGTGGAGTCGCTGCGGCGCCTGTACGAGGCTGCGCGGGCGCTCACCGACGCGCCGGACGTCGGGCCCCTGGCGGAACTGGTGGGGCGCCTCGTCGAGCCCGGCGGACGGCTGGTGGAGGAGGTGCGGACCCTGCGCCAGCTCCAGTCCGGTTCGGCGAACCGATGGCCCTCCCCGGAGGGGATGGTCCTCCTGGTGGCGGACGTGCTGGAAAACGCTCTACGACGCCTCGAGGAAGGCCGCCCGACGGACTGCGTCCTGCGTGCGTACCGGGCCGTAGAGGCTGCGGTGCAGGCCCGGCTGGTGGCAGAGCGGGTCAACCCGTGGCGGCCGGACTGGAGCCGGCTTGAGGCATCCCTGCTCACGTCCTACCTCCAGAGCCTGAGCAGGTCGGCTCCACCCCAAGACCTCGCCCTCACCACCGGACTTCGGCTGGTGGAGCTCCTCGGTACCCCTCTTCCGCCCGAGCTCGCCAGGTGGCTGCAGGACCTGCAGGCGACCCGCAACCACTGCTACCTCGAGCACGGGTACCGGCGGGTGGGCGAGGAGGACGCGCGGCGGCTGGTGGGGTACGCCGAGACCCTGTGCACCCACCTCCTGAAGGCGGACTTAGGGCCTGCTCGGGGGCGCGTGACACACCGGATTGGGGTGTAAACCCGTGCCGCCCCTCTACGTGGTCGAACAAGGCGCCGTCCTCCAGAAGGAGGGCGAGCGACTCGTGGTCCGCAAGGAGGGGCAGGTGCTGCTGAGTCTTCCCGTCTTCAAGGTGGACGCCGTACTGGTGTTCGGGGCAGTACAGATCACGACGCAAGCGATGAGCTTTTTGTTGGCCAACGGCATTGAAGTGAGTTTTCTGAGCCTCCAAGGACGGCTGAAAGGTCGGCTTGTGCCCGCTGAGGGGCGCAACGTCCTGCTCCGGGTGCGGCAGTTCGAGCGGGCGCGGGACGACCGATTTCGGCTGTCCGTCGCTCAGGCCATCGTGGCCGGTAAGCTGACCAACGCGCGAACACTCCTTTTGCGCTACGCCCGGAACCATCCCGAGGTGGACCTCGGAGAGGCCGTCGAGAGGCTCCGGGAGTGCATCGTCCGGGTCTGGGAAGCTGGGAGTCTCGATGAGCTCCGGGGAGTGGAAGGCCGCGGGGCGGCTATCTACTTCGAAGCGTTCGGTCGGATGGTCCGAGGCGAGTTAGGCTTTGAGGGGCGCACCCGGAGGCCGCCTACGGACCCGGTGAACGGGATGCTGTCCTTAGGCTATACGCTGCTCACCCAGGAGCTGATGGGTCTTGCCGCCGCACATGGGTTCGACCCCTACGTGGGCTTCTACCATGATCTGCGGTATGGCCGGCCGGCTTTGGCTCTGGACCTAGTGGAGGAGTTTCGGGCACCTGTGGTGGACACCATGGTGCTTTGGATCGTGAACAAACGGGTGCTGGGCCCCGAGGACTTCACGGAGCGGCTGGAGGACGGGGCCGTAGTGCTGAGGCCTGACGCCCTCCGGAGGTACCTGGCGGTCTACGAGCAACGACTCGGCCGTGTAGCGCCGGTACGAGGTGGTGAGACACAATTGACCTGGCGGGAGGTGCTCCGGCGTCAAGTAGGCCGGATGGTCCAAACCGTGCGCCTGGATATCCCGTACGAACCGGCGCTGGTCGAGGGGTAAGAGGTGCCGTACGTGGTGGTCGCTTACGACATCTCCGATGACGTCCGGCGGCTTCGAGTGGCCCGCATCCTCAAGAACGTGCTGGACCGTGTGCAGCGGAGCGTCTTCGAGGGGGAACTAGAGGAAGTTCACTTGGAGCGCGCCGAGACCCGGGCCCGGCGACTGCTGGATGAAGATACGGATAGCCTGCGGGTGTACAGCCTGTGCGTGGAATGCCGGCGAAAGATCCGGGTCTATGGTCGCGGCGTCATTTTGGAGGACCCTGATGTATACATCGTGTAGGGCCGCTGATCGAGTCAGGAGGAACATCCCGTACGGATTAGCGACTGAAAGCGTGTCTCGAGATACAAAGAGCCTATATCTAGTAATTCGACGTCCAATGCATTACCAGATAATGCGGATCAGGTACGGGCCTCTGAGGCCTGGACCGCTAATCGAGAGAGGGCAGACAAAGGGAGGGGGTTTAGCGGACGAGACGAATGTAAGCAGGCTCGCTGATAAAAGCGTTTGGGTTTATGGGGAGGCAAATAGGAGACTTCGAAAATATGTTAGGGCCATTGTTCGGGCGGCTCCGTGGATTTCACGACGAGTTTATGCGGCGGTCGGATTGGAGAGACCCGAATGCAGGGG
>FWWM01015957.1_pt1 | contig 11329 bp, 9 predicted proteins | sample 2228351 | NCBI WGS metagenome assembly FWWM01 (sample SAMEA103939774, study PRJEB20133) | metagenome
CATTGGGCAAGGCGCTCCCAGGGAAGCCGGTCGAGTAGCCGCAGGGTTCCGTAGCCTCCGCGGCTCGCCACCAGGGCGGCCACGCCGCCGTCGAGGAGTGCCTCGAGGCCAGCCAGGCGCGCCTCGTCGTCGCCCGCCAGGTAGCCGGTCCTCTCGCGAGCGTTCGGGGCCTCGACCACCTCGAACCCCTCGGCCTCCAGCCGGTGCAGCCCCGCCTCGAGCCGGGCGGTCGGCGCTGGCCCGGCGAGGGCCAGGACCCCGATTCGCGCCCCCCTGGATAGCGGCGGCGGCAACCTTCGCGGACCTTGCACCCCTGGATTCTACCCCTCGCTCGCCCCCTGGACGAGGCGATGGAAGGTGCCGAGCGCCGCCAGCTCCCGCTCAGTAAAGGCCCGGCACAGGCGCTCCACCCACTCCCCCACGTCCGCCGGTGCGCCCGCTCCGACCTGCTCGGGCGGACGCGTCAACGCCTCCCGCAACCAGCACCGGCCTCGCCACGACAGGGTAACGAGTCCTGCCGCTGGCGGATGGCTGGGACACTGCAACGTCTGCGTCGTTGGGTCGTACCTCGCGGCCGTCTCCGGCAACCGCTCGCCGCACACCCCGCACCGCTCGAGCTCCGGGAGGATCCCCGCCAGCCGGACGCTCCAGACGCAGGCGTAGTCCACCACGGCACGCGGGTCGTGACCTTCGAGCAGCACCGCGATGCAGCGGTCCAGCAAGCGAAAGGTCGCCTCCACTCGCTGTCCCGGCGGCGAGAAGAGGAGCGCCAGTTCGGCCAGCACCTGACCGGCCCCCCAGGCCACTGGCCGCGAAGCCAGGGGAAACGCCGACCGAACCAGGGCTACCTCGTCGAGGGTGGCGAGCTCCGAAGCCAGCCGCTCGAAGTAGCTCACCCGCACCAGCGAAAGGGTTTCCAGCCGCGCCGCCACCGGTGCCCGCGGTCCCCGGGCCCGGCGGGCCACAAGCCGCACCACCCCCTGCTGGCGCGTCAAGGCCACGACGATGAGGTCTCGCTCGCGGAAGGGGTAGCGGGTGAGAACGAACGCCTCGTCACTCCGGCGCGGCACGGCTGCCTCCCTCGGCCCCATGGAGCAAACCGAGGAGTGCCACAAGCCTCGGTGCCAGCACCTCGGTGCGCCACTCCCGCCCGAGGCAGGCGCGCAGCCCTTGGACGTCGACGACCTTCTCGTCCACGATGGCTTCGACCACCGCCCGCGGGGCCAGAAGCGCGGCGGCAATGCCGAGTTCGGCGGCCACCGTGTCGCGGATCGCCTTCACCATGGCCACGCGCCGCTCCCGTTCCCGGTCCACGACTCGCGGCGATCGCGGCGGCCGCGCCGGCGCAGGAGGAGGCGCAGCGAGCAGGGCCAGGATCTCATGGCCGAAGCGGCGCACGAGGGCCTGCCCCACCCCTTTTCGCGCCGCCAGAGCCTCCAGGGTTTCCGGGGGGTCCTCGGCCAGGCGCAGGAGCGTGTCGTTGTGCATGATTCGAAACGGCGGCACGTCCTTGGCTGCCGACAGCTGCTCCCGCCACGCCGCCAGGGCGGCCAACCGGTCGCGCCGCGCCCCCCGCAGCTTCCCGGCCCCGGGGATGCGCTCGAAGGGCGCCACCGTTTCCTGGGCGGCCCGCCACTCCACCGTTTCGAGGAGCCGACACTCCTCCAGCCACCACGAGACTCTGCCCAGGGCTTCGAGCCGCCCTTGGAGGATGTCGAGGAGGGCACAGAGGTGGGCCGTGTCGCCAGCCGCATAGCGGCGAAGCTCCACCGGCAGCGGCCGCGTGCCGAAGTCGGCGCGCTGGTGCTCCTTGTCCACCATCACCCCCAGCTCCTTGGCGAGGAGAGCCGCCAGGCCAGTCCGGGGCTCGCCCAGGAGCTCAGCGGCGCGCTGGTGCTCCTTGTCCACCATCACCCCCAGCTCCTTGGCGAGGAGAGCCGCCAGGCCAGTCCGGGGCTCGCCCAGGAGCTCAGCGGCACGCTGCGAGTCGCGAAGCCCCTGCATGCGCACCCCGAGGTCGCGGTGCAGCACCCGCAGGTCGTAGTCGGCACCGTGCATCACCTTGACGACCCGAGGGTCGCCGCACAGCCTTACGAACGGCTCCATCCCCTCCCGACCTATGGTCACGGGGTCGACGAGCACATCCCGGCCGTCGAAGGAAAGCTGGACGAGACAGAGCTTGTGGAAGTAGGAGTGGAACGAGTCCGCCTCGGTGTCCACCGCCACGCGGCGAGCGGCAGCGGCAGCCGCGCACACCTGCGCAAGGGTCGACCCGTCGGCGACCCACCGAGGCTCGGGGCGACACGCGTCAGGCACCGTTTGTCCCATCCCCCGAGGGGGAGCCGCAGGGCCTGACGAGCCCGACGGCCACGCTAGAAGGCGTCTGCGGGCGGGGTCGGCTGGGCCCGGACGATCCGCACCTCGATGGTCTCGCCAGTCTCGCGCAGGCTTCGCTTGCCCGCGAAGTAGACGCCACCGTGTTGCTGCCAGTCCGACCAGTCGACGGTGAGGGTTCCTGCGCCCTTGCGCTCGAACACCGTCCGCGCCACCCGCCCCGACGTTGGGTCGAGCGTCACCACCCACCGACCCGCCCCGGACTTGACCTCCGTCGCACGGGCCGGCACACCGTCCTCCCCCACCACGTCCGGGAGCGGCGTCACGGTCACGCCGGCGGCTCCCCACTCGAGGGGGAATGTGACCCACATGACATCTTCCCGAAATCGCCGCTGACTCCACTTGACCGCCTTCTCGAGCGGCGCCCCGGAAAGCTGCTTGCCCCCGCTCCACCCGCCGCCGGCCCCCGAACCGATGTCGACGGCCACATCGACGGTCTGGCCCTCCGGGCCGGGCCCCGACAGCCGGTAGAAACCATAGGCGCGATCCCACCGGTAGTGCCATGGCCCCTCGGTCCCCGCCTGCCCATGCACGAGGACCTCGAACTCCAGAAATCCGATCCGCTGCCAGGCGGCAGCACCGCCACAGGCGGCGAGCTGACCGGCAGCGGTCCGCGGGTCTGGTGTCTGCGCGCTGGCCACGACGGCGACCAGCACTGGCACCCACGCCCACCGCAGCAGATGAGTTGGTGTCATGAAGGCGTCCTCCCCTGCACGCTGCCCGCTCCGAACCCCCCGGTTCGGGTGCCGTACGCGTAGTGTACACCTCTTGCAAGATTCATGACCCCACCTGCCCGCGGCCCTTGGCAGCCGCCAGCACGCCGCCGACGAGGCACTCGACGAGTCTGGAAGGCGAAAGATCGGCAAGGTCCCGAACACCGATCACCGCGTCGGGGAACTCCTCCCAAGGCCGGAAACCGGCACCCACGTCGACGCCGAGAAACAGCGGCCGCCACGTTCGCGCCGCCGCGAGCACCGTGTCGCGGAGCATGGTGAGCCTGCGCGTCTCTTCGCCACCTTTGCCCTCGCGCACCAGCGCCACCGCATCGCACCGCCCGAGAATCCCCTCGAGCGCCCCGCGCGACAGGGCGTCGGGTTGCGCGGCCACCAGGCAGAGGCGTCCCCCGTCCCGGAGCCTCATCACCCCGTGGGCCAGCCCGCTCGGATAATCGTCCTCGTCCCAGCCCTCCGCCTCGTCGTGGTCCGTGGTCATGGCCGCGAGGAGGCGGGGCGCCGTCTCCAGTCGTGCTGACACGAGCAAGACCCAGAGGTCGCCGGCCGTGCCTGCCTGGTGAGGACGGAGCGTCGCCACCGCATCGCGCAGCAGCGTCGCGGTCTCGTAGCTCGCCGTGGCGCCAGCGTTGGCAGCGAGGGCGACGACAGGTCGGACCACCACCTGTCGTCGCGACGCCAGGCGCAGCAGCGCTCCCAGCACCAGATCGTCGTCCACCAAGAGCCTGGCCACGAGCTGGGGCACCAGCAACGGCTGGTCCAGCGCGGCAAAGACCTCACGCTCCCACGCATCCAGCGGCCGCGCCGCCCCACGCCGCCTTCGCACCAGGGTCTGGGCGGGGGCGGCGGGCAGGGCGGCCAGGAGCGAGGGCAACTGTTCCCGTCGTGCCGTGGCGCGCACCGCCAGGGACTCGAAGGACGGGAGGGCGAGGGTGAAGTCGAGCTCTTCGCCTTCGTGGTACTCCTCGATCTGGAAGTACCCCTCCTCCCACGCCAGGGCGTCGAGCAAGCGCTGCCGCGCCTGGAAATCCAAGAAACGCTGCACGTCCACGAAGCGCAGCGAAGTCTTCTCCACCAGGAAGCGCTGCAAGGAAGGGCTGGCACCCATGCGTTCGCGCACCAGCCGGTCCACCGTCGCGCGATCGAGCAACCCCGCGGCCAGCAACAGCTCCCCTACCGAGCGGTGGTCGCCCGGCGAAAAAACCATCCTCGCCTCGCCGTCTCGAAACACCACCACCACCACGCTGCCCTGTGCCGTGTTGCGCAGCACAAGGCGGAGGTTCCCCCGGGCCGTCCGGGCCGCCTGGAGCAGCGAGAGCGGTGCCATCACCCCCAACGAGCCGGAAGCGCGGCACCTCTTCGCCCCCGAAGGGCGCGCGGCCAACTCCCCTGCCTGCATGGCGTCCGAGTCTCCCATATCGCCCCGAGAAAGACAACTCCCGCTACACTGGACGCGTGGACAGCGCGGACTCCGCCATCCCGACACTCGGGCGCCGGAGCCCACGGCTCGCCGAACTGCGCCGCATCGCTCGCGGCCTCGACCGCCGACGAACCCTGATCGATGGCCTCAAGCTGGTGGTGGACGCCGTGGTCGCTGGCGTCCCGGTCGAGGCCGTGTTCACCACCCGGGCGCACCTCGCCCCCCTCGCGGCCGCCCTGGCCAAGGGCACCACCACGACCCCGCGGCTCTTCCTCCTCGACGAGGGCACCGCCGCCCGCCTGGCCCCCACCCAGCACACCCAGGGTGTACTGGCGGTGGTGGCCCGGCCGTCGGTCCAGCTCCGACCCTCGGGTGTGGTGGCGTACCTCGACCGACTCCAGGACCCGGGCAACGTGGGCGGTGCCATTCGCTCCGCTGCAGCCCTGGGCGCCACGGGAGTGGCCTGCTCACCTCTGTGCGCCGACCCGTTCTCCCCGCGCTCGCTGCGCGCCTCGGCAGGCCAGGCCCTCCGCTTCCCCGTCCAGGCCGACGTCTCCTTCGACGAACTGGCGACACAGTTCGAAGCAGCCGGCGGCCAGGTGGTGGGGACCTCGTCGGCCGGCGGCGTGCCGCTCCCCACCTTTCGCCCCCGCCTCCCCGCCCTGGTGGCGTTCGGTAACGAGGGGAGCGGCCTTGCTCCCGCCGTCGCCCAGCGCTGCACCGTCCTCGTGACCATCCCCCTGGCACAGGGGGTGGAATCCCTCAACGTCTCCGTGGCGGTCGCCCTCGTCCTCGCCCATCTGGGGCGACTTGTACCCTCTCCTATACTTGAAGGGTGGCAAGGAGGCGGGGATGATTCGACACCGTGACATCGAGCAGCTCCAGCAACTCTCGCAGGCGCCTGGGAAGACCCTCACCCTGTACCTGGATGTGGATCAGACTAACCCGGCGAACCGCAAGCGCCAGTTCGAGACCCACCTCAGGGACTTGCTGCGGCAGCTCCGCTCGGCTCATCCCAACGACGACGAACTTGCCCTCGTCATCCCGGAAGTCGAGGAGACGGTTAAGCGGGTCGAGGCCAACGGGCGTACCCTCGTCCTCGCCCGTCACCGGGGTCTCGGCGTCACCTTTCGCAAGGTCCTCCGCATCGCCCTCCCCTCCGGCGCCTACTGGGGCGTCGGTGCATTCCTCCGACCACTCCTCGAGGCCCTCGACGAGCACGAGCGTTTCGGCATCGTCATCGTCGACCAGAAACGGGCTCGCCTGCTCACGGTCTTCTTGGGGGAGATCGAGGAGCACCGCGACCTCATCTCGGCGGTGCCGCCGCGGCCCGACTCGCCGAGCTCCGACAAGCTGCGCTCCCAGCCGCGCATGGAGCGCCGCCACGACGAGAGCGTGTCCACCCACGTGAAGATGGTGGCCTCGGAGATGGCGCGCATCCTCGACCAGCTGGAAGTGGATCGGCTGATCGTCGGTGGGACCGTCGAGGTGGCGTCGGAGCTCGCCCGGCAGCTACCCAAGCGCTTGCGGGGCAAGCTGGTAGAGGTGATGCCCATGCCCATCTCCGCCGGCGCCGACGAGATCCTCGCCCGCACCGCCGAGGTGCAGACCCGCCTCGAACGGGTGGAGGAGCTGCAGGTTGTGCGCGACCTACTCAAAGAGGTCCACAAGGGGGGGCGGGCGGTGGCCGGCCTCTCCCCGACCCTCGATGCCATCAACCAGGGCCGGGTGTGGAAGCTGGTGTACCTCCAGGGTCTGCGGCTCGAAGGGGGAAGCTGCAGCGAGTGCCAGGTCCTCCTACCCCCCGCCGATCAGCGGTGTCCGCTCTGTGGCAAGAAGGTGGAGCGCGAGAAGCACATGATCGACCGCATGTCGCGGGCCGTCCTCGAACGGGGAGGCCACGTGGAGATGGTGGATGGCCCGGCCGCCGAGGCGCTCCGTCAGGTGGCCGACGTGGCTGCGATCTTGCGAGCGTAGGGGACGGCGGCGCCGCACGGCTGCCGCCCTCGAGAACCAGGTCCCGAGCCGGAGTGGCGGAACGGCAGACGCGCCGGACTTAAAATCCGGTGGGTGTTCGCCCGTGTGGGTTCGACTCCCACCTCCGGCACCACTGCCGACGCGGGGTCAGCCCCTCACCCTTCCTCGTCGCCCTCGATGGCCGGCAGCGCGTAGAGCAGGTACTCCCCGGCCGCTGGAACCACGGCCAGGCGCCCGTGACGCTCCACCGTGCCGGGAGGCGGCCAGACAGCGCCCGTCGCATCGACCGCTTCGAAGCCCCAGGGCAACTCGGCGCCCCTCGGGGCCAGCCACTCCGGCACGATGACCTGGGGGCGCTCCTGGTCCTCAGGCACCGCCCGGAACACGATGGCGTCCATCGCCTGCCGATCGACGAGGGTTGCCGCCATGGCATCCGCGACACCAGCCTCGATCTGCTCCTCGAGGACCTCACCCAACGCATCCGCTGCGCTTTCCAGGTACTCCTTCGCACCCGACAGCTCGGCCCAGACACCGAGGTGGTAGATCTTCCCCTCGAGGGCGTCGCTCGAACCGATCCAGACCTCGACGCTCTTGGCCGGCTCCTCCTCGGGCTCCATGGTGATGGTCTGGCCAAACAGGCGATCCCGCGCCGCCAGACCGGCCAAGAGCTCCTCTGGGGTTCCTGCCGGCAGTTCGAACTCCCACTCCCGTTCCAGGGTCTTTGGCAACGTCCCTCCTCCTCTCGTCGCAGCCCGCCGCGACCCGGTCAGACTAGCTGAAGACGACGCCCGGCGAAAGGGCCGCGCCGCCGACCCCCTGGCCGCGAGTCGCCAGGCGCTGTTGCAGCGAGCGGGGAGCCGGAATCCCGCACCGCAGCGTGGCCATGGCCTCGGCGGCGGCGAAGGCGCCTGCGACGGTGGCCACGTAGGGGACACCGAGCTCGAGCGCGCCCCTGCGGATGGCCGCGCCGTCGCGACGGGCGCGGGAGCCGCTACTGGTATTGACGACGAGCTGGATCTCGCCGTTGGCCATGGCGTCGAGGACGTTCGGACGTCCCTCGGACACCTTGGCCACCCCCCGTGCGGCGATTCCCTCCCGCGCCAGCACCGCGGCCGTGCCGCCCGTGGCCATGAGCGTGAGCCCGAGCTCCTGGAACCGCGCGGCCAGGGCGGGGGCGCGGTCCTTGTCGCCGTCGGCCAGGGACAGGAAGGCCGTCCCGCCACCGGGCAGCAGCAGCCCGGCGCCCAGGGCCGCCTTGGCGTAGGCGGCACCGAAGGAATCGGCAAGCCCCATCACCTCGCCCGTCGACCGCATCTCCGGGCCGAGGCGCGGATCCACCCCGGCAAACCGATCGAAGGGGAAGACCGGCATCTTCACCGCCACGCCGAGGGGCACGCCGTCCCTCGCCCCCAGCTCGCGTAGCGTCGCACCGCAACACACCTCCGCGGCGAGGGCGGCCCAGGCCACGCCCGTGGCTTTGGAGAGGAACGGCACCGTGCGCGACGCCCGGGGGTTGGCTTCCAAGACGAACACCAGCCCGTCCTTGACGGCGAGCTGCAGGTTCAAGAGCCCCACCACGCCGAGTTCCCGGGCGAGGAGGCGGGTGATCCGGCGAATCTCGGCCATGGTCTCGAAGGAGAGGGAGACCGGTGGGTAGACGGCCGAGGAGTCCCCCGAGTGCACGCCGGCCTCCTCGATATGCTCCAGAATGCCGCAAATGGCGACGTCGGTGCCGTCGGTCACCGCGTCCACGTCCACCTCCACCGCCCGCTCCAGGAACCGATCGAGGAGCACCGGGTGTTCCGCATCCCCGCCCACCTCCCGCTGCCAGTACGCGGCCAGCTCCTCCCAGCGGTACACCACCTCCATGCCACGTCCCCCCAGCACGTAGGAGGGGCGCACCAACAGCGGATAGCCGAGACGATCTGCCGCCTCCCTGGCATCGGCCAGCGTCAGGGCCGTGGCGCCGGCCGGTTGCCGAAGGCCCAGCCGCTGGACGAGGGCCGCAAAGCAGTGACGGTCCTCGGCCCGGTGGATAGCGGCGGGGGGTGTGCCGAGGATGGTCACACCGGCTGCTTCGAGCCCCCTGGCCAGGGTCAGGGGCGTCTGTCCACCGAACTGGACGAGTACACCCTCGGCACCTTCCCGCGCCACCACGTCGAGGACCTCTTCCAGGGTGAGAGGTTCGAAGTACAGGCGATCGGCTACGTCCCAGTCGGTGGAAACAGTCTCCGGGTTGCAGTTGACCATCACCGCCTCGCGACCGCGCCGCCGCACCCCCTCGACGGCGTGAACGCAGCACGCATCGAACTCGATCCCCTGGCCGATGCGCACCGGTCCGGAACCGAGGACCACCACCGCCGGACGGCTCGGCGGCGGCGCCTCGTCGACCTTGCCGAAGCTGCCGTACAAGTACGGCGTCCGGGCAGCGAACTCGCCGGCGCAGGTATCCACCGAACGGTAGCGCCGGTGCACGCCCAGGTGGTGCCGCTGCGCCCGGATCTCGGGCCAGGGCACGCGCCACAGCCGCGCGAGTTCCTCGTCGTGGCCGCCACCAGGCGTGCAGGTGCATTCCCCGGACCCTGCGCGAGCAGCGCCTCCGCCGCCACCAGCCCGTCGAGGCGGGCCACGAACCAGGGATCCCAGCGGCACAGCGCAGCGACCCGTTCGGCCGGCCAGCCGCGCCGCAGCGCCTCGGCCACCGCCCAGAGGCGGGTCGAGGACGGCCTCTGCAACGCCCCCTGGAGGGTCTCGTCGTCGCTCGCGGCCAGGGCGGCGGGTGCGGCGAGCGACCCGCGCCCCGTTTCCAGCGAGCGGACCGCTTTCAGAAGCGCCTCCTCGAAGGAACGGCCGATGGCCATCGCCTCCCCCACCGACTTCATGGAGGTGCCCAGCACGTCCCGAGCACCTGGAAACTTCTCGAAGGCAAAGCGCGGCATCTTCACCACCACGTAGTCGAGGGCCGGCTCGAAGGCGCAAGGGGTAGTGCCCGTGATGGCGTTGGTGATCTCGTCGAGGCGAAAGCCGAGGGCCAGCTTGGCGGCGATGCGGGCGATGGGGAAACCGGTGGCCTTGGAGGCCAACGCCGAGGACCGCGACACTCGCGGATTCATCTCGATGATGGCCCACTCGCCGCTCGCCGGATCGACGGCGAACTGCACGTTGGCGCCACCGGTCTCCACCCCTACTGCTCGCAGGCAGGTGACGGCAGCGTCGCGCAGGGTCTGGTACTCCTTGTCCGTGAGCGTCATGGCCGGTGCCACGGTGATGGAATCGCCCGTGTGCACGCCCATGGGGTCCAGGTTCTCGATGGAGCACACCACCACCACCGTATCGGCAGCGTCGCGCATCACCTCCAGCTCGAACTCCTTCCACCCCTCGACGGAGCGCTCGACCAGCACCTCGCCCACCGGGCTTGCGGCCAGGGCGGCGCGGATGGCGACCTCGTACTCCTGCCGGTTGTACGCCATGGCCGCACCGGCCCCGCCGAGGGTGAAGGAGGGGCGAAGGATCACCGGGAAACCGACCAGCTCCGCCGCCCGCCTCGCTTCGGCAAGGCCCGTCACCGTGACCGACGGCAGGACCGGCAGGCCGACCCGCCGCATGGCCTCGCGAAACCGCTCGCGGTCCTCGGCGGTCCGGATCGTCTCGACGCCCGCGCCCAGCAGCTGCACGCCCAGGCGGTCGAGAACCCTGGCGTCGGCCAGCGCCACCGCCAGGTTCAGGGCGGTCTGGCCACCCAGGGTCGGCAGCAGGGCGTCGCAGCGCTCCGCCTCCAGGACTGCCGCCACCGTCTCGACGGTGAGCGGCTCGACATAGGTGACGTCGGCGCGCTCGGGGTCGGTCATGACGGTGGCGGGATTGGAGTTGACGAGGACGACTCGGACCCCCTCCTCCCGCAACGCCTGGATCCCCTGGACGCCCGAGTAGTCGAACTCGCAGGCCTGGCCGATGCGGATCGGCCCCGCGCCGAGCACGCACACGGTGGCGATGTCACGTCGCCGGGGCACTACCCGCCCGCTCCCATCGGTGCTGCCAAGTCGCTCGACGACCGCCGACCCGCCATCGTGCCGGTTGCGTCGACCCTCACGTCCACGCCCCCGTCTGCGCCCGAAGGTGGCGGCAACGGTGGAGGAAGCGGGAGAACACCCCCAGTGCGTCGTGCGGGCCGGGCCCTGCCTCGGGGTGGAACTGAATGCCCTCGGCCTCGAGTTCGGGAACCGCCACGCCTTCCACGGAGCCATCGGTGAGGTTCACCATGGTGACGCAGGCACGGGCCGGCAGCGATGCCGCGTCCACGGCGTAGTTGTGGTTCTGGGAGGTGATCCAGACGGCGCCGCTCGCCTCGTCCCGCACCGGGTGGTTGGCGCCGTGGTGCCCGAAGGGCAACTTGTAGGTTCGCGCGCCGACGGCGAGGCCGAGGAGTTGATGGCCGAGACAGATCCCCAGCAGGGGGACCCGCCCGAGCAGGGCTGCCAGGGTTTCCCTCGCCTCTCCCACCGCCGCCGGGTCGCCGGGACCGTTGGACACGACGACCCCGTCCGGTGCCGTGCTGAGGATCTCGGCCGCCGAGGTGTTCCTCGGCAGCACCGTGACCTCCGCGCCAGCACCGACCAGTTGCCGCAGGATGGATCGCTTGACGCCGCAGTCCAGAACCACCACCCGCGGACGAGGGATACCCAGGCCCGAGACCTCCTCTGGGCGCTCGGCCGGGCGGCGCCACGGGCCTTCCTCCCAGGCACACGGCGAGGAGCACGACACGTCGCGGCTCAGGTCGCACCCCTCGGTCCCGCGAGCCACCGCCGCG
>FWWM01015958.1_pt1 | contig 11328 bp, 8 predicted proteins | sample 2228351 | NCBI WGS metagenome assembly FWWM01 (sample SAMEA103939774, study PRJEB20133) | metagenome
CTGGTAGACAAGCCAATAGCGAAACCCGCGCAGGATCGAGAGCGCCCGAGTATAGACGTTGTTGTGCACGAAGGACCAAGCCCACAGGATGGCAGTGGCGGTCATCAGAACCTTAGATATGATATGGACAGTCGGAGAACCAAGCGGCGTCCAGATGTAACCGAGCGCGAGGGTCATTTTAGTCAAGAAGAAGGCAGCCCCACCCGAGGCGGTCAGAATGATGGCAATGATGCGGTATCTCGTGACCGCAACCATTTCCCGATCCAGATATCGGTAACAGGCTAACGCCATCACAATGCACAGGATTGTCGCATAGGAAAACAGAGCCAGCTTGAAAGCCATTTCCGCAGCAGTCGCCGGTACAGGCTGCTCCACCCAGCGGGAGGTGTGGGAGACAAATAAGACATAAATAACGGTCAACAGCCCAATGGTAAACAGCAGATAGGGCTTGAGATAGCGGAGCTGGCGTGTATTCTCGGGCGTTGGGAATGTGACCATAAAAGAAGACGCCGTCAAATACAGGGTCAATGAGACCGAACTATAGGCAAGCAGGCGAGAAAAATTGGGCGCAGTCAAGCGGTTGATCACATCGCCGATTGGTGTCACCAGGAAGGTCATGGTCAAGGCAAAAAAGAAAGTGGCGATCCAGATTCGGAAAGCGATGCGATCCGATCTCCATGCTTTATGACGGAAGGTGGCAGGCAGGCGAATCAATGCCACCAGCCACGCCAAAACGCATAAAGATATCTCGACCGCCGGGTTCATTAAATCATCCCCAGATGTTCGAGATAACTGGCAATATTTTTATCCGAGGAGATGCCGCGGGTGAGTCGGTCGAGCTGAGCGTGGCGGATAACCCGCTCCTGAATCACCGAAGCCAGTGTTTCCGCCTCAACTTCTCGAATGTACTTCTCGCCAATGCTCGTGTTGGTTGAGCGCAGGAGAGCGTATTCCCTGAAAGGTAATTCTCGCTCTCCGCGTAACACCTCTGCCAGAATTTTACGATTGATATGAATGGTGGGATGCCCCAAGAGAAAATGGGCTATCTCGTGGAGCTGGTTGTGAATCTGGTAGATTGGGGGGACATTGCTACGGTAAAAAATATACTCATTGGGTTCTTCATCATCGGTAAACCAGGTGCCAAATGAGCCAGCAGGGTATTCAAACGGGATTAATAAAATCTTTCGACCCTTTTTCTGTTCTACCCGGTGAATAAAATGGTCGATGGAGAAAGCCCGAAAATCATAATCAAGTTCTGCCAATACTTTCTCGGATAGCGTTCTGGCATTCACTACTCATGTCTCCTCTGATTTACCGGTATCTTTTTGGCGTTGCTCGATATATTCCATCATTTTGATAATCGCCAGCACGGTTTCCTCGCTATACATGCTTGCCCTCAATGCCACCTCTTTCACCAGTTCGTTTCGTTGTGATTTATCGAGTAGCGCTTTCTCTTTATCCTCAGAAACCCGAAAGTAGTTGATATCGACTTCGAAGAAATCCGCCAGAGCCTGGACGATGTTAAATCCGGGGTTCTTTGCGCGACCGGTGCGCAGTTTCCAGAGATAGGCTCGGGTCAACACACCCTTGGTTCCCTGGATGACTTCCTCCTGTGTGTACTTCGTTCCATCCGGTTTGGTCCTGGTTTCGAAAAGCGTGTTGAGCTTCTTTGCGAAATCGATCGCCGTGTCATCCATTTTCATTCCTTGCTACTACAAGATATATTAAAGACGTGTTATGTATACTGTGGTGAAAAGTATATCACAGGATTTGCACCCAATGCAAGAGGGGAATTGGGCATGCTTGGGTTAAGTCATCTTAATATTGGGTTGTATAAGGTGTGCGTGAGGGTGGCGCACAATAGTTATTGTGGGTCAGGGTTTGCGGGTTTTTGTGGAATATTCACTCGAATACCCCGATTCAAGGCGGAGAAAGCCCGACCAACAATATGTTGTTCCAATTTGTGTTGATTCTCCTCAAAAATCTCCGTACTATCAAAAATCATAGCTGAAACTAATTGACAATTATTGGCAATTTCAAGTATATTGATACTTGAGTTTTTATTCATTTGCTGGGGAAGGTCACCAATGTCCACGGATTTCCCTGAAATTATGACCATTGACGAAGTGTGTCAATATCTCCGCATTCCCCGCTCGTCTCTTTATAAACTGGCTCAGGAAGGAAAAATCCCTTGTCAGAAAGTTGGGAGACATTGGAGGTTCCGGAAAGTATCGATTGACCTGTGGCTAGACGAAAGAAATTCTATTATCAGGCGGGATCCGCAAAACATAACCGAGGCTGCTGATGGGAATTAATCTACTGGAGCGTCTTTCTCTCTATCGAGTTGCGATTGGCTACCTTGGCGAACGCGAACAATTCGGCTGGTGGCAAAGCTCTTTCTTCACCCAGGGTAGTAGCGCTTTTCTATCTCCATTATTCAGCCGGACACAACTCTTAGCGCAGTGCAACGGGGTCACCCGAGCAGCCGCCTTGGTTCATGATGAACGTATCGGTATTGGGAATGTATATCATCTCTTCCGCCTTCCTGAGGAAATGGAACAAGGTATTCATCAACTCCTACACGAAGCTAAATTAGTAGAGCAAACCCAGGAGATAATCACAAACAAAGCTTCGGCTTTAGAGTATCTGCGGAAAGAATCCATAATCCAGGATCAAGTAGGCGTTGGACCAACGCGTGTTGGGGTAATCCGCGAATTGCGGAATGATGAAACCTGGAGAATCGTCGCTGGTCTTTATTGTGTTTCGTTTGAAAAACAAATAGAAATCCTTCCTTACTTTGCGAACGTGGCATGACAGGTAAATCCTATACCACTAAATTGGGAGCTGGTCAGGGTATTGTAGACGAAACTCGCATTCTTCTCGACCTTTGGGAACGAGGGATGGATGCGAATGCTTTGAACGATTTAGCCTTGAAATCAGGGCAATTCCATAAACTGACCGCACGGCGAGTAAGAAATCTTGTCATCGAGGGATTTGCCCATCGTTATTTGGGCAAGGATGGTGTGCCAGCAAGTTACTTAAAAACGCTGAAAGATATTTTCTCGAGCAGAGAATTCACCCAATTACTTTATTTGTATACATGTCGAACCCATAGTATTCTCTACGATTTCGTCATCCGGGTTTATTGGAACGCCTATGCTTCTGCAAGAGATTCTATATCCATTGATGAAACGCGTGAATTTGTCTTGCAAGCAAACCAGGATGGGAAAACATCCTCTCCCTGGTCCGATAATATGATCACCAGAGTCAGCAGTTATCTCAACGGCACATGCGCGGACTTTGGTTTACTGGAGCATGGAAAGAAAGGGGTACGGACAATCCTGCCATTCCGAATTGAAGCTCGTGTCTTTGTGTATTTAGCCTATGATCTCCATATCAGCGGTCATGGAGATAACAGCGTGTTAAGTCACCCAGATTGGGGTTTGTTTGGTATGGACCGCTCGGATGTGTTGAATGAATTCAAACGGTTGGCATTAAAAGACTGGTGGATCATCCAATCGGCAGGGGATGTAACCCGTATTGGCTGGCATTATTCATCTATGGAGGAATTGATCAATGCCTTCACTCAAGGATAATTTTGATGAGCTGATGGAACGTGTGCGGGCTGGACGAGAATTAAGCCATGCCAGCTTCGATCCCATCTATTATCTTATCTTTCACCCCAAAGAAATATTGGATGTCAAACGTAGTCTTCCAGCGTGGATTGCCAGATTGCGCATGGAGGGTTGGGATGTACATACCTTTTCCATTGCCCAGGCGATCACCGATATTTTGAACAACGCTCCCTTAATGAAAATCTGGTTATCAGCCGATAGCAAGGCTCCCCTGTCATGGGAAAAAACCAACCAATCCCTTGCCAATGCGATCACGAACGGGTCGTTGAAGAATCGTCTTGAAGAAAAATTGGAGCAGCTAAAAGATAGAAAAAATGCGATTATACTGGTGACCGATCTGGAAGCATTGCACCCTTACACGCGCATTGGTGCCATTGAGAGCCAACTTTACGGAAAGTTCTATGTTCCCACAATATTCTTGTACCCCGGTGAACGGACGGGCAAGACTCGCTTGAAGTTCTTGGGTTTCTACCCAGAGGATGGCAATTACCGTTCGGTTCATGTCGGCGGTTGATCAAGGGAGGACGTTCACTATGCAGATCAGAGATTTATTTGATCCATCAAGAGATATTTATCGCACGATAGAAAAAGTAATCACCTATAACATCTCACAGGAAGCGCGCTTAAAAGCCGAGATCACCGAATACATTGTCACGGAAAGCATAGAGGATCAATTCGAGCGCCTGCTCAACAAGATGCAATTTGCCATGGAAAGCGGTGGCGAGAATGAAGTGGGAGTTTGGGTCTCCGGATTCTATGGGTCTGGGAAATCTTCCTTTACCAAGTACCTGGGTCTATCGCTGGATCAAAGCATTCAGATAGAAGGGGTTCGCTTCCTGAAATATCTACAGGATCGGATGAACAAGCCGCAAACGCGGGCGTTATTGGCAACTGTAGCTAACCGCTTCCCCGCCGCCGTGGTGCTACTGGACCTGGCGAGCGAGATGCTCGCCGGCGCAACCATGGAAGAGGTCTCTACTGTCCTGTATTACAAAGTCTTACAATGGGCAGGATATTCCCGAAACTTGAAGGTGGCTGCCTTAGAACGCAAGCTCAAAAAAGACGGCAGGTATGACGAGTTTACCGCACATATTCATGCGGAATTGGGCGTCGAATGGCGGGATGTGCAAAACGACCCGTTGGTCATTGACAGTCTGATTCCCGAAATCGCTCATGAAATGTATCCGGCGCTGTTCAAAACCCCGAACGCCTTCAATACGGAAGCGGTTGACTTTATCCGCTTCGAGAACGAGCGAGTGCAGGAGATGATTGACATCGTCCGGGAAACCACCGGCAAGGAGTATATTGTCTTTATCATTGACGAGGTCGGTCAATATGTCGGCGCTCGACCGAACTTGATTTTGAACCTGGATGGGCTGGCAAAAAACCTGAAAACCCTGGGCAAAGGCAAAGTATGGATTATTGGCACTGCTCAACAGACCTTGACCGAAGACGACCCGCGCGCCTCGCTCAATTCGCCTGAACTTTATAAACTCAAAGACCGTTTCCCTATCCAGATCGACCTCGAATCCAGAGATATCAAGGAAATCTGCTACCGGCGTTTGCTCGGCAAATCTCCACAAGGAGAAAAAGCGCTTGGCGATTTGTTTGATAAGCATGGACAGGAATTGCGTCTAAACACCCGTTTGCAAGACGCCAAATATTATGACTCCGACTTCGACAAGACCACTTTTGTCAACTTGTATCCTTTCCTGCCAGCTCACTTTGACATCCTGTTACACCTCTTGGGCGCGTTGGCGAAATCCACCGGCGGCATTGGCTTGCGTTCTGCCATCAAAGTCGTTCAGGATATCCTCATCGAGGGTCCAGAGGGAAAGAACCCGGTGGCAGATCAACCCATCGGCTGGCTGGCAACAACGGTAACGCTTTACGATTCCCTGGAAAAGGATATTCGCCGGGCAGCGCCTTCCATCCACAAAGCAGTGAGCAAAGTGTTGATTCGCTTCCCCAATTCGCCGATCCATCAAGAAGTTGCCAAAACGGTTGCGGTTCTGCAAATCCTGGGGAATATGCCGGTGACAGCCCATAACATTGCCAGCCTGACCCATCCGGCGATAAATGCCCCCTCACGCCAAGCAGAGGTGGAAGCAGCGGTAAAAGAGTTAATCAGCGACGGTTTTGTCCCACTGGGTGAAAAGGATGGCAATCTGTGCTTTTTCAGCGAGAAGATCAACGATATCGAACAAGAACGCGTTGGGCTGCCTCTGCGCTCTATAGAGACCCGCCGCATACAGAACGAAGCGCTGCGCGAGGCTTTCAATCCACTGCCCTCCACCCGGTTGAATGGCACTTTGGCGGTCACCGCAGGCTTGAAAGTGGCTTCGGGCAGCATGCTGACCACCCTGGCGGGCGAGAAGGAGACCATCCAACTGGTGGTCGAATTCGTCTCCCCGGGCGACTACGAAGCAGCCCGGGCGCGTTGGCTGGACGAATCGCGACAGCGCAGCTCCCAACATACAATTTACCTGCTAGGGCGCACAGCCAGCGAGATTGATGAGTTGGTCGCCGAAATCTACCGAAATCAGGAGATCGTCAAGAAATACCGCAACGACCCCGACCAGGAGGTCAAGGATTATTGCGCCGGGTTGACCGACCGTGAGAATCACACGCTCAAGCCAGAGTTGATCCGCCTGTTATGCGCCAGCCTGGCGCAGGGATCGTTCATATTTCGGGGAAAGATGACTGCGGTCGACAGCCTCGACCCTTCACCCCTGGAAGCTGCCAAAAAGCCCCTGGGTTCGGTCGCTGCGGAGGTGTTCGACCGTTACAACGAAGCGCCCGTGCGCGCCGACACCACCCTGGCAGAGAAATTCCTGCGCGCCGGTAATCTGAAGGCGATCTCCTCAGAAACAGACCCCTTGGGTTTGGTACAGATCATCGGCGGCGCTCCGCGGATTAATTCCAATCACAAGGCATTGACCAGCATCCGCGATTATATCGAGCGTTATGGTTCGCTGGATGGCAAACGCCTGACCGAGCATTTCAGTGACGCCCCCTTCGGCTGGTCGCCGGATACCTTGCGTTACCTGGTAGCGGCGATGTTAGTGAATGGCGAGATCAAGCTGAAGATCTCGGGGCGAGAGATCACGGTAAGCGGGCAGCAAGCGATCGAAGGGCTGCGCACGAACAACGCCTTCAAGAACGTGGGAATATCTTTACGAGAGGAACCGCTCGATCCAAGCGAATTAGCTCGCGCCGCCCAACGGTTGACCGAGCTGGTGGGTGAGAACGTGATCCCACTCGAGCAAGAGATCAGCAAAGCCGCTGCCAGGAATTTCCCGCAATTCCAGCAAAGATATGCGGCGTTGGAAGAGAAGCTCAAGAACCTGGGCTTGCCGGGCGTTGAAGCAATGCATGAGCTCAACCGCGACTTGGCTGAGATCCTCGAAACAGACGCCTCCGACGTGCCCCAGCGCCTGGGCAGCCCGGATTCAACTTTGTTTAACAACCTGAGATGGGCTGCTGAAGTCAGCCTGGCGCTGAAAAACGGCTTGGAGAAGACCATTCAGGACTTGCGCGAGCATTGGAAGGAGATTCAAGCCCTGCCTGATTACGGCACACCGGGCCAACTCAAGACTGCGGTGGAAGAGACCTTGCAGACCATCGCTGAGCGCCTGGAGCAGGAGAGCTTCTATACCCATTCAGCCGACCTGAATACCGCCCTGACGCAGATCAAGGCTTTGGTGCGCGACGCTGTTCAAAAGATGATGGCAGAACAAAAAGAGACCATCCGAGCGGCGCAGCAGGAGCTGCCGCGCCTGTATGAATGGGCAGAGCTGACCCATGAGGAGCAGTCTCGGGTGTTGGCGCAATTGGAAGGACTGGCTTTGACCGCGAGCGAGGACCTGACCGGCATAAAAAGGCTGCTCAGCCAGGGATATACTATCCAGCACCAGGTGGGAGAGATCAAGCAGGAAATTGTCGAGCTAGGGCACCAGCGGCGGTTGGAACGCATGAAGGAGATCAAAGACGGTGATAAGTATAAAAAGACGTTGAATATCCCGCTGCGCCTGACCCACATCGAACAATTGGAAGCGTTGATCCAACAGCTCCAGGCGCTGAAGGATGAGCTTGCGCCGCATTCTGAAGTTGAAATCACCCTCGAGCCGAAGGATTGATCCTATGCCTTTCGACCAGACTACCCGCAACCGCCTGGCGAAATTTGTCGGCGATGCCCGATCTCTCTTGACCGAAGAGTTCACCCGCCAACTGCAGCACGAGTACGGTCTGGATCCCCTCAGCGGTGAGGTCACGCCGCTCGAAAAGCTGACCGCCCTGGACGACGCCCGGCGTGAGACGGCGCGCATCCTGCGCGAGACCCTGGACTATTACCTGTCCAACGACCCTCACCCCCTGCCCCGCTTCCCTGAATGGGCGAAGGCAGCATTGGAACGCATCGTGCGCGAGCAAGCCTTTACCGTGCTCAACCGCCTGTGCGCCTTGCGCATGGCGGAAGCTCGCGGGTTTTTGATCGAATCGGTGGGAAGGGGGTATCAATCCAAAGGCTTCCAGTTATATGCCCGGCTCGCCGGCGCAGCCCTGGGCGAGACCGGCGACACCTACCGCAGCTATCTGTTCAGCATCTTAGATGAATTTGCCCTTGACCTGCCGGTTTTGTTCGACCGGTTCAGCCCGCAGGGGCGGCTCTTCCCGCGCGATGGGGCGCTGCTCAGGCTGCTGGAGCGTATTAACGACCCTGAAATCGCCCCCTTATGGGCCGAAGACGAAACCATCGGCTGGATTTATCAATACTTCAACAGCAAAGAAGAGCGCCAGAAAATGCACGCCGAATCACGAGCGCCGCGCAACAGCCGCGAGCTGGCGGTGCGCAACCAGTTCTTCACCCCGCGCTATGTGGTCGAATTCCTGACCGATAACACCCTGGGGCGCATCTGGCACGAGATGACCAGAGGCGAAACTGCGCTCAAAGACACCTGCCGCTATCTGGTCCGCCGCCCGCGGGAGGTCTTCCTGGGTAGCACGCACATCAGCCACGATCACGCGCCTGATTGGGTTAAAGCCGTATTGGAAAAAGCCGATTTTCCCGCCCTGCCAGAGACTCCGTCCATCGATGAGATTGGCGATTTTGCCCTGCTGCTCGACGGTTACGAGGTCTCCGAGGGATTTGGCTACGGTGAAGCACTTGAATTTGCCAACCGATGGATACAGGCTCAGGAAAAAGTCGATCTGCTGCCGACTGACTCACTGGAACTCTGGTTGATCCTGTTTGCCTACCAGCGCGGGGCAATCCGGCATGGTTTCTACTCATCCGAGGAAGAGGACCCCACCCAGCAAAACATCCGCCGGGTGTACGATGCCTTGCGCCGAGCGCTTCAAAACCCCCCGGAGGATTTGCCCCAGGAGGAGTTGCTCAAACAACCGGTCTATATCCCCCGCCGACCACTCAAAGATCCGCGCGAGATCAAGCTACTCGACCCGGCGTGCGGCTCGATGCACTTCGGGCTGTACGCCTTCGACCTGTTCGAGCGGATTTATGAGGAGGCATGGGAGCTGGAAGAGAGGTTGGGCGAGAACGCCTTGTGGCGCATGGCGGACCTCGCTCCCCTGCACCAGACCTACTCCGATAAAGCCGCGTTCCTGCAGGATGTGCCGCGCCTGATCATCGAGCGCAACCTGCACGGCATTGACATTGACCCGCGCACGGTGCAGATTGCCGGGCTTTCGCTCTGGCTGCGCGCCCAGAAGAGCTGGCAGGCGCAGGGGCTGAAGCCGCACCAGCGCCCGCAGATTCGCAAAGCGAACATCGTCTGCGCCGAATCCATGCCCGGCGACCGGCAGATGCTGGAAGAATTCCTGGCGACCTTGAACGAAAACCGCCTGGAAGCGCTGGTGCGCAAGGCGCTACACCTGCCCCACGGTCGGAAAGTGCGCGTGACCAAAGCCATGGCGGAGGCTTTGGCGAAGCTGGTGCAACGTATCTGGCAGGAGATGGAGCTGGCGGGGGAGGCTGGCAGCCTTTTGAAAATCGAAGAGACGCTACGGGATGCGATTGCTGCGGCACGCAAAGCCTCTGTAGAAAAAGCCCCCTTGTTCAGTGTCCTTGAATATGGCATAGATTATCAAACTGAGGAGCAAAAAAGGCAATCAAGTAATACAAATTACAGCTACTTTTGGAGTTATGCGGATGCTCTTGTTTTGGCCGCACTCCAGGAATATATTGCGGAAATTGATAATGGTGGTAGTTATAGGCGACGATTGTTTGCAGAGGACGCTGCCCAAGGATTTGCACTCATTGATCTACTTCGTAATAATTTTGATGTGGTCTTGATGAATCCTCCCTTCGGTGACCCATCCAGGAGATCAAAGAGTTATATTGAGAATAGCTACAAAAGAACAAAAGGCGATATTCTTGCTAATTTCCTCGAACGGGCATTGTTGCTTGTGACAGGAGGTGGAAAAGTTGGAACGATTACCAATAGAACCTGTTTCTTCTTAACAACACAATCCCAATTAAGAGAAGAAGTACTACAGAAACACGGATTTGTCGAATTAATGGCAGATTTTGGTCATGGTGTTCTGGATGCAATGGTTGAAACAGCAGCCTATACTTTATCTAGAAAGCAGCAACCGGGTGGTAAGGCTATTTTTGTTAGATGTCTAATGTTTACCGAGAAGGAGATAAAACTTCAGAACGCCATTAACGCTTTGAATGAAAATAAAATCTCCGATCTTATATTCATCATTAATCCGGATGAGTTCTCTCGCCTCAATGGGTCACCCTATTGCTATTGGATCAGTACGGATGTGATAAGGAAGATAGCAAGATATCCTTGACTAGAAAAAAATTACGGGACGATTCGGGTTGGGTTGCAGACTGGCGAGGATTGGAGATACTTACGTCTTGCGTGGGAAGTTCCAAATAATCTGATTGGCCCATTCCCTGTAGAAAATCCAAGTGTTCAGAGCCAGAGGGAAGAATGTGTTACTCAATTCGACAAAAATAGAAGGTGGGCTTTCTTTTCAAAGACTGAAACGGCTTTACCTTGGTTTTCACCGATTACTCTCCTAGTTGAATGGGCAAAAGATGGATATCAAATTAAGAATTTTTCAGAAAGCACAGGTAAGTTAAGATCTCGGCCTCAAAATCTTGATTACTATTTTTTGCCCGGTTTCAGCTATATGTTGCGTTCCACTCGTTTGGTCCCATATATCATTCCGTCTGGCGTAATCCCGACTGCTGGAAGAGCCCAAGTTTATCCTTTTGAAGGATATGAATACTTTCTACTTGGTTACTGCGCATCCATTGTTGCAAGCGCGATAGCCAGATTTAGCGGAGAAAATTTCGGTCAGCCAAAATTTCAAGCCAGTATTGTGCAGAATCTCCCTGTGCCTGAATTGAGTCGGGAATTAATTAAAAAATTAACTAAACACATTGAGGAAGAGTATCATTCTAGAAGATCAATTGCCCAGCAATATGAGCCCTATCAAGAATTCACACTTCCAGGTTTGCTATTAAATCAACCCGATTTGAACACCGATTGGAGTCGCTATTCTTTGTTGGGGTGGGAATTGGAATTGGAAATAGCAAAGTCAATGGGTTTGTCGGAGGCTGATTTGAATGAGTTGGCAAGAGATATTCGAGAATCGCTTGAAATGCAATATGGTCAGGATGACGAGACCGATGTGAGCCTCCAGATTGGTGAGGAAGAAT
>FWWM01015965.1_pt1 | contig 11326 bp, 10 predicted proteins | sample 2228351 | NCBI WGS metagenome assembly FWWM01 (sample SAMEA103939774, study PRJEB20133) | metagenome
GCGGGACGTCGGGGTCAATTTCGGCAATCACCTCCAGCGACTTGACGATGGCGCTGCCGATCGCCGTCCGGCGCCCAGTCGTGAGGCTCAGGATGGCCTCGCGCAGCGCCTCACGGTCGGTCGTGGGAGGCTGGATGAGTTCGGCGAAGCCGGCGAACGCGACGACGCCGATTTGTGTGCCGGGCTTCTGACCCTCGATGAACGTCAGGGCGGCGTTCTGCGCCGCCACCAGCCGGTTGGGCGGGATGTCAACCGAGCACATGCTGCGCGATACGTCCATGGCCAGGATGATGGTGGTCTTGTTCGTCGGCACGGCGAACACGGCGACCGGGCGCGCCAGCGCGAATACCAGGCTCGCCAGGGCGAGCAGAAACAAAGCCGGCGGCAGGTAGCGCCGCCAGCGCGAGTGATCGGGTCTTGCCTCCCGCACCAACGACAGACTGGAGAAGCGCACCGTGAAGCGTCGTCGCCGTCGCTGCGCCCAGATGTAGGCCGCGATGAGCAAGGGGATCGCCCCCAAGAGGACGAGGAACCCCGGCCAAAGCATGCTCACTGCACCACCCATATGGCAACCTCAATTCGTCACGGCAGGCGGCTGAACCACACCAGCGACAGCGCGCCGCCGATCAGCAAAACGATCACACTCAGTCCGGCGAAGAGAGCAGTGATCTCGGTCTCCTCCGGTTCGATCACCAGTTGCGCCCCGACGCTGTCGTAGACAGCGCGCAGATCGTCTTCGCTCTGCACGTTGTAATACGTCCCGCCGGTTCGCTGCGCAATATGCTGCAGCGTGGCTTCGTCGAGCTGCGTGTGCACCATGAACCCTTCCACCTTCAGCAACGTGCCTTCCGGGTTGCCGACGCCAACGGTGTGGATGCGCACGCCGCGATAGACCGCTGCCTCGACCGCAGCGATCGGATCGGGCGGCGCAGTGTTCTCGCCGTCGGTGATCAGCACGACGATGGCGGGCTGGTATACGCCCGGCGGCATCGGCGTAGGTGTGGGCGTCGGTTGCGGATCGCGGTTGCTGTAATAGTTCGTCGCCTCCTTGCTTTCCAGTTCGTCAATGGTGGTCAGTGAGGCGAAGATGCCGTTGGCCAGCGACGTTCCCCGAGATGGGGACAGTCGGTTGATGGCCGAGAGGATGACTTGCTGGTCGTAGGTCGGCGGTTGAATCAACATCCCGCTGTCGCTGAAGGCGACCACGCCGATTCGGACCGTCGCCGGCTGGCGTTGCACGAATTCGCGGGCCGCCGCCTTGGCTGCTTCTATGCGCGTCGGTTGGATGTCGTCGGCGGCCATGCTGCCCGATACGTCGAACGCCAGGATAACGGTGCCCTGGACACGCGGCAGACTGAGTATGGCTTGCGGGCGGGCGAGGGCGAGGGCGAGGATGGTCAGGCCGGCCAGGATGAAGGCAGCCGGGACGTGTCGTCGCCAGCCCGGCTGGCGGCTGCTCGCTTGCTGCACGAACCCCAGGCTGCCATAGCGGGCCATCAACTGCTGGCGGCGTCGTTGCGCGCGCACATACAGCACAACCACCAGCGGCAGCGCCAGCAAGGACAGCAGCATCGGCGGCCAGATGAAGGACATCGCCATCACCTCCGGCGATATTGCCGGCGCGTCGCAAAACGCACCAGGGCGCTCACCAGGTCTTCCTCGGTCGAGAGCGGCAGCACATCCACCCCGGCATGCTTGAAGGCTTCGTTCAGCGTTGCTTCGCGTCGGCGGGCGGCCTCTTCGAAGCGGCGGCGAAATCGCTTGTCGCGCGTGTCCACGTAAATCTGTTCGCCCGTCTCGGCGTCTTCCATCACCACCAGGCCGACGTCGGGCAGCGTGACCTGGTGGGGGTCCCATAACCGGATGGCCAGCACCTCATGGCGTTGACAGAGAGCGTGCAAGGCGCGTTCCCAGCCCGGCGCGCTGATGAAGTCCGAGACGATGAAGATGAGCGACCGGCGCTTGAACGTGCTCAGGGCCGATTCGAGCAGCGGGGTGAGGTCGGTGAACGGCGCCCTCGGCAGATGCGGATACCTGAGCAGGTCGTTGACGATGCGCAGGACGTGGATCCGGCCGCTGCCCATGGGGACGGTGCGCCGGGCGCGTCCGTCGTACAGGATGGCGCCGACGCGATTGCCGTTGCGGTTGAGCACACGCGCAAGCGTGGCGACGAAGTCGATCAGCACCGATCGTTTCTGGCGCTGCGTGGCCGCCGTGCCGAAGTCTACCGATGGGCTCAGGTCGAGCAGAAACCAGGCTGCCAGGTCGCGATCCTCGTGATACTCGCGGATGTATGGTGCGTCCATCCGCGCGGTGACGTTCCAGTCAATGTAGCGGATGTCGTCGCCATGCTGGTACTCGCGCAGGTCGGCAAAGTCCATGCCGTAGCCGCGCAGCAAGCTGCGGTAGTCGCCTTGCAGCAGGCCGTCCAGCCGGCGCACGACGTGCCACTCCAGGCGCTGCAAGATGCGCTCAGGCGTTGACTCGAATGTTGGCGTGCTCATGCAGCGGCACCACGGGGATGGGGATGCGATCGAGGATCTTCTTGATCAGCTCGTCGCTGGTGACGTTATCGGAGAGCGCCTCGTACGACAGCACGACGCGATGGCGCAGCACGTCGAGCGCCATGTCCACCACGTCGTCCGGCAGCGCATAGGTGCGACCGCGCACGAAAGCCAGCGCTTTCGCCGTAAGGATGAGGTTGATGGAGGCGCGTGGGCTCGCGCCGAACATGATGTACCGCTCCAGTTCTTTCAAACCCACGTCCCTGGGTTGTCGCGTTGCGTTCACCACGCGGATGGCATATTCGATCAGGGCCGGATCCACATACACCTGATACGCGCGCTTCTGCAGATCGAGCAGTTGTTCGGTGGTCAGCACCTTCTGCACCGCATCCAGGTAGCCAGTCATGCGCTCGACGATGACGAACTCCTCGGTCGGGGTGGGATACCCCACGATCACCTTGAGCATGAAGCGGTCCACCTGCGCCTCGGGCAGGTCGTAGGTGCCCTCCGACTCGATCGGGTTCTGAGTGGCCATGACGAGGAAGGGGTTGGGCACCTTGTAGGTTTCGCCGCCGATGGTCACCTGTCGCTCTTGCATCACCTCGAGCAGGGCGCTTTGCACTTTGGCCGGCGCACGGTTGATCTCGTCGGCCAGGAGCAGGTTGGTGAAGACCGGCCCGAGCGCGACGTTGAACTCACCGGTCTTCTGGTTGTAGATGCGCGTGCCGACCAGGTCGGCCGGGACGAGATCGGGGGTGAATTGGATGCGCTTGAATGTGCCGCCGATCGTGTCGGCCAGCGTCTTGATCGTCATGGTCTTGGCCAGTCCCGGCACGCCTTCGACGAGGATATGCCCACGCGCCAACAGCGCCACGGCCAATCGCTCCAGCAGATGATCCTGGCCGACGATCACCTTCTTCACTTCGTAGAGCAGGCGTTCGATCGTCGTCCTGTTGTCCACCATCCTGTTCGAATCCATCTCGACTCTCCTTGCAGGTTTCGGTGCCCGGCTCGTGCCGGCACCGCTGATCTTCAATATGAAGGCATTCCCGCGGCGCCGCCGGCGATGTCAATCGGCACGGCGAAGCCAATGCCGCTGAACGCATCCTGTCCGCTTGGGTTGACGAGCGCGGTGACGATGCCCACCACCTGGCCGTAGCGATTGATCAACGGCCCGCCCGAGCTTCCCGGATTGACGGCAGCGTCGAACTGGATGAGGTTTTGCAGCCTCTGGTCGCGGCCCAGGGGGGTGAACGAACGCTTCAGCCCGGAGATCACCCCGGCGCTCAACGAGCCGTACAGCCCGACTGGATTGCCGACCACGAATGCCTCGTCGCCCACGCGCAGCGCGTTCGGGTTGCCCAGCGGTGCCGGCGCAAGCACGCCTGGCAGCTGACTGGGCTGCAGCACGGCGATGTCGTTCTCCGGTTGCTCGGCGATGATCCATGCATAAGCGCCGGTGCCGTCGAAGAAGGTCAGCTGGATCTCTTCTGCATCCTCGACCACGTGCAGGCTGGTGAGGATCAGTCCCTGATCATTGACGATGACACCGCTGCCCAATCCACGGCCGTCTTGCCGATCTGAACGATCACTCACCTGGGTATTGGGATTCCGCGTCTGGATGAGCACGAGCGAGGGCGCTACGGCCTGATATGCACCAATCGAGAGCGCAGGGCGGGGCGTCGCCGAAGCCATCGCCCGGACGATTGCGTCATTTACGTCGCGCTGCGTCAATTGCGGTGGATCTGGTGTGAGAGCGTTGTAGAGGATGAGCGCAAGCAGTGTCGCCAGCACGCCGGAGGCGAACAGCATCGACATGCGCAGGCGCTCGGACAAACCTTTCAGGCGCTCGGACCACTTTCTGGAGGGAGATTCGTCGCGCTCATGCATGCTTGATTCGTTCATAAGCCAGGGCCAAACTCAATCTGGCGTGCCGCCTAACACCGCCGAAACTGCGCTCGTCCTCCACGACAGGGGCATCTTGACACGTCTTTCTGAGGATGATGTGAGACGGAGCTAAACATGTAGCAGATGCTGGTGCGTTTGGTGTTGCCATCGTCTGACAGTTGACAATTGGTCCGATAGCCCTCATACTCCCCGCGTCCTCTGTCATAGGACAAAGGACAAAAAATCGCTCGACCGCATACAGTTCGGATGAACGTCCAGCGCACCTCGACACGCATCACCGTCGAAGATGTCAAACAGGCCATCATCTGGCGCATCCACACGGGTATGCATCCGGCCAGCAGCCGGCTGCCGCCCGTGCGCGACCTGGCGCGAGAACTCGGCGTCAACCGCAACACGGTGAACAAAGCCTACCGCCAGTTGTGCGAAACCGGCGTCATCACGTTCAGCCCGGGCAGCCGCGGCTTTCTGGTCAACGGCGAAGGATCGGTGATCGCAGCGGCCGATGACTTGCAGCAGCGCGCCCGGGAGATGGTCTGGCAGGCCATGGTCGCCGGCATCTCCCGCGAGCAGATCACAGAGGATCTGCTCGCGGTCATCGCCAGCGTGTACGCCGCGCATCGCCTGCGCATGACCTTCATCGAGTGCAATGAGTATGACAGCGCCGAGATGGCGCGCGAGCTGAGCGAGCTGGTTGGTGAGCCTGTGGAGGCCTGTGTGCTGCGCGACGCGGCGCGCCGAGCGCGCATCCTGGCTCGTCAGAACGACCTGATCATCACGACCTTTCATCACTTGGCCGAGGTGAGCCAGATCTTCGGCGACTGCGCCGAGCGCGTCGTCGGTGTAGACACGCGGCCTGTGCCGGATGCCTTGTTGCGCATCGCGCGCCTCACCGGCCTGCGCATTGGCCTGGTGTGCACGCTAGAGAACACGGCGCGGTCGCTGCATCACGTCATCAAGAGCTATCACCCGGATCGCATCGTAGATGCGGCCCTGGTGGACAGCGCCGCCGATGTGCGACGCATCGCGCAGGAGTGCGATCACGTGGTCGTCACGCACACGGCAGCTGGGCAGTTCGCCCAGATGGCGCGCCGACAACCCGATGTCGTCGTGCAGTTCTGCGTGGACGAGCAATCCATCGCCTATCTGAAGCAGCGCATGCGCCAAGTCCGTTTGAAAGGCAGCGCCTCGTCCATAAGCCAGGATATGTCCTATGCGCTGCTGAGCCGAGGGAAACGCAAGTCATCACCCGTTCGAGAGCGGTGATGCCGCGCGTGCGAGTCACTCGAGCAGTCCCAGATCATCCAGAAAAAGCAAAAAGAGATTCGGAGGTTGAGAGATATGCAAACCAATAAGACGCACGTTCGCACGATCAGCCGGCGGCAGATGCTGAAGCTGGTGGGCTTGGGCGGCGCAACGGCGGCCCTGGCTGCCTGCGCCGCGCCGGCAGCGCCCGCACAGCCCGCAGGCGGACAGGAGCCGGCGCCTGCGGCACAGCCTGCTGCCGAGGGTATGGCCGGTGACCTGCGCGTGATGGTGTGCTGTGCCACACCATCGGAGGAGCCGCTGCGCGAGAAGTTCAACGCCGACTTCGAGGCCAACTACCCGGGCGTGAAAATCGTGCCGGAGATCCTACCTGCGGGCCAGGGCTACTTCGAGAAGTTGCAGACGATGATGGCCGCCAACACGCTGCCCGACGTGTTCGACATGTGGGAGGGCTATGTGCAGCCTTACGCGGCCAACGGCGCGCTGCGGCCGCTGGACGATTTGATTGACAGCGACGACAAGATCAAACGCGACGACATCCTGCCCGTCATCATCCCCGCACAGAGCTGGCAAGGCCAGTCCTACGCCTTCGTCTACGGCTTCATGCCCGGCCCGGTATCTCTGTACTACAACGTTGACCATTTCGAACAGGCCGGCTTGCAACCGCCCACGCCGGATTGGACGTGGAACGACGTGCGCGACGCCGCCCTCAAACTGCATGTGGCCCAGGCCGACAAGGTCGAGCGCTATGGCTTGAGCTTCGACAACTGGTTCGTGACCTGGCAATACATGATCTGGTCGAACGGTGGAGATGTGTTCAACGCCGATGAGACCAAGACCACTATTGCTGAACCGGCCGCCGTCGAAGCCGTGCAGTTTTGGTACGACATGGTGAACAAGGACAAGGTCGCCGTGGATGAGACGGCTTACCAGATGCTGGGGGGCAGCATGGCCAAGGTGTTCGCCAGCGGCATGATCGCCATGCGATTGGGCAACTACTGGGACCTGGGTGAGTTGAAAGAGACGCAAGGCGCCAACTGGCGGGCCGTGCTCGCGCCCAAGTCGAACGCCGGCCAGCGCGTGTGGTACATGCACCTCGGTTGCTGGTCCATCGGCGCGAACTCGAAGATGGCCCCGGCAGCCTGGGCCTACACGCGCGACTTCGTGTTGCAGCGACCGATCGACAGCGTGACGCCATACATCCCGCCGCTCCAGTCGCTGATGTCCACCTTCACCGGGCCCGACCATGAGCAGCTTGGCTATGGCGCCCTGCCGGAAATCGTCTCCCAGCCGGGCGTGCTGCGCATCCCTGGCGCCGGCGAGAAGTTCGACAAGATTCAGGGGTTGATCCAGGCGGAGCTCGACCTGGCCTTCACCGGCAAGAAGACCGTCGCCGAGGCCATGGCCGCCGCTGCCCCCAAAGTGGACGAAGAGTTGGCTCGACGGGCGTAAGTCACCTCGCAGGGTGGCCGGCGCCGTTGGCGCCGGCCACCCCAAATTCGCGCGCATGGCACAGGCAGTTGCAGCCCCAGTTACCGCCTCTCGCAAGCGCGGCGTGTTCGGCTCACCGCTCACCCGCCGCGAGGCCATCATGGGCTATCTGTTCATCAGCCCGTGGTTGATCGGCTTCGTGGTCTTCCTGGCCGGGCCGATCATCGCCTCCCTCTTCTTGAGCTTCACGCGCTACAGCCCCGGCCGCGATCCGGTTTGGCTCGGCCTGAGCAACTACACGCGGATGTTCGGCGACGATCTGTTCTATCACTCGCTGCGCGTCACCACGGTGTACACGCTGTTCAGCGTGCCGCTGGGGTTGGTCACTGCGCTGGGACTGGCGGTGTTGCTCAACCAAAAGGTCATCGGCCAGCGCATCTTCCGCACCATCTTCTACCTGCCCTCGTTGATCTCGGGCGTGGCCGTGGCGATCGTGTTTGCGTGGATCTTCAATGCGCGCTTCGGCATTGTCAACTACTTCCTCTCGCTGCTCGGCCTACCGGGGCCGAACTGGCTGGGAGACCCGGAGTGGACGATGCCGGCCTTCATCCTGATGAGCCTGTGGGGGGTGGGCGGCACGGTCGTCATCTTCATCGCCGCGCTGCAGGGCGTGCCGCTCGAGCTATACGAAGCGGCCGAGCTGGACGGCGCAGGGAGCTGGCGGCGGTTCCGCCACATCACCCTGCCCATGATCTCGCCGGTCATCCTGTTCTCGCTCATCACCGGCATCATCGGCACCTTCCAGACCTTCGCCGTGTCATACATCATGACCGGCGGCGGGCCGGCCAACGCCAGCCTGTTCTACCTGCTCTACCTGTATCGCAACGCCTTCACCTGGTTCGAAATGGGCTACGCGTCGGCGCTGGCCTGGTTCCTATTCCTCATCATCCTGATTTGCACGGCCATCTTGCTGCGCACTTCGGATCTGTGGGTGCACTACGAAGGGCTGGGGAGGAAGTAGATGGCTTCGATCACCTTCAAGCGACACTCAACGCAGTGGTATCTGCGGCAGGCCGTGCGCAACGTGGTAGTGTATGGCCTGCTGATCGGGCTGGGTGTAGTGTTCATCCTGCCCTTCCTGTGGTCGCTCACCTCGTCGCTGCGCGAGACCGGCGCGCCGCTGAGCTTCCCCCCACAGTTCCTGCCCACCGAATTCAACTGGCGGAACTACGTGCGCGTGTTCGAGATGATCCCCTTTGCCACGTTCTTCCGCAACAGCGTGATCGTCACGACGATCGCCGTGTTCGGCGAGTTGCTCTCCGCGTCGCTGGTGGCGTTCGGGTTCGCGCGGTTGCGCTTCCCCGGCCGCAACCTGTTGTTCATCGTGTTGCTCAGCACGATGATGATTCCCTATCCCGTCACCATGATCCCCAGCTTCATCCTGTGGGTGCGTGGGTTGGGGATGGCCAATACGTTCGGTCCGCTGGTGCTGCCGCCGTTCTTCGGCCCAGCGTTCTCGATCTTCCTCTTGCGCCAGTTCTTCATGACGATCAACACCGAGCTCGACGAGGCGGCCAAGATAGACGGGGCAAGCGAGTTTCGCATCTATTGGCAGATCATCCTGCCGCTGGCCAAGCCGGCGCTGGCCACCATCGCCATCTTCGCGTTCATGGCCAACTGGAACGACTTCCTCACCCCGCTGATCTACCTGAGCGACCGCAACCTCTACACGCTGGCGCTCGGCATCAACTTCCTGCGCAACATGCGCGGCGGCGGCGAACTGGCGTTGCAGATGGCCGGCGCGATCATGTTCGTCGCGCCGTGCATCGTGCTGTACTTCCTGGCGCAGCGCTTCGTCATCCAGGGCATCGTCACTACCGGGTTGAAGGGATGACGGCCGGCGGGGACTTCGACCGGCGCCAATGGGCGCCCCTCCTCCTGGCATCGCTGGCCGCGGTGATCATCCTCCTGGTCGCTTTCACCCGGCTCGGCGACGCCACCGAGGGGACGGCCCAGCCGACACCGTGCCCCGACTCCATCGCCTGCCGTGCCCTCAAGCGCTACGATGCCATGCGCGCAGAGGCGACGGCAGTTGCCGAACCCTGAAGGAAGCATCTCCGATGGTTGATCTGTCCACGCCTGACCTCGACTGCGTCTTGTCGCATGCGCCGCATCTCCATCTGGCGCAGCTCAACCTGCGCGGTGACGACTGGGTGCGCGCGCCGTCCAGCCCGCTCTTCGCGATCGTGGCGAACGATCGGCTTCTCGGCGCCCCCGATGAGGACTTGCGAATCGTGAGCGTCGAGCTTCGCCCCGGCGGACACTGCGTGACGCGCCTGCAACACCTCTCTGCCAGCCTGGAGATCGCGCATCACTTCGTCCGGCATGACGAGGGACTGATCGAGACGTGGTTCGAGGCGCGCAACAGCGGCGCGCAGCCGGTCACGCTCACCCGGTTGGATTCGATCGTGCTCGACCTGGGCCCGGCTGCCTGCGAGCTGATGTACTACACCTCGGCGTGGGGTGATGAGTTCGGCGGTGTGCGCCAACGCCTCGATGCCCCGATGCGGCTGGAGACGCGCACCGGCCGTTCGTCCAATCAGCGCCACCCATGGTTCACCCTGTTCCGCGCCGGCGGCGGCATGCTCTCGATGTCGGTCGCATGGTCGGGCAACTGGTGTTTTCGCTTCGAGCCGCACGATGGCGGATGGCGCATCGGTGGCGGCCTCAGCGACTGGGAATTCCGGACCACCCTGCAGCCGGGTGAATCCGTCACCGGCGCGCCGGTCATCGTCGTCATCGCGCCGGGCGACGACCTCAATGCGATCTCCCTGCCCTATGCCCGCGTCGGCCGGCGCTGTTGGTATCCGCGCAACCCGCTGGCTGCGCACGCGCCCGTCGAATGGAACCACTGGTGGAGCTACGAAGACCGGCACATAGACGAAGCCACCTTCCGCGCCAACGTGGACGTCGCGGCCGAGATGGGCATCGAGGTGTGCATGCTCGACGCGGGCTGGTTCGGCCCGACCGACCCGGCGACGCATTGGTACGACTACCGCGGCGATTGGCTGGACGTGAACACTGCACGCTTCCCCAGCCGCATCCGCGCCCTGGCCGATTACACCCACCACAAGGGCATGAAGTTCGGCCTGTGGTGCGAGATCGAGGGGCTGGGTCGGCTGGCGCGCTTGGCCGAAGCTCACCCGGAGTTCGTCGCCATGCGCGACGGCGAGCGGCTGGGCTATGTTTGCCTGGGCAACCCAGCGGCGCAGGCATGGGCCTTCGAGATGCTCGGTCACCTGGTCGAAGACTTCGGCGCAGACTGGATCAAACTTGACTTCAACCTCGACCCCGGCGCCGGCTGTAACCGAACCGACCACGGCCACGACGCAGGTGACGGTTTGCTCGCCCACTACTGCGGCTACTATCGCTTGCTCGACCAACTGCGCGCAACCTATCCGGCGGTGCTGTGGGAGAACTGTTCGTCGGGCGGCTTGCGCATAGACCTGGGCATGATGCGGCGGTTGCACCTCACCTTCCTCAGCGACCCGGATTGGCCGGAGCATTCGCTGCAGCTCTTCTGGGGTGCAACGACTATGCTGGCGCCCGATGCGTTGCTGCGCTGGACGTATAGCGAATGGATCAATGGCTACCCCAAGCAGACCTTCGACCCGCGCGATCCGAACCTGACGCTGCACGAGCTGGACTACTTCATCCGCATCGGCATGTTGGGTGTGATGGGGCTCTCGCAGAAATTGCCGGACCTGCCCGACTGGGTGCGTGTGCGCTACACACAGCACATCGCCCTCTACAAATCGCTCGTGAGACGCTTCGTGCGCGAGGCCGATCTGTATCGCTTGACCGGACAGCCCGATCGCAACGGCGGCGGCGATCGCTGGGCTGCCTTTCAATACAGCCTGCCGACCACCGACGAACATCTCCTCTTCGTCTTCCGCCTGCCCGGCGCAGAGCCTGCTCGCACCGTTCGCCTGCGCGCGCTTCGGCAGGGTGGCGCTTATACCCTGCAGTGGCTCTTGCGCGATCGCACCGAGGATCGCCGCGGCGACGCGCTCATGCATCATGGTTTGACCTTCGACGATCTGCAAGAGCGCGATTCGGCCATCGTGCTGCTGCAACCCGCCGCCCGACATCCCTGACTGTTTCATGACTATGTGGCACTTCGATAACACGCGCCTGTCTCTTCACGTCTCGTTCGCCGA
>FWWM01015966.1_pt1 | contig 11326 bp, 9 predicted proteins | sample 2228351 | NCBI WGS metagenome assembly FWWM01 (sample SAMEA103939774, study PRJEB20133) | metagenome
CGAGGGTCACCGCGACCCCCCGCACCCACCGGAGCCCGGAGAGGCCGGGACGCCGCAGCTGCTGGTACGCGTTCCCCGCCAGGATGGCGACGATGGCGATCCCCAGGGCTCGCTGCAGGACCGCGAACCGGTCCCCCAACGCATGCGGGTTTATGAGAGCTGCACACAGGAGGAGCATCAGGGAAGAGGGAAGGAGCAGGGACGCCACGGCCACCACGCTTCCCACCCACCCCCGCACCTGGAACCCCACAAGCCCCGCCAGCCCAACAAACCGGGTAGACGGCATCAGGGTGGAGGCCACGAGGTGGATGCGCAGCTCCTCTGCGGTCACCCACCCCCTGCGCTGCACGAGCTCCCGCTCCAGTTGGCCCGTCCCGCCCCACATCCCCCCAAACACGGTACTCCCCAGCCGCAGGAAACTCTCCGCGATGGCCAGAAGAGAGACCGACCCCTTCCGCACGGCTAAGTCTGCGGCGCCTGCCGGCGGACGTCCGGAATCGCCCGCAGCAGGAGATTCCCGACCAGGACCGAGGCCGCGATCAGGTAGAAGACCACCGGAAGCCCGAACCGGTCCGCGATGGCGCCTCCCACCACGGGCGTGAGGGTGGAGAAGACCGCCTGGGCCGTGAACAGGGCCCCCACCGTGGTCCCCTCGTGCTCCCGCGGCACAAGGCCGATGGCCCACCGGAACAGGGCGGGCCGCATGGAGTACAGGAAGAAGCCCAGAAGCGCCAGCACGACTACGAAGAGGGAGGTGGACCCCAGGACCATGGCGGCTACCAGGGCGAGGCTCGTGCTCAGCATGCCGACGGTGGCCACCCGCTTCGGCCCGATGCGGTCCGAGAGCACCCCGGCGATGGGCGTGGCCACCAACCCGGAGGCCTGCACCAAGGTCATGTAGATCCCGAGGAGTGGGCCAGGCACGCGCAGCACGTACACCAAGTAGAGGGGAAGGAAGGTGCTGAGGCCGTGCTGGGTCATCGACCGCAACCCTGAGACCAGACTCAGGACGAGCAGGGCCGGGTTCCGGAGGGTTGCGCCCAGCCCCTGGGCCCGCGACCGCGAAGGGGTGCTCGGTCCTTCTGCCACCTGTGGCCCATTCCGCAGGATCAGGAGGAGCAAAAGGGCCAGCGGCAGACTCGTGACCATGTTCGTGGTGAGCACCCCGCTCCACGTCAAGAGGGTCAGCAGGAACCCCGCGGCGAGGGGCGCGAACGTATCGCCCAGATTCGCGCCCAGCTCGTGCAGGGCGATCCCGTACCCACGACGGTCGGGGTACCGGGAGGAGAGGGTGGTGATGGCCGCGGGGTGCCACAGGAACATCGCGAACCCCACCAAGGCCTGGCAGACCACCAGACTCGCAAACGCGGGCTTGAGGAGGACGAGGCCGTAGGGGAGGATGGAGACCACCAGGGAGAACCCCAGGAGCAGCTCCCGGTGGCCGACCGCGTCCACGAGGAGTCCCGCGGGCAAGTTGACGATCACGCTCATGATCTGGCGGACGGCCACGATCACGCCGACCTGCGCGAACGAGAGCCCGAGTTCGCGGGCGATGAAGGGCAGGAGCAGGGAGAAGCTGGCGGAGATGGCGTGGTTGAGGGCGTGTCCGGTGGCGATGGCCCACAGCCCCGCGTTGGAGAGATCCGGTCGGGGAACCCGCCACCGTACCGTCCCCCGGAGAATCGCCTCCATGCCGCACCTCCGCGTGTGGCGCTAGCGGAAGACCAGGCTCTTCACGACCACGGGAACTACGCCGTGGGGCGGAAGGGGGCGCCCGACGTCCACGAAGTCGAACTCCCGCAGGGCCACTTGGTCGATGCACACGATCGGCCCGCGTACCCCGAACTCCCCCTCGAGCAGTGCTCCCACGATGCCCGCCACGTCCGCGTCCAGGATCACCACGAGCGGGTTCCCGTGGGCCAAGCTCTTGGGCAGTGCCTGCACGATTCCCGCGCACAGCTCCCGGAGGGAGGCGTAGTCGGCGCCGTGGTGCCAGTGCACGGCCAGGGCGAAGGGTCCTTCCCCTTCCACCAGGTCCAGCCGCTCCAGCCCCCGGCGGATGGCCTCCGCCACCGCGGCCGCCCGCGGCGGCTCCGGGATTCCCCGGAGGGCCACCGCGGGGATGCTGCGCAGGGGAAGGACTTCGGGCGAGGACAGGAAAATCGTGTCCCCGCTGAGCTGGACCGTGAATTGGGAGGCGCCGATGCAGGTGGCCCGGATCGCTTCCTTGGGCTCTAACAGCACCACTCCCAGCTCCGCGCACCGGCGCCGCAGCTCCCGGGCGAGCCGCGGTCCCAGATCCCCGAACTCCTGCGTCTCCCGCCCGTACACGTACTCCCCCACTCCGCCGGAGAACACCACCGCGGCAAACGGCCCCCGGGTTCTGAGGGGCGGCGTGATCCAGGGAAGGTCGGTGAGGGCGGCTTCGGGCAGGAGCGGGCGCAGGATGAGCTCCGCCATGTAGGCGGCGAGCCGGTCCAGCTCGGCTCCCGGGACCCGTCCACCGGGCTGTGGGGTTGTCCGAAGCCCGGCCTGGGCGGCGAGCTGACGACCTGCTTCCTCCACCCGCACTAGCCGCCCTTCCTCGTCCCACGCCACCAGCCGCGCGCCCACGTGGATGGCCGCGGTCTCCTCCACCCGGCCGGCCCGGCAGACGGCGTACTTGGTGGTGCCCCCGCCGATGTCGATGTTGAGGAGAGGGCCGTGCTCCCGGGAGAGCTCCGTGGCACCAGACCCGTGGGCGGCCAGCAGGCTCTCGAGGTTCGGGCCTGCCGTGGCGCACACGAACCGGCCCGCCTCCTCGCTGAACAGCTCCACGATGGCCCGGGCATTCTCCCGCAGGGCCGCCTCCCCCGTGGTGATGACCGCGCCCGTGTCGACCGCCTCCTGGCTGATCCCCGCCTCCGCGTAGGCGCGGGCGATGAAGCCCTCCAGCTTCGCGACGTCGATCCGCCGGCCTCCCACGTACGGAGTGAAGACGACGGGAGAGCGGTGCACCACCTCCCGGTGGGTGACGAGGAACCGACTCGACAGTCTCTTCCCCTGGCGCTCCAACCGCAGCCGGCTGAACACTAGGTGGGAGGTGGATGACCCGATGTCCACCCCCACACTCAAGAGCTCGATGCGGTCCCCGATGTAGACGGGTCGGTCGTCCTCGTCTCCGAGGTGGATGTGCTCCTCGTCCTCCTCGTGCATCGGTCCTCCGTGGTTTCGAGATCTCAGGCGCGGACGAAGAACTGATCCATGCGTACCTCGACGCCGTTAGCCCGGCACCGCTCCACGAACATCCGGTGGATGCGGGGATCCTGGTCCGCGTACTCGATCTGATTTCCCCCCGCCTTCGCGTCCTTATCTACCCCCTGGTAGTCCAGGTAGCGGGTGAGCTTCCACTTGGTGCTCCCCCACCGGATGGCCAGGTAGCGGGCGGGCACGGGACCCGTGTTGAAGTGCTGGTGCCACCACATCCCTGGCGGGACGAACATCGTCCCCGGCTTCCACGGGATCTCCTCGAAATCCGTGTGCTGGTCCGTCCACATCAGGCTGTAGCCCTGGCCGCTGAGGATGACCACGTGCGCCCCCGGTCCGTGCCGGTGCGCCTTCTTGTACGTCCCCACGGGGAACTCCGAGACGTGGGCGATGAGGGTGTTGTTGGCCAGCTCGAACTTCATGTGCTTGCCCCCCGCCCCCCGCTCCACCCACTCGTAGAGATGGAGGTTGTAGACGTCGCTAATGAAGTTCGTCTCCCAGATCTTCTGGGTGCTGTCCGGCCGGCTGTAGAGGTTGCCCTCCCGGGTGAAGTAGTCCGCTTCCCCTGCGAACCGGTCCGTGAAGTCAAACGGGCAGCCGAACACGAACTCCAGGTTGCGCAGCAGGTTGATCATGAGGGGAGCCGTGCTCACCCCCAACAGCCGTGCCCGCTGCTGTCCTGAGCCGTTGTACAGCCGGTGGAAGGTGTTGAGGGGAATGGCGAAGAGGCTGCCCCGCTGCCACTCGAAGGAGACCCGGGCCCCCGCGTGGTTCCACACCTCGCAGCTGCCCCGCCCCTCCAGCACGAAGAACACCTCCTCGTAGAGGTGCTTGTCCACCGCCGTGGCTGCCCCGGGAGGGATGTCCAGCACGTAGGCGGTGTTGGTGTCCTCCGCCCCCAGGAGCTGGATGTACGCGCCCCGGGCCTCCAGCCGGGGCCAGGGGGCGGTCTCGACCTCCAGGAGGTCGGGGACCGCTAGCCCCGTCACCACGGGGATCCCTTCCCGGGCCAGGAACTCGCTGTAGGCCGTCCGGCCCCACCCTTGCGGCAACGGCTTTACTTCTCTGCTCACGGCGCCACCTCGGTTATGATCAGGATCGTCTGCCCACCCCAGAGTCTACGCGTCCCTGGCACCCCTGACTAGCCCATCGTTCGGGTATTTGGAACACAGATCTTGTGGGGTGCGCCCAGGCGGCCCAGAAATGGGAGGGGATGGATTAAGATCTTTAAAGAGCGGCCCGGGCAGGAGCGGACTGCGATCAAGTATAATAATCTCGAAAATGAGCGGCGGGAGGAGGATGGGGATGCGAAGGGTCGTGGTCTGGTGCGTGGTTGTGAGTCTCCTGGTGGCGGGGCTTCCGGCCCTGGCACAGGCGCCGTTTGCGGGGAAGACCGTTACCATCTTGGTCGGCTACCCCGCGGGTGGGGGGTATGACCGGGTGGCCCGGATCGTGGCCCGGCACCTGGGCCGCCACCTCCCGGGCAATCCGGGGGTGATCGTCCAGAACATGCCGGGGGCCAACAGCATCGTGGCGGCCAACCACCTCTACAACCTCCCCCGTCCGGACGGTCTCACCATCGGCCTGTTTAACCGGAACCTCGTGCTCGGCCAGCTCGTGGGCGTCGAGGGCATGCGGGTGGACATGCGGAAGTGGCAGTGGATTGGAAGCCCCGCGGAGGAGACGGACGTCTTCGCGATCCGGGCCGACCTCCCCTACCGACACATCCTGGACCTGCGGCGGGCCGAGCCTCCCCTCGCCATCGGCGCCACGGCCCCGGGCTCCGGCTCCTACGACTTCCCCCTCGTGCTCAAGGCGTTCCTCAGGCTGAACCTGCGCATCGTGAGCGGGTATCCGGGTCGGTCCGCCATCATGCTGGCCATCGAGCGCAAGGAGCTGGACGGGGTGGCGGGCTCCTGGTCGTCCCTCGTCTCCTTCGTGCGGCGGGGGCTGGTCCGGCCCTTGGTGAAGACGCCCTCGGAGAACCCGGAGCTTCGGGAAGTCCCATCAGACGTGGATCTGGTGACGGATCCCATGGCCAAGGCGGTGCTGCAGCTCCATGCCGTCCCCAACCGCATCGGCCGGCCCTTCGTGGCGCCGCCTGGAGCTCCTCCGGAGCTTGTGCGGCTGTACCGGGAGGCCTTCCGGCGCCTCGGGGAGGATCCGGCCTTCCGATCCGAGGCGGAGCGGCTGGGGTTCGAGGTGGTCTACACGCCCGCGGAGGCCGTGCTCCGGGTCATCAACGAGGTGCTCAACAGCCCCCCCAGCGTGGTGCGGGTGTTCCGGTCCTTCTTCCGGTTTGGGGAGTGACGGACCGGTCCAGGAGATCTGACAGGGGACGGCGATGCTGGAGGCGATGGTTGACGGCCTGGTCCGCGTGCTGCAGCCTACTCCGTTCTTCTACATGCTCTTCGGCATATTCATCGGGTTCTTGGTGGGGATCCTGCCCGGGATCGGTGGAGCCACCACCCTCGCCCTCATGCTCCCCTTCGTGTACGGGATGGAGCCCGTGCAGGCGTTCGCGTTCCTCCTGGGGATGCACTCCGTGGTGGCCACCACGGGCGACCTCACCAGCATCCTCTTCGGGATCCCGGGGGAGGGGATCAGCGCAGCTTTGGTCATGGACGGATACCCGATGACCAAGCGGGGAGAGGCGGGACGGGCCCTGGGCGCAAACCTCATGAGCTCCCTCATCGGGGCCTTCGTCGGGGCTGCCGCCCTCGCCTTCTCCATCCCCGTGGTGCGGCCACTGGTGCTCACCTTCGGGTCTCCGGAACTCTTCATGCTCACCGTCATGGGGCTTGCCTCCATCGCCTCCCTGAGCGGACGGGGAATCCGGGGCCTCGCCCGGGGGGTTACCGCCGGGGCCCTGGGGCTCCTCATCAGCGCCGTGGGCCAGGACCCCCAGGCGGGCATCCTCCGGTACACCTTCGGGCAGCTGTACCTGTGGGGCGGGATTGAGCTCGTCCCCGCGGCGATCGGGCTGTTTGCGCTCCCTGAAATCCTCGACCTCATGGTCCGCCGCACCGCCATCGCGGCCGCGCCACCCACTGGGAAGATCGTGGGGGTGTGGGAGGGGGTCAAGGACTGCTTCCGGCACTTCGGACTTACCCTCCGCTGCAGCCTCATCGGGACCTTCATCGGCATCATGCCCGGGCTGGGCGGCGGGGTGGCCCAGTGGATGAGCTACGCACACGCGGTGCAGAGCGCCCGAACCGCGGAGGAGCGGGAGCGGTTCGGCAAGGGGGATGTTCGGGGGGTGCTGGGTCCGGGAGCCGCCAACAACTCGAAGGAAGGCGGCGCCCTTATCCCCACGGTGGCCTTCGGGGTGCCAGGGAGTTCCGCCATGGCCATCCTGCTGGGCGGGTTCCTCCTGGTGGGGCTTGTCCCCGGCCCCGACATGCTTAGCAAGTACCTCCACGTGACCTACTCCATGGTGTGGACCCTGGTGCTCGCCAACGTGATCACCGTCGCCCTGTGCTTCCCGCTCCTGCCGTACCTCGCCCGGCTCACCAACGTCCGGGCCACGCGGCTCGTGCCCTTCCTGCTGCTCCTGGTGTTCGTGGGCGCCTACACCGCCAACAACAGCTGGGGCGACATCCTGGTGGCGGTGGCCTTCGGAGCGCTCGGGTACACCATGGTCCGGTTCGGGTGGCCCCGGGCGCCACTGGTGCTGGGGCTAGTGCTGGGGGATCTCGCGGAGCGGTACCTGTGGATCTCCGTCGCCCGTTACGGCTGGGACTGGCTGGGCCGGCCGGGCGTGGTGGTCCTGCTCGTGCTCACGGTGGCGGTCCTGGTGTACCCGTTCCTGCAGGAGTGGCGGGAGCGCCGGGCTGCGGTACTCGTGCAGCGGGAGGCGGCCCATGCGGAGTAGGGAGCGCGTCGGCGAGGTGCTCTTCAGTGCCTTCTTCGTGGCCCTGGGGATCTTTGCCCTCCTCCAGACGGGCCCCTGGCCCATAAAGGCCGCCCTGTACCCCAGGTTCGCGGGAAGCGCCCTCGTGATCGCAGGCCTCATCTGCGGCGTGCTCACCTCCCTGGGCCGGGAGGACAAGACCACCGCCCGGGTGGAGCTGGAGTTCGAGTCCAAGTTACCGCCCGCGGAGCTCCGTGCCCGAACCCTGGAGTCCCTGGCGTGGATCGGTGGGTTCCTGGTGGCCGGTTGGCTCGTGGGCCTGATCCCTGCCATGGTGCTGCTCGTGCTGGCCTACCTCCGGTGGGTGGGGCAGGAGCCCTGGTGGTTGGTGGGCGTGATGACCGTGGGCACATGGGTGGCCCTGGAGGCCTTCATGGTGCGGCTTCTGCACCTTCCCATCCCCACCGGGATCTTGCCTGCCCTGCTGGGACGATGACGGCCAAAGCCAGCTGGAAGGAACCCACGGGAGAGGAGCGGGCCGGGTATGGCCGGTGGCGGCGGCCGCCCTCCGTGTACGACCGGTTCATGGAGTCCGAGGGGATTCCCATCTACCGGGGGATCGGGATCCGCCGGGTACAGGACCTTGCCCTCGGGCCGTGGCGCCGGCTCGGGGGTCGGGGCGCGTACATCCAGCTCTACGGCACGGAAGGGATCTGGGGCATGTACGTGGTGGAGATCCCGCCCGCGGGTGCGTTAGCGGTGGAGCGCCACCTCTACGAGGAGGTGGTGTACGTGGTGGAGGGGCGGGGTGCCGCGGAGGTGTGGGTGCGGGAGGGAGGCCGGAAGGAGGTATTCGAGTGGCAGACGGGCTCCCTGTTCACCATCCCCCTCAACGCCTACCACCGGCTCATCAACGGCCTCTCCGGTAGCCCCGCGCTCCTCCTGGTCGGGACCACCGCGCCCAGCGTCATGAACCTCTTCAACAGCGTGGAGTTCGCGTTCCAGTGCCCCTACATCTTCACGGACCGCTACGACGAGGCCCAGGAGGACTACTTCCGGCCCAACCTCGAGGAGCTGGAGCCGGATCCGTACCGGGGCCTGGCGATGGTGCGCACCAACTTCATCCCGGACGTCCGCACCTGTCCCCTCCCGCTCGACAACCGCCGGTCCCCGGGATCGCGGCGGCTGGAGCCACACATGGATCGCAACGTCTTCTACCTGTGGATCGGGCAACACGAGAGCGGCCGGTACTCGAAAGCCCACGCCCATGAGTCCGCCGCCGTCCTCATCTGCGTGCAGGGGAAGGGCTACACGTACACCTGGCCCCGGTCCATCGGGACGCGGCCGTGGGAGAGCGGCCGGCAGGAACACGTCCTGTGCCAGGAGTACGAGCCCGTGGGCATGGTGAGCGCAGCACCCATGGGCGGGGAGTGGTTCCACCAGCACTTCAGCGTGGGCCGGGAGCCCCTGCGGCTCATGGCGTGGTTCGGCCCCTTCGGACGGGGGACGGGCCGGGAGCCGGGCCGGCCGGGGGAGGAAGTGCTGGATAAGAACGCCCTCGACCTCCCGGAGGGCGGAACCGCCATCCCGTACTGGGCCGAGGACCCCCACATCCGGGAGGAGTACCGCAGGCGGCTTGCGGCAGAGGGCGTGCCGTTCCGGATGGAGGAGCGCTTCTACCGGCCTCCGGAAGGATCGCGGCCCGAGCCCACCTGAACCCATGCTGGAGATCCAGGACCTGACGGTGCGGTTTGTGAACGGCGTCCGGGTGCTGGAGGACGTGCACCTGGAGGTCCAGGAGGGCGAGTTCGTGTCCGTGGTGGGGCCAAGCGGGTGTGGGAAGTCCACCCTCCTCAACGTGGCCGCGGGTCTATTGAGCCGGCGCTCGGACGTGGAGATCTCCGGCCGGGTGCGCTGGCAGGACCAGGAGGTGCGGACGCCCGAGGACTGGCAGGGGAAGCTGGGCTACGTCTTCCAGCGGGATGCGCTGCTCCCCTGGTACACCGTGGCCCAGAACGTGGAGCTGGGCCTGCGGATCCGGGGGGTCCCTCGGAGCGAGCGGGACCGGCGGGTGCGGGAGCTGGTGCGCATGGTGGGCCTCGAGGGGTTCGAGCACCACTACCCGCACCAACTGTCGGGCGGGATGCGGCAGCGGGCCCAGCTGCTGCGGACCCTCGCTTACGAGCCGAAGGTCATCCTCATGGACGAGCCCTTCGGCGCCTTGGACGCCCACACCCGGATGACCCTTCAGCGGGAGCTCACGGAGATGTGGGCCCGGGTGCGGGCCACGGTGCTCTTCGTGACCCACGACCTCGCGGAGGCCATCGTGATGGCCCAGCGGGTGGTCCTGCTGTCGCACCGTCCTGGCCGGGTGGTGCAGGTGTACGAGGTGCCCTTTGACTACCCCCGGGACCCCGTGGAGCTGCAGGGACAGAAGGAGTTCGCCCTGCTGCACGCGGAGATCTGGCGGAGCCTTGCCCGGGAGTTCCGGGCCCAAGACCAGGAGGAGCGGTCGGGGCACTAGGGATGGGGATCGCGCGGATCCGGGGGCTAACGGCGGCGGGGGAACGGGTCCGGCCCGTGCGGGTCGGGAGCGGGGTGCTACGGGTGGTGGCGGTGCTCGTGGCCCTCGGGGTGTGGGAGGTGGGGACCGGAGGGCTTGGGTGGCGGCCGCTTCCGCCTGCCCTGCTGCCGAGTCCCGGGGAGACGTGGCAGAGCCTTTTGGACTATGCCCGCAGCGGGTTATTGAGGCGGGACCTCACCCAGACCCTCCTGCAGGCCTTTTTGGGGTTGGGGCTTGGGATCGCGGTGGGAGTTGCGCTGGGGCTTTTGCTGGCCTACCTGCGGCCCGTGGGGGACGCCGTGGAGCCCCTGATGGTGGCCCTGAACTCCCTCCCCCGGATCGCCGTGGCACCGCTGCTGATCATCTGGTTTGGGCTTGGGCTCACCTCCAAGGTGATGCTGAGCTTTTTCACCGTGGTGTTCGTGATCTTCATGAACACGTACCTGGGGGTTCGGAGCGTGGATCCCGATCTGATCCGGGCCATCCAGGTGATGGGGGGAAACGGCGCCCACATCGCCCGGATGGTGATCCTGCCGTGGGTGGCGAGTTGGGTGTTTGCGGCCCTGCGGACCAGCATCAGTCTGGCCCTTGCGGCCACGGTGACGGGGGAGTTCGTGGGGTCCACCCAGGGGCTGGGCTACCGGATGGTGCTGGCCACGGGGGTGCTGGATACGCCTCGGGTGTTCGCCATCTTGGTGCTCTTGATGCTGGTGGGGTACGTGCTGGTGGAGGCCGCCCGGCGGGTGGAGGCGTACCTCCTGCGGTGGCGGCCGGAGGTGGTGGTCTGAAGGAGGTGGGAGCATGATGCGGTGGGTGTGCGGGGCGCTGGTCGGGCTTCTGCTATTGGCCGGTCCGTCCCCTGCCCAGGTGCGGTATCGGATCCAGATGGCAGGCGTGCTCTCCTACGAGCAGAACGTCCCGGTGTTTGCGGCCCTGGCCCGGGGCTTCTACGAGGAGGAGGGCGTCGAGGTGACCCGGCTGGCCTTCGGCTCGGGTGCCGCGATGCGGGTCGCGATGATGGCCCGGGAGTTCGACTTCGGGTACTTAGCGTTCGTTCACGTCCCGCTGGCCCGCCTGGGCGGATCTCCCTTTAAGGCCGTCCTCTCCCTCCACGACCGGGAGATCTTCAGCCTTGTCGTGCGTAACGAGCTGAAGGACCAGGTTCGGCGTGTGCAGGACCTCCGAGGCCGGACCGTGGGGTTCAGCCTGCCAGGCGCAGGGTCGTGGATGGCCGCTCAGGTCTTCCTGAAGAAAGCAGGATTGGATCCCGAGCGGGACGTGCGGTTCTTGCCCCTCGGCGGAGATCCGGGCGTGATCTACAGCGCCATCCGCACGGGCCGGGTGGACGCGTTCTCCAGCTGGGAACCCACCACCACGAGGGTGCTGCTGGAGGGCCTGGCCTACGCCCTGGTGCGGGCCTGGTCTGACCGAGACCACCGCGAGTGGTACGGGTCGGATCGGGCGATCTCCCTCATGCTGGTGACCCGGGAGGACGTGATCCAGCGGGATCCGGACCTGGTAGGCCGGGTGGTGCGGGCTACCCGCAAGGGGTTGGAGTACGCCCGCCGGACCTCGCCCGAGCGGCTCGCCACGGAGCTCATGGAGCACCCCCGGACCCGGGAGTACTTCGCGGGGCTGCGGCGGCCTTTCGTGGTGGAGATGCT
>FWWM01015967.1_pt1 | contig 11326 bp, 10 predicted proteins | sample 2228351 | NCBI WGS metagenome assembly FWWM01 (sample SAMEA103939774, study PRJEB20133) | metagenome
CCGGGGTGGGATTCCCCGGCGCAAGTCGGGAACGCCGTTCGCCCGGCGACGTGGTCGTGCAATAAACGACTACGGTTGAAGGAACGGCTTTTGCGCGGCGTGCAGGCGGTGCAGACCTTCCGGTTCGAGATCCTCGCGCAGGACGGCGCGGCGCGGGCAGGGGTCCTGCATACTCCGCACGGCCCTGTCCGCACACCCTGCTTCGCCCCGGTGGCGACCAACGCCGCGGTGCGGGGGATCCCCGTCTGGGACCTCCGCTCGCTTGGCGCGGAACTCCTGCTCGCGAACACCTTCCATCTGTACCTCCGGCCCGGTCCGGAGCTCATCGCGCAGGCCGGCGGACTTCACGCCTTCATGGGCTGGAGCGGCCCTATCCTCACGGACAGCGGGGGGTTCCAGGTCCTCAGCCTCGCGCACCTGCGCCGCCTGACGGACCGCGGCGTCGTGTTCCGCTCTCCCATCGATGGGAGCCTGCACGAGCTCACGCCCGAGCGGGTCATCGAGGTCCAGGAGGCGTTGGGTTCCGACATCCTCATGCCCCTGGATGTGTGCAGCGGGTATCCCCTGGACGAGGAGGAGGCCAGGGAGGCCCTCGTTCGCACCATGCACTGGCTTGAGCGCTCCCTCGCGGCCAAGCGCCGGGCCGACCAGGCCCTCTTCGGGATCCTCCAGGGCGGCTTCAGCCGGGACCTGCGGGCCCAGGCGGCCGCGCACGCGGTGCGGTTGAATCTCCCCGGGTACGCCATCGGCGGCCTCTCCGTGGGCGAGCCCCTTTCTCTCACCTACGAGATCCTGGAGTTCACGGTGCGGCTTTTGCCGGAGGACCGCCCCCGCTACCTGATGGGAGTAGGGTCTCCGCCAGGCATCGTGGAGGCCATCGCGCGGGGCGTGGACCTCTTCGACTGCGTGCTCCCCACGCGGGTAGGCCGGACCGGGGTGGTGTTCACCCGGCAGGGCCGGGTGAACCTCCGCAACAGCCCCTTCCGCGCGGACTTCCGGCCCCTGGATCCGGAATGCACCTGCCGGGTGTGCCAGCAACACACCCGGGCCTACGTGCGCCACCTCTTCAAGGCAGGCGAGCTGCTGGGCCCGATCCTGGCCACCTACCACAATGTGGCCTTCCTCCTCCGGTGGGTGGAGGAGGCCCGGAACGCCATCCTGGAAGGGACCTTCTCCGCCTGGCGGGACCGGGTGCTGAGACATTACGCCACCCGGTGGTAGGGGAGTGGTACCATGGGGAGGGAGAGGTCGGACGGATAAGGAGGCGCTATGTTCCTACAGGCCCCCCAGGGCCAGCCCAACGTCGCCTACACGCTGATCCTCTGGCTTCTGCTCCTCGCGATCTTCTACTTCCTGCTCATCCGGCCCCAGCAGATCCAGCAGAAGCGCCGGCGGGAGATGCTGGCCAAGCTGAAGAAGGGCGACCGGGTGGTGACCATCGGGGGCATCCACGGCACCATCGTGGACGTCCACGGTGACGAGATCACCCTCGAGCTGGCCCCGAACGTGCGGGTCCGGGCGGACCGGTCCGCGGTGGGTGCCGTGCGGAGCCGACGGGCAGAGCCGCAGGAGAAGGAACGGGAGAAGGCCGGGGAGCGGAAGGGGTGAAGGATGGGGGTCGTGATCCGGGCGCACAAGCCGGAGGATCCGTTCGAGGCCGTCTGCCGGTGGATCGACCGGGCGGCCCAGCTGTTGGGGTACGATGAGTCCACCACCAAGCCCCTGAAGCATCCACGCCGGTGCATCATCGTCTCCCTGCCCGTGGAGATGGACGACGGCCGGGTGGAGGTGTTCACGGGGTACCGGGTGCAGTACGACACGGCCCGGGGCCCGTGCAAGGGTGGGCTGCGCTACCACCCCAACGTCACGCTGGAGGAGATGATGGCCCTTGCGGCCCTGATGTCCCTGAAGTGCGCGGTGGTGGACGTGCCGTTCGGAGGCGGAAAGGGCGGGGTGGCGTGCGACCCCAGTCGGCTGAGCCACCGGGAGCTGGAGCGGCTTACCCGGCGGTACACCGCGGAGATCTTCGACATCATCGGTCCGGATAAGGACATCCCGGCGCCGGACGTGGGCACGAACCCCCAGGTGATGGCCTGGGTGATGGACACCATCTGCATGAAGCGGGGGTATCTGGAGCCGGGGACGGTGACGGGCAAGCCGGTTCCGCTCGGCGGCTCGCGGGGCCGGGAGGAGGCCACGGGCCGGGGGATCCTGGTGGTGGCCCGGGAGGCGTTCGGACACCTGGGGATGCGGCTCGAGGGGGCGCGGGTGGTAGTGCAGGGGTTTGGGAACGTGGGGTACCACGCGGCGCGGCTCCTGCACGAGGAGGCCGGAGCGCGGGTGGTGGCCGTGAGCGACGTCCGGGGCGGGATCTACCACCCGGAGGGGTTGGTGCCGCGGCAGGTCAAGGAGTACGCGCGGAACACGGGGAGCGTGGTCGGCTATCCCGGGGCCCGCACCATCACCAACCGGGAGCTCTTGGAGCTGCCGTGTGACCTCCTGATCCCCGCGGCCATCGAGCACCAGATCACCGCGGAGAACGCGGACCGCGTCCGGGCCGCGGTGATCGTGGAGGGGGCGAACGAGCCCACCACGCCCGAGGCGGACGAGATCCTGCGGCGCCGCGGGGTGTTCATCGTGCCGGACCTCTTGGCGAACGCGGGCGGGCTCGTGGTGAGCTACTTCGAGTGGGTGCAGGACCGGTACGGGTACTTCTGGCCGGAGGAGGAGGTCCGGTCCCGGCTGGAGCAGTTCATGCGGCGCGCCTTCCAGGCCGTCCTGCAGACCTCCGAGCGGTTCAGGGTGGACCTGCGCACCGCGGCGTACTGCCTCGGGGTGGAGCGCATCGTCGAGGCCCGCCGGCTGCGCGGGCTGTATGTCTGAGGTCGTGGAGATCTCCCGGGAGCCTAACCCCACCACCGCGCCGATCCGGGTCACCCTGGAGATGGTGAAGGCGGACCCGGAAGTGGAGGCCTACGTGGGCAAGGCCAACGAGGCCCTGGGCGTCCTCGGCTACACGGAGCATGGGTTTCGACACGCGAACCTCACCGCCCGCATCGCCTACAACATCCTCAAGCGGCTGGGGCACCCGGAGCGGGACGCGGAGCTGGCGGCCATCGCGGGCTACCTCCACGACATCGGCAACCTCGTGAGCCGCCAGAACCATGAGCAGGTGGGGGCGCTGTTGGCGGACCGCATCCTGGCCCGGCTGGGAATGGGGCCGGAGGAGCGGGCGGTGGTGATGAGCGCCATCGGGAACCACGAGGAGTCCCACGGACAGCCCGTGAGCAACGTGAGCGCCGCGGTGATCCTGGCGGATAAGTCTGACGTCCACCGTTCCCGCGTGCGGAACCCTGACCCCACCACCTTCGACATCCACGACCGGGTGAACTACGCCGTGGAGCACTCCTTTTTGCGGGTGGACGAGAAGAACCGGGAGATCACGCTGGAGCTGGTGATCAACACCAAGGCGGCTCCCGTCATGGAGTACTTCGAGATCTTCCTCTCCCGCATGATCCTGTGCCGCCGGGCCGCGGAGTTTTTGGGGTGCCAGTTCAAACTCCAGATCAACGGGGTGAAGCTCCTGTAGAGGGATCCGGGAACGCCGGCGTTTGACGGCCCCGCAAGGCTCGGCTATGCTCGCACCGGAAGCCATGGACCTCCTCGTGGTCGGTCTCAGCCACCACACGGCCCCGGTGGCGGTGCGGGAGCGGGTGGCTTTCCTGCCCAGCAAGCTCGCCTCCGCGGTGGCCCTCCTGCGCCAGCAGAAGGGGATCGAGGAGGCCGCCCTCCTCAGCACCTGCAACCGTACGGAGGCCTACGTGGTCACCGACGACCCCGAGGCCGGGAGGGAGGCCGTCCTCGCCTTCTGGTCCGCCTACCACGGCGTTCCTCAAGAGACGTTCGCCCCGTACGTGTACGGGTACCGTGGGCCTGAGGCCGCCCGGCACCTCTTCCGGGTGGCAGGAGGGCTTGACTCCATGATCGTGGGCGAAGCCCAGATCCTGGGTCAGGTGCGGGAGGCTTTTCATCTCGCCCGGGAAGGGGGCGGGATCGGCCCCATCCTCAACCAGCTGTTCCGGCAGGCCATCGCCGTCGGCCGTCGGGTGCGGCGGGAGACGGGGATCGGCCGGGGGGCGGTCTCCGTTCCCGGTGCCGCGGTGGCCGTAGCCCGGGAGGTGTGTGGGGAGCTTGCGGGCCGCAAGGTCTTAGTGCTGGGCAGCGGTGAGATGGCGCACCTCACGGTGCGCAACCTGGTGCAGGCGGGCTGCACCTCCGTGGTGGTCTGTAACCGCACCCTCGAGCACGCGGAGGCCCTGGCCGCCGCCTTCGGGGCCCGGACCGTGCGGTTCGACGCATTCGGGTCGGCCCTCCGGGAGGCCGACATCCTTGTGGCCTCCACAGGCGCCCCGCACGTGGTGGTGGAGGCCTCCCTGGTGGAGGAGGTGATGCGCGGGCGCACGGTCCCGCTCTTGATCCTCGACATCGCGGTTCCCCGGGACGTGGACCCCGCGGTCCGGTCCATCCCCGGGGTGCACCTCGTGGACATCGACGACCTGGAGGCCGCGGGCCGGAAGGTTCTCCTGGAGCGCCGGTCCGAGGTGGATCGGGCGGAGGGGATCGTGGCGGAGGAAGTCGGGAAGTTCGAGGCGTGGTGCCGGTCCTTGAGCGTGGTCCCCCTCATCCGGGCCCTCCGCCACCGGGCGGAGGCGATCCTCGAGGAGGAGTGGGCCCGGCTCCGCCCGCAGCTCGCCCACCTCCCGCCGGAGGACCAAGAAGCGGTGCGCCTGGCCCTGCGCGCCGTCCTCAACCGCCTGTTGCACCGGCCCATCGTGCGGCTGAAGGAGATCGCGGCCGAGCGGGACGCGGTCCTGGTGGACGCGGCCCGCGCCCTCTTGGACCTGGAGGACGTCGCGCGCTCTTGATCCCCCTCCGCGTAGGGACCCGAGGAAGCGTGCTCAGCCGCCGGCAGACGGAGGCGGTCCTAGGGGCGCTGCGGGCCTACTGTCCCGGACTTGTGCCGGAGGTGGTGGTGATCCAGACCCGGGGCGATCAACTTGCGGGACCCCTCGTGCCGCAGCAACGGCCGGGTCTCTTCGTGGCGGAGCTGGAGCGGGCCCTGTTGGAGGGGCGGATCGACCTCGCGGTCCACAGCCTGAAGGACCTTCCCACCATCCCCACACCCGGCCTCCACATCGCCGCGATCCCACCCCGGGAGGATCCCCGGGATGCCCTCGTCGCCCGCTTCCCGTCCCTCGTGGCCCTCCCCTACGGAGCCCGGGTAGGTACCAGCAGCCCCCGTCGGGCTGCGCAACTCCGGGCCTACCGGAAGGACCTCGAAATCGTGCCGCTCCGGGGAAACGTGGATACCCGGATCCGCAAGGTGCGATCGGGCGAGGTGGACGCTGCGATCCTGGCCGTGGCCGGGCTTGTGCGGGGTGGATGGGAGCCGGAGATCGCGGAGCGCCTGGACCCGGAGGTGATGCTTCCGGCTCCAGGCCAAGGAGCTCTGGCCCTCCAGGTGCGGGAGGACGACCTCCGCGTCCGCTCCCTCGTGGCGGTCCTGGACGACCCCTTGACCCGAGCCGCGGTCACCGCGGAACGGGCGTTCCTGCGGGGACTGGGCGGCGGGTGTGCGGTTGCGGCCGCGGCCCTTGCCACCGTTGATCGTGCCGCCCACACCCTGCGGCTGCGGGGCCCCGTGGCGGCCCCGGACGGGAGCCGGATCGTGCGGGTAGAGCGGACGGGTCCTGTTGCGTCCGCGGAGGAGATCGGCCAGCAGGCCGCGGAGGCCGTGTGGCCCCTCTTGCCCGTTTCCGCATCCTGATCACCCGGCCTGAGCACCAGGCCGCGGAGCTCTCGGATCGGCTCCGCGCCCTGGGCGCAGAAGTCGTGCACGTTCCCGTGCTCCGGATCCTCCCCCCTCGGTCCTACGAGCCCCTGGACCAGGCCCTCCGGCGACTCGACACCTACGACTGGGTGGTGTTCACGAGCCAGAACGGAGTCCTCGCGGTGGAAGGCCGGCTCCGCCACCTCGCGATCCCCCTGGAGGTCCTGCGGGGCGTGCGCCTCGCCGCCATCGGACCCGCCACCGCCCGCCGCTTGGCGCACATCGGAGCTCCGCCCGTGCTCACGCCTCCGGAGTACCGGGCGGAGGCCCTGGTGGAGGCGTTTTCGGCCTACGACCTCCGGGGAGCCCGGGTCCTGATCCCGCGGGCGGAGGAGGCCCGGGAGGTGCTTCCTCGCGGGCTATGGGCTCTCGGGGCATCGGTGGAGGTGGTGGCCGCGTACCGGACGGAGGTGGCGTGGGATCAGGCCGAGCGTCTCCTCGCGGTCCTTCGGGAAGGGGTGGACGCCCTGACCCTCACGAGCTCCTCTGCGGCTCGGGCCTTGGTGCGTCTTCTGGGCGGTCAGCTCCCGGAAGGCGTTCGGGTAGTCTGCATCGGGCCGGTGACCGCGGAAACCGCCCGGAGGCTCGGGGTGCGGGTGGATGCCGTGGCGGAGGTGTACACTTCCGAAGGGATGGTCCAGGCGCTCGGAGCGCTCTTCGAGGGGAGGCGGTAGGATGGGGTTTCCGGTTCACCGGGGAAGGCGGTTGCGGCGCACGGAGGCCCTCCGGCGGATCGTGGCCGAGCACGCCCTGCGGCCCGAGCAGCTGGTGGCCCCCCTGTTCGTGAAGGAAGGCCTCGGGGAGCCCGTGGAGATCCCTTCCCTCCCGGGCCAGCTTCAGCACACCGTCCGTAGCCTCCTCCGTGAGGTTGAGGAGCTCCTGGAGGCCGGGGTCCGGGCGGTGATCCTGTTCGGAATTCCCCAGGAGAAGGATCCGGCGGGGAGTCAGGCCTATCACCCGGACGGGATCGTCCAGAAAGCCCTTCGGGCCCTGCGGGCGGAGTTCGCGGATCAGGTGGTGCTCATCGCGGACCTGTGCCTGTGCGAGTACACGGACCACGGCCACTGCGGGGTCCTCGCAGGCCCTGAGGGGCCGGTAGATAACGACGCCACCCTGGAGGTCTACGGCCGGATCGCCGTGGCGCAGGCCGAAGCCGGTGCGGACCTCGTCGCACCCTCCGGCATGATGGACGGACAGGTGCAGGCCATCCGGTCAAGCCTGGACGAGGCGGGCTACCGGGACGTGGGGATCTTGGCGTACGCGGCCAAGTACGCCAGCTGCTTCTACGGCCCCTTCCGCGAGGCCGCGGAGAGCGCCCCGCGGTTCGGGGACCGGCGCGGCTACCAGATGGACCCGCCCAACGCGGAGGAAGCCCTTCGGGAGGTGGCCCAGGACTTAGAGGAGGGCGCGGATCTCGTGATGGTGAAGCCCGCCCTCCCCTACCTCGACGTGCTGCGGGCCGTCAAGGATCGGTTTGGGGTGCCCACGGCCGCCTACCAGGTGAGCGGGGAGTACGCCATGATCCACGCGGCCGCCCAGCGGGGATGGGTGGACCTCGAGCGGGCGATGTGGGAGACCCTGATCGCCATCCGGCGGGCAGGGGCAGACCTCATCCTCACGTACTTCGCGAAGGAGGCCGCCCGCAGGCTACGGGCATGAGGCAGGACGGCTCCCGCAGGCTCTACGAGCGCGCGCAGGCCCTGATGCCGGGCGGGGTCAACAGCCCTGTGCGGGCCTTCCGGGCCGTAGGCGGGATCCCGCCCTTCCTCGTGCGGGGAGAAGGGCCCTACGTGGAGGACGTGGACGGAAACCGATATATCGACTACGTGGGGAGTTGGGGAGCCCTCATCCTCGGACACGCAGACCCGGAGGTGGTGCGGGAGGCGGCGGAAGCCGCCTCCCTCGGGAGCTCCTTCGGCGCCTGTACCCCGTATGAGGTGGCCTTCGCGGAGGTGCTGTGCGAGGCGGTCCCGTCCCTGGAGCGGGTGCGGTTGGTGAGCAGCGGTACGGAGGCGGTGATGAGCGCGGTGCGGGTGAGCCGGGCCGCCACGGGCCGCGACCGCATCGTGAAGTTCGACGGCGGATACCACGGGCATGCCGATGCCCTCCTCGTGCGGGCGGGAAGCGGGGTCGCGACCCTGGAGCTCCCAGACAGTCCCGGGGTTCCGGTGGCCGCGGTCCAGCACACCCTCTCCCTCCCCTACAACGACGTCGGGGCGGTGGAGAAGGCCTTTGCCCACTTCGGGCCCGAGATCGCGGCGGTGATCGTGGAGCCCGTGGCCGGCAACATGGGCGTCGTCCCCGCGGATCGGGCGTTCCTCGAGGCCCTGCGCGACCTCACCGCGGCGTACGGGGCGCTCTTGATCTTCGACGAGGTGATCACGGGGTTCCGGGTGGCGTGGGGCGGCGCCCAGGCCCTCTTCGGCATCCGCCCGGACCTCACGTGTCTGGGGAAGGTGATCGGCGGCGGGTTCCCGCTTGCGGCCTACGGCGGACGGCAGGACGTGATGTCCCTCGTGGCCCCCTCCGGCCCCGTCTACCAGGCGGGAACCTTATCGGGAAATCCTGTCGCGGTGCGGGCCGGGCTTGTGACCCTTCGGCGCCTCCGCGAACCGGGCACCTACGCGCGGCTGGAACACGCGGGCGCGCACCTCGCGGAAGGCCTTCGGGACGCGGCCCGGACCGCAGGCGTGCCCGTTCAGCTCAACCGGGTGGGGAGCATGCTTACGCTGTTCTTCGCGGACCAACCCGTGCGGGACTACGAGAGCGCCCGACGGGCGGACGTGGTGCGCTACGCGCAGTTCTTTTGGGGGATGCTGCGCCGGGGCATCTACCTCCCGCCCAGCCAGTTCGAGGCCATGTTCGTCTCCCTGGCCCACGGGCCGGAGGAGATCGACCGCACGGTGCAGGCCGCCTACGTGGCCCTCAGGGAGCTCCGGTGAGGGTCCTCATCGTCATGCCCATGTACAATGAGGAGCAGACCCTAGACGGGGTGCTCCGGGCGGTGCGGCGGTACGCGCCGGAGGCGGACATCCTCGTGGTGGACGACGGCAGCACGGACCGCTCGCCCGAGATCCTCGCCCGTTTCCCGGAGGTGCGGGTGATCCGCCACCCCGAAAACCGCGGATACGGGGCTTCCCTCATCACGGGGTTCCGGTACGCCCTGGAGCACGGGTACGACGTGGTGGTGACCATGGACTGCGACGAGCAGCACGAGCCCTACCTCATCCCGGACCTGCTGGACGCCCTCGAGGGCGCGGACATCGTCTCCGGAAGCCGGTACCTGCCCGGCTCCTCCCGGGGCCAGGACCCTCCGCCCGACCGGTTGCAGATCAACCGGGAGATCACCGCGGAGGTCAACCGCCTCACGGGCCTCGGGATCACCGACGCCTTCTGCGGGTTCAAAGCGTACCGGGCGGAGGCCCTGCGGCGGCTCGAGCTCGACGAGCCCTCCTACGGGATGCCCCTGCAGGTGTGGGTGCAGGCGGCGGCCCTCGGGCTGCGGGTCCGGGAGATCCCCATCGGCCGCATCTACAAGAACCCCGCACGCCGGTTCTGGGGAGGGCTCGATGACCCGGAGGTGCGGCTGCGGTACTACCGGGAGGTCCTGGACCGGGCCGCCAAGCGGTGGCTTACTCCGGGGACGTCCGCGGCGTGCGCAGGCAAGGAGGAGGTGCGGTGAGCCGGCGGGCCCTGGTCCTTTCGCCTCACCCCGACGACGCGGAGATCGGCATGGGCGGGACCATCGCACTCCTCGTGCGCCAGGGCTGGGCGGTGACCCTCTGCGACCTCACCAACGGCGAGCCCACACCCCGGGGGACGCCCGAACGACGGCTCCAGGAGGCGGCGACCGCCGCGGACATCCTGGGCGTGCGCCGCATCACCCTGGACTTCCCCAACCGGTTCCTCCTGGACACCTTGGAGGCCCGCAAGCGGGTGGCCGCGGTGATCCGGGAGGTGCGGCCGGAGCTGTTGTTCGTGCCCTACTGGGAGGACGCCCACCCGGACCACGTGCAGGCCGCCCAGCTCGGGGAAGCCGCCCGGTTCTACGCCAAGCTCACCAAGTCCGACATCCCCGGTGAGCCGCACTACCCGCGGCGGGTAATCCACTACTTCTCCACCCACTACCGGATGATCCGGCGTCCCTCGTTCCTCGTGGACGTCAGCGAGACCTTCGCCCGCAAGCTGGAGAGTGTGGCCGCCTACCGCAGCCAGTTCGAGGACGAGCGGGGAACCCTCTGGATCCTCGACTACCTCCGCACCACCGCGGCCTACTACGGGTCCCTGGTGGGCGTGGCGTACGCAGAGCCCTTCGTGATGCGGGAGGAGGTGGGCCTACGAACCCTGGATGCCCTGCTGTGAGGACGGAGCGCCCGGACGCGCAGGACACCCGCTCGCTCCGCGTTCCGACCGCCTCCGGGGAGGTGGTGTGCGTGCCGCCGCTGCGGAGCTGGCAGAGGATCGCGGAGGCGAACGCGGCGCGCTTGGAGCGGGTCGACGTCCTCCTCGACGGGGAGCCGCTCTGTGCCTTCCGGAGGGCCGCGCAGGGAGAGGTCCTCGCGGCCGCGGCCCGGTTCTCCGGCCGCCTGGGGGTCGGGGAAGCGTTCACGTCCGGATCCCTCGTCGTCACCGGGCACCAGCCCGTCTTCTACCACCCCGGCATCTGGGCCAAGACCTTGGTCCTCGGCCTGTGTGCGGGCCTGCGGGGCCTGAACTTGATCGTGGACAGCGACGAGGCGGAGAGGGTGGACGTGGCGGTGCCCCGGCGGAACGGCACCCTCCGGATCCGCCACCATCTCCTGATCGGTTGCCCTCCCGAAGTCCCCTTCGAGGCGGTACCGCCTCCTTCCCCCGCGCGGTGGCGGGCGTTCGTGGCGGAGCTTGAGGAGGACCTACGGACCCTGAACCGTCCGGAGCTCATCGCACGGCTGCACCAACTGGCCGAGCTGGGAGATCAGGTGCGGGAGGCCTGCGGGAGCCTCGGGGAGTTCGTGGCGGCCCTGCGGCGGGGCTTTGAACCTCCCTCCTGCTACCTGGAGCTCCCGGTCTCCTGGCTCAGCCGGACCCGGGCGTTTTTGCGGTTTGTCCGGTGGATGGTGGATTCGCACGAACGGCTGTGGGCCGCCTACAACGAGGCCCTCCAGGCGTACCGCAGGGCCGAGGGGATTCGGTCTGCGGCCCAGCCGTTCCCGGACCTCCGGCGCCAGGGGGATCGGTACGAGCTTCCCCTGTGGAGCGTGCGGTCAGGACGGCGCAGGCCCGTGTTCGCCAAGCGGGAAGGGCAGGAAGTGATCTTGCTGGAGGAGGAGCGTCCCCTCCAGCGCCTGGGGCCCGAAAGCCCGCCCGAGGCGCTGGAGGAGTGCGGGCTCCGGCCCCGGGCTCTGACCCTCACCCTGTTCGTGCGGGTGTGCGTGGCCGACCTCTTCGTGCACGGGG
>FWWM01015971.1_pt1 | contig 11323 bp, 10 predicted proteins | sample 2228351 | NCBI WGS metagenome assembly FWWM01 (sample SAMEA103939774, study PRJEB20133) | metagenome
ATATACTAAAATTGTTAATATCTATCTTTATGTCCTTGATCCTTTTAAGATCAAGAAAAATGACATTGCGGATCTTATATTGATTACTCATGAACACTATGATCACTGCTCACCTGAGGATATCAAAAAATTACAGGGACCAAACACTGTTATCATTACGACTAAAGATTGTGCAAAAAAGCTGAGCGGTAATATAAGGATTGTAAAACCGGGCGACAAGATAAAAGAAGGAGGAATAGAAATAGAAGCCGTACCTGCATATAACACAAACAAGCAATTTCACACAAAAGACAGAGGCTGGGTTGGATATATATTTACAATAAATGGACAGAGAATTTACATTGCAGGGGACACTGACTATATACCTGAAATGAAGACTTTTAAAAATATTGATATTGCCCTGCTGCCTGTTTCGGGCACATATGTAATGACCGCTGAAGAGGCAGTTAAGGCCGCATTGGATATAGCTCCAAAAATTGCTATCCCCATGCACTACGGCTCAATTGTGGGAGATGAAGGAGATGCAAAACGTTTTGCAGAAGCATTAAAGGGGAAAATAGAGGTTCACATATTGCAAGAACAATAAATCTGCCTCATGAACAGCGAAGATATATTAATTTTTCTGAAAGACAAAAAGGATTTTACTTCTGGAGCAGAAATAGCAGAGAGACTGAAAATTACAAGGACCGCTGTCTGGAAAAGGATAGGACAACTGAGAAAAAGAGGTTATAAAATCAAGGCGTCACCATCAAAGGGTTATTTACTGTTAAAATCCCCTGATTTCTCCATTGAAGAAATAAAGACATCTCTTTCGACCCAATCAAATATCATTGCCAGAAAAATTTTATTTTTTGACACCATTAGCTCAACCAATACATATGCCATGGGTCTTGCAGAAAAGGGTTATCCTGAAGGTAGTGTTATCATGTCAAACACTCAGACGGGCGGCAAAGGAAGGCTCGGGAGGGTCTGGTTTTCACCACCTGATCGAAATATTTACATGAGCATAATCTTAAAACCACCCATCTGCCCTGTGGATGCCCCAATTATAACCCTTATGTCTGCTGTTGCTTGTGTGTCAGCGATAAAAAAGCTTTTACCAACAGCTTCAATAAAATGGCCTAATGACTTAATGATTTCAGAAAAGAAATTCGGTGGAATACTCACAGAAATAAAGGCTGAAATGGACAGGATATCTTATGCTGTAGTGGGTATAGGAATAAATGTGAATATCAAGGCCGAAGAAATGACGGATGAGATTATGCAACATGCAACCTCCATAAGAATAGAGACAGGCCAGAAACAATCAAGAAATATAATAGCAACAGATGTTTTAAAAGAAATGGATAAATGGTATAGTATATTTTTAAAAAAAGGCAAAGGGCTCATATTAGAGGAGTGGTTAAGGCTTTCATCAACCATAGGGAAAGTTGTAAAGGCAGTTGCCGGTGATAAGATTTTTTACGGTACTGCTCAGGGCATTGATGAAAACGGCATGCTTATAATGAAGCTTTTTGATAATTCAATAAAGAAGATAAGTGCAGGGGATATAACTTATCTCAGACAGAAATAATAATCAGACCATGCTTCTTTGCATTGACATTGGCAATTCTACAATAGGTCTTGCACTCTTTTCAGATGAAAGTAAATATAAAAAACCATCAGTTTATAAGATACCTACTTATCCCACAAGATCTAAATCTTTCTACAAAAGGGTTATCCACAATTTCATAAAACAAAACACTACCATTAACGAGGAATTTAAAACAGATAGGATTAATTCTGTAATTGGTTCTGTCGTTCCTTCTGTAAATAAGGTAATCGTTGAGGCATTAAAAGATATTCAGCACAAAAGACCCCTGTTATTAAACAGGAGTTTAAACTACGGAATAAAATTTGATGTCTCTTTTCCTCATAAAATCGGCCCTGACAGAATTGCAAATGCAGTAGCTGGTATTTATCACTTCAAAGAAAGGTTTGCAGTTGTAGATTGTGGAACTGCCACAACCATAACTGTTGTAGGCAGAAACAAAGATTTTTTAGGAGGTACAATCATGCCGGGATTAAATCTCATGAAAAAGTCCCTCCATTCTGATACTGCCAGATTACCTTTAATTAAACTGTCAATGCCAAAATCAATAATAGGGAAAGATACTGTATCAGCTATGCAGTCTGGAATTATCATGGGCACCGCTGGTGCCATAGAAAATATTATAAAAGGCATGGAGAATGAGTTAGGTTTTAGGTTAAAATTAATCATGACAGGAGGTCACTCTGAACTTATATCTCCTTTTATAAAAAAGAGGCATATACTAATTCCTGATTTAACATTCGAAGGAATGAGATTAATTTATTTACAAAATAGATAAAGGACAAAACTTATGAATGAACTAAGAAAAGACCCTCTTTTGGACAAATGGGTTGTTGTGCTTTCAGATTCAAAACCACCCGAATATTATTCAAAAAGAATGATCAATTCAAATCCAGATGCCGACTCTAATGAAGAAAGTTGCATATTATGCCATGGAAGAGAACACAAGACACCTGCTGAAATCTTTTCTATCAAGGATACTCCAGACTATTTATGGGATACCCGGGTAATATCCAGAAACAATCCAATTTTACAAATAGAAGGAGACCTCGGCAGGAAGGGAGTTGGAATATACGATGTGATGAACACCATAGGGGCAAACGAGATTATAGTAGAATCCCCTTTGCACAATAGACCGCCAGAGGATATGGGAATAGACCAGATGGTCAGGGTAATTAAAACATACAAGAACCGATTCTCTGACCTTGAAAAAGACCCTCGATTAAGATACACTCTTATCTATAAAGATTGTGGCAAGCTATACGGAGAGGTTTATGATCATCCGCATTCTCAGGTAATAGCCACACCCATAATACCCAAAGGTATTAAAGAGGAGCTTGATGGAGCAAAGGCTTATTATTACTATAAAGAGCGGTGTATTTTCTGTGATATCATAAATCAGGAAATTACCATGGAAAAGAGAATAATTCTGGATACAGAATGTTTTATCGCATTTACCCCATTTGCACCGAGTGTCCCTTTTGAGCACTGGATCATACCCAAAAGGCATAACTGTGCATTTCAGGAAATAAACGAGCAAGAGATAATAGACCTCGGTCTTGTTCTGATGAAAACACTTAACGGCATGAAGACCATTCTGAATAACCCAGCATATAGCTATGTCATACATACATCGCCCAACAGGATGCCGAGAAGAGACCACTGGCATACATTAGGAGACGACTTCCACTGGCATATAGAGATAATGCCGAATCTAAAACCTACAAGTAGTTTTGAAAAGACTTCAGAATTCTATATTTTGACAACTTCCCCTGAGGATGCAGCAATGTATATCAGTGATGCTATAACATGATTTTATAATTATAATTCCTGAATTTTTAGGGTTTTGCATTAGAATATATAAATTTAAACCAAGGAGGACTATATTATGGAGTTCAAAAAAATTCTCTTTCCGACAGATTTTTCAGAGGGTTCTTTAAGCGCCCTGCCTTATGCAGTTGAGTTGGCAAAAAAATATGGAGCAAAACTTTACATGCTTCATGTAATCTATGATGTGGCTACAGCCTCTGGATGGTATGTACCACATGCTTCATTTGATGAAATGTACAAGGAGTTAGAGGCTGGAGCGAAAAAAGAACTCGAAAGGTTTGGGTTAGAAGAGAGAAAGGATATAAAGGATATAGAATATTCTGTCATAAGAGGTATCCCTTATGAAGAAATACTAAAATTTTCTAAGGAAAAAGGCATAGACATTATTGTAATAGGAACGCACGGTAGAAGGGGTTTAGATAGAGTTTTATTTGGAAGCACAGCAGAAAGGGTTGTAAGAAATGCAGGATGTCCTGTTTTAACAGTGAGGGAGACCACTAAATAATTAATTTATGTTCAGAACAAATGTCCTTGTTATAGGCGGAGGTCCTGCTGGTTCTATTGCATCAAGATTTTTGGCCTCTAACGGGATAGATACTATCTTAATAGATAGAGACTTTTCTTATGTAAAGCCATGTGGTGGCGGCATTCCTTATGCAGCCTTTTGTGAGCTCGATATACCCTTAACTACTGTAAAAAAAGAGATTAGAAAAATTATTGTCGTATCTCCAAGAGGTGAAAGGGTAGAAGTTGGACTCAGAGGTGGTCATCTCTGTATAGTCAAAAGAGGTGAGTTTGATAAGACATTAAGAAAAATTGCATCAGATAAAGGCGCAACCCTGCTTGAAGCCGAATTTATCGGATTTGAAAGTACGGGAAAAAAAATAGTCTCAATTATTCAAAAAAAGGAAAATAAAGAGCAGATCAAGATTATATCTGATTATGTAATAGCCTCTGACGGTGTAACTGCTAAAACAGTTTCAACACTCGGAATTCGGAAAAACCCATCCACTTTCACCATAAGCACCCATATAAAAAATGATTTAATATCCACAAACGGCGGAGATGATGCCTGCGAATTCTGGTTTGGTTCAAAGCATGCGTCAAACTTTTATTCGTGGGTCTTTCCATCCAGTGAATATCTCTCTGTTGGGACAGGCTCTTCAGAGCCCAGGAAATTGCTTTCATTACTCGATAATTTTTTGACCATGAGATTTAATTCTGACCTTAAGGGTCTTAGAGAAAAAACAAGGGCATTTAAAATACCACTATGGACCAATAAAATTTTTAATGTGTCAAATATACTATTTACTGGAGATTCTGCAGGAATGGTGATGCCCGTAACATACGAGGGAATTTATTATGCAATGAAGTCAGCAGAGTTTGCTTCAAGGGCTATATTACAACATAAGCCGTCTGCATATAAGAAACTCTGGAGCAGCAGGTTTAATAGCAGGTTTATATTGATGAATAAAATTAAAAATTATATTTTTAAAAATGATGAAAACATAGAAAAATTCGTCTTATTGCATAAAAGGCTTGATGTTCAGGAGATTGCAATGAGGTTATGGCTTACCAAAGAGACCGGTGCAAGCAGCCTTATCTCTTACTTAAAAATGCTTACCCATATATTGAAGTAAATACAATCCACAAATAGGGGCTGAGCCTTTGCAGAAAAGTCTTTACTAAAAACTAATCTGATTTATAAATAGCTATTGTATCTTTACCTTTTTTCTTAGCTTCATACAGGGCATAATCAGCAGACTTTATTAAATCATCTATGCCCTCTCCGCACTCAGGGAAAAATGAGATACCGAAGCTTACCGTTATATATGGATAGGGGAATTTAGTCCATGTCTTTGGAATGTTCTCCCTTATATTCTTTCTTATCCTTTCTGCAACTTTATGTGCCTCTTCTTTTCCTGTCTGAGGCATTAAAATAGCAAACTCCTCGCCACCAAATCGAGCTAAGATGTCATTTGTCCTCAAACATTCCTTGGTCAATCGTGAAATCGCCTTCAAAATATTATCACCTGCGATATGTCCTTCTGAGTCGTTAAAAAGCTTGAAGTTGTCAATATCAAACATAATCAAAGAAAAAACAAAGTTATAACGTCTTGAGCGATGAATCTCCTCTGTCAGATATTCATAAAGATATCTCCTGTTAAATAAGCCTGTCAGGTAATCAGTTATCGCAAACTCCTTCATCTGGTCAGCCATTGCCTGATAGTCTTTTGCCTTTAATACCATAGATGCATAAGATGAGAAATAATCAAGAAGACTCAAATCCTTCTCAGTAAATTCATCGCCCGTAATCTTATCAGTTACATTTAAGACCCCTTTAACCTCAGATGCAAATGTCATTGGCATGCTAATAAAGGAATGAGTCTTATAGTGCCTTCTCGGTTTGATATCAGGCAGGGTCTCTATGTTTCTAACAAAGAAAGGCTTTCCGTCTTTGAATACCCTTCCAGCCACTCCCTCCCCTATCTTTATTTTGATGTCCTGCACTAACCATTTATTTATCCCCTTTACAGCCTTTATAACAAGGTCATCACTAATGGGGATCATAAGAGAACCCCTTTCAGCATTCAATAGTTCTGTTGCTGCATTTACAATTGCCTCATATACATCATCTCGAGAATTAGCCTCTGTTACCTTCTTAATTGCTGTATGAAGGGCTATCAGGTCATTAAAACATCTATTATAGTTATTCTGGAGACAGAGGTTTTTTATTACCATGCATATTACCTTGCAAACATCTAAAACGCCATAAGTCTCGTGCTTACTTAACAAGGAATTGTATATAGTCAACAGTCCATAAACATCGCTTCTGTCCATTAAAGGAAAAATATTTACTGCAGCAACTTTATCAGGAAGCCCAAGCTTCTCGACTTCCAAAAAATCATTTGTTGATAAGGGTTTGCAGCCCTCTATTGTACTTGCAATCAAGGGATTTTTACTATGAAAAACTACATTGCTGACCTCCGATTTTATATCCCCAATGGCCGCCACTGTCTTAAACTCATCTCCTTCTTTGATCAATATTGCTACTGTCTTGATATCAAACAGAAACATCAGGGCATCAAGCAATGATGAATAAACATCTTTTATATCCGTAGATGTGGTAATATCAGAGGCGATATTTATAATTGCCTTCGCCCACTGGTATTTTCTTTTTTCTATACTCTTTTCATAGCATAAAGAAATTAATATCTCGAATATCTTTTTCAGGTGAGCTGATATATTCTGCAGGCGTAAACGTTCCATACTGTCTGCCCGGCTAACAGCAGCCAATGTAGTCCCGTTAAAATTAAAAGGTATCATTATATAGTCATTGCCTGATAGGTCTTTCAAAAAAATAGGTTCCTGCTTCGGGATAACCTTTTCTATACAACTTGAGATAAATTCCTGAAACTCAACATATGAAGATTTATCTTTCATCTTTGCAGGTAATAATAATTTGCCGTTAGAATCAAATATAGAAAAAGGAATGCCTGCTATTTCTGAAATAGAATCATTTATTATGGACAGAGAACGAATATCAATGTATTCGGTATCCATTAATACCTCTATTTAAAAGTGGCAATTTTAGTTTTTTTATTACTTATATAATCAGGTAAGGTATATAAAAAGTCAAGAAGTCAAAGGTATATATTTTTTAAATCTTATGGGTTAATACTATCTGGTAAATTAAAACTCATGCCTTTTTCATAAATAGTGCTACAAGCTGGGAGCGGTTCAATATTCCCAACTTCCTGAATATTCGGCTTATATGTGCCTTAATTGTCTGTTCGCTTAATGATAGCCTTGAGGCAATCTCTTTATTGGTAAGTCCTTTGCAGACTAAATCTATTACGTCCATTTCTCTTTTGGTCATGTCTTTTCGTTTTTTTGAATCAATATTTTGTCCAAACATGAATTCGTTAATATCTAAATATAGCCATTTTTTGCCTTTGCAGACAGACTCCAGTGCCTTTTTAAAATGCCTTATATCAGTATTTGTAGATATAATTCCATCTATTTTATAAGCCCTGATTAGTTCAGCTATATCTTCTTTTTTTATTCCTAAATCTATTAAAACAATCTTTGCAGCAGGCCATTTTAGAGTTAGCTCTTTATTTATATTATTATGGTCTAATATAAAGACATCAGGGCTCTCGCCGGCATCAAGGTTGCAGACCTGACAACCGTCCCTTTTAAACAGGTCAGTTAACATCTCTGATATTAGACGACTTTTTGTCTTGACAGCAACTTTCATGAAATATCTCCTGTCACTCTATGAATCTTAATATGTCTTTAACATCAACCCTGCTGCTTCTAAAGCTATTTGCCCTATCCTGCATGTCTGGATAACCAATAGAGATACCGAGCACAAGCCTCTTTGATCCGGATATGCCAAGATAGTCCTTAACTGTCTTTGCATAATCTGTAAGAAATGCCTGAGGCACTGTACCGAGGCCGTATGCATGTGCGGAAAGCATAATGCTTTGCGCAAATATTCCCATATCAAGTATTGACCACGGTGTCAAAGAAGAATCCTGAAATAGAAACATCCCATGAGGTGCTCCGTAAAAATTAAAATTAGCTATCTTCGCCCTTTTTATCATTTCTGGACTCGTAAGATCTATTCCAAAATGCTCACCTCTCCTCTTCAGGTGTTGCTTTATCCTTGTGTCAATATCTAATGGCCATGACAAAGGCTCAGGAATATCAGGATCTGGCTCTTCTCCTCTTTCAATCATACTGATTAGGATTTCTGAAAGCCCTTCTTTTTTCTTTCCTGATACTATGGCAATCTCCCATGGCTGGCTATTCTTGTATGACGGGCTCCATCTTGCTGCATCAATAACCGCCATTAATATCTCTTTTGGTACAGGCTCTGGTTTGAATTTTCTGATACTAATCCTTGTTTTAATGCATTCGATGGCATCCATATATTCCCTATCCCTCCTCTATTTTAAGCAATATGTCCTTTAACTGGTCTATATCATATGGTTTGGCAATCGCTGACATAAATCCAAAATCTTCGTAATTTAACATTACTGGATCATCAACATATCCACTTGAAATTATAGCCCTTATTTCAGGGTCTATCTTAAGGAGTCTTTCCATTGTCTCCTTACCTCCCATACCTTTGTTGACTGTTAAATCAAGGATAACAAAATTATACCTTCTTCCTGCTTTCAAAGAGTCTTCATAAAGCCTAATTGCATCCGCTCCATCTCTAACAAAATCAGCATGATAACCAAGATGGCTCAACATCTCTAAGGCAAGATGTCCGACCATTTCGTCATCTTCCATTAAAAGCACCCTTCCTCGATATGCAGCTGGTTCTCTTTGAATTTCTAATGCCGGAATCAATAAATATATTGTAGTTCCCTTTCCCTCTTCTGATTCTGCCCAAATATGCCCTTCATGTCTTTTTATGACAGAATAGCATAGAGAAAGCCCAAGCCCAACCCCTTTATGAAAATCCATCTGCTTGGTAGTGTAATAAGGATCAAATATCCTCGTAAGGTCTTCCTGCTTAATCCCTATTCCGCTATCCTTAATATAGACTTTCACAAACTTACCATTTCTTATGGGCAGGTTATCCCTTTCACTTACCATATAATTTTCCGCCTTGATTATTATCCCTCCACCAGACGGCATGGCTTCAATAGCATTTAAAAAAAGATTATGCATTACCTGTTTTATTTGCACTTCATCAACCTCAACCAACCAGAGGTCATCAGGAATATTGAATTCGACTTTATATCTTGGATCATTTTCGAAAAAAGAGGCTGTTTCTCTCAACAGCTTAGCAATTTCTGTAACTTTCCTTGAAGGCTTCTCCCCTTTTGCAAACAAAAGGAGTTGATAAGTAAGATTTCTGGCATTAAGACAGGCACTTTCTGCAATCGTAAGGTTATTATATATCTTATCTTCAGGTCTCAAATACATCTTCGAAATAGATATATGCCCCATAATAGCCGTAAGGAGATTATTAAAGTCATGAGCGATGCCACCAGCAAGGTCAGCAAGTGATTCGAGTTTCTTGAGGTTCAATATATCATCTCTCATCTTTTTTCTGACGGATATGTCCCTAAACGCTGCAACTACGCCAATGATTCTTCCTTCATCCGAAATAGGTGTAGCAATAAATGCTACTGGAAAGGATGTCCCGTCCTTTCTCAAGAATACCTCTTCTGAAAAATACGATGAGTAGTATCTTTCTCCTGTTTTAAGCACATTAAGTATAGGACACTCATCTTCAGAAAGGTGACTTCCATCTGATTTCTTAGAATGGATTATGTCATGAACTCTTTTATTCAATAATTCTGTCTCTTTCCATCCCAAAAGACGCTCTGCCTCTAAATTCATAAATATTAAATTTCCAAGACCATCCAATACATAAATACCCTCTCCGATGGATGATGCTATTAATCTCAATCTCTTTTCACTCTTTTCTAACTCGTGTTTTAGCATCTCCTTTTCTGTAATGTCACGCAGGACCTCTATGGATCCTACGATGTTTCCGTTGTCGTCTTTAAAGGGAGACGCCATAATATCGAATATCCTTTCCGTTCCATCTGGCATAAAATGCCTATGAATTACAGATACTGTTTTACCATCAGATACAGCCTTTCTCGGACATATGATGTTAACAAAATAGCATTCTTCGCACTCCCTTGGACAGTGATGAAATACTTCAAAACAATTTCTTCCTATAATATCTTCTCCTTTTAATCCGCATAAATTAAGAAGTGCCTCATTGGCAAATAAAATTTTACCTTCTTTGTTGATTATGCATACGCAGTCACCTAAAAGATTGAGTACCTGATTGTCCATACTCAAATATTATGCAATTTTGAAGCCAGCGTCAAGATTTTTTATAATTTTTTATTCTGCTATAATTAAATAATGAAGCAAAGATTATATCTAAAAATCGGCGATAAGGTAAGACATCAGAAATACTTTTCGTGGGGAATCGGAGAGGTTATCGAAGAGAGGCATTCTGAGCTACCAGGTGGATTCTGTTTTGTAAGAATCGCTTTTCAGGATGGACACGAAAGGTCATTTATAAATGATATTAATCACGAACTCTGCTGTTATTACACAGGCATAAGATTAATAAATGAATTTAATATCTGGGAGACATAATTGAAAAGAGGGAGCATTTCAGCTCCCTCTTTTATCTTAAAGAGTTGCAGAGCCTTTCAAAGAAACTTTGACCGTCGGCTTTACAGGGTCATTAGAACTAATACTAAGGCTGCTACTCCAAATACCCCTGAATCTCGGACTGAAGGTCACAGAAATGCTACAAGAGCCAGTAGGCTCGAGAGTTTGATTTGTACAGGTATCTCCTGTAATAAAAAATGGTGTATTTGGAGAACTCACGCCTGTTATTATTAGATTGGACTGTCCGATATTCTTAACCGTTACAGTAGAAATCGCAGATGTGCCTGCCTTTATAATACCAAAGTCAATAGATGTTGGAACAACAGATATTATTGGCAGAGCGCCCATTTCTGAAATAGCAGAGAGATTCACCTTTGGCATCCCGCCATCTGACTCTATTATGAAACACTTATTATAGCTTCCTTCGACTGTGGGCGTAAACCTCACAGTGATTGTCAATTCTGCTGAAGGCATGATATCAAATGTATTGCCGTCTCTTTCATTAAGTTCAGAAGGCAAGCCGTCAAACGAAAATGGAGATATGCCTGATAATGTCCCACCACAGGTCACATCAATGTAATCTATCTTGAGAATAGCGTCTCCTGTGTTTCTTATCTTAAATGACTGGGTGGCGAAGAGACCTACCTCAACACTTCCACTGCCTGGTGGATTTTCAAATTTATTCAAAAGTGCCGGGACAAGTGGTGTATTTTCCATGTTCAGGAGTGTTCTTGTTGA
>FWWM01015977.1_pt1 | contig 11318 bp, 11 predicted proteins | sample 2228351 | NCBI WGS metagenome assembly FWWM01 (sample SAMEA103939774, study PRJEB20133) | metagenome
AACACGATCACCGCCTCCTCCTATACTGAAACGCCTTGCTTGCCGGAAAAGCAAAACCGGTGCCAGAACGGGCCCGGCGAAAGACGGTTGCACCGCAATTTGTCTGGAGATAGTATGCTTTTAGGCTGCTGAATTTCGGACAAATCGGGGGCTAGGTGCTGGGACCGAGAGAAGTGGAGGAGGTCATCCGGGTTCTGCAGCAGGCGGTGGAGGTGGAGAGCCGGGTACCCCGGTACGAGCGGCTGGCCCAGCGGCTGGCGGAGGAGATCGAGCAGGGAAGGCTCCCGCCCGGCAGCGTCCTTCCTCCGGAGGTCGAGCTCGCGCAGCGTCTGGGCGTGAGCCGTTCCACGGTGAACCAGGCGCTCGTGACCCTCGCCCGGAAGGGGCTTGTGCACAGGAAGCGCGGGGTGGGGACCTTTGTGGCGCGCACCTACGAGCAGCCCTTGGGGAGCCTCTACAGCCTCCTGCGCACCCTCACCGCCCAGGGACATCACGTCTCCTCCCGGCTCCTCGGCTGGCGGCTCACGGCGGAGGAGGACGCTTCCCCGCTCCTCGGCGGTCAAAGGGGCCTTGTCTTCGAGCTCACGCGGCTCCGCTTGGTGGACGGTGAGCCCCTTGCCCTGGAAACCATCTACCTCCCGCAGGCCTGCGGGGAGCGGATCCCGCTCGATCGGGCGCTGCGGGAGCCCCTGTACGACCTCCTGCGGGAGCACTGCGGGGTGGTGGTGACGCACGCGGAGGAGACCCTGCAGCCCGTGGCCCTGGACCGGGTGGCGGCCACGCTTTTGGAGGTACCGGCCGGGAGTCCGGCCTTCCTGGTGGAGCGGGTAGGGTATGCAGGCCCTGAGCGGCCCGTGGAGCTGCGGCGCAGCCTCATCCGGGGCGACCGGTACCGGTTTCGCGTTCGACTCGAGGGTCCTCCCGCGGACGTGCCGGACGCCCAGGCCCGGCTCCCGTAGCCCAAAGGAAGCTAGCCGTGCTGCCCGTGGTCCTCTTCGAGGTCGGCGTATTTTTGGCCTCCGTCGCGGCAGGGCTCGTGGGGTCCCTCGTGGGTCTGGGAGGAGGCGTGCTGCTGGTGCCGCTGCTCACGGTAGGGTTCGGAATGGACTTCCGGCTGGCGGTGGGCTCGAGCATCGTCTCCGTCATCGCCACGAGCAGCGGGGCCGCGGCCGTTCACCTCCGGGACCGGCTCACGAACCTCCGGGTCGGCGTGCTCCTGGAGCCGGCGACCACCGCGGGAGCCCTAACTGGAGCCTTCCTCGCCCCGCACCTGCGGACGGAATGGCTGTTCTTGCTGTTCGGGGTGGTCCTGCTGCTCTCCGTGGTGCCGACGTCCGGGAAGCTCGAGGAAGAGGAGCCGCGGGGCGTGGTGAGCGATCGCCTTGCCATCTGGTTCCGCCTTCCCTCCGCGTATCCGGATCCCGAGACAGGCCGCCCGATCCCCTACGGGGTCAGCCGCGTGCCGGTGGGGTTGGGGATGATGTACGTGGCGGGGGTGGTGAGCGGGTTGCTCGGGATCGGCTCCGGCGCCCTCAACGTCCTGGCCATGGACACGGCCATGCGGCTCCCGGTGAAGGTCAGCACCGCCACGAGCAACTTCATGATCGGCGTCACCGCGGCCGCGAGTGCGGGGATCTACTTCTGGCGGGGAGACGTCCCTCCCCTCGTGGCCGCGCCGGTGGCGCTCGGGGTGCTGGTGGGCGCCACGGCGGGGGCGCAGCTGCTCCCTCGGCTCACCAACCGGACGGTGCGCCGGGTCTTCCTGCCCGTTCTCGTCCTCGTGGCGGTGGAGATGATCCTGCGCGGACTGAGGGGTGCGTGAGGTGGAAGCCCGCATCGGACAACTTCTCCGGCTGGGCGTGCTGGCGGCCGCCATCCTGCTGAGCCTGGGGCTTGGGCTCTTCTTCCTGCGCGGGGCCACACAAGGAACCCCGTCCCTCCCGGAGCTCCTCCGGCCTGGTGCGCCGGATGGGCTGAAGGAGCTCGTGCACGGGCTTTTCCGCGCAGACCCCGTCGCCGTGCTCCGGCTGGGCGTGCTCGTGCTCATCCTCACCCCGGCGGTCCGGGTGGCGGCGACCCTCTTGCTGTTCGTGGCGGAAGGCGACTGGACCTTCGTGGCCCTCACCGCCATCGTCCTCGGGATTTTGCTTTGGGGATTTTTCAGCGGATGTGCTTGACACCGCTCCCTTGCCGAGTATCATGAGAGGCGGAAGGCGGTGACGTCCGGTCACGGGAGGCCGGGTGGAGCCGCCGATTTTATTTGTGACGCCTTGAGGGCCGGTGCCTCCCGGGAGGGGTCGGCTGCCGGCCCTCTTTGCGTGAGGAGCCGAACATGATTCGCGTGCACGAGCGGGTCCTGACCGAGGTCCGGCGCGAGGCGCTGGCGGAGCGGGATGCGTACCGGAAGGCCCTGGACGGGGAGCGTCGTCGGCTTTCGGTGGAGCGGGATGCGTACCGGAAGGCCCTGGACGGGGAGCGCCGTCGGCTTTCCCGGTACCGGTCGGTCGCCCGTCCCGCGGAGCACCGGGAAGTTCTCCGGCAGGCCAAGCAGATGGCCCGGGAGGGGTTGGATGCCCACCGCCGGGCCCTGGAGCAGAACCTGTGGATCCTGCACCTCGTGGCGTTGTATGAGCGGCTGCTGAACGCCCGGCGGGCCCAAAAAAAGAAGGCGGAGGCGAAGCAACCCGTGGCACAGGAATTGCTTTCTCCCTCCGCGGCCAGCTAAAATAAGCCTGCGAGAACTCCTCGGCCCCCCCCTGCCGGGGAGTCACGCCCCACCCCCCAGGACGGCCCGGCGCCCGCCGGGCCGTCGTGTTTTCGGCGGAACGCCTGGATCCGGGGATGGCGGCGCAGGCGGCTGAGGAGGGTTCGCTTCGCCGTGTAAACCTCCTCGACGGATCTGAAGAGGTCCCCCCGCCGGCGCACCAGCTCCCGGGGCGGCGTGCCGTTCACGAAGGACTCATGGAAGAGCACCCGGTCCCGCTCGTCCACCAGGATCGATTCGAGGGCCTCCCAGAGCTCCTGCATCGCCATCCGCTCCACTGCCTCTACTTCGGGATCCGGGGGGCTGTGGCCTTTGGGGTCCTCCACGAGGAGGGCCCGCTCCCGGCGGCGGACCGCGTCCACCACCGCGCTGTGTGCGCACATCTGGAGGTAGCGGAGGAGACTGGGGAGGTCGGGGAAGTGCCCGAACTTCGTCTCGTCGATCGCTACGAACATCTTTTCGAACGCCCGGTTCACCAGCCACTCCACGGGCTCTGAGGCGTGCGCAAACCCGCTGTGCCGCCTCACCCAGGTGGTCACTAGGCCCTGGTACCGGGCGTAGAGGGCCCGCCACGCCTCCTCGTCCCGGAACACGAGGGCGCGCCGGAAGAGCTGGTAGGCCTCCCGTTCCTTCGGGTCGTCCATGGCCCGGGGATCATGGAGTATTCTGACGTGCGGCGGGCAAAATCCTGTTGGAGGGTCACGGTGAAGGTGCTGGTGACGGGGGGCGCGGGGTTCATCGGGTCCCACGTGGTGGATTGGCTCCTGCGGGCGGGGCACGAGGTGGTGGTGGTCGACGACCTCCGGACCGGCTCCCGGACGAACCTCCCTCCGGGCGTACGCCTGTACGAGCTCGACATCCTGGACCCGCGGGTGGAGGCGGTGTTCGAGCAGGAGCGGCCTCACGTCCTCAGCCACCACGCGGCCCAGGCTTCCGTGGCCGTCTCCGTCCGGGATCCGGAGCTCGACGCCCGGGTGAACGTGCTGGGAACCCTGCGGCTTTTGCGGTACTGCGTGCGCACGGGCGTCCACCACGTCGTCTTCGCCAGCACGGGAGGCGCCATCTACGGAGAGGCCGAGGCGATCCCCTGCGGCGAGGAGCACCCCGCGCGCCCCATCAGCCCCTACGGGGTGCACAAGCTCTGCGCGGAGCACCACCTCTTCGCCTGGAGGGCGCTGTACGGCCTTCGGTGCACCGCCCTGCGATACGCGAACGTCTACGGCCCCCGCCAGGACCCCGACGGCGAGGCCGGGGTGGTGGCCATCTTCACCGCCGCGATGCTGGCGGGAAAGCGGCCCGTGATCTTCGGAGACGGGTTGCATACCCGGGACTACGTGTACGTGGAGGACGTGGCAGAGGCGAACCTCCGGGTCGTCGAGCAGGGCATCGAAGGCGTCTACAACATCGGGACCGGAATCGAGACGTGCACCCGCGCCCTCTTCGACCTCCTCCGGGAGCTCACGGGGTACCCGGAAGAGCCCGCCTACGGCCCCCCACGTCCTGGGGACGTGCGGCGGATCGCCCTGGACTGCCGGAGGGCCGAGGAGGCCTTCGGCTGGCGGGCGAAGACCTCGCTCCGGGACGGGCTCGCGCGCACCGTGGCCTGGTTCCGGTCCCGAGTGCGGGAGGGAACGTGAGCTCAGGACCGCTGCGGTTCTATGTCCACGAGCACCACGCGAGCCACCTCCACTGGGACCTCCGGCTGGAGATGGAGGGGGTGTTGCGGTCGTGGGCGCTGCCCAAAGGACCTTCCATGGACCCGACGGTGAAGCGGTTGGCCATCCTCGTGGAGGACCACGAGCTCGCGTACGGGGAGTTTGAGGGCGTCATCCCGCCTGGAGAGTACGGAGCCGGGGTGGTGATGCTGTGGGACCGGGGCACATACGGGTGCCGGGAGGGAGACCCGGCCCGGGCGTTTCGGGCGGGGAAGATGACCCTGGTCCTCCGGGGCCAGAAGCTACGGGGAGCGTTTCACCTGGTGCGGCTTCCGCGCGGGAACGGAAAGCAGTGGCTGCTGTGGAAGTCCCGGGATGCCTTCGCGCAGCCCGGTTTCGATCCCAGGGGAACGCGGTCCGTGAAGACCGGCCGCACCGTCGAGGAGATCGCGCGCGATGCGCGCAGGTAGTCTCGCCCTCGCCTTGGTGCTCCTCCTCGGGATGGAAGCACAGCCCGCGGTCAAGTTCGAGGCCGTCGCCGAAGACGTCCGCCGGGGCCGATGCGGGCCGCACCTCGCCGCCCTCCAGGCCCTCCTCACCGCACCCGATCCCACTCGATCGCGCGCAGGCCTCCTGCTCGGCCGGTGCTGGGTCCTGTTAGGAGACCCCGATCGGGCGATCCGGGCGTTTGACGCCGTCGCAGGACCCCTCGCACCGTACGCGCGGCTTTGGGCGGGAGAGCTGGCCCTCCGCCGGGGCGACCGGTCCCGGGGCGTAGAGGATCTCGGGCGCGTCTCCGGGGCCGCGGCCGTGCGGGCGTATCTGGCCTTGGCAGAAGCCCTGGCACCGGACCCTCGGGCGGCCGAGCGATACGCCCGGGAGGTCCTCCGCCGGGCGAAAGATCCTGCGGTTCTGGCGCGGGCGTGGTGGAGCCTGGGCCGGGCTTTGCTCGCCCAGGGGAGGAAGGAGGAGGCGGTAGAGGCCTTCGGGTGGGCCTGGTGGGCCTACCCGAACACCCCCGTGGAGCGCGAGGCGTTCCGAGCCCTCACCTCCCTCCTCGGCAAAAAGCCCCCTGTCCCACCTCCCCTCGCCCGGCTGAGCCGGGCAAGGTCTCTCGCGGACCCCCAGGCCGCGGAGCGGGAGCTCCTGCTGGCCCTCCGGGCCGGGCTTCCGCCCGAAGCCGAGGCAGAGGCCTATTTTCGGCTCGGCATCCTCCGCCTGGGGACGCCCGGGGCTGCGGAGGCCTTCCGCCGCTCCGCCCGGTTTCCGGCCCTCGCGCCCCGGGCCCTGTACTGGCTCGGCATCGCCTTAAGGGGGCCGGAGGCGGAGGAGGTCTGGCGCACCTTGGTCCGGCGCTTTCCCGCAAGCCCCTGGGCGGCCCGGGCCCTGCTGGCCCTCGGCTTGCGGGCGGAGGGAAGGGGAGCGTGGGGGGTGGCGGAGGCAATTTTCGCGCAGCTCGCGCACCGCTACCCCACGACCCCTGCCGCGGACGAGGCCCGGTGGCGGAGGGGGTGGCTCCGCTACCGGCAGGGGAGGTGGCAAGAGGCGGAGCGACTCTTCCTGTCTTCCGCCGTCCGGCATCCGGGGACGGAGCGGGCTCCGGCCCACCTGTACTGGGCCGCGAAGAGCCGCGCCCGGATGGGACGCGATCCGCGACCGCTGCTGGCCCGGTTGGCGCGGGCCTACCCGCACACGTACTACGGCATGCGGGCCCGGGAGCTCCTCCGCCTTCCTCTTCCGCCGAAGCCGGCTTCCGCGGGCCCCGTTTCCCTCCCGCCGGATCGGTTCCTGAGCCCTTACGAGGAGCTGTTGCATCTGGGGTTCTTCGAGGAGGCGGCGGAGGAGGCGGAGGCCGCCCTTGTTCTGGGGCGTTCGCGCCGGGCCCTGTGGGTGGTCGCGGAGTCCCGCATGCGGATCGGAGACCTCCCGGGGGCCGTGGCCGCGGCGGAGGAGGCGGTGCGCCGGGGTGAGGCCGATCGGGCGCTGTGGGTCCTCGCGTACCCCCGGGCCTACTGGGCTGCGGTAGAACAAATCGCCCGCCAGGAGGCGTTGGACCCCTTCTTGATCTTGGCGGTGGCGCGGGAGGAGAGCCGGTTCGACCCCCGGGCGGTCTCCTCCGCGGGAGCGGTGGGCCTCATGCAGCTCCTGCCCTCCACGGCCCGGGGGCTGGACGCGGACGTGGGCTTGGACGACCTCCTGGATCCTCAGGTGAGCCTGCGCCTCGGCGCCCGGTACTTAGCCGAGCAGCTGCGGAGGTTTGGGGATCTGCGACTCGCCCTCGTGGCCTACAACGCGGGCCCCGGCAGGGCCCGGACGTTGGCGGCGCGGGGGATCCGGGATCCCGACGCGCTCGTCGAGCGCGTCCCGTACGCGGAGACCCGGGCTTACCTCCGGCGCGTGCTCCAGAGCTACGGCATCTACCGGTGGCTGTACCGGTAAAGCGCTAGCTCCGCTCCAGCAGCACCACCGTCTCCACGTGGTACGTCTGGGGGAAGAGGTCGAGGGGCTGGACGGTGCGGATCGTGTAGCCGAAGGGCAAGAGCTCCTTGAGGTCGGGGGCGAGGGTGGTGGGGTTGCAAGAGACGTACAGGATGCGCCGCGCCCCGGTCCGCCCGATCTTCCGCATGACACGCCCTCCTGCTCCAGACCGTGGCGGGTCCAGGACCAGGACATCCGGGGAGCCGATGCGCCGGATGAGCTCCGGCAGGGCAAGCCGCACGTCCCCCGTGAGGAACTCGACGTTCGTGATCCCTGCCCGATGCGCGTTCTCCCGGGCTGCCGCCACCGCCTCCGGGACCACCTCGATGCCGTATGCCGCCCGGGCTCGGGCCACGATGGGCAGGGTGAAGGTCCCCACCCCGCAGTACAGGTCCACTACCGTCTCCGTGCCCTGCAGGTCCAGCAGGTCCAGGGCGACCCGCACCAGCTGCTCCGCGGCCTCCGTGTTGGTCTGGAAGAAGGTCTCGAGTCCGATGCGGAACCGAAACCCGCACAGCTCCTCCTCGATGAACGGCCGTCCCCACAGCACCTCCAGCGCGTCCACCCGCACCGCGTCGGAGAGGGAGCTCGACTGTACCCAAACAATCCCCCGGATCTGGGGAAACCGTGAGGCGAGCTGCTCCGCCAGCAGCCTCCCCTCCGGGAACGCTCCGGGTGCGGTGACGATGCCCACGAGGATCTCCCCGGTCCGGCGTCCTTCCCGCACCACGAGGTGGCGGAGGAGCCCTGTGCGGGTGCGGTTGTCGTAGCACGGGAGGTGGTACGCGACCACGAAGGCCTGGACGGCTCGCAGGATCTCGCTCACCACGGGAGAGGGCAGCAGACACCGGTCGATTCCCAGCACCCGGTCGAATCGGCCCCGCAGGTGCAGACCCAGGACCGCCTCCGGGTGGAAGGCGAACTCCATCTTGTTCCGGTAGTGGTAGGGGTGCGGGGCCGGCAGGATGGGCCGGAGGGGGAGGTTCTGCAAGCTCCCGAGCCGCTCGAGGCTTTCCCGGACGATCTGCTCCTTCCAGGACCGCTGCGCCTCGTACCGCAGGTGCTGCCAGGTGCACCCGCCGCACGGCCCGAAGTACGGGCAAGGCGGCGGCGTCCGGTCCGGCCCGGGCTCGAGCACCGCCATGAGCTCCGCCTCCGCGAAGGTGCGCTTCGCCCGGACGACCTGGGCCCGCACGAGGTCGCCGGGCGCCGTGTGGGGCACGAATACCACGTACCCGTCCACCCGGCCCACGCCTCGCCCGCCGTACGAGAGCCGGTCGATGCGTAGGACGACCTCCTCGCCGGTCTGGACGGGCTTGAGGCCTTGCGACGCGGGTTCCATCTCAGCGGGGCAGGAGCTCGACCTGCGGCGCTTGCGGATCCCACGTGATGAGGGCCCCCAGGTACCGGTCGTTCCCCATGGTGCAGTTCACCACCACGGTCTCCCCCACCCGCTCGATCCCGGGGGACTCGTGCACGTGGCCGCACACCACCACCCGGGGCTTCAGCCGCTCCACAAGCTCCCGCACGGCCCGGGATCCGATGTGCTGCCCGTTCCACGCCCGGTCCAGGATCCCGTAGGGCGGCTCGTGGGACACCAAGACGTCACACGCCTCGCCCTGCGTCCCCGCAAACCGTACCCCGTTCTCCACGATGACCTTCCGTCCCGGGTGGTGCGGGATGGCCTCCTCCACGTCCGCGGGGTCCATGTTGCCGGGGATGGCGAGGACCAGGGCCGGAAGGGTGTGCAGGAGCTGGAGCGCTTCCCGACCCCGGCCCGCGTGCGTGAGGTCCCCCGCGATGACCACCACCTGAGGCCGCAGCTGCTCCGTGGTACGCTCCACGAGCCGGATCCGCTCGGGCTTCCCGTGGATGTCCGCGAGGGCGTAGATCCGCATGCCTCACCCCGGAAGGTGGAAAAGCCGGAGGTGCCGCCACCGGAGGTAGCGGTCGCTCAGGAGGTTCAGGGGCTTGCGGGCGCTGGGGAAGTGCTCGCTGAGCTTGCTGAGCACGGGCCGTAGGCCGCACTGGGCAGCCTCCTCGTGCTCCGCGGCCAGCCGGTAGAAGGTCGCCCCCTCCTGCTCGTACTCCTCGAGGCTCCGCCACTCGCCCCCGATGGTGCGGCCGGGCCGCATGCGCCGGGCATACAGCCCCCGGGAGAGGACGTAGCCGGGGAAGATGCCGGTTAAGAAGAGGGCGATGTCCGCGATCCGGCGCAGCAGCGGAAACCGCCACGCCTCGTCCACCAGGTCCGCGAGCCGGATCATGTCGTCCATGTCCATGTCCGAGAACCGTAGCCGCTCCAGGCGGTTCCCCCGGCGCACGTAGAGGACGTAGGTCTCCGTGCGGACGAAGGAGGCCAGCATGGTGCTCAGGTAGTCCAGCACCTGCTCGTCCTCCAGGAGGTCGTTGACCCGGCGGGTGTCGAACACGGGCACGGACTGGGTGAGGCCTACCCGCTCCACGGTGTACCGGGCGTGCCGGATGTCCCGGGCCACCCGCCGGAGGAGGATGTTGAAGAGCAGGCGCGGGGAGATCTTGAGGGTGATGTCGGGGTCCGTGCGGATGCGGTCTACGAGCCGGTCATCCTCCAGGGCCACCTCCAGGACGCCCGGGCGGCGTAGCCTCTCCACCCACCGCGGGATCTCCTCCGGCCGGTCTGCCAGCACGCCGGCCACGAAGGTGAGGTCGCTCTCCGGGTACTTCATCGGGACGTCCCTCCTTCATAATTATCGGACCCAGCCGCCTCCCTGTGGACGGACCCCTGCCGATCCTCTACATTGTCCCCGGGACCGGGAGGGAACGGGTGCACCGCGGGGCAGGGGTCACGCCGGAGGCGGAACGGGAGCGGGTGGAGCAGCTCCTGGTGGAGGCCGGGCCGGAGTTCGGGTACCGGCGGCTTGTGGGCCCCTTCGCCCTCGTGGTCTCCACGGTCGCCGTCGCCTTCTCCCTGTTCCACGTGTACACCGCGGGCTTTGGGCAGCTGTTGGCCCTCAAGCAGCGGGCCGTGCACCTAGGATTCGTGCTGGTACTGGTCTTCCTCCTGTACCCCGTGCGGCGTCGGCACGCGACTCAGCGGCACTTCGGCCCCCTCGACGTTCTCTTCGCCGCCGCGGGAGCCGGGGTCATCGGGTATCTCCTTTACCACCACGACCGGCTCATGCTCCAGGCGGGACAACTCGGGCGTTGGGACCTCCTCGTGGGTGCGGTGGGGCTCCTGTTGGTGCTGGAGGCGGGCCGCCGGGTGCTGGGCGTCCTCCCCTTCATCGCCCTGGCCCTGGTGCTGTACCCCTTCTTCGGGGAGTACGTGCCCGGGATCTTCGGGGTGCGCCGGTTCCCGCTCGACCGGGTCATCGAGCACATGTGGTACACCACGGAGGGGGTGTTCGGGATCCCGCTGGGCGTGAGCGCCACCTTCGTGTTCCTCTTCGTGCTGCTTGGAGCGTTTCTGGAGCGGACGGGGTTGGGGCAGATGTTCGTGGAGGTGGCCATGGCCCTAGCGGGCTGGATGCACGGCGGCCCGGCCAAGGTCTCCGTGTTCAGCAGCGCCCTGCTGGGGACGGTCTCCGGATCCTCTGTGGCCAACGTGATGGCGGATGGGGTCTTCAACATCCCCCTCATGATCCGGCTCGGCTACCATCCCCGGTTCGCCGCGGCCGCGGAGGCCGCCACCTCCGTGGGCGGGCAGATCATGCCGCCCGTGATGGGGGCCGCGGCCTTCATCATGGCGGAGTTCTTGGGCGTCCCGTACCTCACCGTGGTACGGGCTGCGGTGGTCCCCGCCCTCCTCTACTTCGTCTCCCTGTTCTTCATGATCCACTTCGAAGCCCGTAAGCTCGACCTGCGGGGCCTTCCGCGGGAGGAGCTCCCGAACGTGTGGGAGGTCGTCCGGCGGCGGTGGTACCTGGCCGTTCCCCTGGCCGTGATGCTCACCTACCTCCTCCAGGGCTTCTCCCCCCTGCGGGCCGCCTTCTGGGGGATCGTGCTCGCCGCCTTCACCCACCTCGTCACCTGCCTGTTGGAGGCCGACCCGCGGACGGTCCGGGGAGCCGTGGGACTCCCCGCCGTGGCGGTACTGCTTGTGGGCGTGGCGATCCTCGGAGGGTTGGCGTGGCAGGGCGTGCCGTGGGCCGGACCGCTCGCCGTGGCCTTCGTGGCCTTGATGGCGTGGCCCGTGCGTCACCGGTACGTCCGGGACCTCTGGAGAACCCTGGAGTATGGTGCCCGCAACGCCCTCACGGTGGCCGTGGCCTGCGCGGTCGTGGGCCTCATCATCGGCACCGTGACCCTCACGGGCCTTGGCAACGCCTTCGTGACCCTCACCGTCACCCTGGGCCAGCACAACCTGTTTCTGACCCTCGTCCTCGTGATGATCGCGAGCACCATCATCGGGTCCGGGATCCCCACCACCGCCACCTACA
>FWWM01015980.1_pt1 | contig 11316 bp, 8 predicted proteins | sample 2228351 | NCBI WGS metagenome assembly FWWM01 (sample SAMEA103939774, study PRJEB20133) | metagenome
AAAATGGAAGAATATGATCAAATTCAAAAAGAAATAGATGAACTGAGGAAAGAATTGCAAAATTCAAATTTTAAATAATTTTTTATGTTCGTATTTGTCCATTTCCCCTTAAAATATAAGTGGTTGTTGTAAGGTCCTTTAGTCCCATTGGACCACGAACATGAAGACGATTCGTTGAAATTCCAATTTCTGCTCCCATTCCCATCTGTCCACCATCGTGGAATCTGGTAGAACAATTTATAAATAATGCTGCACTATCGACTTTTCTTTCAAATTCCTCTATGGCGGAATAATTTTCTGCAACAATTCCCTCTGAATGTCCACTACCATATTTATGGATGAATTCAATAGCTTCGTCTAAATTTTTAACAATTTTTACAGAAAGCCTGTTATCAAGATATTCTGTACTGTATTCTTTGTCCGGATCCTGAATGAGTTCTACAGGAGGAAAAATTTTTTCTGTTTCTTCGCATCCCAGTAAAATCGCTCCTTTGTTTTTTAATGATTCCAGTACTTCTCTAATATGTGGGAAATCTTTATGAAAGATTAGATTTTCTATTGCATTACATACAGAAGGTCTTTGAAGTTTTGCATTAATAGCAATTTCTATGGATTTATTTAAATCAGCTGAAGAATCTATATAGAGATTGCAAACTCCTTTGTCATGTTTTATTACAGGGATTCTTGTATTTTCGGTTATAAATTTAATCAGAGATTCACCGCCGCGAGGTACGACCAGATCAATGTAAGAATCCTGTTGTAAAAGTGCATACATACAGGCTCTATCAGTTTCTTCTACAAATTGAATTATCTCAGGGGAAATATTTTCTTTTATAATTGCTTCTTTAAATAGTTGATATAAAATTTGATTGGTGGAAAAAGCCTCTTTACCACCTCTGAGTATAACAGCATTTCCGCTTTTTATACATAATGCCCCCACATCAATTGTAACATTGGGACGGGATTCATAAATAGTAAAAATGACACCAATGGGAACTTTTTTTTGTATCAATTCAATACCGTTGCTTAAAGTATATCCTTTCGAAATTTCATTAATGGGATCGGGTAAAGCTATAATATCTTCGAGGGATTGAATGATTTCCTGAATTCTTTTTTCGTTTAACTTGAGTCGATCCAGTAATGCTTCTGATAAATTATTTTTCTTTCCTTTTTCCAGATCAATTTCATTTTTAGTTATTATAGTTTCCTGATGTACTGGATTTTTTAAAATTTCAACCAGATTTTTCAAAATTTGATTCCTTGTTTTAATCGATGTTTTTCTAAGTTCATAAAAGGCTTTTCTTGCTTCCCGCGATAATTTTATTGTGTAATCTAAATAAATTCTGGAACGTTCCTGTAATTCTTCCTGCATAATTACTTACTTAAATTTATTATTGTTATGAGTCAAATTTTATTTTTCCAGAAAAAACAAGATTTTATTTATAATATTATTGTGGTAGTAATCAATAAAAATGATTTTGTTTTATCAAATTATTTAAGTAAGAGGCAAAGAGATTTTACATAAAGCCAGTATATAAAATCAATTTCTATTTTTTTATAATTTACCGAAAATCTTTGTCGTTATTTAGTATTTTATTGAAATGTAATTGAAGTTTAATAGTAATGAATTTAATTTATAATATTATATCTATTAAACGTAAGTTAATGAAATACATAATTATTTTTTTGGTAACTATGTAATTAGTTTTTTGAAATTTTCTTAGTAAAAAATAAGAAAAATAGAGTTTTTACAATTGATGGTGATAGTGTAAGTTTTAAAGCTTCATCTTATAAAGCTGGTGTTGGTAGTGATGGTCTAATCCCAGCAATGTTTGTCAGTTAAGTATGTAGGAACCATTGATTTAAATGAGGATTTAAACGATATTGTGAATATTCAATGTATATTTTCCTGATTTTAATCGTAAAAAAGCTCCGTCCTAAAAGGCGGAGCAAAAAATTAATTTTCTAATGGAGATGGAGGAATTTGAATTCGTTGTTTTTGTTCTTGTAACATTTTCTGGTCTTTTTCAATTTGTTGGATCAGATTCTCTAAGTTTTGTTTTTTTGTTTTTTCTAATTCTTGTATCATATGAAATTTATCTTTTTCATAAATTTCAAGTATACTTTTTTTCATTTCCTGAAAAGTAACCATGATTTTTTGCCCAGCTTCAATAGTTTCTTTTTGACTTCCATCGATTCTGGATACTTCTACTTTCCCTTCATTTACTGCTACTGTTGTAGTATTTTGATCCGAATTTATTAAAAGTTCTGTTCCTCTTACTGAAGCCACAGTTGTTGGACTTTCAATATCGAGTTGAGTATTTTTCTTAGAAGATACCTTGGCAAGAATTTCTCCGGTGCTCTGTTTGAGTCGAACTTCATCTTTTTTATTTTCTTTCATCAATTTATGAATTTCGAGTTGGGTTTGAGGACCAATCATTATAATTACACCATCTGAAAATTGAATATTAACAGAAGAATTCTTTTCAGTACGGATAATGTCTTTTTCTGTCAATATGGTATTTATATGAATTTTGTGGGTTTGATTTTCTCGAATGAAGAATACATTCCCCTTCTTAAAAGTAACCAGAGCTTTTTTTGGATTTTCATTACCCCATAAATTGATTGTTAAAAATAATAGAGATAGAATTAAAAATTGAGTGATTTTCATAACACCTCCTATTCTGTTTTGATAATAAAAATCAAAAAGAGTTCATTTTTTTTGTGAATAGCAATAAAAGTAGAATTCATTTTTTCTTAAATTTATAAAAATACTGATTCAAAAATCATATTTTTCATTTACAATAAATTAATGCTGGAAATAATGTAAATATGATTCAAAATTCACAAAAATTAAATTATCGCTCTTATATTATAACAGAAGGAAACACACGGGCTCCCAATCGTTCTATGTTGCGTGCAGTGGGGTTTCGTGATGAAGATTTCGGTAAGCCCATTTGTGGAGTTGCCAGTGCTTTCAGTACAATTACTCCTTGTAATTCTGGGATTCGCGTATTAGAAGAGGCAGCTATTCGTGGTATTTCTTATGCAGGGGGTATGCCTCAGGTTTTTGGAACTATTACAATTTCTGATGGAATTTCTATGGGAACAGAAGGTATGAAATATTCTCTTGTAAGTCGGGAAGTCATTGCGGATGCTATTGAAACTGTAGCCAATGGTCAGAGAATGGATGGAGTACTGGCAATTGGAGGTTGTGATAAAAATATGCCTGGTGCTCTAATGGCAATGGCAAGACTCAATATACCTTCTATTTTTGTTTATGGAGGGACTATTTTACCTGGATACTTTAACGATAAAGAACTGAATATTGTTTCTGTTTTCGAAGCTGTTGGTGAATATAATGCAAAAAAAATCACAAAAGAAGAGTTTTTAAATATAGAAAAAAATGCAATCCCTGGTCCTGGTAGTTGTGGGGGAATGTATACAGCCAATACAATGTCTTCGGCCATAGAGGCTCTCGGAATGAGTCTTCCTGGTTCATCCACAATGCCATCAGTCGCATCAGAAAAAGAAAGATCTTCTTTTAATTCAGGTGTGGCTCTGGTAAGTTTAATCAAAAATCAAATCTTACCATCGCAGATAATGACTCGAAAAGCTTTTGAAAATGCCATAGCAGTGGTAATGGCAATAGGAGGTTCCACGAATGCTGTATTACATTTAATTGCTATTGCCCGTGCAATGAAAGTTCCTTTAAGCATTGATGATTTTGAATCCATTGCCAGGAGAGTTCCTCATATTGCCGATATGAAGCCTTCCGGGAAATATTTAGCTGTGCATCTTCATCGATATGGAGGAATTCCCAAAATTATGAAGATTTTACTTAATGCAGGGATACTTCATGGAGATTGTTTAACTGTTACTGGTAAAACTATTGAAGAAAATTTAAAGCATATATCCCCAGAAATTCCAGAAAATCAGGATGTAATTTATCCCTTAAATAAGCCTTTGTATCCACGAGGTCATTTAGTAATTTTAAAGGGAAATTTAGCCCCAGGAGGTGCCGTTGCCAAAATATCCGGTGTTAAACATTTTCGAATTACAGGTCCGGCGAAAGTATATAATTCCGAAGAAGAATGTATGAATGCCATTCTTAATGAAGAAATCAAAGAAGGAGATGTAGTAGTAATTCGATACGAAGGACCTAAAGGAGGGCCGGGGATGCGCGAAATGCTTTCGCCCACATCAGCTCTTATCGGTAAAGGATTGGGAGATAAAGTAGGACTGATTACAGACGGAAGGTTTTCAGGTGGAACTTATGGAATGGTTGTGGGGCATGTTTCTCCAGAGGCTGCAGTTGGCGGACCTATTGCTTTCGTAAAAAATGGAGATATTATTACTATAGATGCGAATACCAATCAACTTGAAGTTCACATAAGCAAAGAAGAAATGGAAAATCGAAAAAAAGAATGGAAACCACTAGAGCCAAAATACAAAGCTGGGGTAATGTATAAATATTATCGTTTGGTGGGGTCTGCTGAATTTGGTGCTGTTTGTGATGAGTAGGAGGTCAAAATGGATAAGAAAAAACATATTTTATACGATGATAATGATAATCCCATACGTGATAAACCATGGATTTTTAGAACTTATGCGGGGCATACAAATGTCTGGGAAACCAATAAATTATATCGGGAAGGTTTAAAAAGAGGGCAAACGGGTTTATCCATTGCTTTTGATTTACCTACTCAATGCGGTTATTCATCTGATCATCCCATCGCTAAACCTGAGATTGGAAAAGTAGGAGTTCCCATTAATTCCCTCGATGATTTTCATATTCTTTTTGAAGAGATTCCCTTAGAAGAAATGAATACATCAATGACAATTAATGCTACTTCGATGTGGTTGCTTTCTCTTTATATTGCTTTAGCAAAAGAAAGAGGAGTAGATATTTCGAAATTGCAGGGAACTACTCAGAATGATTTAGTCAAAGAATATTTAGCAAGAGGAACTTATATTTTTCCACCAGAGCCGAGTTTTCGATTAATCAGTGAAATGTATGAATATTGTATTGAACATCTTCCCAGATGGAATCCTTCCAATATTTGTTCTTATCATTTGCAGGAAGCAGGAGCCACTCCTGTTCAGGAATTAGCCTATGCTCTTTCAAATGCTATTGGTTTATTGGATACAATTCGAGAAAGAGGACGGGTTTCTCAGAACTTATTTGAACAAATTGTAGGTCGTATTAGCTTTTTTGTAAATTCTGGTATTCGATTTATAGAAGAAATGTGTAAAATGCGGGCATTTGTGGAATTATGGGACGAGATTACACGGGAGAGATATAATGTTCAAAATCCGAAATATTCTTTTTTTCGATATGGAGTTCAGGTAAACTCTCTTGGGTTAACAGAAAAGCAACCTGAAAATAATGCATGGCGAATCTTAATTGAAGCACTGGGGGTAACTTTAAGTCGAAAAGCAAGATGTAGAGCTTTACAACTTCCAGCATGGAATGAAGCCTTATCACTGCCAAGGCCATGGGATCAACAATGGTCATTGCGATTGCAGCAGATTTTAGCTTATGAAACTGATTTACTGGAATATCCTGATATTTTCGATGGTAGTTATGTAATTGAGTCCAAGGTCAATGAATTAAAAGAACAAGCAAAAGCTGAGATTCAGAAAATTCTAAATATAGGTGGAATTCGTGCAGCTGTGGAATCAGGCTATATTAAAACACAGCTTGTTAAATCTATGTCTGAAAGAATGAGTAAAATCAATACGGGAGAAATCATTGTCGTAGGTGTAAACAAGTGGACAGAGGGTTTACCTTCTCCTTTACAGGCAGGGGATGGAGGTATTTTTAAAGTAGATCCGGATGCAGCAAGAAAAACACTGGAAGCCCTCGAAAGAACTAAAAAAAATCGCAATGAAAAAAGAGTTAAGGAAGCTCTCGAATACTTAAAAGAATGTGCTCGCAAAGGAGATAATTTAATGGATCCTTCGATTGAATGTGCCTTAGCTCGAATTACCACTGGTGAATGGGCAGATGCGTTAAGAGAAGTTTTTGGGGAATATAGACCGCCTACAGGAATTGAAGGGCAGAGGTTATATCTGGAAAATGAAAGATTATATAAATTATGGGATAGGGTAGAAGAATTTATCAAAAAAATAGGTCATCGTCCCAAAGTCATTGTAGGGAAACCTGGTCTCGATGGACATTCTAATGGAGCAGAAATTATAGCCGTTTCTGCAAGACATTCAGGATTTGATGTGATTTATTCAGGTATTCGATTAACTCCCGATGAAATTGTTCAATCAGCTGTTGAGGAAAATGTAGATATAATTGCTCTTTCGATTTTATCCGGTAGTCATTATGAATTAACAGAAGAAGTATTTCGAAAACTTAAAGAATTTTCAGCTGAAGAAATTCCAGTGGTAATAGGAGGTATTATTCCTCAAACCGATTTTGAAAAACTTTATGCTCTCGGTGTAAAAAGAATTTTTACTCCTTCAGATTATCAGTTAATTGAAATTATGGAAAAAATAATGGATATTATAGAAGAAAGATATATAACAGTAGCAAAATCATGATACTCATAGAAAAGCAAAAAATGGATCTAGATAACTGGATTCAAAAAGCTCTGGAAGGTAATAAGTTCTATTTAGCAAAATTAGTTAGTTTATTTGAAAATACTAGAAAAGAGCTTTTATCGGATAGAAATAAAGTTATTGAAATCTTAGAACAATTGAGTAACCGTCGTGGGGTTTTCCTTGGTTTTACGGGGACTCCCGGAACAGGAAAATCTACTTTAACGGGGAGAATTGCTAATGAATTGATAAAAAGAACAAATGATATTCGCGTTGGAATACTAGCAATTGATCCTTCTTCTGAAATTTCGGGGGGTTCTTTACTAGGCGATCGAACAAGGGTTAAGTTGCCGGTAGGCGAAAATAGAATTTTTTTTCGCAGTCAGGCTTCCGATAAAGAACTGGGTGGTTTAAGCCGGCACAGTTTTTCTGTCTGTAGACTTTTCTATTATTTTTTTGATTATATATTTATCGAGACAGTGGGGATTGGTCAGAGTGAAATTGAAATTCAGTATATAGCTGATAAAGTATTCCTTGTGCTACAGCCTCTTACAGGTGATCAGATTCAATTTATGAAAGCCGGAGTAATTGAAATTCCGGATGCCTTTGTTATTAATAAATGGGATCAGGAAAAAGAAGCAAGAAAAACCTATTATGCATTAAGATCCACACTCTCGCTGATCTATCCCGTAAGCAAAGAAATACCTATTTTTCGAGTAAGTGCACATACTGGCTATGGTATTGATGAATTCATTCAGCATTTGTTAAAAATTAGGGAAGAAATTGATACCTTTCAAAGTATGCAAAAAAAAGAAATATATTTTTTCGAAAAATGGGTTAAAAATGAATATGGTAGAATAGGTCTGGAAATCCTGAAGAATTCTGGAGGTTCAAAGGAATATATTCAAAGATATAATTCCATTGATATTGCTTTTATGGAATTTTCAAAATTAAAATATAATTTTTAAGAATCATTATGAAGAAATCGAATTTAGCATTAATATTTGGCGGTCGATCTACGGAACATGAAATTTCAATTCTTTCTGCAAAAAATATTTATTCAGCCCTTTACAGAGAAAGATATAACATTTTTAGTATTTATATTGATGAAGAAGGAGTCTGGTATTATCTTAAAGATTTTAAGGATTTTCCGAACAGGAAAGATCAACTAAAAGAAATTTCTAAAGAAAAATTATATGTGAACTTTAATCAACAAAATCCTTTCTTCTATATAAAGGATCATCAGTTTATTTATCTGAATCCAGATATTGTATTTCCCATTACACATGGAACTTATGGTGAGGATGGTTCCTTACAAGGTTTTTTAAAGCTTCTTTCCCTTCCTTTTGTGGGCTGCGATGTTCTATCTTCTGCTTTATGTATGGATAAAGAAGCAATGAAGCAAATTTTAATTGCAAATCAAATACCTGTTGTACCCTTTGTAAGTTATCAAATTTATGAAAAAGATACCATCCCCTATGATGAAATTGTAAAAAAATTTCATTTTCCGTTGTTTGTAAAGCCAGCCCGACAGGGTTCTTCTGTAGGTGTGAATAAAGCAAAAAATTTTCAAGAACTAGAAGAAAGTGTAGAAAAGGCTTTTCAATACGATACAAAGATTTTGATCGAAAAAGCAATTATAGGAAGGGAACTCGAATGTTCTGTTTTAGGAAATTACGAGGTTTCTGTAAGTTTGCCCGGAGAAATTCAACCCATTCAGGAATTTTATTCTTATGATGCAAAATATCGAGATCCTCACGGAGCAAATCTTTATATTCCCGCTCTAAATTTAACAGAAAAAGAAGTTGAAAAAATCAAACATATAGCATTACTTGCATATAAAGCTTTGTATGCAGAAGGTTTTGCAAGAGTAGATATGTTTTATGAAAATGGAAATATTTATGTCAGTGAAGTAAATACTCTGCCGGGATTTACCAATATCAGTATGTATCCCAAGTTGTGGGAATATGAAGGAATCAGTCCAGTAGAATTAATAGATAAGATTGTAGATTTAGCAATTTCTAAATTTGAATTTCAGAAACAAATAAAATATAAGTATTAGTTCTTATGAAAGATTTTTTAATAAATCAATATAAAGAGATATATAAAAAAGAGCCTGAAAATATTTTTTTTGCTTCTGTTAGAGTAAATTTTATAGGTGAACATATAGATTATAATGGGGGTAAGGTAGTTCCCTTTGCTATTCATCGTGGAATTTATGCAGCAGTTTCTTATCATTCAGAATCGATTATACGAATGAAAACCCATTTTGATCCTCAAATTTATGAATTTTCACTAAATGAAGATTATTATCAATATAAAAATGTATGTTGGTTCCAATATCCTCTCGGTGTTCTTCAAATGATAAAAAATCAGGGTTATATTTTAAAGGGATGTGATATTTATTTTTATAGCGATTTACCTGTAGGTTCAGGGCTTTCTTCATCGGCTGCTATAGAGATTTTAACTGCCTATGTGTTTTATTTAATGGTCAAAGCACCTGATACAATTGATAAAATACAACTTGCTTTATTCTGTCAGCAGGTAGAAAATCACTTTATAGGGGTTAAATGTGGTATTATGGATCAATTTTCTGTGGCAATGGGGAAAAAGAATCATTTGATTTTACTGGATACTCATTCTCTTGAGTATGAATATTTGCCTTTTGATTTTGAGAATGTTTCAATAGTGATTGTAAATACTAATAAGCCAAGAACACTATCTGGTTCTGAATATAACATACGAAGAGAAGAAAGTAATCAGGCTTTAAGTTTATTAAAAAAAAGGTATAACATAAAAAATTTGGTAGATGCTGATGAGTCTATGATAGGAATTCTTAAAGAGAATGATATACTTTATAAAAGAGCACGCCATGTTGTTTCAGAAAATCGAAGAGTAAATCTAGTTTCAGAATTATTGAAGAATTCTAAGAAAGATCAGGAAGCAAAATTAAAACAAATAGGTAAACTTTTATATGATTCTCATTTTTCTTTGAAGGATTTTTACGAAGTTTCCTGTAGAGAACTTGATGTGGTTGTAGAAAAATCAAAGGTAGTAAAAGGTGTTTATGGTGCACGAATGATAGGAGCTGGTTTTGGTGGTTGTGTAGTTGCGCTGATGAGGAAAGATATCGTAGAAACTTATCAGAAATTTATTTATAAAGAATATTATCAGGAAACAAATATTCAGCCAGAAATCTTCGAAGTGAAAATTTATGATGGAGTGAGGAAACTCAATGAATCATAGTATCTCCCTCGAAAGAATTTTAATACAAAAAAAAGCAACTTTTCTGGAAATTCCTCTTAAACGCAAACTGGAAAATAAATTAATTTTTAGATCTGAAATTGGTAATTTATGTTTTTCTTTTGAAAATTCAATCTTATCTTTCTGGATGGAAGATTTTTTTAATCGCGATGATGTTCCTATTGATTTTATTTCTCTTGAAATAAAATTAGATTTAAAAAATCCACCAGTAAGTTTTTTCTCGAATGGTTATAATAACTGGACTTTATCGAGAGAAATTCCCGTGACTGAAAAATTTAAAAATGTTAGTAGATTGATTCGCTGGCTGTTATATCCTTTTGGAGAATATTTAATTACAAAGGATATTCGCAACTTCTCTAAAAGTTCTTTACGATCCTTTTTTTATACTTATTTACGAGATAATAATCAGAATCTATTATTTATGGGTTCTCTCAATGAAAAGGAATTTTATACACTTTTTCGATACGAACCTGAAGCGTCAAAAATGATCATTACCAAAGATTTGAAAAGTTTTAATATTTATTCAAATTTAAAAATTATACATTTATTTATAGAAGAATCTGATTATTATTCAGTTTTTGAGAAATTTTCAAATCTACTGGATAAATCACCAATACAGCAGGATTTTGTTTCTGGTTATACAACCTGGTATTATCATTACAATAATATATCTTTTGATCAAATTGTTAAACGAATTGAATTTTTTGGTCAGAATCAGATTTCCATTGATTATTTTCAGATTGATGATGGATATCAAAAAAGAGTAGGGGATTGGCTGGAATTAAAACCGGATTTTCATAATCAGATGAAAGAATTAGTTAACAGAATTCATAAATACAATATACGGGCGGGATTATGGATTGCTCCTTTTATATGCGAAAAAAAATCTTATATATTTCAATATCATCCCGAATGGATTCTTAAAGATCATAAAGGTAACCTGGTAGTAGCAGGTTTTAATCCCTTATGGAGCGGAAAATTTTATGCATTGAATATTTACCATCCCGATTTTCGTGAATATTTAAAAATGGTTTTTTCCAGGATTACTGAGAACTGGGGTTTTGATTTATTAAAACTGGATTTTCTTTATGCGGCTTGTTTATATCCAGTTAAACGAAAAGCAAGAGCTCAACAGATGCAAGATGCAATGAATTTAATTCATGAGTTCACAAACTGGAAAAATTCAAAGATTAATTTATTGGGTTGTGGCATTCCTTTTTCTCATTCTTTTGGAAATGTTGATTATACAAGAGTGAGTAGTGATGTTGAAGAAAAGTGGGAAAATTATTTATCTATATTTCATTTTTTAGAAAGGGTATCTACCTATAGTGCTATTAATTCTACAATATTTCGTCATCCTTTTAATCAGAAAAATTTTCTAAATGATCCGGATGTTTATTTTTTAAGAAAAAATTATAAATTTTTGAAATTAACGGATTTAAAAAAAAATATAAAATTAACTGAGGATGAAAAGCTCACTTTATTTTATGTAAATCATAT
>FWWM01015983.1_pt1 | contig 11315 bp, 9 predicted proteins | sample 2228351 | NCBI WGS metagenome assembly FWWM01 (sample SAMEA103939774, study PRJEB20133) | metagenome
TTTTGGATGATCCTTATTTTATTTATAAGGTCTTAGTCAGAATTAATCTGATATAATAATATAAAATAATACATCATTTGGAGGATTTGTATACCCGCACTCTACGGAAACTTATCAGGGCTTAAAGGCCGTTATATAAATTCTTTGGAAAGAATTTACAGGCGGAAAGTACATGGTGAACTTATAACGCCTGAACTCGCAAGGTATCTAACCGAATTATCTTCTGAATTAAATCGACAAATTGGTATTTTAATCACAAGAGAAGGGACTGTAACCCACGTAATCGTAGGCAATGCAAGAGGTCTGTTTATCCCTGAACTTGAAGATTATCGTCTTGGTAGAAAAGCTTTAAGAGGATTACGTCTCGTTCATACTCACCTTTATGGAGAATCACTTAATCAGGATGACCTTACAGACTTGGCACTCCTTAGACTCGATATAATTGTCGCAATAGGCGTAAAAAACAGGTTACCTGGTAATATATCTGTCGCTTATCTAATTCCAAACAGTCAAAAGACTTATGAATTGATAGAATCTGATAACTTCTATAGATTTAAATTTGATTTTCTTCCTTTTATTAAAGCTCTTGAGGAAGAGATGGAAAGACATAGATTGTTCAGTCCTGATGACAAAAGAGAAAGGGCTATCCTGATAAGTGCTTCATTAAATCCAAAATACGAGCAAGAAGATTCTCTCGAAGAACTGAAAGAACTTGCTATATCAAATGATATTCTTGTTCTTGATAGCGTCATCCAAAGGCCAAAGGTAATAAATCCGAGATATCTGATGGGCGAAGGAAAACTCAAGGAATTAATTATTAATGCTTTGAATAAAGGGGCTACCTTAATTATTTTTGACCAGGAATTGACACCTTCTCAGGTGAAGGCAATAACTGACTTGACAGAACTCAAGGTAATAGATCGTTCTCAACTTATATTGGACATTTTTGCAAGACGGGCGCATAGTAGAGACGGAAAGGTACAGGTTGAACTCGCACAGCTAAAGTATAGATTACCAAGATTAACGGGTAAAGGGACAGCAATGTCCCGCTTAATGGGTGGTATTGGGGGAAGAGGGCCGGGTGAAATGAAACTCGAAATTGACAGAAGAAGAGTCCGGGAGAGGATTTCTATTCTGGAAAAGGAACTTAAAATGCTAAGCGAGGCAAGAAGGCAGCGCAAACAAAGAAGAGTTGAAGAAGGAATTCCTATAGTTTCTATTATAGGATATACAAATGCGGGTAAATCTACACTTTTAAACTCTTTAACAAAAAGTTCTGTCTTCGTAGAAGATAAGTTGTTTGCAACATTAGATACAGCAAGCCGAAGACTTCGCTTTCCTCGAGAAAGGGACGTGATCATTACCGACACCGTCGGCTTCATAAAGAATCTCCCCAAGGACCTACTGGCTGCTTTTAAATCCACGCTTGAAGAACTTGAAGATGCAAATCTTCTATTACACATGGTCGATGCTTCAAATCCGCGTTTAGAACATCATATTGAATCAGTTGAAGCCATATTAAAGGAACTCAGTTTATTTGATAAACCGCGACTTCTCATACTTAATAAAGTGGATAAAATACCATCGGAAGAAGCCCAAAATCTTGCGATACGTTATGGTGGTATCCCCATTTCGGCAATTGATACTTCAACATTCACTCCTTTATTGAATGCAATAGAAGCATCGCTTTGGGATAGAAAATTTGAAGTAACAAAGGTATAATTAAAAAAGTTAAATCAGGTTAATAATAATGATAAATGAATTTGTTCCTAAATGGATAGCATGGGAAATAACAAGAAGATGTAATTTAAAATGTATACATTGTCGTTCTTCTTCGGAGATTGAAGTAAAGAATCACCCCGATTTTTCGACAGCAGAAGCCTTCAGGATAATTGATGACATTTCAAGTTTTGTGAAGCCTGTTATAGTTCTTTCGGGAGGAGAGCCTTTGTTACGAAAAGATGTCTTCGAGATCGCACGTTATGGATCGGACAGAAATTTAAGAATGTGCCTTGCAACAAATGGCACACTTGTAACCGATGAAATCTGCGATAAGATAATAAGTTCAGGAATAAAAATTGTTTCGCTGAGTCTTGATGGCTCAGTTGAATCAGTACATGATGATTTCAGAAATCAAAAAGGTGCCTTCGCAGGAACGATAAATGCTGCCTCTCTCTTTAAAAAACATGGAATCGAATTTATCATAAATTCCTCTTTTACAAAAAGAAATCAAGACGAGATCCCCAAAGTATATAAACTTGCAAAAGAACTTGGAGCAACAGCCTGGTATTTATTTATGATTGTTCCAACAGGACGAGGGGAAGAGATATTGAACGAACTTATATCGAAGGATGATTACGAAAATATCCTCGAGTGGCACTATTTAATGGAAAAGGATGAAAAAGATTTACTCGTAAGACCTACCTGCGCACCACATTATTACAGAGTGGTTTTGCAGAAGTCAAAAGAAGAAGGTAAAAGATTTGAAAGGAGAACTTTGAAATTTTCAACAGGTGGTTCAAAAGGCTGTATTGCTGGACAGCTTATAGCTTTAATTGATATTGATGGAAATGTTCTTCCCTGCAGTTATTTTCCAAAATCAGCAGGAAACATAAGGGAACAATCATTTAAGGATATCTGGGAGAATTCAGCACTTTTTAAAGAGTTACGAGATTTTAAGAGATATAAAGGCAAATGTGGTGTATGTGAATATTTAACAGTTTGCGGTGGTTGCAGGGCAAGGGCTTATTCTATATATGGTGATTATCTGGAAGAAGAACCCTTTTGTAGTTACATGCCTGCAAAATTACGCCGGGAAAAATAATAAGCTTGCTGTCTTATAACTATATAACCATAGTCTTACTAAATGCTTATAAAAAGGGGTAAATTATGAATGACACATTTCTTAAGGCATGTCGCGGTGAAAATGTAGATTATACACCTGTTTGGCTTATGCGCCAAGCAGGGAGGTATCTCCCCGAATATCAGGCACTTAGAGCAAACATTGACTTTCTTTCACTTTGCAAAACACCAAAACTGGCTGCTGAGGTTACTCTACAGCCAGTTGATATACTTGGTGTTGATGCTGCCATTCTCTTTTCTGATATTCTCATTCCGATTGAATCAATGGGAATGCGCCTCGAATTTTCTGATAAAGATGGTCCCATTCTGAGTGAACCAATTAGAAGTAAGTCTTCTGTGGATAGATTGATTATCCCTGATATAGAAGAAGATATGCCTTTTGTATTAGAAACTATAAAAATCCTTAGAAAAGAGCTCGAAAATAAAGTTCCTCTTATAGGTTTTTCTGGTGCGCCGTTCACCCTTGCAACCTACATGATTGAAGGGGGAACTTCAAAAAATTTTTTAAATACAAAAAAGATGATGTTTCAACATCCTGCGGTATTCGATTATTTAATGGAAAAATTGACCATAACAGTCATATCATATCTTACAGCCCAGATAAAGGCAGGGGTTCAAGCAATCCAGATTTTTGATACATGGGCAGGTATCCTTACACCCCTCGACTATAAAAATTTTGTACTTCCTTACATTAAAAGAACTATCTCTGAACTAAAGAAAGAGGGTGTTCCCATAATCTATTTTGTAAATGAATGTGCTGGTATCCTCAAAGAAATCAAAAAATCAGGTGCTGATGTTATAGGGATAGATTGGAGGATAGATATATCTGATGCAATAAAAAAACTTGGGAAAAAGACAGTCATTCAAGGTAATCTCGATCCGTGTGCCCTATTTTTGCCAAAGGAAGACCTTGAAGAAAGGGTTAAAGACATATTGTGGAAAGGAGAAGCTGCAAAGGGTCATATATTCAACCTCGGGCATGGTATATTACCTCAAACGCCTGTTGAAAATGTTATAGCAATGGTCGAAACTGTCCACTATTATGGTAAAAAACAATAGTATTACAAATAGACGTTTACAGAATGCAGAGAGATCTAATCAAACTATAGGTGTTATACTTCTCAATCTTGGGGGTCCTGATTCAATTCAGGCAGTAAAACCATTTCTGTATAATCTATTTTCTGATAGACAAATCATCCAACTTGGCCCTCCATTTATGCAAAAACCATTAGCAGGGTTAATATCTTTGGTAAGATCCAAAAAGACGGAAAAATATTATAAGCTGATAGGCGGGAAGTCTCCAATTCTCGATATAACAAGAGCTCAGGCAAAAGCGCTCCAAGATGCACTAAATCAGCCCTCTGCACTCAGCGGTCTGCAGTCAATATATCCCCTTTCAAACGAATTAATTAAAGATAAACTATTATCTTTCAAAGTCTACGTTGGTATGCGCTACTGGCATCCTTTTATTGAGGACGTTGTTTCAGAAATATATAATAATGGGATAAGAAAAATAATTGCGTTAAGCCTTTATCCACAGTATTCGATTGCAACATCGGGTTCTTCACTCATGAAATTAAAAGAAGTTTTAACTGATTATCCAATCGATTTAGTTCCCATCTCATCATGGTACAATCATCCTTTATATATTGAATCGCTCGTTGATGTAATAAAAAAAGGTTTTGAGACCTTTGCCCCCACAGCTAATGATATCAATAAGAATGATATTCATGTACTTTTCAGCGCTCATAGTCTTCCTCAGAAAATTATCGAAAAAGGTGATCCTTATGTAAAGCAAACAAGAGAAACCATTCAAGAAATAACAAGTCGACTAAATTTGCAATGGCATCTCGCATATCAGTCCAAGAGCGGACCCGTGAAGTGGCTTTCACCTTCAACAGAAGAAAAACTCGAAGAGCTTTCAAAGAAAGGCATAAAAAATGTTCTTATAGTTCCTATAAGTTTTGTTTCAGACCATATTGAAACTTTATATGAAATTGATATCCTATACAAGAAGCTTGCTGAAAAACTTGGAATAAATCTTAAAAGAACAGATTCATTAAATACCCATCCTATATTTATAGAGTGCTTAAAAGATATTGTACTTAAAACCATCCCTTATGTTTTCAGACATTCTTGAAAACGATCAACTCGTTAGGTTAATATAAAATAAAAAATTTTGCTAAATCGGAGGTTAATCCTATGAATAATATAAAAACCTTATTCTTACTTGTAACCTTAACCCTTATCCTTATTTGGGCGGGTGGTGCATTAGGTGGAAAACAAGGCATGACCATTGCACTCGTTCTTGCAATTGGAATGAATTTTTTTGCATATTGGTTCAGTGACAAGATCGTATTAAAGATGTACGGAGCTAAAGAGGTAACCGAGGCAGAAGCACCTGAACTCTACTCCATAGTTCGTAGACTTTCTCAAAAAGCGCAGATACCAATGCCCAAGGTTTACATAATCGACCAGGCACAACCTAATGCATTCGCAACCGGCAGAAATCCCAAACATGCTGCTGTTGCCGTTACAACCGGTATTATGCGTATTCTATCTTATGAAGAACTGCAAGGCGTAATAGGGCATGAACTCGCACACATCAAACATAGAGACATACTTATAAGCACCATTGCTGCTACCATTGCTGGTGCAATAAGTTATCTTGCCCAGATGGCACAATGGGCTATGATATTCGGGGGTCATAGAGGAGACGACGAAGAAGGAGGGAATCCAATTGCTGCCCTAATTATGATGATTGTAGGGCCAATCGCTGCTTTAATTATACAAATGGCTATATCAAGATCAAGAGAATACGCAGCAGACCAAGGCGGCGCTAAGATTGCCGGGAATCCAAGATATTTATCAGGTGCACTTAGAAAACTCCATGTTGCGTCACAGAAAATACATATGGAGGCAAATCCTGCCACATCTCATATGTTTATAGTCAATCCTTTATCAGGTGGAGGTTTATTAAAACTCTTTAGCACTCATCCGCCTATTGAAGAAAGAATAGCGAGATTAGAGTCAATGTCTCTGTAGTTCTGCTTGAAGGTTATATTTTAGACTTGACTCTTAGCATCCTCTTTGCTCAAAATATTGCTATCTTATGAAAGCTCTTGTAACAGGAGCTAGTGGCTTTATAGGGAGCCATTTGTGTGAAGAACTCGTCAAAAAAGGTTATGAGGTTACGTGTCTGGTAAAAAAGACCTCAAACCTTAAATGGATTGAGCATCTAAATCTCGATTTTATTATAGGTGACTGTACTGATGTTAGATCTATTCAAGACATAAAGAATGGATTTGACTATATTTTTCATCTTGCTGGACTTACGAAATCCTGTTCAAAGAAAGATTTCTTCACCATAAATACTTTAGGTACTGAAAATCTCGTTAAGACTGTTTCAGAAAAAAATAGTAAACTAAAAAGATTTATATATTTGAGCAGTCTATCCGCGACAGGACCAAGCAATAATGGTAAACCATTAAGAGAAGATGTAGAGCCTTGTCCGGTATCTAACTATGGTAAAAGTAAACTTGAAGGTGAGAAAGCGGTTCTAAAATATAGAGATAGTATACCCATAACAATTCTTCGACCTTCCGCTGTATACGGACCAAGGGATAGAGATTTTCTTATTTTTTTTAAAATGATTAATAAGGGTATCTTCCCTAACTGGGGAGAATGTTATTATTCTTTGATTTATATCGATGATCTTATTCAAGGTATAATATTGTCTGCGGAGAAAAAAGAAGCAGAGGATAAAATATACTTTTTATCAGATAATACGTTTTATACAGGAAAAGACGTAGCGTTGGCGATCTCTTCTGCATTAAATGTTAAACTAACAACCTTAAAGGTTCCAAAATTCGTTATGCCCTTTTTTGCATTTGTAGGGGAAAAGATAACCAAAAATAGTATCTTAAATAGAGATAAGGTAAAAGAACTTCTCTGCTCTCACTGGATTTGCGATACAAGAAAAGCAGAAGAGGAAATCGGGTTTACGACAAAAGTTAAGTTAAAGGAAGGGATAAAATGGACAGCAGATTGGTACAGGATTCACAGATGGCTATAAATAAGTCTGACTTGTTTGATAAGTGTTACAAATTTAACAAAGCAAAGGTTTTAATGTCTCAGGGAATGTATCCTTATTTCAGGACTATTCAGAGTGCCCAGGAGCCTGAAATCATAATGAATGGAAAAAGGATGATAATGATCGGCTCAAATAATTATCTCGGTCTTACAAATCATCCAAAGGTAAAAGAGGCTGCAATAGAAGCTATAAAAAAATATGGCACAGGTTGTGCGGGTTCAAGATTTTTAAATGGGACGCTCGATATCCATGTTGAGCTTGAAGAGAAACTTGCACGTTTTATGAGAAAAGAAGCAGCCCTTGTTTTCTCAACAGGCTTTCAGGTCAATTTAGGTGTTATCTCCGCACTTGTGGGTAAAGAAGATATTGTGATAATAGACAAAATGGACCATGCAAGCATAATTGATGGTTGCAGACTATCTTTCGGAGAAATGAGAAAATTCAGACATAATGAACCATCAGACCTTGAAAGAATTTTAAAGGAAAACAAAGATAAAGGGAAATTGATTGTTGTTGACGGCGTATTCAGCATGGAAGGAGACATTGCCAAACTCCCTGAGATTGTTTCTCTTGCTAAAAAATATGGAGCTCGGTTAATGGTAGATGACGCACATGGAATAGGGGTGCTCGGAAAAACCGGGAGAGGCACAGCAGAACACTTCGGCTTAGAAAAAGAAGTGGACCTTATAATGGGAACATATAGTAAATCACTGGCCTCAATCGGAGGGTTTATAGCAGGAGACGAAGAAGTAATACACTATATTAAACATCATGCGAGATCACTGATATTTAGTGCAAGCCCACCCCCTGCCTCCGTAGCTTCTGTTAGCGCTGCACTTGACATTATAGAAAATGAACCTGAAAGAAGAGAGAAGCTATGGAAAAATACTAAAAAGATGCTGGATGGATTCAAAAGTCTCGGATTCGAAATAGGGTTAAGTCAAACTCCGATTATTCCAGTAATAGTGGGTGAAAATGAAAAGGCATTTATTATGGCAATGATGCTTCAGGAAGAGGGGGTTTTTGCAAACGTTGCAGTAACACCGGCGGTACCAAATGGAAAAGCTCTCATAAGAACCAGTTATATGGCAACCCATACAGATGAGCATCTCGATATTGTACTTTCTGCGTTTAAAAAAGTGGGCAAAGCGCTGGGCATAATATAAATGCTCCTATTTAGTCAATGGTCATTAGTCAATTAGTTTAATCTTCTTTACCAATGACCATTAACTAATTACTAATGACTGCCGAAGGCATAGAAATAATAGAGGTTAGGTCAAAAAAAGACCTTTATGATTTTATAAGATTACCACTTTTAATATATTCGAAAGATCCATATTATGTGCCTTTTTTTCCTGCTGAAATGAAAAAGAAATTTTCTAAAAAAAATCCTTTTTTCCTTCATGCAGATGTTAAATATTTTTTAGCCAAATATAAGGGCAAATTAGCAGGCAGGATAGCTTCTATCATTAATTATAGACACAATGAGTTTCATAACGAAAAAACAGGCTTTTTTGGCTTTTTTGAATCTATTAATAATTATGAAATTGCTTCTGCACTTCTAAATAAAGTATCGGAAACCTTGAAAGAGAAAAATATGGACATGATTCGTGGGCCAATGAACTTTTCGACTAATGAAGAATGCGGTTTTTTATTCGAAGGGTATGATCAACATCCCATGCTAATGACACCTTACAATCCACCTTATTATAACGATCTGATGGAAAAATATGGCATGAAAAAATCTAAAGACTTATATGCCTTTATAGTTGATATTCCTGAAGAACTACCAGAAAAAATTAAGAGGGTTGCTCAAATTGCTTCAAAAAAAGGTATAATTGTTAGACCATTCAATAAAAAAAGCTTCAGACGCGATTTATTTGTATTTAAGGATGTATATAATTCTGCATGGAAGAAAAATTGGGGATTTATTCCCATAACCGACGATGAATTATTTTATCTAGGTGAAAGTTTGAAGACAATTTTAATACCAGATCTGACACTCATAGCAGAAAAAGATGGCAGGCCGGTAGGATTTATGGGACTGCTACCAGACTTTAATTTTGTACTTAAACAAATGAATGGAAAAGTAAACTTTCTGACTATTATAAAGGCCATATATTATTCAAAAAAGATAAAAGATTTGAGGCTACTTTTATTTGGAATTAAGGAAGAGTACAGAAACAAAGGAGTAGATGCCCTTTTATTAAGTGAAGGTTTTAAAAATGTAAAAAATAGAGGTTATAAACGTGTTGAATTTTCATGGATACTTGAGGACAATATTGCTGTTCAGAGGTTAATTGAGATTATAAATGGAAAATTGTATAAAAAGTTCAGGATTTATGAAAAGGAACTTTTGGCCTGATATTCTCATCTACGTCACTACTTATGATATAAACTCTATTCCTGCCCTTATCTTTTGCCAGATAAAGTGCATTATCAGCCCTTTTTATAAAACCATCTATGTCTTCTTTGTCAGTATCAAATTCAGCCAATCCAAGACTTACAGTAGTACTAATATTTATATGTTCATCAAGGTTTAAATTAAAATTTTTAACGATATGGCGAATTCTTTCGGCTATTTCCTTTGCCCCTTCTATCGAGGTTTCAGGAAGAATCAAGAAAAATTCATCACCGCCATATCTTCCAATTATATCAATATCTCTTAAAGATTTTTTTAATAAAGAAGCAATATTTCGAAGTGCAATGTCACCTATATCATGCCCATAGGCATCATTGATTTCTTTAAAATAATCTATGTCACATATTATTAATGAAAGATTGTAGTTATATCTCCTCGCCCTTTTTACTTCTTCCTCCAATTTTTCGAGAAGGGCCCTTCTGTTTAATAGACCTGTTAGATCATCCGTTCTGGATAGATATTGAAGCCTCTCCACTAAAATATCCCTTTCTGCCTCTGCCTTTTTGCGTTTAGTAATATCCCTCGTATACTCAATAACGCCCGTTATCTTCCCATTATCATCGATTATTGGATAGGTAAATATTTCTATCCATATATTCATACCCGACGGTAAAACCAGAAGCTTTTCTTTCGTAACAGGTACCCCTTTATCGAAGGTTTCTTTTACAGAACAACCTTCACAAACTGAACTTCTGTTATATAAAATTTCATAGCACCGTTTTCCTATTATCTCGTTAATACTTTTTTCCCTCATTCGTGCATAGGATTCATTAGTTTTTAAAATTCTATAATCCCTGCCTATTATATTAAATGGGTCGTTGATGCTTTCAAATACCATGTTTAGAAATCTTTCTGACTCGCGTAACTCTATTTCTGTCTTTTTACGTTCGGTTATGTCAATAGCTATTTCCATACGCACATATCTACCATCAGGCCATTGAATAGCCTTATCTATACAATGATACCAGCGTCCTGTTCTTGTATTCTGGAAATCCCAGATAACTGGTGGTCCTGGTTTTCCATTTTTAATAAGCTGTTCATTTGTACAATATGGACAAGGTCCATCCTGTCCTCTCTGAAAAACCTTATAACACCTTTTGCCAAGAATGTTGTTTCCGTAATGTTCTCTAACGTATTTATTTACCCGTAATATTCTGTAATTCTGCATATCCGAGACATAAACAGCCCCTTCAAGCCCGTCGAGGATTGCGAACATTTCATCTACTATTTCCTTAGCTGCCTCGACTTCGAGATTCTTAATTCTTTGCCTTAAGTTTTTTTGATATAATTGCAAATCTTCTCTGGATTGCTTATTGTTTGCCATAATTTAATCCATTATTTTAAGTGAATTACCCAAAGCAAAGCTTTGACGAATTCTTTTTATTAAAACGTTCTCCATGTTGTAGCTCCATATGTATAAGTGGAACCATGATAATGGCAACAATTACAATTAATTGCGGTTCTTGTACTTGTACATCCACTCCACTGTCCAGTTGCATGGCATCCTCCACACATACCAGCCGTATAGAATGGATCTCCTGATATGGTATCATGGTGAATTATATACCAATGGTCATTCTGGCATAAAGTACTAAAATCATAATCATCTTTATGGCACCTATCACAGAGGTTAGCAATACTACTTGATTTAGTAGCGTCATAATTTGAATATGGAGTAGAACACGCCGGTGGGACGAAAGGGTCAATTGTAGTGATATTACCTAATGTCGCGCCATTTACCTCTTTTCTTATCAAAGTAAGATTAGGTGACCCATGAGGTTCATGACAATCTGTGCATGCAAGCACCTTACCCATAACAGACCCATATGGATTATCCATGCTTATTGCACCATCTGCATTTCCCTTACCATGTTTTTCAGTATTCCAATCAATAGTCCTTAAATTCCTTCCAAGTGTTGAGCTATATATTGTATTTGA
>FWWM01015984.1_pt1 | contig 11315 bp, 7 predicted proteins | sample 2228351 | NCBI WGS metagenome assembly FWWM01 (sample SAMEA103939774, study PRJEB20133) | metagenome
TGCGCCCGGCGGGTCATAACGTTTTGCAGAACGTGCGGGCCGGCCCCGTCCGGCCCTTCGCCGGAGGACAGACCGTGCAGCAGATCGTGGTCCGCGCAGGCCAGGTGAGCCTGAAAGGCGCCCTGAACGATTCCCGCACGGCAAGGGAGATCCGCTCGCGCCTGCCGGTCTCCGGGACCGGCTCGCGCTGGGGCGACGAGGTCTACTTCTCCACGGACATCGACCTGCCGCCCGAGGACCCGGCCGAGGTGGTGGAGGCCGGAGACATCGGGTACTGGCCTCCAGGGCGCGCCATCTGCATCTTCTGGGGCCCCACCCCGGCCTCCCGCGGCAGCGAGATACGCCCCGCAAGCCCGGTCAACGTCATCGGCCGGGTGGAGGGGGACCCGGGTCTGCTCGCAGCGGTGCGGGACGGAGACCGTGTCTCCATCGAGCCCGCCTGAGCCGCTGCTCGCCGGCGCGGCGCGGCGGGTCGTCACTCCGCGGGGGCCCGTGGACCTCTCCGGGTTCGCGGCCCGGACCCAGCCAAGCACGGGAGTGCTTGACGACATCTTCGTCCGGGCTCTGGTGCTGCGGCAGGGAGCACGGAGCGCGGCCCTCTGCTCGCTGGATGTCCTGGGTCTGGAGCCCGGGCACGTCCGGGCGCTGCGCGCCGGGCTGGCCTGCGACGGCTTTGCTCCCGAGGCCCTTATCTTCTGCTGCACCCACACGCACGGCGCTCCTGCCGTGCAGCATCTGCGGGGATGCGGGGAGCCGTCTCCGGCTTTCGTGGAGATGCTCCTGCGCGAGACGGTCCGGTGCGTGCGCGACGCGGCGGCGCGGCTGGAGGAGTGCGAGGCCCTGGCCGGCTCCGCACAGTGCGGCCTGAACGTCAACCGGCGGCGTCCCGGCGCCGAAGGCCTCCGGCTCGAGGCGAACCCGCAGGGCGCGCGCGACCCGGCGGTGACGGCGCTGGAGTTCCGGCGCAAGCGCGACGGGGAGACCGTCGCGACGGTGTTCAACTACGCCTGCCATGCCGTGGTCCTCGGACCGGAGAACCGGAAGGTGACCGGGGACTGGCCGGGAGAGGTCTGCCGCCGTCTGGAAGCGGAGCGCGGCGGGGTGTGCCTGTTCCTGCAGGGATGCTGCGGCGACCTGAACCCGCGCCTGCGCGGAGGGCTGGCGGAGTTGGACGAGGCGGCGGGCATGGTGGCGCTTGAGGTATCCGCGGCGCTATCGGCAGCCTCGACGGTTCGAGAGCCCCGTCTGAAGGTCTGGAGCAGGACGGTGAGCCTGCCCCTGCTGCCGGCGCCGCCTGCGGAGGAGATCGCGGCGCGCCTGCAGGAGATCCGCTCCAAGCCTCCCGAAGCCAGAGACTATGCCGACCTCCGCGACCTGGCGTGGGGGGAGGCGGTGCTGACGGACCCTGCCGCAGCCCGCCGCGAAGCTCTCACCGTCGAAGTGGGAGAGATGCTGCTCGGAGACGCCGCCATCGCCTGGCTTCCCGGGGAGGCGTTCTGCGAGACAGGACTCGCCCTCAGGAGGATGCGGCCCGGGGTGCGCCTTCTGGCAGCCGGGTATGCGAACGGCAACATCGGCTACATCCCCACGGAAGAGGCGTTCCGGGAAGGCGGATACGAAGTGACGGACGCCTGGCGCTACTACGGGCATCAGATGATCGGCCCGTCCTCCGCGCGGCTTCTGCTGGAGGCGTTCGCGGCGCCTCCCGACCGCGCCTGCTGACGGCTGCCCCGGCCGTTCCCTGAGCTTCCGGATTCCCTCTGCGACCGCCCGGCCGGCTTGACGCCGGGGAGGGCGGGTGGTAATATGATAGTGCAACCCAATTGCATTCTCCCTCCATCGGCCCGCCGCAGGCGGGATTGTTCCGCAGAGAAAGCGAGGAACGGAAGCTTTGAGACGTCTATTCCGGAGTGTGGCGGGCGTCCTGTGGCTGGCGCTTGCCGCAAGCCTGCCGCTGTCCGCAGCCACCTACACGTGGACGGGAGGAGGCTCATCGTCCGCCTGGAACGCCAGCTTCTCCCTGTTCGGGTTCACGTATTACACGAACTGGAACGGGGGAAACGCGACCAGCCTGCCCGGGCCTGGAGACATCGCGGTCTTCGCCACCACTCTGAACTCCGGACAGCCGAACCTGAACGGCAGCCGCAGCGTGGGCATCCTTCAGTTGCAGTATGCCCTCGGTGTGACGCTCAGCGGCGGGACGCTCACAGTGCACGGAGGCAGCATCGTGAGCACCGGAGGCACTCAGCTGTCTCCGAACAGGATCAACGCCCCGCTCATCCTCAGCACGTCCACCACCATCAACGTGTCCTCCACATCCCGTCTGGAGCTTTCCCAGGGTGTGTCGGGAGCCCTCACGTTGACGAAGACCGGCGAGGGAACGCTGGCGCTGACGGGCTCCTCGCCCTACTCCGGGCCGGTCGCCGTCACCGGAGGAGAACTGCTGGCAGCCAACACCACCGGTTCGGCGACGGGCTCGGGAACGGTGAGCGTCCACGGCGGGGCTCGCCTCCGGGGGAACGGCTCGTTCGCCGGCCGGGTGACCATGCACGCCGGGACCCTGCTGGCTCCGGGGACGGACACCCCGGGGACCCTCACGTTCGCAGGCGGCCTGACGCTGTCCGACGGCGCCGTCGTCGAACTCCGTCGCGGCTTCCCGTCCGCCGACCTGGTGCGCGTCTCCGGAGGGACGCTCTCCGCATCCGGGACCATCCGCATCCGCATCAGGGACACCGGCGGCCTGGCCGTCGGACAGACGCACACCCTCTTCGACTGCCAGGGCGCCACGCTGGACGGGGTGGCTCCGCAGAGCTTCCGCGTGGAAGGACCGCTGAACGGGGTGGTGGAGGTCACAACGGACGCCGTCCGGCTCAGGATAACCGGCTACCCGGTCGTCTTCGTGAGCGCCGCCGCAACGGGGGCGAACAACGGGACGAGCTGGGAAGACGCCTACACCGACCTTCAGACGGCTCTGAACTCCGGCCCTGCGGCAAAGGATGTCTGGGTGGCCGAGGGGACATACCGCCCTTCGGGGAGCGACCGCGCCGCCAGCTTCGTCCTGAAGAACAACCTGCGGATCTACGGAGGCTTCCCGGCTTCCGGAAACCCTGTCTTCCTGGAGAGGAATCCGCACGCGTATCGCACGCTGCTCCACGGGCGGCTGCCGAACAACGCATCCGCCTGGCACGTGGTCACGGCGCCGAACACGAACGCTTCCGCCGTCCTCGACGGATTCGTCATCACCGGCGGTCTGGCCTACGGAGTGCCCGGGAACCGCGAGAACGTGGGCGGAGGCATCTACATCACGGCCGGGAGCCCCACCATCGCGAACTGCCAGTTCATCGACAACCACGCGCTGGTGGGGGGCGCGATGATGTGCGAGAACAACTCCTCGCCCACGTTCATCAACTGCACGTTCTTCGGGAACACCGCGACCGTGGGCGGGGCGGAGGGAGGCGCGGGATACACACTGGGAGGCAACCCGCGCTTCCTGAACTGCACGTTCGTCGGCAACTCCGCCGTCACCGGCGGCGCGCTCTTATTCGACGGGCCCGGACAGGTGCGCAACAGCATCTTCTGGGGGAATACAGCCGGTTCGGCGCCGCAGATATTCGGAGGGAGCGTCGAATACTCGTGCGTGGAGGGAGGCTACGGCGGGACGGGCAACATCAACAGGAACCCGCAGTTCGTGGACCAGCTGAATGGCGACCTGCGCCTGAACCCCGTATCTCCCTGCGCGGAAGCGGGCAGCAATGCGGCCATCGCCCTGGACCTGACCGACATGGACGGCGATGGAAGCACTTCCGCGCAGCAGTCGCCGTTCGACCTCTCCTGCTCGCCGCGCGTCAAAGGGGTGGTGGTGGATATGGGCGCATACGAGGTCGCCGACCCCGCCCCCGCCCCGCCGGCCCCGACCGCTCTCTCGGCGACCACCGTCTCGAGCGAGCAAATCGACCTCTCGTGGAGCCATCCCGGGGGGCCGCTCGTCGCGGGGTTCAACATCTACCGGGGGACGGAGGCCGGATTCACCCCGGACGTGACCAACCGCATCGCCACGAACGTCGCCGGGACGAACTACAGCGACACCGGACTGAGGGACGGGGTGGTCTATTTCTACCTGGTGACTTCGGTGCATCCGGCCGGAGGCGAGAGCGAGCCGTCGAACCGGGCGTCGGCCACCACCATCCCCATTCCGGAGGTCATCTACGTCCGGCAGAGCGCTCCGGCGGGGGGAGACGGCAGTTCCTGGTCGTCCGCGTTCCGGGACCTCCAGCTGGCCCTGGCCCGGGCCGGACTGCAGGACCGCATCTGGGTGGCGGCGGGGACCTACAAGCCCGCCGACCCGCCGCAGTATGACCCGCAGGCGCAGGTCACCACGTTCCGTCTGAAGACGGGGGTGGAGATATACGGAGGGTTCCCGGGCCTGCCCGGGCAGGAGGGAGACTTCTCCCTCCGCGACCCTCAGGCGAACCTGACCATCCTGAGCGGGAACATCCTGGACCCGGCCAACCCCAACGACAACACACGCCACGTCGTCGATGGCGGCGGGACGGACCGCTCCGCCGTGCTGGACGGTTTCATCATCACGGGCGGCGCCGCCGGAGGGCAGGTGGCCTCTCAGGACAACGTCGGAGGAGGCATCCGGATAATGGGCGGAAGCCCGACCATCCGCAGCTGCGTCATCCAGGACAACTGGGCGCTCGCAGGAGCCGGCATCTTCGTGTCAGGGGACTCGAGCCCCCTGATACAGGACTGCATCGTCCGGGGGAACTACACGACCGGGGGCGGCAACGCCGGAGGGGGCCTCTACAACGCGGCCGCCAGCCCGGTGGTGGTGAACACCCTGTTCGTCCAGAACACCGCCAACCGCGGAGGAGCGGTCTACAACGAGGGACAGGGGAATCCGCAGTACATCAACTGCACCTTCTCCGGCAACCATGCCGGCGTGTTCGGGGCCGCCGTATGGCACGAGTTCTCGGGCAACGGCACGTTCCGGAACTGCATCTTCTGGGGCAATACGGGAGGAGGCGGACTGCAGGTAGACATCTCTCCCAGTTCCACCATCACCGTGACCCACAGCTGCATCCAGGGAGGCTATCCGGGAGATGGCAACATCGCGGACGACCCGCTCTTCCTGCTTCCGGGGGCGCTGGACTTCCGGCTCCAGCAGGGCTCGCCGTGCATCGATGCCGGTGACGCGTCGCATCTGCCGCCCGGGATCACAAAGGACCTGGCAGGGGCGCCGCGCATCAGCGGCGGGAGCGTGGACATGGGCGCTCTGGAGCACCAGACCGGGGCGGCCACCATCAGTCAGGCGAAGAGCCAGCCGGACGGCGGCACCGCATCCCTGGCGGGAGCCGTCGTCAGCAGGGTGTTCGGTGACGCCTTCTATGTGCAGGCGGACGACCGCTCCTGCGGCATTCGAGTCGTGCGGCCCGGGCACCTGCTGGCCGCCGGAGACCGGGCGTCCGTCTCGGGCGCCGTGCGGACGGGAGTCGACGGAGAGCGCTATATCGATGCGACGCTGGCCCTTCCGACGGGGTCCGGGGACGCTGTGCCCCTCGGGATGACCGTCAGGACCCTTGGAGGCGGCCCCTTCCAGTCCGACCCGCAGACGGGCTCGGGCCAGGCGGGGATCGATGGCGCCCAGGGGCTGAACAACATCGGGCTCCTCGTCGCCGTGACGGGCCGTGTGACGCAGTCCGGAGGCTCCTGGTTCTACCTTGACGACGGCTCGGGGGTGGAGGACGGCTCCGGGCACTCCGGAGTGCGGGTGGTCCTTTCGTCGGGGAGCCCTCCGCCGGCGGGCGCATTCGTCCGCGTGACCGGGGTCAGCTCCTGCATCCGCCTGAACGGCGGCATCCGGAGGCTGCTGCGCGTGAGTTCCGGGGCGGACATCCAGACGGCAGATCCCGCGCTCTGAAGGAGGCTGCAGGGGGGGAGCGGGCCCGGCGCCCGCTCTTCCCCCTCCCCCTTTCTCCTGAAGCCGGCGGCCCTCCGCGCGCACCGGCCTCCTGCTCCACGACCTTTGCAGCTCGCCGGGAACACAGCGGCCCCGGACGCAATCCTTCCACATGACACCGGCGGCAGTGGGAATGCGCGCGACCGCTCGTTGAACCCTGTGAATCCTGTGTGATACACTTTCGTAACGGGACCCGCCCCGTTCGCAGGCGTCAGAGTAGGTCCCGGACGGGAAGGCAGAGCGCAAGTTGGCTACGGAAGTCTCGGCGATCCCCGCCATCTTCATCACGCGCATGCGCCAGGAAGACGTCCACACGGTGATGCAGCTGGACCGGCAGTGCTTCAGCGCGCCGTGGAGCGAGAATGCCTATCGCACCGAGTTGAACAACCCGTGTGCTGAGTATTATGTCGCCTGGTCGGCCGGACGGCTGGTGGGTTACGCGGGGATCTGGCTCATCCTCGACGAGGTGCACATCACGACCATCGGCGTTGCGGCCGATATGCGGGGGATGCGCGTCGGGGAGCGGCTTCTGATACGTCTTCTGGACGCCAGCAGGGAGCGCGAGGCCCGGCGGGTCACGCTGGAAGTCCGCAAGTCGAACAGCGTGGCCATCAACCTGTACAAGAAATACGGCTTCCGGGAGGCGGCCATCCGCAAAGGATACTACTCCGACAACGGGGAGGACGCGCTCATCATGTGGGTGGACGACCTTTGGAGCCCCGAGTTCACCTCGCTTTTCAACGCCAACAAGGCCCGCATCCTGGCGATGGAGGCCCGGTAGGCCGATGCTTGTGCTGGGCATCGAGACCAGCTGCGACGACACCTGCGCCGCTGTCGTCCGGGACGGGCGGGACATCCTGTCCAACGTCATCGCTTCGCAGGACCATCTTCACCGGAAGTTCGGCGGGGTGGTGCCGGAGATCGCCTGCCGCAAGCATGTGGAGTCGCTGCAGCCGACCATCCGGGAGGCGCTCGAGCAGGCGGGCGTCGGCCTGAAGGACATCGAAGGCATCGCGGTGACCAACCGCCCGGGACTCATCGGGGCGCTCATCACCGGTGTGAGCGCCGCCAAGTCGATGGCGCTCGCGCTGGAGGTGCCGCTGGTCGGGGTGCACCATCTCGAGTCGCACATCTGGGCGAATTTCCTTGCGGAGCCGCGGCTGGAGTTCCCGTTCGTGTCGCTGATCGTGTCCGGAGGACACACGGACCTGGCGCTGGCGCGCGCGCCGGGCGACTATACGCTCATTGCCCGGACGGCGGACGATGCGGCGGGAGAGTGCTTCGACAAGGCGGCCCGGGCCCTGGGGCTGGGTTGGCCGGGAGGTCCGGCGGTGGACCGGCTGGCGCGCGAGGGAGATGCCGGGAAGGCGCGGTTCCCACGGGCGCGGGTGGGCGGCGGTCTGGACTTCAGCTTCAGCGGGCTGAAGACCGCGGTGCTGCGCTATCTGGAGTCGCGGCCGCAGGAGGTGTCGCTGGCCGACGTGGCGGCGGGGCTGCAGGAAGCGATCGTGGACGTGCTGGTGACGAACACCATCCGCGCGGCCGAAGCCTGCAGTGTGAGATGGGTGGCGGTGGGAGGAGGCGTGGCGGCGAACAGCCTGCTTCAGCGGAGGATGCGCGAAGAGTGCGAACGCCGCGGACTGCTGCTCGCCATCCCCCCGCCCAGGCTCTGCACCGACAACGCGGCGATGGTGGCGGCGGCCGGACACTGGCGGCTGCAGCGCGGACTGACTGACGGACTGGACCTCGACGCCTTCGCCACGGAGCCGCTGGCCTATGTCCTGCCAGTCGAGTCCTGAAAAAGGGGATCTATTGCGCCTTCGGGAACCATTTCCGAGTGTTGCGGCATATCTGCTTTGTCAGGCGCGTCGACCCCTGCGGGCGAAATACGCCGACCATTCCATCTGGCTCCCTGCAAGAACACAGTTCCCTTGCCTATACTATGTTCGGGAGAAAAATGAAATCCAGAGGTCACAGGGACGGCACCACCGCGTGGAAGTGTCCGGGTCGCCGGCCGTAGACGCGGCGTCGTCAGCCTTGCAGCGGCACCGCAGGAAGGGAGGAGTAGATTTACATTGAAATCGTTGCTCAGCCGGTCTTCCGCAACCGGGGGAGCCGCTCTCGGCTCCGCTCCACGGTTTGCCAACCTCCACAGTTGGCTTCTCGCCGGGGGTTTACTCGCCGTCCTCTTCATAGTCGCCCCAGCCCTTGTGGCATTAACAATCTCGTTCCAGCCAGCCTTCGCGGTCGCCCTCTCGACCATACTTCTTGCGCTGCTCGTCTTTGTCCCGGGAGCCCACGCCGTATGGCGCTATACACTCCTCGTGGCATTTGTTACCACGATGAGCGGCCAAGTCGGCAAATACTTCGGCCACTCTCTGCTCAGCACTTTTGTGATCGAGGATATCCTTTGTCTTTCACTTGCCCTCGTCCTGGCACTCTACGCCGTGGGCCACAAGCGCACACCCGCACGTTTTCAGATACCGTTGCTCGCAATCGCACTCTTCGGTCTTGCGATGATATCCTCAGCCGTAGCACTCCTCATTAGGACCGAACCACTGGCCGCTTACAGCATATGGTTTCACCTTGCACAGGCATCCTATCGCAAGGTCCTGATTCAGGCTCTGACTGGTTTCACGTTAGCAGCTGCTGCATTCACTCTCCTGACCGACTGGGCGCGAGCCCGCTCTTTCCTTAAAGTACTTTTGGTAGGCGCCCTGTTTTTCAGTCTCCTCGCTGTCGCCGAATACCTCATGCGGGATACCTATTACTTCTGGTACTACCAGATTTTCGGCGCCGGCGAGGAAATCTACATCCGCGTCAGCCGGGCGCTTTACTTCCGTCGGGCATTCGGACTGTTCACCAGCGGGCCTGGGCTTGCAGCCTGGTTGGTTCTCTTTACTCCCCTCGCACTCTACGGCGTACTCTTCTCGCAGTCTCGAGTACGGTTTCTTTCCGCCTTATTCGTTCTGAGTTCGCTGGTAGCTGGAATCTTCGTTACCGGCTCCAGAGCCCCACTCGGTGCGATGGTTGCGACCTTTGCCCTACTGCCATGGCTGACGGGACGAATCAAGATAGCACTATCATCCACAATCGCCCTTACCCTGCTCGTAATGGCAATCCTTCTTAAGGGCCCCGACCTTGCCGCGTTACTTCCACAGAACAATCTCTTGGAACGAATATTCAACCCTCGAGAAGGAAGCGTATTAGCCACTCTGGAGAAGAGAAAGGAGGTATGGAGTGAGGCCCTTCAGAAATTCCGCGAAAGCCCTATTCTCGGCATTGGGCCAGACCAGTTCATCACCATCAAGAAAACTCGCGAAATCTCAGACCCCACTAAGCTGGATTCCGCCCACAGCGGATATCTTCAGACTTTGGCAGAACTTGGCTATGCGGGTGCAATAGCAGGGCTCTTCGTTGTGGGGTCAACCTTGTACTACGGTCTGATGGCCATCAGGCGGTCTCCTCCAGGTCCAAGGAGAGGTTTGGCAGCAGCCTTGTACTGCTCTTGCTTGGCCGTTTTCATCACGGGCTTGACGGAACCTGCCTTTACGTTGAACCGAAACTACTACGTGTTCTGCCTCGTGCTCGGCGCAATGCTGAAGATTCCATATTTGTCCGCCGCCTCAAGTGGGGCTACCGCACCCTTGCATGAGGCAGCCTCGGGTCACTCCCAGATCTACAATGCACAGTTCTCACGATATCCTCACAAAGAAAACAAGGTAGTGAGGAAACCTCGTGTGCTGTTCCCGCGCGGACACGCGCGTGCAGCATATAACCGGGACGCCGATACATAGATACACGGTCGACCGGACCGGTATGGGTGAAAGGGACAAAAATCCCTCGGTGGACCTTCAGCCCTCCCGCGGGTCCGAACGGAGGGCGTTCGCCTCGAACGTCGTCTGGCATGCACTTAACCTGGTTGTCGGTTACGGCATAGCGCTGGCAACATCCATCATCGTCGCACGAGGACTAGGCCCCCACCGGGCTGGCATCGTGAGCTTCGTAACGTGGCTGACGGACACCGGATCCCTGCTGGGAGGGCTCGGGTACGTTCGTGCAGTGGAGCGTTTCATTGCTGAGAAACAAGGACAGGCGCGCTCCGATTTGGTCCCCCCCATCATCCGCTACTGCCTGGGCTCCATCTTCCGCCTCTCAGTGTTGACAGGGCTCGGATGTACGGCAATCGCTTGGTGGTCTCTCACCCGGTCGGCGGATTGGATGCCCGGCTACGCCCCCATTGTGATGCTGCTAGTCATTGCTGGCGGCCTGTGGACGGGGGTTCAAGCGGCAAGCCGCGGGTTCTATGATTTCCGCAGCCTTGCGGTGGCCGTCGTGTTCCGCGCCGCAAGCGGAGCCCTCGTGTGGTATGTTCTCATCCGCGCCGGCGCGCACCTGCTATCACTGTTCCTCTCTGGACTCATCTTGACCGCTCTAAGCGCAACGTGGCTAGCACGCCGTACGGGACTCATCTCCCTTCTGAGAGCACATTCCACCATTGATGCCACCCTCCACACGCGAGTCAGACAATACGCATACCGCGTATCTATTGTGCTAGTAGCGGACGTCATCGTGTGGCAGAGATCAGAACTCTTTTTCCTGAGCCGCTATGCCAGCCCGTCGGCTATGGCATTCTTCAGTATCGCCGCCGGTTTGTCTATGCTGATTGCTCGTCTTCCACAAAGCCTTACCGCCGTCATCTTCCCTGTCTTTGCACGGAGAGTGGGTCAGGGAAGGGAGAATGAGGCTCGCCGTCTATATGAGATGTCAACACGATGGGTGTTTGCCCTGAGCATGCTACTGGGGACAGGTGCTCTGGCATTTTCCGAAACTCTTGTTGGAAAATTGTACGGCGACCAGTTCAGAGATGCAGTGCCTTTGATGAGGATTCTTATCGTTGCAGCGGTCATTGCTCCACTTGGAAGTCCGGCTGCAAGTTATCTATACACGACAGATAGAGAACGCTTCTACGTTGCGCTGGCTCCTGTAAGCGTGTCAATCAATCTTGGGCTTGCCTGGGGTCTGTGTGCGACTATGGGAGCTACTGGAGCGGCGTGGGCTAATATGCTGAGTCAGTCATTTGTGACGGTGACGACGGTCTTATATCTTTGGGTCCGGGAGGGGATGAGGGTGCCTCTCGGTGATTTCTTGCGCATCTTGACAGCAGCAGTGTTGTATTACGTGCTGTGCCGCTTGATATCCCCGTGGGGAATAGCTGGCATTCTAGGGGGCATTGGTCTCGCGGTCCTCTACGTCTTCTTGTTGTTCGCACTGGGCGTCTTCAAGCGGGAACTGGCGCAAATCAGGGGCGAAGCGTGATGCGAACAGCGATATTCGCGGTAAGCACCTCTAA
>FWWM01015992.1_pt1 | contig 11307 bp, 3 predicted proteins | sample 2228351 | NCBI WGS metagenome assembly FWWM01 (sample SAMEA103939774, study PRJEB20133) | metagenome
GAATGCTGGCAGGTCGAAGCAGAAGGCGCCGCTGGCCACGCGGATGGCATTGCCCGCAGGCTCCCCCCGGAGGTTGATCGGCTGCACCTCGGCGACGTCCAGTCCGGGTGGCAACCGCACCTGGCAGGGGCCTTTTTGCCCGGCCAGTTCCCAGAGTCGCAAGACCACGCCGGGGCCGTCGGGATTGGGTCCGAAGGCCGTCAGGGCCACGCCGGGTCGCGACACGGTCAGTCCCTGGCGGCTGGGGGGCAGGTTACCGGCTGGTCCCGTAGCGGCCGCCGCCCACAGCCCGCAACGGGCTTCCAGCGAGGGTTGGACGAGCCCATGGGCGGGCGAGTCCCCTTCGACAGCCCAGATTCGCACGCGGCTGGTCCAGGTGCCGCCGTTCCACATGCGGAAGTTGGTGGTCCACTGGTTGTTGAAGATATTGACGTACACACGGGCCTGCCGGGGGACGAAGTCGGGCGTGTACTGCCAGCAACCCGGGCGCTGGAGACTGACCAGCGCATGGTCCAGGGGGCACAGGCCCACCCCGCGGCCCTCGGGGTCGTGGACGACGAGGCCCCCGACCAGCCATAGGAGGTCGTGGTTGCTGCCGGGAACCAGATCGCGCGCCGGATCGACGATCGAACCCAACCGGGCCAGTTGGAATCGCGGCGGATCGGCCCGCAGGGGCAGGCACATCCAGCACGCTTCCGGCCACGAGTCCTTGGCCTTGCCGTGGATTGTCAGTTCCAAGTCCACGTAGGGGACGTTCCGGTAGAGGCGGACGCGGGTGGTGACCCGATGCGGAACCGGCCCGGAAACCTTCCCCTCCATCAGCGCCTGCGCATGCCAGGCGGACGACTCCAGGTGCACTGCGCCGGGCTCGGGCGCGGCGGCCCGATAGGGCACTTCCCCTGCCGGGGGCATGGGCGGCTTGCCGAGTTCGTTGATCGCCCAATCGGCCTTGATCTTCACGTAAGCCCGCACATAGGCCGCCACCTGTTCGGCGTCGAATCGCTCGTAAAGGTACTGGCCCAGGGCGTGCGGCGCTGTCGAATCGACCAATTCGCGCCCGCGGGGACGGTAGACCAGCGAGCGGATTCCCAAGCGCTGCGGGTCGAGGACCACGCGCCACTCGGGCGTTTCGAGAGTGCTGGCCTGGACATCGACGTCCAGCTTCGCCGCATCCGCCGGGGCTTCCAAAGCCGGAACGAACGTCCGGTAACCAAGAGCCGGCACCTCGCTGGCGAGAAAACGGACTGTGCCGGCGTCGGTCTGGCAGGCGATGGCCTGGCCACCTTCGGCGGGAATCACGGCGGCCAGCGGGCCGAACTGCCACCGCACGGTCACCACATCGCTTCGCGGCCAGGGCAGGGGATTGAACACCACGATGCGTGGCCCGCGGACCGCCACGCCCCGGGCCAGGACGGCCAACAGGTCTTGCCGCAAGCGTTCGCTGAGGGTGTGGGCGGTTTCGATGTAGGCTGTATGGTCGGCCCAGGACTGTTCCAAGCGTTTGAAGCGCCCGGCGGCCAGCTCGCTTTGGAACGCCCCGCCGTAAGGGAACTTTACTTTTCCGGCCTGGTACGCGGTGACCCAATACAGGGCGCCGCCCCAGGTGTGCTCGCCGTACAGCAGGCTGTTTTCGTAGGCCGACGCCAAGGAGCTGGTCGCGTCCGGCACGGCTTGCTTCCAGGCTCGAAGCTGCGTGTGAAGCGCTTCGATGCCGGGAAGGGCGGCGCGCGTGTGGCGGGCCAACGAAGCGCCCAGCGGATCGCACATCGGGCCGTGAATCCAGGTATCGGGCATGTCGCCGCGGACCACGGGCACCGACGATTCCTCGCGGAGGATGGCGTCGGCAAAGTCCGAAAGCCGCCCGATCCGCACCTCCACCCCCGGCAGGGTCCGCCGCGCCTGCTCCAGCACGGCGGCTACTTCCTGCGGCGTGGGCGGGCCGTGATTGTCCCCCGTGTGGATCAAGGCCAGCCACGTGCGGTACGGCCAGCCTTCCGGCGGCACCAATCCCGTGCCATATCCGCTGGCCGAGTACATCGTCAACAGCCGCGAGCCGTCGGGCCCTTCCCACCAGAAAAGCATCGGCACCCGGGGCGAACTGCTGGCCGCGTTGCAGCCCAAATGCAAAAAATCGACCCCCGCATGATTGAGCAAAGTGGGCAACACCCAACTGTGGCAGGGGACGTCGGTCATCTTGGCGTCGCGCGGAAGCGGCAGGCCCGCCTGCCGGCACAGGCGCGAGGCAAAACCCAATCCCCGGACCAGGTCTTCCAGGTCCAGCGTCTCGGTATGGGTCGTAAACGGCAGGGCGTGCACCACGAACCGCCCCTGCCGGAACGCCTCCAGCACCCGAGCCTTCCGCTGGGGAGATTGTCCCGGCCAGTCCTCGGCGATCTTGCTCAACGGCCACCCCGGCAGCGTCCACACAAACTGCTCCGGTGGCAACGACCGGTTGGCATCCACCACGGCCAGCGCTTGATCGATCATCGTGGTGCGATAGCGGGCGATCACGTTGGCAGCCAGGTCGGTGTACCCGATATCGAAGTGTGTCTTGAAGGCGATGATCACCCGGCGCACGCCCGAGGGGGCGGGCTGCGGGGCAGCCTGGGCAGCATCCGCTTGCTCGCTCGCGAGGCCCATCCACACCCCCAAAACCATCCGCACCGTGATCGCCCACGCCATGCCGCCAAGCTGCTTCATGACCGTGCCTCCTCGGGTGCTGGCATAGAGTCCTGGCACACGCCCCGCTAGACCTCCAGCGCCATTGTGCAGCAGGGCGCGCCGGCAGGCAAGCCGTTCGAGCAGCCCGGAAAGAGGCTGAACCCGGTCAATACCTTCTGGACCAATACCAAGAAGCTGGCCTGAGGGACGAGGCAGGCAGTTAGCCCGGCCGAACCGGGACCGCGGCCCCGGTTCCTTTTGATTTTTGACCCATCCTCGCCTCAGGCCGCCCCGTCCCGACAGGAGGCTCCGCCGCTTTCTGGACGGCCGGCCGGGTATCCCCACTAGCCCACCGGAGCTACCCTTCTGCCTTGCGGTGGTGGCCGGCAGTCGTCATAGTGAGAAAGAGGACCCCGGCGGCTTGCACCCCGAGGCATCCGCGGGTTTTAGACCTTCTGTCCTCCCGGGGGTGTTTCGCCAAGGGGAAGGTCTCCGTTTTGCGCCATCTAGGGGGACAACCGAGAGAGTCCTCGGAGAGCGGTTCCTGCCAGGACGATGCCCATGAAGACCACTCGTCGTCGATTCCTCCAAGCCGCGGCTGCCGCCGCCGGCATGGTGCCCTATCTCCACACAGCCGATGCCGAAGAGCGGACCTTGCCCCGCTCGAAGAACGACCGTTATGTCTTGGGGGCGATCGGCATGAGATACCAGGGCTCGGTGATTACGGAAAAGGCCCTGGCCTACGGCGACGTGGCGGCGATCTGCGATGTGGATCGGGACGTGGCCGAAAAGGCCCGCCAGCAGTTCGGCGGCAAAGCCGATCTGTACGAAGACTACCGCCGGCTCCTGGAGCGGAAGGATCTCGATGTTGTGCTGATCGGCACGCCGGACCACTGGCACGCGGCAATGGCCATCGACGCGTGCCTGGCCGGCAAAGACGTCTATTGCGAGAAGCCGCTGACGCTGACGATCGACGAAGGGAAGCGGTTGGTGCGCGTGGTGCAGCAAACGGGGCGGGTGCTTCAAGTAGGTTCCTGGCAGCGGAGCGATCACCGTTTTCGGCTGGCGTGCGAGATGGTGCGTGGCGGACGCATTGGCAAGCTCCGCAGGGTGCTGGTCGTGTTGGGGAAGAATGCGACCGGCGGGCCTTTCCAGCCGCAGGACCCGCCGCCCCATCTGAACTGGGACCTGTGGCTGGGCCAGGCCCCCTGGGTCCCTTACATGAAAGAGCGTTGCCACTATACGTTCCGCTGGTGGTACGAGTATGCCGGCGGGCAGATGACCGACTGGGGCGCCCACCACATGGACATCGCGCAGTGGGGCATTGGGGCCGACGATTCCGGGCCGGTGGAAATCGAGGGGAAGGCCGAGTTCCCGCAGATCCCCAACGGCTACAACGTGCCGGTCTCTTTCTCGGCACGCCTGCGCTACGCCAACGGGGTGGAACTGTGGGTCGAAGACCACGGGCGAAACGGCGTGATGTTCGAGGGGACCGGGGGGCACGTGTTCGTCAACCGGGGCACGATTGCCGGGCGGCCTGTGGACGCTCTCCGCGACCAGCCTTTGCCGCGGGAGCAGTTCCGGCTTTACGGGTTCGATAATCTTTCGCGGCCGGAGCGGGTGGGCAAGCTCGATGCGATCATCAACCACATGGGCAACTTTTTCGACTGCGTGCGGGCCCGGCGGCAGCCCATCTCCGATGTGGTAACCCAGCATCGGGCCGCCAGTGTGTGCCATTTGGCCAACATTTCGATGCGTCTGGGCCGGCCGCTCCGCTGGGACCCCCAGCGCGAGGTTTTCGTGGATGACGCTGAGGCGAACGGATGGCTCAGCCGGCCGCGCCGCAAGGGATTCGAACTCCGCGCCTAGCTTGCGACCTCCGCGTCGACGGCTGCATCTTTTCGGTGCCAGCCGCAAGCGATATCACCTCCGCCCCTTGCCCACCATGAAGCAAAGTGGCCGCACCCTCAGGGCGAGATCGCGCGGTGCGCCCGGAGGGCCTGCCGCCGGATGGCCGGCCTACGAAGCGCGGCGCGTGGAAAGCAGCCGCTGGAGGACGGCCGACGTGCTGGCGTGTTGGGCTTGCAGTTCTTCGAGGTTGGCACGTTCCTTTTGGACCACCGCAGCGGGGGCTCGCCGCACGAAACTCTCGTTGGCCAGCTTCTGCCGCTGGCCCGCGATCCGGGCCTCCAGGCGGGCCAGTTCCTCGCGTTTGCGGGCGATTTCGGCATCGAGGTCGATCAGTTCGGCCAGATCGACGTACACCTCGATCCCCGGCAGGGTGGCGTTGGCACTGAGCAGGGGGGGATGCACATCAGGCCCCCACGCCGTGGCGGTGGCGCCGGCCAGCGAGCGAAAATAGCCGGCCAGCGGGGCCAGCAGGTCGGCCGTCTCCGCATCGCACCGCACGGCGAAGGCGATCGTCTGGCGCGGCGGCACGTTTTGCCGGCTGCGGATTTCACGCACCGCCCGCAACACCTCCTGGAAGCGGCCGAACCGCCGTTCGATTTCCGCATCGCGGCGGGCCAGCTCGGCCTGGGGCCAGGGGGCGATCATGATGCTCGGCTCGGCCTGGCAAAGCGTGTCGATCCCGCGCACCGGCGCCGTCTCGCCCAGTAACTGCCACACCTCTTCGGTCAGAAACGGAATCATGGGGTGCAACAGGCGCAGCAGTCTATCCAGCACGTGGGCCAGCACCCGCTGGGCCAGCGGCCGGGACGCCTCCTCCTGGAGCCGGCCCTTGACCATCTCCACGTAAAAGCTGCAAAACTCGTCCCAGGCAAACGTGTACAAAGTCCGCGCCGCCTCAGCGTACTGGTAGGCCTCCAGGGCCTCGGTCACCTGCTGCGTGACAGTGGCCAGCCGGCTGAGCACCCACCGGTCCTCGATCCGCAACTCGGCCTCGGGGACGGAGGCCGGCGTATAGCCCTCGAGGTTCAACAGCGCGAATCGCGAGGCGTTCCAGAGCTTGTTGCAGAAGTTGCGGGCGATCTCGAAACGCTCGCTGACCACCGCGGCCCGGGGCAGGGCCTGGTCGGCGGGGCGCTCGGCCCATTGGGTGGAAAACTCCTGCTTGCAGTGTGGGCACCGGATCCGCGGCAACACCCGGTTCTGCCGCGTCTGTTCCACCAGCGTGTTGCAGTGCGGGCACTCGAACGCCACCGGCATGCGGATGTCCTGCGTCTCGGTGGTCAAGTACGCCAACCCGAAGCGGAGCGAGTCCGCCCCGAACTTCTCGATCACGTCGATCGGGTCCACCCCATTCCCCTTGGATTTCGACATCGTCTCCCTGTAGGCGTCCAGTATCTTCGGGTGGATGAACACCTCGCGGAACGGCACCTCGCCGCAGTTGTACAGCCCCGCCAGCACCATGCGGGCCACCCAAAGGGTGATGATGTCGCGGCTGGTGATGAGCACGCTGGTGGGATAGTAGTAGCGAAGCTCCGGCGTGGAATCGGGCCAGCCGAGGGTCGAGTGCGGCCATAACGCCGAACTAAACCACGTATCCAACACGTCTTGTTCGCGCCGCAACGGGTGGCCGGGCACCGCGTCGGCCGGCAAATCCCCCTCCCGGGCACAAATCAGCCATTGTTGTCCATCGCCGTCCCAGCGCCACACCACATCGTCGCGGCCCGCGAACGCCCGCCGCAGCTCCTCCTCGGTGGCGGTGTCGCAGTACCAGATCGGAATCTGATGCCCCCACCAGAGCTGCCGGCTGATGGGCCAGTCGCGCTTTTCGCTCAACCAGTCCAGATACCCCTTGCGGTAGCGGGCGGGGACGATGTTGACCCGGCCGCTGGTCACCGCCTCCATGGCCATCTGGCTCAAGCGGTCCATACGCACAAACCACTGGTCAGTGAGCATGGGCTCGATGGGCGTCTTCGAGCGATCGGAGTGCGCCAGGTCGATGGGACGATCCTCGACCTTGGCCACCAGGCCCAGCTTTTCCAAATCGGCCACCACACGCTGCCGCGCCTCCAGCACCGACAGGCCGCGGTACGGCCCGGCGTTCTCGTTCAGCGTGCCATCGGGGTTGAGGATGTTGATCATCGGCAGGCCCTGGCGCAGGGCGACCTCGTAGTCGTTGGGGTCGTGGGCCGGCGTGATCTTCACGCACCCCGTGCCCATCTCGGGTTTGGCCCAGGGATCGGCCACCAGCGGGATCGGCCGGTTCATCAAGGGGAGCATCACGCGGCGGCCGGCCCGGGCCATCTCGCGCAATACCACAAGGTGCGGAAGCAGCTCCTGGCGCCGACGCCGCACGTCTTTCAGTTCCGCGGCCAGGGCCTCTTTGTCCCGCGCCGGGGCCTCGGCCAGCTTCTCTTCCAATTCGGCCTCCACGCGGTCCAGGGCGCTGGCCGGGTCTGTATGGACCGCCACGGCCGTGTCGCCCAGCATCGTTTCCGGCCGCGTCGTGGCGATCATCACCCGATCGGGCTCCCCCGGCTGCGGATCGATCACCGGGTAGTAGAAGTACCAGAAATGGCCGGGCACCGTTTCGTGGAACACCTCGTCGTCGGCCACGGCCGTCTGCAACAGGGTGTCCCAATTGACCAGGCGTTTGCCCCGGTAGATCAGCCCGTCGCGAAACAGCCGAAAGAACGTATGCCGAACCGCGCGGGCGCACACGGGGTCCAGCGTAAAGCGGGTCCGGGCCCAGTCGCAGCTACACCCCATCTGCTTGAGCTGGTTGAGGATGCGGGCCTCGTACTGGTTCTTCCAGTCCCAGATGCGGGCCACCAACCCCTCGCGCCCCAGGTCGTGGCGGGTCTTCCCCTCTTCTTCCAACAACCGCCGCTCCACCACCGCCTGCGTGGCGATCCCCGCATGGTCGGTGCCCGGCATCCACAGCGTCTCGAACCCCTGCATCCGCTTCTGCCGAATGAGGATGTCCTGCAAGGTGTTGTTCAGCGCATGGCCCAGGTGCAATGCCCCGGTGACATTCGGCGGCGGGATGACGATGGTAAACGGCCGCCGGGAAGGATTCGGCTCGCTGTGGAAATACCCCTTCGATTCCCAGAACGGATACCAGCGCTCCTGGGCCGCCTGGTGATCGTACTGCTTGGGCAACTCGCGCATCAGGGCCACTCTCCTGGAAAAACGTCAACCGGCCGCCACCGTCGCCTCCTGGGGCGCCGTGTCGCACGCCGGCGCCTGGTGGCGGCGGGCCTTCTCCTCTTCCTTGCACAGTTTGTATTCAAAGCTGTCGGCCAGGGCGATCCAACTGGCCTCGATGATGTTCTCGCTGACCCCCACCGTCCCCCAAACGCCTTCGGAATCGCGGCTTTCGATCACCACGCGAACCCCTGCGGCCGTCCCCGCCTCCGAATTGATCACCCGCACCTTGTAATCCACCAGACGCATGTCCCGCAGCGCCGGAAAACTGCCGTTAAGCGCCTTGCGCATCGCGGCATCGAGAGCGTTGACCGGCCCGTCCCCCTCGGCCACCTCGTGCCGGATGCTCTCGCCGATGCGGAGCTTCACCGTCGCCTCGGTCATGATCCGCCCGTCATCCCGACACTCGATGTTCACCCGATAGTGCAAGCGCTCGAAATGCGGGCGGAACGACCCGGCACACTGCTTGACCAACAGTTCGAACGACCCCTCGGCCGCCTCGAACTGGTAGCCGGCACGCTCCTTGGCGACCACCTTGGCCAGAATCTTGTCCATCAGCTTCTTGTCGTGCTGGAGGTTGTGCTTGGTGGTCATAGCGACGATGTTCGATCGCCCCGACAGCTCGCTGACCAGAATCCGCCGCTCGTTGCCTACCACTTCTGGGGGGATGTGCTCGTAGCTCGCAGGCACCCGGCTCAGACCGCTGACATGCATCCCCCCTTTGTGGGCAAAAGCGCTCCGCCCCACAAACGGCTGATGGGGGGGATAGTTCATGTTGACCATCTCATACACGTATCGCGAGAGTTCCGTCAAGTGCCGAATCGCCTCCGGCGAGAGCACTTCATAGCCCTTTTTGAGAGCCAGATTGGCGATTACGGCAATCAGATCGGCGTTGCCGCACCGCTCGCCGAACCCGTTGATGGTCCCTTGCACCTGCACGGCGCCGGCATCGACCGCGGCTAACGAGTTGGCTACTGCCAATCCGCAATCGTTATGGCAATGGATTCCGACCGGCACCGGCAGTTGCTCGACCACTGCCCGGGTGATCGCCGCGATTTCTTCCGGCATGCTCCCCCCATTGGTGTCACATAGGACCACCATTCGGGCCCCCGCCTCGACAGCGGTTTTCAGCGCTTTCAGGCAGTAGGCCGCGTCGAACTTCCAGCCGTCAAACAGATGTTCCGCATCGAAGATGACCTCCCGACCGTGGGTGCGGAGGAAGTCGATACTTTCGGCAATCATCCGCAAGTTTTCTTCGAGCGTCGTGCGGAGCACCTCCCGGGCCTGAAACGCCGAACTCTTGCCCACCACAGTCACGGTGGGCGTGCCCGCCTTGAGCAGGGCGGCCAAGCCGGCGTCGCTCTCGACCCGCTCCCCTTTGCGGCGGGTCATGCCGAATGCGCAGACACGGCGGCGGTCGATATTCAGCTCGCCCAACCGCTCGAAGTACTCGGCGTCCTTGTCGTTGGAAGCGGGGTAACCCCCTTCGATATAGTCAAAACCGTGACTATCGAGCCGGGCTGTCAGCAGCAGCTTGTCCTGAAGCGAAAAGCTGATCCCCTCGGATTGGGCACCGTCGCGAAGCGTGGTATCGTAAATCTCGATTCGGCGCATGGTCTATCCACCTTTACCGGGTGGCCCGGCCCGTCTACTGGGTGACGGACGGGCCACTGACAAAAAAAGCCCCGAAGCCGACTTGGGCCTCAGGGCTCGTGGTGTTCGGACTTGCCGCCGGACGACGCCCTTACGGCCCCGCCTGCCGAATAATCACGACGATCCCCACCCCCACTATGGTGGCGGTGCAAGGAGCGACGGTATTCGGAACCAGGGCCTTCATGGGCATGGACCAACGGTTACGTCATTTGGACGCTGCAATAACGATACGGCTTGGCAGCCCGCTTGTCAACCGCACCCGGCCTTGGCAGCGTGCCCGCGTGCCAGCGTGTTCCCCCAGGACGGAGCCTCGTCGGGTCGTTGCTTGCAACCATGCAAAAACGCCTCGTCGCGCGTGCAAAGCCAGCATCCCTGAAAGCACGCACCCAGCGGGCTACAGCGAACGCATTGTCAGCGGCCCGCCCCGGCCCCTTGGCCGCACTTGCCGCCCGTCCCCTACTGCGATTCGTCCCTATATATATACGTCTTACACATCCTCGATTCCCCGTCCCCTACTGCGATCCCTCCCTAGATCCGTCTTACACCTCCTCGATTACCCATCCCCTACTGCGATTCGTCCCTATATACGTCTTACACATCCTCGATTACCCATCCCCTACTGCGATCCCTCCCTAGATCCGTCTTACACGTCCTCGATTACCCGTCCCCTACTGCGATTCGTCCCTAGATCCGTCTTACACATCCTCGATTCCCCATCCCCTACTGCGATCCCTCCCTAGATCCGTCTTACACCTCCTCGATTCCCCGTCCCCTACTCCCCGTCCCCTATTACCGGACACCTTTCACCTATTCCCATTCTGTGGCCCTTTGGGGAACGCGAGCGGGAACACCCACCCCGCTTGCCACACTGCTTGTTCGGCCGGCGGGGAGCGCCACAAACCGTCAACCCGCATTACGTAGCGACCCCCGCCCGTGGCTTCTACCGTGGCCAATCGCACGTGGAAGCCAGCGCTCCACAGGAACGGCCTATGTGGAGCCAGTCGCTCTGTGTGCAAGGAAAGCGGCCTGGACCATTGCAATGCGTATGGTAAACCCTTGGGAAAATACTCGAATGGCTGGCCCGTGAAGGGATCCGCCGGCAGCCGGTCGAAATAGACGCCTGCCAGGCGGTCGAGTTTGTCCGGAAGTTCGCCATGCTCCAGTCGCCAGGCGATCAAGCCCAGGCAAACCAGGGCCGCCCGCCTGCGGGTTTCGGCTATGGCCAGGCGATGGATCGTGAAGAGATGGTCCGGTGGCCGCAAGCCTCCGATAGGGCTCCGCGCCAAGTGCCAGTGGCCGTGCAGCAAGTTTTGCAGCCCTTCGATCCTCTCCATGATGGGCTGGCCATTGGCCAACCGCTGCTCGGCCGACCGGATCGCCTCTAGGGCTTCGGCAGTGCGCAAATTGAGCAAGCGGATGGCCCGGGTTCGCTCCCACGGCAGCCATTGCCCCAACCAGATCTGCCACGCGGTATGCGGGTCGAGTTTCTCGGCTTGCAGGGCCTCGGGGTCGCCGCGGACCACGCGGAGATGCCAGAGGTGCTCCCTGGCCACCCCCTCGCTCCGCGGGGGGCTTGCGGCAAGGATCTCCGGGATGCTTTTGAGAGCCTGGACGACATTCTGGGCTTTTTGTCCCGGGCGCACCGCCCAGGCCAGAAGGCGTTCCAAGACTTCGCCTTCCAGCATATCAGGCAGCCGAGAGTCCTGGGTCCCGCAGCGCATGTGGACCGTCATTCGCAGGGCAGCAAGGCAGTACGTCAATGCCTGGTCGAACCGGCCTTGGACCTCCTGTTCCTCGGCTTGCGAGAACAGAAGACCGGCCAGCAACGGAGCATATCCGGGCCAGGGTGACGGTTTTCCGGACGCTTCGGTGCGGAAA
>FWWM01016003.1_pt1 | contig 11300 bp, 6 predicted proteins | sample 2228351 | NCBI WGS metagenome assembly FWWM01 (sample SAMEA103939774, study PRJEB20133) | metagenome
AATGAAATCAAAACCGCTATAGGAAGTTGAACAATCGGAATAAGTGCAGAAGGGATATGAAGAAGAAAAATCAGGATCACAAGACATACAACAACTATCTCCTCAGTGAGCTTTCTCTTTAATGTGTTTATCGCGTTTAAGATCAAATCTGACCTGTCATAGGTAATGACAAACTCCACACCTTCAGGGAACTTTATCTCTTGAATTCTCTGCTTTACCCTCCTTATCACATCAAGTGCATTTTCTTTATATCTCATGACAACAATTCCACCTACAACTTCCCCCTCACCATTGAGCTCTGCAACACCTCTCCTTATATCAGGACCGAGAACAACTTTCGCAATATCCTTAACTAATACAGGTCTACCATCTTCAAACTTCAAAACTATGTTCTCAATGTCTCTTATATCCCTTACATAACCTCTTATTGTTACCATGTATTCTTTTCCTGCAATCTCCAAAAGCCTTGCCCCAACTTCTTTATTTGACCTCCTTATGGCATTGATAACTTCATGGATCGGAATACCATACGCAAGGGGTGAGATTGGGTCAACTATCACTTGATATTGCCTTACAAATCCCCCAACAGTAGCAACTTCTGCAACACCTTTTACGGATTGAAGAGCATATTTCAAGTGCCAGTTCTGGAATGTGGTAAGTTCCTCAATGGAGTGTTTGCCTGACCTATCAACCAAGGCATACTGAAATACCCAACCGATACCTGTAGCATCAGGTCCAAGCTCAACTTCAACATCTTCAGGAAGCTGTGGCAATACCTTATATAGATATTCAAGAACTCTTGGACGAGCCCAGTAAACATCAGTTCCATCTTCAAATATCACATATATAAATGAGAAACCGTAATCTGATATGGCGCGAATGTCCTTCACTCTTGGCGCACCGAGCAGAGCAGTTACAATTGGGTATGTAACCTGATCCTCAATAATTTGAGGGGGTCTATCCCACTTAACCAAAATGATCACCTGTGTGTCCGAAAGGTCCGGGAGCGCATCAAGAGGAATATTCTTTATACTCCATATACTCCATAGAACAAAAAATACAGTTCCTAAAAAAACAAAAAACCTATTCTTCGCACACCATTCAATTATACTCCCAATCATAATAAATACCTACCCTTCAAACTGATAAATCTATATCATCGCATCTGATATCAGTGCTCATGATGGTGGTGCTCCGGATGTTCTGACTGATATTGCATCCCACCGCGCATATTCTCACCATGCATGTATTCATTCGCTCCATCTTCCCCATTCTCTCCCATAAATGCTCTCAAGGCAGACTTGAGCTTACTCTCCGAATCAATAAGGAAATTAGCAGAAGCCACAACCTCGTCACCTTCATTAAGACCCTCAAGAACGATATATCCTTGATTAGTTTTACCCCCGAGCTTCACTTCCTTTGGAATTATAACATCAGGTTCAGCTCCCTTCAGAAAAACATAAGCTCTATCACCAGAAAAAACAACAGCGTCATCATCAACTACAAGGTTTTTCCCAAGGTTCAGATTTATCAAAGCAGTAGCATACATTCCTGGTTTGAGCTCATATTTTGGGTTCTGAACCTCAACTCTCACCTTTAATGTTCTGAGAGTTCGGTCAAGATATGGATAGATATAGGATACCTTGCCAATGAAATCCTTTCCGGGCAGATAAGAAACTATAATCTTCACTCTCTGTCCAACCTTCACGAAAGGTATATCATCTTCATATATTTCTATGAGCATCCAAAGCCTTGATGTATCGGCTATCTTAAAAAGTTCTTTTTCTGGTTCCACAAACTCACCCTCAAAAACATTCTTTTTTATTATAAAACCTGTGAAAGGAGAAAGGATTGTTATATATGGGTCGTAATCAGTCTCATCAATACTGCGTATTTGTTCATCGGTGAGTCCGAACAACTTCAACTTGAACTTTGCAGAAGAGAGAAGTTTTTCTGCATCCCGAGACAGAAGTTCTCTATCATGAGATGCTCTATCCTGAGGTGATCTATCCTGAGCCTGAGATTGTAGTTCTTTCATCGATTTGAGGGCTATAAGGTAGTCCCATTTTGAAGATGCAAGTTCAGGCGAAAAAACGGTCAAAAGCGGTTCACCTTTCCTGACAAACTTACCCTCCCAGTTAGCCCATAACTTCTCTATCCATCCAGAGAACCTGAGAGATATGGATTTCACCAAGCGTTCATCGTAGTCTATATATCCCACTCCCCTTATTTCTTTTTCTAAATCGGTTACCCTCACCTTCGTATATCTTACACCTATAAGCTGCTGTCTGTATGGTGAGATTTTTATTGCTTCAGCTGATAATTTTCCTCTTTCTTTTTCTTCCCCTCTCAATTCACTTTCTTTTGCCCCCTGCTCCGTCATATCCTGTTCCACAGGAACAAGATCCATACCACAAATCGGGCATTTACCCGGTCTATCCGATACGTAAGACGGATGCATAGGACAGTAATACTTCTGATGCTCAGCGGAAATATGTTTGCCAGCTTTTTCTTCGCCTGCTTTCTCTTTGCCAGCTTTTTCTTCGCCTGCTTTCTCTTCGCCATCTTTCTCGTTGACAGCTTTCTCTTTAACAGCTTTCTCATTTATATACTCAACATGCCTGAAATTATCGAGAAGAAATGTGAAAACAGCAAAGGTAGCAAGAGATACCATCACTGCCACAAAAAGCACTCGTAAAATGAGAAAAAATACCCTTTTGCTCCTCATATTCATTTCAGATCTCCTCCATCCCAAAAACTTTTCTCCACCTTATTTTCTCTGAAAACTTGCTTCCCATTGAGCTCTAACCCTACTATTCTTTCAAGTTCAGCGACGTACTTTCTGTTGAGCGCGATCTGCCTTTTCTCCTCTATTTCATACATGAGCAGAACAAGGAAACTTTCTATAACTCTTGTGAAGTCGACATCTTCAACTCCTGCGATCCATGCTGACCTTGCGGATTCAAAAGATGCGCGCGCCTGAGGCAATATTCTCTCCCTGTAAAGTTTCCAGAGCTCAAAAGATGAGTTTGCAAGCTCAACATAAGATTTTATATCTGAAATGACCTTGAGTTTTGCACTCTCAAGAGAGTTCCTCGATGCAAGGAGAAGACTTCTTGCCTCCCTTACCCTATTTGCCTGATCTTGTCGGAACCATACTGGTATATCCACAGAGACAAAAAAAGCAGGCTTCCCCATCATATTGTTCACGGATATAGAAAAATCAGGATAGTAAGAGAGCTTGGCAAGCTTCAAACTCTCTTCAGAAAAGAGAACATCAGCTGAATAGAGATATATTATGGGAGAGTTCTCCTCCGCAAGAGCGAAAAGCTCGTCTGTTCCCAAAGATATAAAGATCGGAGTTAAATCATCCTCTGGTCTCCCAAAAGGTATCAAGGTGTCCCCACCAACAAGTTCATTTATTCTTGCTTCCAACTCCTTTATACGTGCATTGATGGAAATTATCCTTTCTTCAGTGCGAGATAACTCAACGTCAACCCGAAGGACTGCCTGAAGTATTTCTTTCCCGACCCCATATCTTATCTCTGAAGCTCTTTTGAGGTCATAAAGAATATGTTTCATATAATTGAGAACATCTCTTTCAGCATAAAGAGCCCAAAGCTCAAAATATTTTTGTTTTATTTCATTTATGATTCTGAGTCGAGTGATTTCAAATTCTGCTTTAAGTATGTCAGCTTTTACCCTCAACACATTGCGGAGTTTTGACAGCTTTAAAGGATATGGTATTTTCTGCATAATTTCAAACTCAGGGATAACCCTACCACCAGTGGCAGTCTCCGCATCAACCCCTGCTCTTAATCCCATCCCGAATGACATCGGTGGGAGAGATGATCCATAATATGGGGTATATGTCCCTGCCAAGTATCTTTGCTCTGCTGACTTTATCTCCGGGTTTCTATCAAGAGCTGAAGATATAAGCTCTTTCAAGCTAAAGCCAATTACAAAAAATACTTCTGTGATCATAAATTTCTACCTCCTTTTTTCAAAATTTTTAATGTTATTAAACTATGATATAAGACGGATTAACCCCGCTTTATGAGATATGCGGTGAAATAGGTGGCTTGAATTTATCTTGAGTGAAAATGCAGAAAAATCTTTTCTCTATGTCTGAAATTTTTCTTTCGGCATATTTATATTGGACTGAAAAATGAGAGTTCCCAAAGACCTTATCAGAGCATGGCACAACACAGAAACAAAAATCACAGCAACAGTGTTCCCCTTTTCCTTCATCTTTATCACAGCATTTACTCTCCCATACCAATGTTTGGTCTTCATAAGATTTCCCTACTACATCATTGGGATGACCAAGACCACCGCAATGAAAAGTGAATCCTCTTATGAATGGAGCAGAACAAAAGAAAAACAACAACAAAATTTTCTCCACACTCCTGATCATGGTTTTTTAAAAAATTTTTTCTCTATAAAATTATAATTTAGCAACATTTTGGCCTTTTTTGTGTTTTTGAAGAAAGTTTCTGTTTTTGTCTCCACGTCATCTTTTCATCGGAGATTGACAAGAACACCAACAGTGAAAGATAAGCCAGAAAAGTCAAAGTATTTTGATAATTTTGGTGCGATTTTGTTTCTCTCTCGCACTATATTTATGTTCTGAAATGAAACTCTGAAGGATAGATATGTATTCTCCACACCATACTCTATTTTTGCCAAAGCTGCGGACCTACTATCAAACATATCAAGAAGTAAGTTTCCACCCACGGATGCGGAAAATCCACCCACAAAACCCAATTTACTCCCGCCAACATCATATGTCTCAAAAAATAAGTTCCCACCCAAAAAAGCTCCAAGATATGGCACAAAAATCTGCTCATCGACAAACTCACCGAAAAAGTCAACTCCAACCCAAAAAGGTAAAAAGAAAATGGATGAATAAAATTCGTCAAGAACTTTTAGAGTTTCGAGGTAAACAAGCCTTTTTCCTCTCACATAAGAAGGCTTTGTGTTTATAGCAACATTGATTTTCCAAACAACATTTTTCGCAAAAAGGACATCAATATGAGGTATCCTCTCACCATAGATAAGCGAAAATGTGCTTTTACCGTCTATATTTCCTGCTTTTGTGTAAGATGAAAAACCACCACCCAAGAGCAAAAAATAGCCTTTATTTTCATATGCAAACGCATCAGAAGATATAGAATCAAAGACAGAAATAAATTTCTCTGTCAAAGAGCGATATAACTTTATAAGATGATGAGACAAAATATAGTATATATTTACGATATATCTTCCACCCGGAATTTTGAGCATAAAATCCCTCAGATCTCTCAGGTAAGAAGTTATAGATGAATTTCTTCCGAAAAAATGTGCTATGATACAGCCAACGTTTTCATCAGGGGGTCCCTCCCTTCCGAAACTAAATGTCTTTGCAGGTACAACATAAAATTTTTCAGATGGCTGAGAAATCTTCCCGCCTACATCAACAGCACGAACAAAGCCGCAATACCTCACACCATCTCTCACCGTCTCCCCATGAACACTTGTTATCTCAACCTGAAAATCACTTGTTATGATGGGTTCACCGGATGAACAATCATCGGGATATCCGGTAAAAACTTCAAAATGTTTTATGTCTCTATCTCGGTGTTTCCAAGAAGCCTGAAAGGCGGATTCTTTGCCGAAAGCCCGAACATCAGATGGTGGCTCCGGATAATCATCATAGTATACTTTGCATATGAAGTTATCTTCCACCTTATATCCTTCTGGTGATGTTACGGAAAGCTCAAATGTTACATCAACATGTCCATCGGTTATTTCAAAACCGCTGAAGTTCAAAGTTGTTGAATTCTCACCCTCCGATATATTCTTTTCTTCCTTAACATATTCTTTTCTTGTCCCATCATCGAAATAAACTCTCAAGACACGGCCTGAACATTCTGAACATGAGAAAGTAATGGGGAGACTATATTTTCTTATCTCACTTCCATCTTCCCTTATAACTCCCACTACTGTTGAAGGTGAACAGAATTGTTCACTGGAACAGCTAAGACATGATATTTCTCCCGCGAGCGCTGAAGGAGCTGTGAAAATAGAATTGAAAAAAACATGAGAGAAGAAAATAATAATAAATGAAATACAAAATAGCCCAGCACAAAATAATAAGAGGAGATAGGACAGGATAAATGAAACAACAAAACGGTAAAACATAAAAAATGGGATAACAAACTGAGAAATAGGACCTTTCACAAGATACATATTTATAATCAATCTCTGTATTTTTCCATAACTTTTATGATCTGAGGTAATGCTTTTTCAAAAGCCTGAACAACTTTGGGGTCAAAGTGTTTCCCACTTTCATCTTTTATCATTTTGAGAGTTACTTCAAGAGGGAAAGGTTCTTTATATGGTCTTTTTGATGTAAGCGCGTCAAAGACATCAGCGACCGCGATAATTCTGGCTTCCAGGGGTATCTCCTCTCCTTTCAGACCACGTGGATATCCATTTCCATCATATCTTTCGTGGTGGCATAAAGCTATGTTCGCAGCAATATTGAGGACATCTATATCAGAGCCTTTGAGGATTTCATATCCATACTCGGTATGTTTTTTCATCTCGGAGAACTCTTCATCGGAAAGTTTAGCTGGTTTCAAAAGTATCCTGTCAGGGACACCAAGCTTTCCAATATCGTGCATTGGAGCTGCGAGCTTGAGTTTCTGACACCACTCCTCATCAAGTCCCATCTCCTTAGCTATAAAGTATGCGTAAAAAGACATCCTTACTATGTGAAAGTATGTTGTCTCATCCCTATATTCTGCCGCAATAGAAAGACGATATACTATCTCGTTTTGAGTTCTTATAAGTTCATCGTAAAGCATGGCATTCTCTATTGAGTTCGCAGCATATATTGATATCAGCTCTCCGAATTTCATATCCTCCTCAGTAAATACACCATCACCATTTTTATTTATCCCCTCAAGAACACCCACTACCTTTCCACTATATGTCCTAAGAGGGAAACATATTATGCTTTTTGTCCTATAGCCTGTTTTCCTATCGATCTCTGGATTGAAGCGCGGGTCAGAGTAAGGGTCGTTTATTATAACAGCTCTTTGGTTTGTGAAAACCCAACCAACAATTCCCTTGTTGCTCTCAACCTCTATTCTATCTTCTATACCGTGAGCCACCTTCGTCCAGAGCTTTCCACTCCTTTTGTCCCAGACAAAAATCGAAGCCCTATCACAATCAAGAAAGTAGCGCGTTATATCTGCTATCTTCATAAGGACATCGTTCATATCAAGCGATTCACCTAAGGAAGCAGTAGCAGATAAAAACTTGACCGCTTTCTGAGGGTCAACGTCACTGAAACTATGAAAATTAAAAACGGCAGGATCGCTCACAGCAATTAATAATAATCATTTTTACATCAATCTTTATATTCCTTTTATTTTTAAGGTTTTCAAAATTTAAGTGAAGTATGAGATGGAGTATCTATTGGAGTATCTAAGTTTATCAAATTACATTCATGTAAAGAAAAAAATTTACCGTTCTATGTGAGTTGACATGTAAGATTTTTCATTTTTCTCATCCCACATCATCTTCTTTTTTCATGTTTTTTATCTGGAAAAATATAATTTCGGACATATTGATTGTCAACTCACATAGTTACGATTTTATCTGAGTTTTATATTGACTGAACTTTATTTTAATACTTGATGGTTTATTTCATAATGAGCCCGTTTTAAAACTCCTCCGACATATATCATATCTCCCTCTGTATAGTATCCCATATGCGCTATTCTTATTATCTTGCCTTTGAGCTCTCCCTGACCACCAGCGACCCATGCCCCAAGTTCTCTCATTCTCTTTCTCACCTTTTCGGCATTCTCAAGTTCAATGGTTGTCAAACCTGGTGCAGGGTTTTTAGCAAACATATTAAGCCCCATTTCACTTACCATATCCCTTAAAATTGATGCAAGTCTTCTATGCCTTTTGAAAACATTCTCAAGTCCCTCCTCATCGATGATCATGCGCAGAGATTCCCTCAAACCCTTTATAAGAGATATTGCGGGTGTCCATGCGGTCTCACCTTCTGCTTGTGCTTCCATCTCAGCTTTAACGTTAAAATAGAATTTCGGAAGGTTTGACTTCTTCAAAAATCTGAATGCCCTTTCGGATGCAGATAGCATTGAAAGTCCAGGCGGAAGCATAAGAGCTTTTTGAGAACCCGCGATGAGAATATCCACACCCCATTCATCCATCCTGATCTCAAAAACTCCAACAGCAGTTATACCATCTACAACCAAAAGTGTATCATCACCACAGACACTCCTGACAATATATGCTATATCTTTTATTGGATGTTCAACTCCAGTTGAAGTCTCACAGCCCTGCACAAAAACTCCCTTTACACCATTTTTGAGTTCCCTCTGAACATCCGAAGGGTCAACAGCATAGCCCCATGGAACACGAATCTCCTTCACTTCAAGCCCATAAGCTTTACATATTTTTACCCACCTCTCACCAAACTTCCCGCCATTTATGACGAGAACCTTATCACCTGAAGAGAAAAAATTTGAAACAGAAGCTTCCATAGCACCTGTTCCTGAGGATGCAAAAATTATGACATCCTGACGCGTCATGAAAAGTTTTTTGAGCTTATCCCTGACCTCAAAGAAAATCTCTCTGAAATCGGGACTTCTGTGGTGTATTATAGGTTCGGACATAACCTTCAAAACCCTTGGTGGAACCTCAGCAGGTCCGGGAGTGAAAAGAAAAAACTTTTCCATACCTCTGGTAAGTTTTATGCATACTCAAATAACTAAGAATTTTCCTGTTTTTTAAAGTTTATGATTGAAAACGCAGAATTTTCAAACAATGTTTCTACCTTGAAATTTTTATTTTCTGCTCCTTCAATAATCCATTTTTTTATTCTTATATCAACAACGACATACCTTGTTTTGTCTGCGAGAAACCCGCCTATTTTTGATATATCAAGTGGTTCAAGAGGTTTGAATATAAGAAATACAGTTGGCGGATTTATCTTCCCATTGGAGTAAATGCGAAAAGCTATCGGTAAAGAATAAACAACAATTTCATTCTCCTTTATGTTGTTTTTCTCAATAAACTCAACAATTTCTCTGTTCTCTTTTTCCCTGATATAAGGAGGATATTTTTTAGGCATGCCGTATATTTCAGAAATTCTCAAAAGCCCTGATATGAGAAAAATAAATGAAAAAATCCTTGAATGCTCAAGGAATCTGAAAAATACTCTTACAGAAATAATTGAGTATAGAGGGAGAAGGAAGTTGAACATTTTGGGGAGAATCATAAACATTTCAGAAAAGAGAAGGTAGAAGATAAGGCAGAATATATATATTCCCAACTCATATCTTGAAGACAGAAAAAATGCACCAAAAAAGAGAATTATAATGTGTATCCAAATTGCAAGGTTCGCAATCGAATAAAAAGGAGTTTTTTCCGTCATCATACCATACATAATTGATATATCTACCGCAGACATGGATTTTTTTATCTCATCCAGAGCTAAGACGATTTTTCTGAAAAGCTCACTTGGGTGAACCGGCAATAAAGCATAATGAATTAATTTCTGCCAAAAAACGGAGAAAATATTATATATGGACATTCTTTTTACTTCTGTGCCAACTGGTATACCAAGGTGAATTTTTATATCTTCGGTGAAATTAATAATTATGCAGTCCGAACAGTTGTAAACAGGCTGATTCAGATTACCATAAGATGCACTATAAAATAAAAAGAAAATATGTCCGCCCGAAAGGAAAAGTGAGATAAGCAAAGTGCTAATAACTTTGATAATAGTTTCTCTGCTTCTGAAATATATAGTGTGAAAAAGAGATGCTCCAAGGAGTATAAAAATACTTGGGATATAAGATATGAGCATAAGCCCTCCCGAAAAACCGGCCAGAAGATAATTTTTCTTCCTCAGAAAATAAAGGAAAAGGAGTAGAAAAATACAAGCCTGAATATGGTGAAACTGATAAATAGTGACATAAAAAGAAGGAGAGCTGAGAAGAAAAATAAAGGAAATAAGAACTATAAAAACCAAATGAGAAAAATACCGCCGAAGAAAGAAACCCGCAGAAAATATATACACAGATGCAAAGAGAAAAAGGAACGAAAATGAATATATAAAAGGGAAATATTTCGGAGGTATGTTCAGTTTCAGCAAAATAAACTTTATGATTGTGATGATCGTTGGGGTGTGATAGTCTTTCCATAAAATTGGAAGCTCAAAATTACTAAGGCGGACTACTAAAAATGGATAGATCTTACTCTGTATTATTTCGATTTTGCCTAATGCTTTTGAGGATGTGAGCTCATCAGCATATATGAATTTATCTCTTTCAAAATCAATCCCCAGAATCGGTGTTCCCCATTCATCTATCATCTGAATTCCTTCAGAGTGAACAGCTTGTCTGATGTAGTAAACATGATATAAGAATATACAAATAATGAGGGCAATTAGTGCAAAAAATTTTGCTCTTTGAACTTTTATTATCACAGCATTAGTTTCTTTTGGTCGTTTTTATCTCTTTTTATAACGGATAAGAGAAAAATTATGAATTATAAATGAAAATTGGAAATGAAAGCAAAGATTAAGTTGCATTCTTACCTTTACCTAATTTCATTTATAATTTTGAGCATTATAATACTTTACCCTGTTCATCTTCACGAACTTTTCTACTATGATGATAATCCAATAAGATATGCTATTGCCAAAATGTTGGTTGAGGGAAAATTAGACCCAGAACAGAAAAAAGTTCTTCTCATATACGGTTCAGCAGACCCATATATCCCCATTTTCTTTATATGGAAATTATTGGGACAAATCATTGACAAACAGAATTACCAGAATTACTACCCATTGATATATAACATCATGTCAATATCATATTTCCTTTTAGGGCTTACTCTTATAAGGAGAAATACAAACTTTTATCCATATATTCTTGCTCTCTTTTCTATTCTTGGGATAATCTGCGTTGTGAGAGGTTCAGTTCATTGGTTTATATCTTCAGCTATCGCAATACACATAATATCCGCAGATAGGGAGAAAAAAATTCACTATATCCTCGGAACTATCATGTATATTATTTCCCCCAACATTATTGTTTTTACATCCATATTTATCTTATGGTCTTTTATCCTCAGATATAAAATTGGTATTTCAAAAGTTTTTGCCATTTCCTTCCTCATCTCAATGTTAAAATTTCTCATTGGGATACAAATTATGGGCTATGATATTCTGGAAAGTATAAAAAACATTGAATACTTTCGTTCCATTT
>FWWM01016004.1_pt1 | contig 11299 bp, 9 predicted proteins | sample 2228351 | NCBI WGS metagenome assembly FWWM01 (sample SAMEA103939774, study PRJEB20133) | metagenome
AAAAGAAACCCCACAACTCAAAGGGCCGGAGAACCGGTCTGCACATATTGGAAAGCCGTCCCCATGCCGGTCGATTTACTCTTCCTTGTAGACCCAGCCGCCGGCGAGTCCGGCGATAGCATAAGCCACGAATGCCAGCGGAATCGCTATTAAATAGAGGCGCTGGGGAAACAGGCCCAGGGGCATCTCTCCGAGACTATGCGTCAGGTAAACGAAAAACCAGACCACCAGGCCGGCCAGCATTGCGGTCCTCGGCCCGGGGCCGAAGCGCGGCCGGATTGCAGCGTATATCCAGACCATAGCGATGCCGAGAATGAAGCCGAGGACCCAGAACCAGGCGATAACGCCGGCGCTGAATTCGCTGCTCACGCCGAGCCGCTGCAGTACCGCTGCCAGTTCATCGCGCAAGATCACTCCGTTGAGGAGCCATTCGAAGAGATTGATCACCAGGCCGGCGAGCAGGCCACCGGCTATAACTCTACCTCCGCTGATTTTAGCCATTCTCCCTCCCCTGTGAGCGCTGATAACAGCGCAGTGCCGCGTTTAAACTGGAATACCCGCCACTTTGGCCTGGATGTTAGCGCTTGAAGCCGCAAAATGCAAGATTTAATTTCTCGTTGCAGAGATGTAGGGTCCAGCGTGATAAAATAGTAAGGCGCATGGGGGATGGCTTTGATCAGCAGGCTATTGCCGTTGTGCTCGGCAGCTATTGCAATTTTTTACACCTATCGGCTCGGGCGCGCCTTCGGCGGGAGATGGGGAGGGCTGGCTGCCGGCGCATTCCTCTCGATGATAATCGCGCTTATCGACCGTCCGTTTGTTTTCAGCGATATGGCGCCCGAAGCCTTCGCCTATCCGCTGCTCGCCGCCTCTTTATATTATCTGGCGCGCGAGGCCTCCAGCTCGCTCGCCGCCTGCGCGCTCCTCTCGGCCCTGCTCAGCCCTCAGGCTTATGTAGCGGCGCTGGCCATGGCATCGGTTTGGCTCTCGACCTGGGGCGGCCTCGGCCGCCGCAAGATGCTCGCCCACTGGTCCCCCGCTGCCGCGGGGTTCCTGCTCGGAGGTATATACCTGCTCGCTATGGACAATTTCAGCAGTAGCTCGGGCGGGTTAGCCTTACCTCGCGCGCCTCAAAAAGCAGCAGGGCCGGGGACCGGCCCGCTTCGACTCGCCGCCTGTATGGTTCCAGCGGCGGCCGCGCTCCTCCTGGCGGGACGGGGCCGGGCGCGCTGGCCGCGCATGGCCACCGTCGTGCTTGTCGCATCTTTGGCATTATACGCAGGAGAGCTTTTGCTCTATCCGAAGCCCGCGCCCGGCCGGTCTTATCTCTTCTATGCGCTGCCGCTGGCAACTGCTATGCTGATTGCGCCCAACGTTCCCGAGGCAATCAAGCGCGTGAAAAAAGGAGCTAGAAGCTAGGAGTTAGGAGCTAGGAGATTAATCTCGATAAAGCTACTGGCCTGGCGGTGTAGCAATGGGTGGAAGGTGAAGAAGAGATAGTTTGTTTTATCCCCCCTCTTTCACTCCTTATGCTTGTTGAGGCATGCATGGCTTTATTCCAGCTCCTAACTCCTAGCTTCTAGCTCCTCATTTCACGAACCCTCCCGTTTCGAAGAGCTTTTCGACCGGCACGACTCGAATATTTTCCCGAGGTATACGCAGGCGATAGCTGCGCCAGAGCGCATCCTGCAACAGGATATCCAGCTTGTCCTGAGGGATGATGTAGGCTTTGCCGACATCCTCGCGCTCTACGGCCTCGAGGCCATATTCGGACAGGCTCTTGCCGGCGTCGTTGCGGTTGGCTGCGATATCCTCGGCCAGCTTCTCGGCCACCGAGTCGTCGGTGACCACGACGTACTTTATATTGGCCGTCTGTAGGTATTTGCGGATGGCGGCATTAACCTGCTCGGCGGTCACGCTCTCGATCGCCGATATGTACTGTTCGAGGTAGCCCTTCTGGTCGCGGTAGAACTTATCGTCCACTTTCGACTCGAGCATGCGCGAGATGGTCTCGGCCAGGTTCAGGTAGATCACCTTGGCTTTGTTCTTGGCGGAGCGCACCTGCTCATCGGTCAGGCCGTTTTCTATAAAATGCTCCAGCTCCCAGGTGAGCGCCTTCAGCAGGTGGTGCGCGTACTGGTGCGATACCGGGCGGAGCCAGATGCTGAAGTACTGGTGGTGGCGCGGCGCATTGAAGGGGCGGAAGAGGAAGCTAGGCCGGCTCGGGAAATGTTCGATGTAGGAATAATCGCCATAGTTATAGCCGCGCTTCTGCCTGATCTCCTGAAAGAGATGAGAGAAGCTGTCGCGGTGGGCGCCGAACCAGGTGTTGGCCACATAAAGCGGCCAGTAGTCGGGGTCCTTTTGGGTTACGGGTATCGGGAAGCCGGCATGGATGCCAGTCGATTCGGCGTTGGGCTGCGAGACGATTACCAGGTGCCGCCCCTGGAAAGATGCGGGAGGAACGGGATGTTTCGCCGGCGGCCCGGCCCTCGCTCCCCCCAGCCCCGACAGCGCCTCGACCAGGGAGCGCTCGACCTGTTTGTCGCTCGTGCTCAAGCCTATTATGAGGTTATCGGCAAAGTAGTTAGCGTTGTAGAAATCGATCACGTCCTGGCGGCCTATCTTTTTCAGTCCCGCGGCGCTGCCGATAGCGAGATGGGAGTAGCTCGTCCCCTCGAAGATAAAGTTGTCGAGCGCCTCCAGCCCGAGCATCTCTATGTTCTCGTAGCGCAGGGTTGTGATCTGCACCAGAGCTTCGTTTCTGATCCGCTCCAGTTCGGCCTCGGCAAACAGCGGCTGCCTGAAGAGCGGCACGAACACCTGCTTGATGAAGCTGGGAAATACATCGCGCGGCACGGTTATCGAGAAGGTGGTCGTCTCCTTCTCGACCTGGACGCGCGGCAGCGCCCGTTCCCCCCAGGGACGGGTGATCTCGGCCAGCTTCTCTTTGGTCACCGGGCGCTTGGGGTCGCCGAAGCTCCCTTCGAGCAGCAGCCGCGCCGTCAGGTACGCCAGCCCCTCTTTTCCCGGCGGATCGGAGATAGAGCCGGACTTAACCATCACTTTGATCTCGATGAGCGGCGAGGGCGAATCCACAGCGACCACTTCCATAGCCAGTCCTCCGCCTTGCGCGGCGCTAAAGGCGAGCAGAGCGCCCAGCGCGACTGCCGGGAAACGGAGGGCGCCGTCGCGCGCTCCTGCTCCGCGGTTAATTCCGTCAGGCGTTTTAAATCCTTCGAGCGGGCGGAAAAGCCAGAGCACGATCCTCCTCCTGATTTTACTGGGCAGCGCCTTGCGCGGGCGCCATGGTGACGGTGACGCGGTTTGCCGGCACGAAGTATTTCCGGGCATAGGCCTCGACATCGCGCGGCGTCAGCTTCTCGACCGAAGCTACAAGCTTGTCCAGCGCTACCGGGTCGCGGTCGAAGCGATAGTACCAGGCCAGGGTCTCGGCGATGTTGGCCGGACTGTCGAGCGAGGCGAGCAGATCGTAGCGGTACTTGCTCTTATACTCGTCGAGTATCCTGGCTGCATCCTTCTGGCGCGAGAAGTTCTTCAGCTCTTCGAGCGCCGCCTCCATATCAGCGATCACTTCGTCCAGGTAGGCTTTGCCCTTAGATTCATACTGCTCTTTGAACAGGCGCGCGCTCAGGATCACGAGCCGGTCGTCGAAGCTCTCGTACTGCGCTTTCTCCAGTTCCAGCTCGCTCGCGCTCTTCTTCTGGTAACGAAGCTTCTGAAAGAGGGGCGCGGTCTCTGAGGCCAGGAGCTGAGGAAGGAGCTGGCCCACGGCGGTCTCGATGCTCCCCGGGCGAAACGCTGGCACTCGGTAGGCGTGGAAGATGCGGGGCGGGACGTCGGCTTCCCATTCCACGTGCTTGCTCTTCGGTCCGCCGACCGGGCCGGGATCGGGTATCTCGGGCGGCGCCTGCGGTTGCCAATCGCCGTACAACTGCTCGGCGAGCTGGAAAATCTCCGCGGCCTTAACGTCGCCGGCGACGATCAGCACCACGTTGTTGGGGCGGTAATAATTATTGTAAAAGTCGAGCGCCGCCTGGTACTCGTTCGGCATGTCCTTGATATCTTCCAGGTAGCCTATGGTGGTGTGGCCGTAGGAGTGGTTGGGGAAAGCCAGGGTCAGCAGCTCCTCGCTCATTTTCAATTGCGGGTTGGAGGCGATGCGGCGGTATTCGCCGAGCACGGCTCCGGCCTCGGTCTTGAAGATCTCCTCCGTGAAGTCCAGGCGAACGAAGCGGTCGGCCTGCAGTTCGGCCAGGCCCGGGCGCTCTCCCGACGGCTTGAGGTTCGATGCGAAGGTGAATGGATGATAGAAGGTCGCATCGAAGTTAGTCCAGGCATTGTCGAAGGCGCCGAGCCGGTTGATGGCGCGGTCGTAGCCGTTAACCTCTCCATTCCAGCGGTGCCGGAACAGGATGTGTTCGAAAAGATGGGCCAGTCCCGTCTTCCCCTTCTCGATCTCGTTGCGCGCGCCGGCCAGCACCAGCATGTTGTATGAAACGACCTCTTTGAACTCGGGCATTTCGATCACGAGCACGTCGAGGCCATTGCTCAACGTGCGCTTTTGTACCTCATAGGGAAGGAACCTCTCCTGGGCCGGACCGCCGGACGCCGCCGAGAAGAGAAGAAAACCGGAGACCATAAGCCAGCTTCCTTTCACAATTTCCTCCGCTAAGTATCCTTTAATAGCGCATTAAACATTAAACCATAAAGGGTCGGATTCGACAAGCCGGCTGCATTCGGGGACGACAGAGCCGGGCCGATTGTTGGCGGCTTGGAAGGCGCGGGCTAGACCTTGATCCAGGGATAGAGGCGGGCGACGTATTGGGCGTAGCCGTTGTAGAGGAGGGTGCGCCGCACCTCGCCTGTTCCTATCATCCGCTCCACGGCCTGCGACCAGCGCGGGTGCGGCACGCGCGGATCGACGTTGGCCCAGAAGTCGTACTCGTGCGGCGCGACCGTGTTCCAGAAGTTGGGCGGCCGTTTCTCCGTGAACTCGAGGAGCACGATCGATTTGATGCTCTTGAAGCCGTATTTCCAGGGGACCACAAGGCGGAGCGGCGCGCCGTGCTGTTTGGGCAGAGGGTGACCATAAATGCCGGTGGCTAGGATGGTCAGCTCGTTCATCGCCTCTTCCATGGTCAGCCCTTCGTAATAGGGCCAGGGATACCAGTGATATTCGACCTGGCCCGGCGCCTCCTCCGGTCGATCGAAGCTGACCATCCGGATATACCTGGCGGAAGAGAGCGGCTCGACCAGCTTGATGAACTCGCTCATCGGAAAGCCGGTCCAGGGGACCGCCATGGCCCAGGCTTCGACGCAGCGGAAGCGATAGAGCCTCTCCTCGAGCGGCATCAGGCGCAGCAGCTCATCGATCTCAAAAGTGCGGGGCTTTTTGACCAGACCTTTGACCTTGACCTGCCAGGGATAAACCTTAAAGCGCCCGACCAGCCTGCGCACCTGGTCCTTCTCCATCGAAAACTCGTAGAAGTTGTTGTAGCTGGCAGCTATCTCCTCATCAGTGAGCGGGCGGTCTAGAGTGAATTTAGGATTGCGCCTGGCCGGATAGCGGCCCTCGGGCTTGAGCCCCCGCGTGTCTGCGGGCGAAGCGGCGCGGCAGCCGGCCAGCGCGCCCAGGCCGAGCAGCCCCATCGCCTTGAGAAAGCGGCGCCGCTCGAGGAATATCGCCTCGGGCGTGGCCTCTCTTTCAGGGATCTCCCATCCGCGCGGAACTTTGATCAGCATTCCGCCTCCGCAGTCCTCAATTATAACACTTCGCCGCGCGGCGAGGCTTTTTCGTAAGGCGCGAGGGTTGCCTTGCGGCCTTTCTTTAGAACATGATCCGTAAGCCCGCTCGAAAATCGCTATAGCTTCCGTGAGACTTCGGTCAGGCTCCGGCTGCCTGTCGTGTCGGCCGGCTGGTCCGCGCGCCATTCGCGCGGTATGGATATCAGGAGATTGGACCGCGTCTTACGAAAATCGCGGCTCCAGTAGTTTCCCGGAAAGTCGAGTATTTGACAGACGAGACCTTGGGCTTCGAGCCTGCGCTTCAGCTTTTCGAGGTCATAATCGAGGCTGATCAGCTGATTCTGCTGTTCGAGTCCGAGCAGGCGGCGCAGGACATCCTTTGCCGGACGCGGCAGGGCGAGCGAGGTGAGGAGCCGCAGCCTGCCCGCCAGGCTCGACCGCCTCCAGGCCTCGAGATATGCGCTGAAGCGTTTGGCGCGGTCCGGGATGCTGGCGACCAGGATCGTACTGCCGGGCCGGCACACGCGCACCAGCTCCTCGATCATCCTGGCCCCGTCCTCGACGCTCGGCAGCGTATGTATGACCGCAGAGCAGTAGGCTTTGGTAAATACATGTGATTTAAAAGGCAAGAGGCGCCCGTCGGCGGCCACGAAGCAGGCGCGCCGGCTCGAGGCCGACTTGGCGGCTTCGTCCGGGATATCGGCGAGCAGTCCGGGTATGAAATCGACTCCGACGAGGCGCAGGCAGTGCGGCGCGACCAGGCGGCTGATCATAGCGCTGTCGCATCCGACGTCCAGGACCAAGTCAGATTTAGGATCGAGCGCGAGCGCCGAAACGATATAATCGGCTGCCGAGACGAAGTACTCTTCGGGCAGGGCGCTGAAGCCGCTCGAGCGTTTGGCATGCGGCTCGTCCAGCCAGCTTTCGAACCAGGCGCGCCAGGCTCGGGCTCGGGACAGCCTGGTTTGCTGCCTCTTCTCGATATCGGTCCTTTTTACCAGAACGGGCAATTCCGGTCCGCCCTCTGCCAGGACCAGAGGCCGCGCGCCGCGGAATCGCAGATACCAGAGCCTCCCCACGGGCCGCAGCCAGCGGCGTGCTGCCCGCAAACCTACAGGATTATCGCCGCGCACGTAAGAGTAGAGGCGATTGAACCCGCCGGCGCGTAATGCGACGAATATCGAACAGCGCACGAAGCCGTCTATGCCGTGGCCGCGCAGATCGGGCCGCGTGTAGCCGTCGTACATGTAAGCTTCGCCCGGCTTTAGAAACAGCTCCATATCGAGTTCCGGGATATATCCGCGCCTGGTCGTCACCCATCGGGAATGCGCCAGCTTGCCCTCGGCGTCGAGAGCGGCGAAGCAAATATCTCCGGCTTGAAAGCGCTCGCGCAGCATCTCTTCGGTCTGCGGGAATTTAGGGATGTTAAGCAGAAGGTCGAGGTCCGCGCGCGAGGCGATATGCAGTTTCAGGTCGGGCGCGGTCCTGGGTTGGGGCAGAGGCTCGCTCAGGTCGCGCGTGAAGAAGACCACGCTCCCGCATTCCAGCAGCGGAGAAATCAGCTTCTGCAGCGCTAGAATCAAGAGGTGTCGTGGCCCACCTTCCGCGAGAACCCTGGCTGCTCTGCGCGAAAAGCTGGAAAGACCGCCAGCTCGCACTGCCATGACTCGAGTGAGCCTCCCGGAAAAAGAACTTGCCCGAAAAGGCAGCATGAGGGGCTAAGGTTTAACGCAAAGGTGTAAAAATGAGTATCTAACCACTTAATAGCATACAATCGGCCACCAAGTCAACAGAAATTCGGTGGCTTTTGCAAACAGGTAGCGGCAGCCTCGAGGCTGCCGCTACACCTGCCTGTCTAATTGAGGGATTGCCCCGCAGTGCGCATCTTGCTCTTTCGGGCTCAGCGTGCAGAGGCAGGGCGGGATGCCGGCCAGTCGTCCCTCTCCCGGCTGGCGGTCAACCGGCCCGCCGTATTCGCTGGTGTAAAACATCGTGACATCGCGGCACAGACCTCGCTCCGCATCGTAGGCCACGCAGGAATCGAAAGGCAGAGAGTAGATATGGAGGCCGACGGCCGGCCGGTTAAATTCCGCCGGGTTCCAGACCAGGTGGACCGGCTCGGCCGGATCAACTGCCGCAGCATTTCCGGCCGAGACGAGCAGTTCCGGCATAGGCTTCAAACTAACCGTGCGCAGTCGTTGATCGCACCTGAGGCGCTTGTAGTTGCGCACCGCGAGTGTCCCCTCGAGCACCGCCATCCAGCAGTGCTGTCCCCGGTGATTGTGAATCCAGCTGCTGTGCCCGATATCCCAGCACAGGACCAGCATCTCGAACAGGTCGTTTTTGAAGACCAGGTTGCGCGTGTAATGCGCCTTGTTGAAGTGAAGGTAGGGGGCCAGACTCTCGGGTTGAAGGCGCAAAGAATTCAGGTATTCAACGACCCGTCCGGCCTGGCTCGACTCCAACAAGGCCTGCACATCTGCGATGAGCTCGTCCACTCCGATGCGCTCAGGTTCGTTCATGATTCTCCTTCTATAATCCCATTATACCAGTTAGAGGGAAAGACTGCAGTCGCCCAGCAGTATACACGAGGCGGTGCCCCATTAGCCTTTTGTCCGCGCAGGCTGTTCGAATCCCTCGCGGGTTTTAGCGGTCGGCCGGTTATTATCGTTATGAGACGATCGATCCTGGTTCTTCTCTTACTTGTTCCCCTACCCTTACCGGCCCAGTCCCTGGCCGACCTGGCGCGGCAGGAGCGGGAGCGGCGGGAGAAAATTCAGGCCGCGCGCAGCTACGACAACCGCGACCTGGAGGCGATGCGCGATGGGGGAAGGATAAGCACGGGCGAGCGGCGCGAGAGGGAAGTTTTACCGGAAGGTGCGCCCCCGGATGCCGGCAAATGGCGGGGGCAAATCGAGCGGGCTGAGCTGCGCGTAGAGAGGCTGCGGCGTGTTATCAAAGATTACGATGAGAAGATCGAGCTGGAAAGGCGCAGCTTTGCCGGCAAGCTCCAGGGGCTGGCGGCGCGCGAGCGGCGATTGCGCCGGCTTCGCGATGCGCGCCGAAAAGCCGAGCGGGAGCTGGAGGATGCTCTGGAGGATAAAAGACAGCTCGAGCGCCGCGCGCGCCGCGCCGGACTCCTGCCGGGGCAGTTGAGAGAATAACGCCATTTGCTGGTTTAGATTTTTGTAGAAGAATTCTAAGGGACGACTGAGAAACTGGTCAACCGCGTTGTTTCTTCGAGCGTGCATCCAGGATCTCTCGCACCTTGCGCGCCAGTTCCCTGAGGCGCGCGGGCTTGTGCAGCAGTGGGACATGCGCGGTCCGATCGAAATATCTGCGGCTCATCTCCTCGCTATACCCGGTGAGGAACAGGCAGGGTACAGGTGAAAGGAGTCGCATCAACTCGTACGCCCTGGGTCCGTTCACGCGCGGCATAATTGTATCGAGTATCACGATATCGATTTTGTCTTGATTTCGAACGAAGATTTCCAGGGCCTCGCGACCATCGGCCGCCGTCAGGACGGTGTAGCCGAGGTCCTCGAGCTGTGCCCTCAGCACTTCGCGCACGTTCTCCTGGTCGTCGGCAAGCAGGATGGTCTCGCTTCCGCCCGGAATCTCGTCGCCCGGCGATTGGTCTTCTCCCGGCTCCGCTGGGGCGCGATAAAGCGGAAGGTAGACGTCAAAGCGCGAACCCTCATCGGGTCTGCTTTCCACCACAATAAAGCCGCCGTGATGCTGCACTATCCCGTAGGTCACGGAAAGCCCGAGCCCGGTACCCTTCCCTGCCTCCTTGGTGGTGAAGAAAGGTTCGAAGATTCGCTCGAGCGTGGCCTCGTCCATGCCGACTCCGGTATCGGCAACCGAGACCAGGACGTAGTGGCCGGGCCTGGCATCGGGGTGGCTGCGGCAGAACTCCTCGGTTATCTCCATATCGCTTGTGCTGACCGTAAGCAGCCCGCCGTTGGGCATGGCATCGCGCGCGTTGACGGCAAGATTGATGAACACCTGTTCCAGCGCTGCTGGATCGGCATAAACATTGGCCAGGTCTGGCGCAATATCCAATTTGAGGTCGATGTCCTCAGAGATCAGGCGGCGCAGCATCTTGGATAGATTTAAGAGCATCGCGGCCATGTTGACCGGTTGAAGGGCCAGGGCCTGCTGCCGGCTGAAGGCAAGCAGTTGGCGAATAAGCGCCGTCGCCCTTTCCCCAGCCTCAAGTGCAATATCGAGCTGCCGTCTGACCCACTCGGGATCTTCCAGCTTCCCAAGCGCCAGCTCGATGTTGCCCAGCATAACGGTCAGAATATTATTGAAATCGTGGGCGATCCCTCCAGCTAGCAGGCCGATGGCCTCCATTTTCTGGGCATGCAGAAGCTGCTTCTCGAGGAATTTTTCACGGCTCATATCCATTATCACACCCTGGCAGCAGATGTAATCGCCCGCGTCGTCAAAGGTCGAAACGGCGTTCACCCTGGCGTGAAAAGGATTTCCATCTCTGCGCGCGAGGTCGATATTTAAATCCTTCACGATCTCCCCCCGGCGGCAGCTTTCTATAAGCTGGCCGAACTTCCACTTTGCTTCATCGGTCAAAAGCTCGTTCAGGGGCATTCCGACTACCTCTTCGCGCGTCCTCTCGAGCCAGTTGAGCAGCATGGGGTTAATGGCGATGATGTGACCCTGTGAGTCCAGCTCATACAGGCCTACCGGAGCTATTTCGTACAGTCCCCGGTGGCGTCTCTGGATTCTCGATAGCAGCCTGTTGCGGCTGCGCATGAGGTCACCGATTTCGTTGTCCGGTATCGCCTCATCGACAAGGAGTCCTTCCATGTTACCCTCAAGGGCGTTGCGGTCGGCCTCCCGAATGCGTCTGACCGGAGAAACGACCAACCGTTGCAGCAGTGCGCAGAGAGCCAGGAGACAGGTAGCAGTCAAGGTAACAAGCCCAAACAGAACTGCCCAGAGAGGGCCGAGCGTCTGATATACATGCTGCCCGACAAAAGAGGCGATGAGAGCGCCTGCCGGCAGAACGATCGCTCCGATCAGTATAAATTTCCTGTGCAGGCGTGAGCGCAGCATCTCTGCCATGAAGTTTATCAACGGGTAGCATAAAATTGCCCTTCGTTCCAGCATACAGCCCTCCTGCGCCTGCCGGGCGCGCGAGTTTTCAGACCGGCACAGCCTTTGAATAACATTTGAATATAGACTGAGGCTATTAATCTCCGTGAGAGGGGGCGCTTCTCAAGACAGTTAGTAAATTTAACAGGCTGGAGGCTAAATTGCAATAGTTGGCAATAATTGGCCACGTGCCCCAGACGAGAATCGTTAATTATCTATAGCTCGATTTGCAGGATAGTTCCTCTTACTCGCCTTTGCTTTGGGCTTTCGGAGGTTAAAGCAAGGAGTCAGGAGCTATATCAATTTTCAAATGGGTGTAGGGAGCATTGGATCCGTTTAGCTGGCGGCCTTGGCGTCATGGCGATTTTATCTTTATCATTAACCGCCATGACGCCAAGATCGCCAATAAAAT
>FWWM01012814.1_pt1 | contig 11294 bp, 12 predicted proteins | sample 2228351 | NCBI WGS metagenome assembly FWWM01 (sample SAMEA103939774, study PRJEB20133) | metagenome
GACAAACCCGCCCCTTCTCCCTATACTGGTGGACGCTACGGGGAGTAGCGCAGCCCGGTAGCGCACCTCGTTCGGGACGAGGGGGTCGCTGGTTCAAATCCAGTCTCCCCGACCAAAGCCGGCCTTCGGGCCGGTTTTTTGTTGGGTATACTGCCCCCCATGGGCTTTTTCCCCGGCCTTGCCCTTCTCCTTTTGGGGTTCCACCTCCTCGCCGAGGGGCTTGCGGGGCTGAAGGGGCGCCGTCACCTCCTGGCCCAGGCCCTGGGGGGGCGGGCCCTCGGGGCGGGGATCCTCTTAGGGGCCCTTTCGGGAAGCGGCACCGGGGTGAGCCTCCTGGCCCTGGGGCTTCTGGAAGGGGGGGTGGTGGGCCTTGGGGGGGCGGCCCTTCTCGCCTTGGGGGCCACCGCGGGGGCGGCCTTTTGGGTGGGGCTTCTGCTCCTGCCTGGAGGGCTTGGGGGGGTGTTCCTCCTTCTCGGGCTTTTTCCCTTCCTCGTCCCCCCTTTGAGGCGCTTTGGCCTTTTCCTCCTGGGGCTTGGGCTCCTTTTCCTGGGCTTTTCCCACATGGCCCAGGCGGTGGGGGAGGCGGGGGAGGTCCTCAAGGCCTTCCCTTTGCCCCTTTGGGGCTACTACCTTTCGGGCTTCCTCTTGGCCTTCCTCTTGGGCTCCGCCAACGCGGTGGCCGCCTTGGCCCTGGCCCTGGGGGCGGCCTTAGCCCCGGAGGGGGTTTTGGCCCTCACCCTGGGGGGTGGGGTGGGGGCCACGGGGGCCCTTTTCCTGGCGGGCCTAGGGGGCCGGAAGGAGGCCTACCGCCTGGGGACGGTCCTCCTCCTCCACCGCCTGGTCCTTTCCCTTGGCCTCGTCCCCCTCCTCTTCCTCTGGCCCTATGGGGCGGTGGCCTTCCACGGGCTTAGCCATCTCCTCTACGCCCTCCTTTTCCTGCCCCTTGGGCGGCGGTATGAGGCCCTGGCGGAAGGGCTTTTTCCCAGGCCCCAGGTGGCCCCCAAGTACCTCTCCCGGGAGGCCCTGGAAACCCCCACCCTGGCCTACGCCCTGGCCCAGCGGGAGATCGCCCGCATCGCCGATGCGGTGCGGGGCATGCTCCTTTTGGCGGTGCGCATCCTGGCCCAGGAGGAGGGGGGGGAGGGGAGCCTGGAGGAGCTCGAGGCCAAGGTGGACCGCTTAACCCGGGAGGTGGTCCTCTACACCGCGGAGCTTTCCGCCCGCACAGGGGAGGAGCGGGCGGTGCGGTTTTTGGTGATGGCCAGCGAGCTGGAGCACCTGGGGGATTTGGTGCGCCGGGTGGTGCGGCAGGTGGAAAAGCTCTGGGCCCAGGGCCTCACCTTCAGCCCCGAGGGGAAGGAGGAGCTTTTGGAGGCGGCAAGCCGGGTCCTGGGGCGGCTTGAGCGCATGGCCGCCGCCCTGGCCACGGGGGAGAAGGCCTTGGCGGAGGAGGTGGCGCGGGGGCGGGAGGAGATGGCCCTTTTCCTGGACCGCCTGCGCCGGGCCCACCTGCAACGGCTGGAAGGGGCCCGCCCCGAGACCCGGGCCTCCACCCTGGCCCACCTGGACCTCCTCATCACCCTGGACGAGCTGGATCAGGGGGTGGTGCGGCTTTGCGAACTCCTCCTTTCGGGATAAGCTAGGGGGCGTGGTGCGGATTCTAGGTGGGAAGGCCAAGGGCGTGCCCCTCCTGGTGCCCCCTTCTGCCCGGCCTTCGCCCGTGAGGCTCAGAAAGGCCCTCTTTGACTACCTGCGCCTCCGCTACCCCAGGCGGGGGGCCTTCCTGGACCTCTACGCGGGGAGCGGGGCGGTGGGCCTCGAGGCGGCCAGCGAGGGCTTCCAGGCCACCCTGGTGGAGAAGGACCCCGAGGCCATCCGCCTCTTAAAGGAGAACATCCGCCGCACCGGCCTTCCCGTGCGCCTTGTTCCCCTGCCCGTGGAGGTCTTCCTCCCCGAGGCCAAAGCCCGGGGGGAGCGGTACACCGTGGCCTTCATGGCCCCGCCCTACCCCATGGACCTGGCCCAGGCCTTCGCCCTCCTCCTGGAAAGCGGCCTGGTGGAGCCGGGGGGGCTTTACATCCTCCAGCACCCCAAGGGCCTGCACCTTCCTTTAGGGGAGCGCCGGGTCTACGGGGAGAACGCCCTTACCCTGGTGGAGGTCTAGATGCACGTGGTCTATCCGGGAAGCTTTGACCCCCTCACCAACGGCCACCTGGACGTGATCCAGCGGGCGAGCCGCCTTTTCCAAAAGGTCACGGTGGCCATCCTGGAAAACCCCAACAAGCGGGGCCAGTACCTCTTCAGCGCGGAAGAGCGCCTCGCCATCGTCCGGGAGGCCACCCAACACCTCCCCAACGTGGAGGCCCACACCTTTAGCGGCCTGTTGGTGGACTTCGTGAAGCGGGTGGGGGCCCAGGCCATCGTGAAGGGGCTGAGGGCGGTTTCCGACTACGAGTACGAGCTCCAGATGGCCCACCTGAACCGGCAACTCCTGCCGGGCTTGGAAACCCTCTTCATCCTCTCCGCCACCCGCTACTCCTTCGTGTCCAGCACCATGGTGAAGGAGATCGCCCGCTATGGGGGGGACGTGTCCAAGCTGGTCCCCCCGGCCACCTTGAGGGCCCTAAAGGCCAAGTTCGGCCGGTAAAATCCCCCTTATGAAGGCGCTCCTTTCCGTTTCGGACAAGCGGGGCCTGGTGGACTTCGCCCGGGGGCTTTTGGAGCTCGGCTTCGGCCTTCTCGCCACGGGGGGGACTTACCGGGCCCTTAAGGAGGCCGGCCTTCCCGTCACCTACATCTCCGACTTCACCGGCTTCCCCGAGGTCCTGGAGGGCCGGGTCAAGACCCTCCACCCCAAGGTGCACGCGGGGCTTCTCGCCCGGCCCGACCAGGAGGAGGAGCTGAAGGCCCTTGGCTTTGAGCGCATCGCCCTCCTTGTGGTGAACCTCTACCCCTTCCGGGAGACCGTGGCCCGGGGGGCTTCCTTTGAGGAGGCCCTGGAGCAGATCGACATCGGGGGCCCGGCCATGCTCCGGGCCGCGGCCAAGAACCACCGGGCGGTCCTCCCCGTCTGCGACCCCGAGGACTACCCCGCGGTGCTAAAGGCCCTAAGGGAGGGCCCCACCCCGGAGTTCCGGCGCGCGCTCGCCCGCAAGGCCTTCGCCCACACCGCGGCCTACGACGCGGCCATTGCGGAATGGCTTGCCGGGGAGAAGTTCCCTGAGGAGAAGTTTTTCGTTCTGAAAAGGGTTTCCCCCCTGCGCTACGGGGAAAACCCCCACCAGGAGGCGGCCCTTTACCGGGTGGAGGGGGAGGAGGGGCCCCTTCTCCAGGCCCAGGTCCTTCAGGGCAAGGCCATGAGCTTCAACAACTACCTGGACGCGGAGGCCGCCTGGAACCTGGTCTCGGAGTTTGAGGCCCCGGCCTGCGTGGCGGTGAAGCACCAGAACCCGTGCGGGGTGGCCCTGGGGGAAGGCCCCCTCGAGGCCTACCAAAGGGCCTACGCCGCGGACCCCGTGTCCATCTTCGGCGGGATTGTGGCCTTCAACCAGGAGGTGGACGGGGCCACGGCGAGGGCCATGGGGGAGGTCTTTTTGGAGGTGGTCCTCGCCCCTGGCTTTTCGGAAGAGGCCCTGGCCGTCTTTTCTAAGAAAAAGAACCTCCGCCTCCTCAAAGTCCCTGCTCCCGCCCGAGGGCCCTACCTGGACCTCCGCCGCCTCCGGGGCGGGGTGCTCCTCCAGGACGCGGACACGGAAGACCCCGTGGCCCCCAAGGTGGTTACAGCGAGGGCCCCTTCCGAGGCGGAGTGGCAGGACCTCCTTTTCGCCTGGAAGGTGGTGAAGCACGTGCGCTCCAACGCCATCGTGGTGGCCAAGGGGGGGGTGACCCTGGGGATCGGGGTGGGGCAGACGAACCGTCTCCAGGCGGCCCGGCACGCCCTCGAGGCCGCCGGGGAAGGGGCGAGGGGCGCGGTGCTCGCCTCCGATGCCTTCTTCCCCTTTGACGACGTGGTGCGCCTGGCGGGCCAGTACGGGGTTTCCGCCATCATTCAGCCTGGGGGCAGCGTGCGGGACGAGGACTCCATCCGGGCCGCGGACGAGCTTGGGATCGCCATGGTTTTCACCGGGGTGCGGCACTTCAAGCACTAGGCCCCTTCCAGAGGATTTAGCCAAAGGAGGCCGGGGAAGCGGGCAAACCCCTTGTCCGCGCTCACCAGGACCGCGCCCCGTTCCAGGGCCAAGGCGGCCAGGTAGGCGTCGTTGAGGTCGTTCCCCCTTAGGCCTAGCCCTTCCGCCAGGACTTGCAGGATGCCCAGGTGGCCCGGCCCCGGCTCCACCCTTTCCCAGTTGGGAAGCGCCTTTAAGGCCCTTAGAAAGGCAAAGGTTTCCGGCAAGGGGCTGGCTTTGGCCCCCAAGGAGGGCAGGGTGTTGATGCGGAGGAAGGCGAGCTCCACCACTTCCGCCGTGCCTATCCTTTCCCCTTGGCTCAAGACCTCCTCGAGCCAGCGGCGGCAGGGGGCGTGAAAGGGCGAGTCTTCCCGGAAGGCGTAGATGAGGACGTTGGCGTCCAGGAGGTACATCAGCGGGAGGGGAGGGTTTCTTCCGCCAAAAGGGCCTTGATGGCCTCAGGAGTGAGGTCAAAGGGCTCCGTTCCCCGGTAGGTGGGAAGGGGTTTCCTGGTACGCTCCTTTAGGAGCTTCTCCCTTAGGGCCTCTTCCAAAAGCTCTTCCAGGGTGCGCCCCTCTGCCTCTGCCTTGGCCTGGGCCAGTCGGTAAAGCTCTTCCCGCAGGTGGAGGGCGGGCATACCCTTACTATAGCCGGGCCCTCACTTGCCCACGCAGAAGTTGCGGAAGACCCGGTCCACCACCTCTTCCGTCACGTCCCGCCCGAGAAGGGCGTTCAGGGCCCGCACCGCCTCCTCCAGGGCCAGGCCCATGAGGTCCTCGGGGAGGGTGAGGGCCTCCTCCAGCCGCTCCTTGGCCCGGAGGAGGGCCTCCTTCTGCCGGTCGCTGAGGAAGACCCCGCCTTCCCCCTCCTCCCCCAGGAGGGCCTCGCGGATGCGCGCCTTTAGGGCCTCAAGCCCCTCCCCCGTGAGGCTGGAAACCCGGAGGTACCGGGGGTCTTCCCAAAGGGGCGGGAGGTCGGCCTTGGTGGCCACGTAGATCGTCCTCGGGGGAAGGGGGGGCGGGGTGGGCCTGGGGGCGCTGCTGTCCGCTAGGTACAGCACCAGGTCCGCTTCCTCCGCGATCCTCAGGGCCCTTTCCACCCCGGCCCGCTCAATGGGGTCTTCCGTCTCCCGCACCCCCGCGGTGTCCACGGCCACGAGGGGGATGCCGAAGAGCTCCAGGGGGGCCTCGAGGTAGTCCCGGGTGGTGCCGGGGATGGGGGAGACGAGGGCCCGTTCGTAGCCGAGGAGGGCGTTCAGGAGGCTGCTCTTCCCCGCGTTCGGAGCCCCGATGAGGGCCAGGCGGGCCCCCCTTTGGGCCAGGGCCGAGGCCCGGGCCTGGGCGAGAAGGCCCTCCACCTCCCCAAGGGCCTCCCGGATGACCGTTGCCGCCTCGTGGGGCTCCACCCCCTCCTCGGGGTAGTCCAGGAGGGCCTGGACGTGGGCCAGGAGGTCCAGGAGCTTACCCTGTAGGGCCTCTATCCGCCGGGAGAGGGCCCCCTCGAGGCCCCGCAGGGCCTGCCGCCGGGCAAGCTCCCCTTCCGCCTCTATGAGGGCCAGGACGGCTTCCGCCTGGGCCAGGTCCATCTTCCCGTTGAGGTAGGCCCTCAAGGTGAACTCCCCCGGCCCCGCCATCCGGGCCCCCGCCGCGAGGAGGGCCTCCACCGCCCGGCGGAGGACCGCGGGGGAGCCGTGGAGGTGGAACTCCAGGAGGTCCTCCCCGGTGTAGGACCGGGGGGCGCGGAAGACGAGGAGGAGGGCTTGGTCTATGGCTTCCCCGGTCCTCGGGTCCACCAGGTGGCCCAGGGTGAACCGCCCCCCCTTCATCCCCCTGGGGTCTTTGCCCCGGAAGACCCGGGCCCCGATCTCCAAAGCGCCCTTCCCCGAAAGGCGCACCACCCCGATGGCCCCCTTCCCCGGGGGCGTGGCCACGGCGCAGATGGGGTCTTTGAGGTGCATCAGAGGGCGTGGCGTAGGGCTTCCAGGGTCTGGTCCAGGTCCTCTTCCGTGTGGGCCACGGAGAGGAAGGCCGCCTCAAAGTTGGAGGGGGGCCAGTAGACGCCCCGGTCCAGAAGCCCGTGGAAGAAGCGCTTGAAAAGCTCCGTGTCCGTCCTTTTGGCCTCGGCGAAGGTGCGCACCGGGCCTTCGGTGAAGAACACGGTGAGCATGGACCCCACCCGGTTCACCGTGTGGGGGATGCCCTTCTCCGTGAGGACCGCCCTTAGGCCCTCCTCCAGCCGCTTTCCCAGATCCTCCAGGTAGGCGTAGTGCCCCGGGTTTGCCTCCAGGATCTCCAGGGTGGCGAGCCCCGAGGCCATGGCCAGGGGGTTCCCGGAGAGGGTCCCCGCCTGGTAGACGGGGCCTAGGGGGGCCACCTTCTCCATGACCTCCCGCCTTCCCGCGTAGGCCGCGGCGGGGAGGCCCCCGCCCAGGACCTTGCCCAGGGTGACCAGGTCGGGCTTGAGGCCAAAGAGCTCCGTGGCCCCGCCAAAGGCCAGGCGGAAGCCGGTCATGACCTCGTCGGCGATGAGGAGGACCCCATATTCCTTGGCCGCGTGCAGCGCTTGTAGGAACGCCTCCGTGGGGACGAGGACCCCGGCGTTTCCCACCACGGGCTCAAAGATGATGGCCGCGATCTCCTCCCCGCGCGTCCTTAGGACTTCCCGGAGGCTTTCTGCGTCGTTGTACTCCAGGACCAGGGTGAGCCGGGCGTAGGCCTCGGGGACGCCGGCGCTATTCGGCACCCCGAAGGTGAGGGCCCCGCTTCCCGCCTCCACCAGAAGGCCGTCCGCGTGGCCGTGGTAGTTCCCCCGGAACTTCACGATAAGGTCGCGCCCCGTGTAGCCCCGGGCGAGCCTCAGGGCGCTCATGGTGGCCTCGGTCCCCGAGCTCACGAAGCGCACCAGGTCCACCCAGGGGTAGGCCCGCTTCACCTTCTTGGCGAGCTCCACCTCCAAGGGGTGCGGGGCCCCGAAGGTGAGGCCCCCTTCCATGGTCTTTTGCACCCGCCTCAGGACCTCGGGGTGGGCGTGGCCCAGGATGAGGGGCCCCCAGCTCAGGACGTAGTCCAGGTAGCGGTTCCCGTCCAGGTCGTACACGTAGGCCCCTTCTCCCCGGACCAGGTAGGGGGGGGTGCCCCCCACGGCGCGGAAGGCGCGCACGGGGCTGGATACCCCGCCCGGGATGTGCCTTTGGGCCTCTTGGAAGAGCGCTTCGGAACGCGTGCGGTCCATCCCCTTTACTTTACCGCCCCCCGTCCTCGAGGCGTGGGCCCCGGCCACCTTGACGGAAAAGGCCAGTCAGGCTAGTCCCAAACTATGGAGCGCATCTGGCCCCTCCAGGAAGCCAAGGCCCGTTTTTCCGAGGTGGTGGAACGAGCCCTCCGGGGGACGCCCCAGGTGGTGAGCCGACGGGGGAAGGAAGGGGTGGTCCTCCTCCGCTACGAGGACTACCTGGCCCTGAAAGGCGAGACCCAGTCCCTCCTCGCGGCCCTACGCCCGCCCGAGCCCTTGGAAGAGGAGCTGGTGGAGGCCCTCTTCCGGCGGGAGGAGGCTCCTTACCGGGAGGCCGGGCTTTGAGCCACCTTTTGGACACCAACGTGGTTTCGGAGACCGCCAAACCCCGGCCAGACCCCAGGGTGCTGGCCTGGCTGGCCCACAGGAGGCCTACCTCTCCGCCCTCACCCTGGGGGAGCTGGTCCAGGGCCTGGTCCGGGCCCCGGAGGAGAAGAAGCCCCTCCTCGAGGCCTGGCTGGAGGGGATCAAGGCCCGGTTTCGGGGGCGGATCCTCCCCTTGGACGAGGGGGTCATGGAGGCCTGGGGCCTCCTTACCGGCACCGCCTTCCTGCAGGGCCGCCCCCTTTCACCTCTGGACGCCGTGCTGGCCGCCACCGCCTTAAGGCACGGCCTGGTCTTGGTGACCCGGAACTCCGCCCACTTCCAGGGGCTTCCGGTGCGGGTGCTGAACCCTTGGCGGGGGGCCTAGTAGCTCAGGGCTTTCCTCAGGGCGGCGAGGACCCTCCGGGCGTTCGGACGGTAGAGGTGCTCGATGGCGCTGAAGGGGGGGTAGGGGGCATCGTACCCCGCCACCCGGAGGACGGGGGCTTGGAGGTAGTCCAGGGCCCCTTCCGCGATCCTGGCCGCCACCTCCGCCCCGAAGCCGCCGGTGCGCATGGCCTCGTAGACCACGATGGCCCGCCCCGTGGCCCGCACGGCCTCGAGGACCGTCTCCTCGTCCAGCGGCACCAGGGTTTCCAGGTCCACCACCGTGACCTCCACCCCTTCCCGCCCTGCCACCTCCGCCGCCTCCAGCATCACCTCCACCATCCCCCCGTAGCCGATGAGGGTGGCGGCCTTCCCTTCCCTTAAGACCCTGGCCTTCCCCAGAGGGAGGGTGTAGTAGCCCTCCGGAACCTCGGCCCGCGCCCCCCGGTAGAGCTTGATGGCCTCCAGGAAGAAGACCGGGTCCTCGTCCTCAATGGCCGCGAGGAGGAGGCCCTTGGCCCTTTCGGGGCTAGAGGGGATCACCACCTTCACCCCCGGGGTGTGGCAGAGGAGGGCCTCGGGGGAGTCCGCGTGCTGCTCCGGGGTGTGGACCCCGCCCCCGTAAGGGGCCCGCACCACCACGGGAAGCCCCACCCGCCCCCGGGAGCGGTGCCGCCAGCGGCCCAGGTGGGAGAGGATCTGGTCCAGGGCGGGGTACAGGAAGCCCGCGAACTGGATCTCGGCCACGGGCCGCATCCCCCCCATGGCCAGGCCGATGGCCAGCCCCAGGATGCCGCTTTCCGCCAGGGGGGTGTCAAAGACCCGCGCCTCCCCGTGCTTGGCCTGGAGCCCCTCCGTGACCCGGAAGACCCCCCCAAGCCGCCCCACGTCCTCCCCGAAGACGAGGACCCTGGGGTCCCGTGTGAGGGCCAGGTCCAGGGCCTCGTTGATGGCCTGGACCATGTTCAGGACCCGCGTCTTTTCCTTCACCATACCTCCTCCAGGTGAAGGCCCTGCCTCAAGGCCTCAAAGGCCCGCCTTTGGTCGGGGCCCATCTCCTTGTACACGTGCTCCACGATCTCCTCGGGGCGGGGCTCGGGGGCGCTGTCCGCAAGGGCGAGCTCCCGGGCGAACTCCTCTTCCAGCTCCCCTAGGAGGGCCCTTTCCTCCTCCTCCCCCCAAAGCCCCCCTTCCTCCAGGGCCTTGCGGAAGCGGAGGACGGGGTCCTTCTTCCGCCAGGCCTCCTCCTCCTCCCGGGTGCGGTAGCGGGAGGGGTCGTCGGAGGTGGTGTGGGGGGCCAGACGGTAGGTGAGGGCCTCCAGAAGGGTGGGGCCCTCCCCCTTGCGGGCCCTTTCCACGGCCTTCTTGGCCTCGAGGTACACCGCCACGGCGTCGTTCCCGTCCACCACCACCCCCGGCATCCCGTACCCCTCCGCCTTTCGGGCGATGTAGTCCACCCGCATCTGCCTATGCCGGGGCACGCTGATGGCGTAGCCGTTGTTCTGCACCAGGAAGACCACCGGGGCTTGGAAGACCGCGGCGAAGTTGAGCCCCTCGTGGAAGTCCCCTTCGCTGGTCCCCCCGTCCCCAATGCTGGTGGCCACCACCCACCCTTCCCCCCGGTACCGCCCGGCCAGGGCCAGGCCCACCGCCTGGGGGATCTGGGTGGCGATGGGGATGTAGGGGTTTACCGCCCGCACCCCCTCGGGGAAGCCCCAGCCCGCGGGGTGGGCCCGCCAGTAGAGGAGGAGGACGTGGATGGGCACCCCCCGGGTGAGGAGGAGGGCCGTCTCCCGGTAGGAGGGCACCACCCAGTCCCCCTCCCCCAGGGCCAGGCCCACCCCCACCTGGGCCGCCTCCTGCCCCATGAAGGGGGCGTAGACCCCAAGCCGCCCCTGGCGCTGGAGGGTCATGGCCTTCTCATCAAAAAACCGGGCCCGCCGCATGGCCCGGTAAAGCCTCAGGGCTTCCCCCTTTTCTAGGGGAAGCTCGCCTCTTTCCAGGTACCCCACCGGCTTTAGCTTCACGCCTGGGAGTTTACCACAGCCCCAAGGCGCTCCAATGCGAGCTCCAGCTCCTCCTCCTTCTTGCAGAAGGCGAAGCGGAAAAGCCCTTGGGGCGGGTCTTCCCGGTAGAAGGCCTCCCCCGGGATGAGGGCCACCCGCGCCCTTTCCAAGAGGCGGAAGGCCTCCCACCCCGGAAGCTCGGCCATGAGGAAGTAGGTCCCCTGGGGGAGGAAGGCTTTGAGGCCCAGGGCCTTTAGGCCTTCGTAGAGGAGGTCCCGCCTTTTCCGGTAGCCCTCCCGTAGGGCCTCGTAAAACCCCTCCCGCCGCGCCACCCTTAAGGCCTCCGCCACCCCGGCCTGCAGGGGGCTTGGGGCGGAGAAGCTCGTCCACTGGCGCATCCCCGCCAGGGTCCCCATGTAGTCCTTCGGCCCCACGATCCAGCCCACCCGGTAGCCGGTGGCCTCGAGGCGCTTCCCCGCGCTCCCCACGGTGAAGGTCCGCTCCGGGGCGAGGTCCTTTAGGCGGGGTGGGGGCGAGGGGGTGTAGTAGAGCTCGTCGTAGACCTCGTCGGAGATGAGGAAGAGGCCCTTCCGCCGGGCAAGCTCGGCCACGGCCTTAAGCTCCTCCTCCCGGAAGACCAGGCCCGTGGGGTTCATGGGGGCGTTGAGGAGGAGGGCCCGGGTCCTTTCCGTGACCGCCCCTTCCAGGGCCTTTAGGTCCAGCCGGAAGCCCTCTTCCCCGAGGTCCAGCCGGACCAGCCTGGCCTCGGCCCCCGCCAGGAAGGCGTCCGGCAGGTACACGTCAAAGAAGGGCTCCAGGACCACCACCTCGTCCCCCGGGCCCACCAGGCTTTGCAGGAGGACGTAAAGGGCCTCCGTGGCCCCCGAGGTGACCACCACGCCCTCGGGCTCCACCCCGAACTCCTCGGCCAAGGCCTCCCGCAGAAGGGGCAGGCCCGCCGGGGGGGCGTACTGGTCGTAGCGGCCCAGGGCCCGCCCCACGGCCTCGAGGAGGAAGGCGGGCGGGGGGGTGGAGGGGAAGCCCTGGCCCAGGTTCACCGCCCCGAGCCTCGCGGCCAGGGCGCTCATCTTGGGGAAGATGCTCTCCTTGGCGGCTTGGGTCCGGGGGTGGAGGCGCATGA
>FWWM01016011.1_pt1 | contig 11294 bp, 11 predicted proteins | sample 2228351 | NCBI WGS metagenome assembly FWWM01 (sample SAMEA103939774, study PRJEB20133) | metagenome
CCATGTTCGATTCTGAGACAAACGATAAGAAAATCAGCAACAGCTGTCAACCCTCCCCGGACCCACGGAACGAGGGACAGTACCGGGTCATCACCCGGGCCGGGGAACTGGAGGTCATCATCCCGGCCGACGACGAGCGGGGGTGGGACGCGTGGTGGGAGCTGTGGGGGACCTCCGGGTGCCTGCGCCGGTGCGACGGGGTCACGGCCCTGTTCGCGGTGGACCCCGAAACCGGCGAGCGGCACGAGAACGTCCCCTGCGTTTGTAAGCGTCTCGGACTTCGACGGGAGCAGCCGGAGCACTGCAGGCCCACAAGCCGACTCAACGTCCTGATCCCGATGCTCCGGGACGTTCCGGGGCTTGGGCTTTGGCAGGTCCAGAGCCGTGGAATCAGCACCTACATGAGCATCCAGGGAGCCATCGACCTTGCCCGCCGGTTCGGACCCATCGCCGGGGTACCCTTTGTGCTCCGCATCGTTACCAACCGCACCCGCGACCCGGCGACCGGGGAAAGCCGCCGGTTCCCCACCATCGTGATGAGCGTCCGGGAAAGCTTCCTTGACGCCATGCGCCGGCGGATCGAGCTGGCGGTGACCCCCGCGGAGCTGCCCGAGCCGGACCGGAATGCACCGCCCCTCGGCGCCGGCCTGACCCCGGAACAGGAAGCGGCCTCGAGGGAGCACGAGCTCGCGCAGGAGACGTATGAGTCGTACGCCGACCCCCATGAGCCCGAACCCGTCTACGCGCCGGAGGACGAGGCGCACGAAGAGACCACTCGGGCCGGTGCAGCCGGTACACCGGAGTCCCGGGAGATGCCCGCTCCCGCTGTGGATCTCAGTCCTCAACCCGATGCAGGGGAAGAAGGTACCGGCCGGCCTGCCCGGGTGGGAACGGAAGTTGCCCTCCGGATGGCCGAACAGCTCATGAACCGGGCCAGGAGGGTGGGGATCGGGGAGCGGGAGCTCCTGCGGATGCTCCGGGAGACCTACGGAGACGGCAGCTCCTGGACATCGGTAGCGGAGGCCCTGCGGGCCGGTGGCTACGAGCTGTTCAACGCGGTCTACCGGCAGCTTTCCGGACGCCCCCCCGGGAACCCGGCAAGACCGCGGGCGAGCCTAGCGATCCCTCTTGACATTGCTGTATAATCTATGTCCGAAATAGCACAGCATGGGGAGGGAGAGCATGGCGCGCGTGCAAAAAGCCGTACACCGTTCCGGCGAAGAGGGGTTCACCCTTATTGAGCTACTCGTGGTCATCGCCATCGTCCTGATCCTGGCCGCCTTCCTCGTCCCGAGGCTGCTTGCGGCCCAGGACCGCGCGCGCAACAGCGCCATCGCGGCCATCGTCAAGGACTTCCAGACGGCCGTACAGGCCTACGAGGTCGATAACGGCGCTCCGCCGCAGCAGAACATGCTGTGCGGCTCGCTGGCGCAGTTCCTGGTCCAAAGCGGACACCTGCCGTCCGTCCCCCGCAACCCCTACACCAACGCTCCCTGCGCCGACGGTGACCCGAGCGGCCGCATCGAATACCAGTTCGACGCCCAGACCGGCCGGTACACCATCACCGGATACGGGCGAAACAACCAAAACCAGGTCATCCAGGTCGGGAACTTCTGATGCCGCTCCATGCTTGAGGCAGGTTTGAGGACACGGGGCTCCGGGCCGCCGAAACGGCCGGGGCCCCGTGCCCCCCTCCGGCGCCTGCCACCGCACGCCGGCTTTACGCTCGTCGAGCTCCTCGTCGTAATCTCCGTGACGCTCGTCCTTGCGGCCTTCCTGGTCCCCAGGCTCCTTGCGGCCCAGGACAGGGCCAAGGAGGCCGCCGTTGCCGCCCTGGTGCGGGAGTTCGACCGGGCCGTGCGGATGTACGCGTCGGACTACGGCTACCCGCCCGGTCAGAGCATGTTGTGCGGGTCCCTGGCAGACCTCATGGTCACGCTCGGCTACATGCGTGAAACCCCGCGCAACCCCTTCACCAACGCTCCCTGCACGGACACCGACCCGAGCGGCCGCATCGAGTACGTGCCGGAGCCCCCACCCGCGCTTATGAGGCGTCCGATACGCCTTGCGGCGGCACCGGGGTACTTCGTGATCGCGCAGGTCATTCCCGCTCCCGATCCCACGGGACCCGCGGTCCTGCGCTACCGCATCCGGGGTTACGGCCGGGGAAACGCCCGCGTCGTCATCGAGGTGGAGGGAGCGCCATGAGCCTTCTCAAGGTCGTCGCGGAGCGGCGCGGGGCCACGGTGACGGAGGCGCTGGTGGCCGTCTGGGCGGCGGGAGTGCTGATTCTGGGCGTGGGTTACGCGCTGAAAGACCTGATCCCGGCGGCCCAAAGGGCGGATGCGCGGCTGCGGGCGATCTCGGCGGCCAGGGCCGAGATCGAGCGGGCCGCAAGCGGGGAATGGGTGTGCGGAGCCGCTTCATCGTGCACCGTACAACGCGGGGACCTACGGATCACGCTCTCCAGGAGGGTTACCCCCGCGGGCACCACCCTGCTTTCGGCGGAAGCGGTGGGACGGCGGGGAGAAAGAGTCTACATGCGAGGTGAGACCTATGCTCCGGGCTGGTAAGGCCGCAACCGCCGCGGTGATTGCGGTGGTCCTCGCCGCGACCGCGGTCGGATTCGCCGCGATTCGGGTCCACGACGTGACGAGAAGACCTATGCCGCTCCGGGTGGAACCCGGAAAGGTGGTCGTGCTGCGGTTCGAGGAACCCGTGGAGAAGGCGGTAATCGGAGACACGTCCGTCGCGAGGGTGGCCGTGGAAGGCCGCGACGTGCTGGTGTTCGCCGCCACGGGTAAAGGCTCCACCAACCTCCTCGTCTGGACGGGACGTTCCGTGGCCCAGTTCGCCGTGGAGGTGGTGGACCGGGCTCCGCACTACGTCTACGAGTTCACCTCCGAGTCGAGAAAGCCCGCGGTCCAGCTCTCGAGCACCGCATCCTTCCTTCCCCCTCCCGGAAAGCCGGACGCCTCGGGATGGGTGGACTGGCGGCTTGCCGCCTTCGGGACCGACGGAGGCGCGGTACTCGTCTCCGCGATGCGAAACCTCCTGTCCGAGCCGGTCATCGCTTCGCCGTCGCGACTGCGGGTGACGGATGAGACGCTCAACCCCCTGAAAGCCGCGGTGGCGAGGGCCGTGATCGTGGGACAGGCCGGCCTGATCAGGCCGCAGGAGACCGATATCGCCCTGGTGGGGGTCGCACTGCCGTACCGCCCGCAGGCCCTGCGGCTCGAGTGGGAGCTCGTGAGCGGTACCCGGAGAGGGGTGGCGGTGACCCTGGTGAGTCTGAAGCCGTGACCGAAATTCTGATCTGCGCAAACGCTCTGATCGTCCGACACGGGTCCCGTGCGGAAGCCGCGGAGCTTCCCGGAGATCCCGCGTCCCTTCCGGCCGCTTTCCGGAAAGCGGTCTCGGCGGTCAGGGCGCGGGGGAAGGCGATCGGGGGACTACCCGGCTCGGACGTGGCGGTGCTGAAGGCCGGGCCGTCGGCGACCGATGCGGAGCTGCGCGGTGAGGCCTCGCGCCTGCTGCGGATACCTTCGGAAGAGGTTCTGGTCTCGAGGACGAGAGAGGGTGCTGCGGCCGTCTCCGTCACGACCCTTACGGCCCTTCGGGACACCGCGCAGGCATGCGGGTTGAGGGTCGTCCGCTGGGACCTTTCCGCCTGCGCCCTGCTGCGGGCCTGCGGGGGAGGCGACAGAAACCTCCTCATCGCCTTTCTCTCCCCCTGGGGATGCGAGATCGCGGTCGGAGGAGTAGGAGGAATTGTTGTTGCCCGGACGGTGGGACCGTCGGAGGTGGCGACGGAGGTGAGCCGCACGTTGGCGTACGCGGCCCGGATCGGTGCCGCCCCGGACGAAGCGGTCGTGTGCGGGTGGCCCCGAGATGCCGTCGAGAGATTGAGAACAGAGCTCGGGTACCTGCTGACGGTCCCGGTGCGGGCAATGCCCGAGGTGGGCCCGGCGGAGGCCGCCGCCGCCGTCGCCCGCGAAGAGCCCCCGTCGTTCCGGTTCGCACCGCCGCGCCCGAGGTCCGAGGCCGTCATCAGGACCGCCGCGTACGCGGCGCTGCTCGGTGCGCTGGTTGCCGCATCGGTGGGAGTCACCGCTTCCCGAATGGCCGGTATGAGAGCGGAGGAGCTCGAGAGGTTGCAGGGACAATCAGAGCTAATGCGGCGTGAGGTGCTCTTACGGAAGCCGGATCCGCAGGCACAGGCGGTCCTGCGCAGAATCCGAGAGGAACGGCTGCCGCTCGACGTGCTCGAGGCCCTCAGAGAACTTCCTGACGACGCCTGGGCGATTCGCTTCGGAATCGGACGAGACTCATGGAGGCTGACCGGGATGGCCATGACGAGCTCGAGCGCGTGGGAGGCGGCGAAAAGGCTGGGAGCCGTTCCCGAATCGGTCCGGCAGACCGAACGGGAAGGGGTCAGGGTGTTCGAGTTCGTTCTGTCGCGCAGGACGAACGGGACGAGGGAGCGACGATGAGGGGTGCTGTGTGGCTGCTTGTGCCCATCCTGCTTTTGGCCGTGTCGGGCTGGTGGGCCGCGGAACAGGTGAAAAAGGAACGGGAACTGGCGGGCCGGGTTGCGGAGGCACGGGAAGTCGTCCGGGGACTGCTGAGGGAGCTCGAGCGGCTTCCCCGCAAAAGGCTCGAGACCCCCTCGCAGACGGAGGCCCAGTCCATCCTGGAGGCATGGACCGCCTCGCTTCCGGAAGAGGGACTCGCGATAAGAACGTCCCTTTCCGAACCCGACGGTCTCACGTTCCACGCGGTGTTCCGTGCAGGGGACTACGACGACGCCGTAAGCAAAGTCCTGAGGCTGAGCTCGCAACCGTGGGTGGCCCTGCATGGGCTTGAAATACAGAGCAGACCCGAAGGGGGGCTTGAGGTTTCCGTGCGAGGGTACGTGGCCGTCCGCGACCTGACAAAACCGCAGCCCGTCGGCCGGAGTGGTTCCCCGGCCGGCGTGAGCATCGTGAGACCGCAAAGGGCGGTCGAGGAGGAAGGCGATGCGGCGCGCTAGCCTGGTCCTCGTCCTCGCCGCCGCACTCGTCCACCCCGTCGCCGCGGCGGAAACAAAAAGAGACCCGTTCCGGCCGCCGGAAGCCTTCGTAAGAGCCCTGGAGCGCGCAAGGGCCGTCCGCATGCCTAAAGCGCCGGTGCCGCAACTCCCTCCCCCACCGCCGCCGACCCTGCGGATTCCGATCCCGCCTCCTCCCTCTTTCCCGCCGCACGGCGGGGTCCGTGCCGAAAGCCGCCCGTCTTTCCCGTCGCACCGTGAGATCCGGGCCCAAAGCCGCCCGTCTCCCGCGGGTGCCGGGACCGAAACGGGGGCGCCGCGGGAGCCGGCGATCGAGGTAGGGCTTGCCGGCGTGGTCCTGGGACCCGTACGGGTCGCACTGCTCCGCCTGGGTCAACGGATCGAGACGGTTCCGGAGGGAGAAAAGGTCGCCGGGGTACGGGTCGTCCGCGTGAGGGCGGGGGAGGTCACCGTGCGCACGGGCGGCAGGACCGCCGTGATCCGGGAAGCATCCCCCGCCGAGGGCCACGCGCCCGGAACACGGAATGCTCGGTCGAGGAGGTGAACGGATGCGGGGCGTTGCGATCGCCGCAATTCTCGGCATTCTCGCCGCCGCCGTCCCGGCCGCCGGCCGCGGACCCGGCACCGCATCGGAGACGGCGCGGTTCACCGTCAGCCTTGCGGACGTACCCATCCAACAGGTCTTCAGGGCCATCGCGCAATCCGCCCGTGTCAGCATCACCGTCGCCGCAGACGTCCAAGGACAGGTCACGGTCCACCTACGAAACGTCACCCTGCGGGAAGCCTTCGATTTTCTCGCGGCCGCCTACCGGCTGTGGATCCGCAGGGTCAGAGACGGCGTCTACTTCGTCTCCCGCGCACCCGCGGCCGAGGACCCGTCCCGGCACATCGTCCGAGGCGGTCCGGAGGTACGGGTCGTGCGGCTGCGCAACGCATCACCCGTTTCCGTCGCCGAAGCCCTTAAGAAGGCCTTCGGCGACAAAGAGGTCTCCATCGCCGCCGGAAAGGAGGAGGGGACGCTCATCGTTCGCGCCCCCGCCTCGATCGCCGCCGAGATCGAGCGGGCCGCCCTCGCCATGGATGCCTCCGCTCCTCCTCAAAGGGCCGCGCAGCCCGCCACGCCGCAGGACCGCGCCCCCCAAACCGCGGCCCTGACCTTGCGTCACATCGACGCCGAGACCGCGGCCAAGCTCGTCTCGGCCTCCGCCCCTCAGGCGAAGATCACCCCGGATTCGCGGGCAAACCGACTCCTCGTGGTCGCCTCCCCCGAGGACCTGGAGCGCATCAGGAGGGCCCTGGAACTCGTGGACGTACCGGTGGACCAGGTGCTCGTCGAAACCGAGGTGATGGCCTTCAGCGAGGACGTCCAGCGGGCGCTCGGGGTGCAGTGGGACCTCGCGGTCGGGACTGTGATCGAGCAGGGCGAGCCGGTCCGCTTAGACCCGTTCAAGGTCGTCGGCGCGCTGCGGGCCATGGTGGAGCAGGGAAGGGGCCGCGTGCTCGGTAGGCCCCGCATCCTGACCGTTTCCGGCAAGCCGGCAAACATTCAGGTCGGCGACCAGATCTTCGTCCCCATTGCACCCCAGCCGGGGGGTGCTCCGGTCGGGGTCCAGCAGATCAACGCGGGAATGCAGCTTCAGGTCACCCCGCGGGTCGTGGACGGAAACCGCATTCACATGCAGCTTCTGGCACAGGCCAACACCCTCGCCGGGTTCAGCGCGGGCTTTCCGATCGTGAGCAGCAGATCCGCCTCCACCGAGCTTGTGGTGGAGGACGGCACCCCTGTGGTCGTGGGCGGGCTCATCTCGGAACAAACGAGTACCCGCGAAAGCAAGATTCCTCTGCTCGGGGACATCCCGATCATCGGGGAACTGTTTCGGTTCCGGCAGACCACCGTTCAGCGCCAGGAGGTGGTGATCGTTGTCGTCCCGAGGATCGCCTCCCGCGCCCGCTAGCGGAAAGGCCGGCGACGTCCTCGCCGCACTGGTACGCGCCGGGGAAGTCTCCGAGCAACAGGCCCTGGAGGCCGCCTCCCGCAGGCCGGCTTCGCCCGAGCTGTACCTGATGGAAATCGGCGCAATCAACGACGTGCAGCTTGCCCGCGCCAGGGCCGAAGCCTGGGGAATGCCGTTCGTCCGCCTTGACGAACATGCTTCCCCCGACGGGTTGCTTCCCCCGGAACTTTCCCGGATGATCTGTGCCGTTTCCGTGCAGATCGGCGACCGGTCCTTCGTGGCCATTGCCGATCCGGCCGATGCCCCTGCCCTGGACCTCATCCGCCGGGTCGCCCCGGATGTCCGGTTGGTCGTCGCGCCCGAAAGTGATATTCGTGCGCTCATCCTTCGCGGCGAGACCGCCATCGGAGCCCCCCTGGAGACCATTCCGGCGGAAGAGGCGGTCCGCGAGGAGGAGACGCTGAGCCTGGATCGGCTGCAGGAGATGGCCCGGGGAGAACCGGCCGTCCGCATGGTCAACGCCGTCCTGGCCGAGGCCATCCGGAGGGGCAGCAGCGACGTGCACCTTGAGCTTCACGAGTACGGAGGCGTAGTGCGCATGCGGTGCGACGGAGCCCTGCAGCGGGTGAGCACCGTGCCCCGCGACCTCGCCAGGGCCGCTACGAGCCGCATCAAGATCCTTGCGGGTCTTGACATCGCGGAGCAACGTCTGCCGCAGGACGGGCAGTTCCGGCTGCGGTTCGGCGGAAGGGAGTTCGACGTCCGGGTCAGCACCGTGCCCGGCGTGTGGGGGGAGTGCGCCGTCATGCGGTTGTTGGACCGTTCGGCATCAATCGGCAGCTTTGCGGCGTTGGGATTCGGCCCCGAGGACGAGGAGGCCATCCTCGCGGCCATCGCTCGGCCCCACGGCATCATCCTGGTCACGGGCCCCACCGGGAGCGGCAAAAGCACCACCCTCGCCGCCATGATGCGGCGCATCAGCCGTCCCGAAATCAAGGTCCTCACCGTGGAGGATCCGGTAGAATATCGCATCCCCGGCGCCACCCAGGTACAGGTGAACGAGCGGGCCGGATTAACTTTTGCCAGGGCGCTGAGGGCGTTTTTGCGGCACGATCCGGACGTCATCATGGTCGGTGAAATCCGTGACCCCGAAACGGCCCAAATTGCTCTGAGGGCGGCCATGACCGGCCACCTCGTGCTCAGCACCCTCCACACCAACGACGCCGCCGGGGCCGTCCCGCGGCTGGCGGACATGGGCGCCGAAAGCTACCTCCTCGCCGACGCCCTTTTGCTCGTCGTCGCCCAAAGGCTTGTGCGGAAGGTCTGTCCGGAGTGCGCCGAGCAGGTCCCCGTGGCGGCCGAGTTACGTGCGAGGGTGCCGGACTTCCCGTCCGAACAAAGAAAGGGCAGGGGGTGCGGGGAGTGCGGAGGGACCGGGTACAAGGGCAGGACCGTCATCGCCGAAACCCTGCCCGCCGACCGGCGGGTACGGGAAATGGTCGCCCGCGGGGCAAACGCGGATCAAATCCGGGACTACGTGTTCGGGGAACTCGGCCGGACCACCATGCTCCGGGACGGAGCGCGAAAGGTGGCCCTCGGGATCACCACCGCGGAGGAGGTGGTCCGGGTGGCGGCAGAGGTATAGCACATGACAGTTGCCGAGCAGATCGTCGCAATCGCGATCGCCCTGATCCTGTCGGCGGGTTCGCTGGCGGTCTCCGTGGCGGCGTACCGGGCGGGTAGCTTCGGATCGGCCCTCACCGAGGCGGCAGGTGCCGCGCGCGTCATTGCCTCGGCGATCGCAAGGGATACGAGGGTCGCGTCGTCGGCCTCCTGCGCGCAGAACTTGCTCGTTCTGTCCGGGCCGTCCGGCGACGCATCCTACACGTACCTCCCGCAGACCGCGACTCTGCTGCGCAACGGTAGACCGTACCCGTACCGGGTCGTTCAAGCCTCCTGGACCTGTTCCGGCCGCCTTGTGTCCGGCAACATTACGATCGAGGTACGACGAGGCTTGCGGGCCTACAGGTCCGCAGCGACGTTCGCCTCGCTCATGAGGGTATCGCCGTGATCCGTGCCCTTCCTTCTCTTGCCGGCAACGTCTCGCTCCGGGAGATGCTCCGTCGACAAAGGATTTCCCGTAAGGACGTGGTACGGGTCTACCGGGTCCTACCGGCCCTGCTCGAAAGCGGGATCACGGTCTCCCAAGCCCTCCGGGGTTTGGCCGACGAAATCAGCAACCCCGCCCTCGCCCGCATCCTGGACCGCGTGCGGGAGGACGTCGAGGCCGGCATGCCCCTCTCGGTCGCCATGGAAAGGGCCGGGAACATTTGGGGTAGCTTCGCCGTCCATGCCGTTCGGGCCGCCGAGCGCGGCGGCAATCTCCCCGATGCCCTTCGTCGGGTCGGGGAGTACGAGCAGCGCATGCTCGAGATGCGCGGAAAAGTCATCCGGTCCATGATCTACCCGAGCATGGTGCTCGGAGCGGCCGTGGCGGAAATGATCGCGGTATCGCTGTTTGTTCTCCCCAGGCTGGTGGAAATGCTGCAGGCAAGCGGGGTAAGCCCGCCGGGCCCGACGGCTCTTATGATCGCGGCAAGCTCGTTTCTGGTGCGGTGGTGGCACCTGCTCCTTGCGGCCGCATCCGCCGCCGCATACGGGTTCGCCCGGTGGCTCCGCACACCGCAGGGAAAGGAAGCGGTGGACCGGATTCTGTGGAACATGCCGGTCGTGAGGGAAGTGGTGCGGAGGCTCGCCGTTGCCCGGCTTGCTCTGAGCACGGCCACCCTGCTACGGTCCGGCCTGAACCTACGGGACGCCCTAACGCTCGCCGGCCCGGTCTCCGCAAACGCTGTGATCGCATCGGCGGTCCGGGGCGTGGTGGACCGGATTACGGCCGGGCAGCGGATCAGCGAGGCCCTGAGGGCGGATCAAACCTGGCCGGCCCTCATGGTTACCCTGTGCGCGGTCGGCGAACAGAGCGGGCAGCTGGATCGCATGCTGGAGCAGCTTGCGGACATCAGCGAGCAGGAGGCATGGCCGGTCGTCGAAAGCGCGGCGGGACTGCTGGAGCCGGCCGTAATCGTGATGATCGGCATCATGGTCGCCTTCATCGCCGTGTCGGTCTGGGGAGCCATGAGCTCCATGCTGGAGGCCGTCCGATGAGCTTCCGGAACGAACGGGGATTTGCGCTGCCGGTAGTAATGGCAGCTTTGTTTCTCGCCGCTCTGCTTGTGATCTCCGGCCTGGAAATCCTGGGGCGAAGGATCGGAAGCAGCGGACTTGAGGAAGCAACGGAGCAGGCGCGGCTTGCGGCTTCAAGCGGCATCGCCAGAGCTCAGGCCCACTTTGCCCGCTCCGCCTGGGACTGGGGGGCCGGACCGGACTGCTCCGACCCCTCCGGCTACACACTGATCTCCTCCGTCTCTGGACAACTCGCTCGGAACGGGAGTGGGGCCAAGTGGAACGCCTCGGCGGACGTGTACTGGCGGCCCGGACCCCCCGAAGCGGACGGAACGACGACCGCCTGCGTGCGGTCCGTCGGCACCGTGCGGCTCGGTGACCGTGAGATCGCCCGTATTAGCCTGGCAAGGCTTGCGCGCCGTTCGATCCTGTTCGGAACGGCCGCCTTTACCCCCGGAATCATCGGGTACGTGTCCGGAAACGGCATCGTCTACGGAAGCGTGTACGTCGACGGGATCCTGGATATGCTCGGTACAATCGACATCTTCCCGGATACGGCGGTGTACAACGAGTTCCCGGGCTACCGCAACATCACCGCGGCCACCCGCCTAATCCGGGTTTCCGGAAGTGCCCAAATCGGGCAGCCCGACGATCCGATGTGGCTTGTGAGCAGCCCCGAGATCCGGGTCGAGGGAAGCGGACAAATCTACACCCGGAACCTCGGAAACGAAGCACCGCCTATCGGAAGGCAGAAGCTCATCGACATGTGGCCGCAGGTGGAATCGCAAGCCTGCTACGTGTTCCCCTCGGGGCTCGCCCTGCGCACGAGCGCCCTTTCCATCCCGGGGTGCGTCGAGTACGTCCCCGGAAACCCGGCACGGCTCACGGTGTACGGAACGGTAGCCGTACGCGGAGACCTCTCGGTGCAGCCGCCGTCCCTGGTGTGGAGCGGCCCGGGAGCCGTCTACGTGCGGGGCAACCTCGATTGGAGAAGCAAGGTATTCCCGGCCGACCCGCCGCACGAATTTCCCAAGGTGGCGGCCACCGGGAACGGAACCATAAGGGTCCAGTACAGGGACGGGCTCGTGCAGGGAGTGTTCGTCCTC
>FWWM01016016.1_pt1 | contig 11292 bp, 12 predicted proteins | sample 2228351 | NCBI WGS metagenome assembly FWWM01 (sample SAMEA103939774, study PRJEB20133) | metagenome
GTAGCGTTGGCTGCCACTCCCGTTCATGCCGCGCTTCACCACATCCTCACTGCCGCAGCGTCCACATCTCATGTATCTGATTTTAGTCACTCCCGCTTCCTTATCCAGAACTGACGTTAAGGTAAAATTTTGCCCTATGGAGAGCCCGCACGATTCGAACAAGATCTACCTAACTCCCGAAGGTGCGCAAAAGCTGCGCGACGAGCTAGCGTATCTGCGTGATGTGAAACGCCCCGAGCTGGCGGAGCGTCTGCGTTTCGCGATCCAGCAGGGCGATCTTTCGGAGAATGCGGACTACACGGCGGCGAAAGAAGAGCAGGGGTTTCTCGAAGGGCGCATCCTCGCCCTCGAACGTATGCTGGCCGACAGCATCATCCTCGACGAGGCGACGCCTGCGGCTGGCGAGGTGCGGATGGGCAGCCGCGTCACCGTGATCGAGGATGGCTTCGATGATCAGGAGACCTTCCAGATCGTTGGCGTCGCAGAGGCTGATCCGATGCACGGCAAGATCTCAAACGCCTCTCCACTAGGACAGGCGCTCATTGGCAAGCGCGTCGGCGCGAAGGTGCGCGTGATGACGCCGGCTGGCGCGACTGTCTTCAAGATACTAGCCATCGAATGACGCCAACGACGAGGCCGGCGCTCACTAGCCAGATGGCGTCCAGCCTCAAGCGTAAGAGTGCGGTTAGTGCAGCCAGGCCAATCATTACCGTTGTGCCATCCACGAACGCACTGCGCGAAAGCTGTGCTGCTGTGATGGCGATCGTCGCGATGACTGCGACGTTTACCCCGCGTAGAAAAGTCTGCACGTGAGGGTTCTCTCGCAGCCCGCTCAATGCACGCCGCTCCAGGATGACGAAGACGAAAGCCGGCGCGAAGATGCCGGCGGTCGCCAGGATTGCCCCCGGCACACCGGCCACGAGATACCCTACGAACGCCGCCGTTGTGAACACCGGCCCGGGGATGCTCTGTCCGATTGCGATGCCGTCCAGGAGCTGCTGTTGGGTGATCCAGCCCAGGTTGCGCACAACTTCTTGCTGCAAGATGCCGGCCAGTGCAAACCCCCCGCCGTAGATCAACGCACCGATCTTAAGGAAGTTGAGAAAGACCATGACCAGCAGCCCCGAGTCGGTCGAGGCTACGTATGACGCAGCGCGTGTGAGCATTTCGCCGGCTGGCGCTGCAAGCCACGGGAGCGATCGTGTGATGCTGTTGGCGATGAGCAGCGCCAACCCCGACATGGCAAATAGCAGCAGGACGTCGAGCCTGCTGAATGCTACTGCGACGATCATGGCAAAGAACAGCAACCACTCTCGCCGGCCCCGCAACACCGGCCGGCCAAGCTGTACCGTGCCTGCGATGATCAAGGCCAGCGCCACTGGCTTGATCCCGTAGAGCAGATCTTCAACGACGGCCAGGTTGCCCAGGCTGACGTAGATGACCGACAACGTCAGCACGATGAAGAACGCCGGTAGGATAAAACATGCGCCTGCAGTCATCGCGCCGGCCACGCCGCCTAATCGGTAGCCCAGGTAGATCGCCATCTCGGTCGAAGTAGGACCGGGTAACAGATTGGCGACGGCCAGGTCGTTGCTGAAATCTTCGGCGCTGACCCAGCCCAGCCGATCCACCAGGTCTGCACGCATCATGGCGATGTGAGCCGGCGGGCCGCCGAAGCCGATGAAGCCGAGTTTGATGAAGTACGCAGCCAGTTTCGGCAATGTGACATGTGATCTTTGTATATGAAGCATGTGAAGCCCCGATCTGCACGCGGATCAACTGCGGTGCGTCAGCTGATCGCGTCGAGGATCCGGTAGTACAGGCCGGCCAGCGGCAGGAACCAGGGATTTCCGTCATACAGGCCGGCCGGGGCGGTTGGAAAGGGCAGCGTAAATAGGGGATTCTCGGCTCGCTCGCCTGCCACCCGCTTCGCGACGCATGCTCCCAGATAGGAAAGCAGCGCCACGCCGTGGCCACCGCACCCGAGCGCGTAGTGAAGTCCATCGGCCGTTGTTCCGGCATGGGGTAGCAGGTCGAAGGTGAAGCCCAGCGTGCCACCCCAGGCGTATTCGATGGCGACGTTCTGCAGTTGCGGGTAGACCTGCAGCATGCCGCGCCGCAGAATGTCGGCGCTCTCGCGCACGGTGTTGGCGTTGGCCGGCACGAAGCTAGCGCGACCCCCGAAGATCAGGCGTTCGTCGGCCGACAGGCGAAAGTAGTATAAGAAGTTCTTCGAATCGAACATCATGCGCCGGCGCGGGCTGATGCGCTGTGCAAGTTCGGGTGAGAGCGGCTCGGTGGCGATGATGTATGAACCGATCGGGACGATGCGGCGCTGCAGCCAGGGGACCAGGCGCTCCGTGTATCCGTTCGTCGCGACGATGAGTTGATCTGCAAGCAACCGACCTTGCGAGGTCGTGACCTCGAACCTGCGAGCGCGTGATGCGCTCCTTTCGATCTGCGTGACCCGCGCGTGCTCGAATAGCCATGCGCCGGCCCGTTCAGCGGCGCGGGCCAACCCGATGGCGTATTGTGCCGGATTCAATCCGGCGCTCGCCTCGTCCACCAGGCCGCCGTGATACAGGTCCGACTCGATCTCATCGCTCAGGTGTGCTCTAGTGATCAGGCGCACAGGATGCCGGAAGCTGTTTTGCAACAGCTCCGCCTCCTGGGCGAACGCCGCAAAGTGACCGGGTTTGTAGGCGAGTTCGATGTGTCCGCATCGCCTGAAGTCGCATGCGATCTGCTCATCGCCAATGACTCTTTCCACGTAGCCAATGGCTTCGAGTGAGGTGCAAAACAAGTCGCGCGCCGTATCTACGCCGAAGCGCTTGACCAGATTACCGGCGCCGACTTTGAGGCCGGTCAGCACCATGCCGCCGTTGCGTGAACTGGCGCCCCAACCGATGGTGTTTGCCTCGAAGACGGCGACGCGCGCCCCACGACGTGCCAGCTCCCGCGCTGCCGATAACCCGGTATAGCCCCCGCCGACGATGGCGACATCTACGCGCGCGGGAGGCTCGTGCGGCGTAGGTGAATATGCCGGGGCTGTGTCTAGCCAGAATGCCTGCTCCTTCATCACTGTTTCATTATCGTGGATCGAGTTGACCCGATGCCCGCGCCGGCCAGAACCTGCGGCGCGCGTTTGCCCTTCGTGTCATTTGTGTCTTCACCCTTCCACCAGGTATTCGAACAGCAGCGTGCCGGCCGTCCAGAAGATGACGATGAAGGCAAACTCGACGCCGATCCACGCAGCGAATTCGCTCAAAGGCAACCGGTCGAGAAAGCCCGACGTGGCGATGACTGCTGCGACCAGCAGCGGCAGGGCGATTGGGAAGAGCAGAATGGGCAGGAAGACCTCGCGGGCGCGGGTGCTGGCTGCCATCGTCGCGATCAGCGTGCCGGCACCGGCGTAGCCGATCACGCCCAGCAGCACCACCAGCCATACGCCGGGTTGTGCCAGCGTCTCGTCAAACAGGATCGCCATGATCGGCACGACCAGCAGCGAGACGACGAGCATGAAGATGACGCTGGTGATCGCTTTGCCGGCGAAGATCACGCTGCGGTCACACGGCGCCAGCAGCAAGCCGTCCATGCACTGGTTGATCTGCTCGGATGACATCGAGCGTGACAGCCCCAACGTGCCAGCGAACACCAGCGTCACCCACAATACGCCGGGGGTGAGGGGCCGAAAGGAGTCCACGCGCAGCCGCAGCGCGAAGTTGAACATGACGATGGCCATCACGGCGAACACCACCATGGCTGTGATGGACTCGCGCGTGCGAAGTTCCAGCAAAATGTCTTTGCGGACGATGGCCGCGATCTGGCGAATGGTGAGAGTCATGGCTGCGAGTGGCGTCAGGCATCCGTCATGAGCGCGGTCAGCGCTTCGGCTGTGATCGTTTCACGAAGCTCGTGTTCGATCCGGCCACCCTTCAGGATCAGCGCACGCGTCACCCCGTCCAGCCCACGGCCGAGCTCATGCGTGGTCATTACCACAGCCCGTGCGTTCAGTGCTGATTCGCGCAGCAACACGGACAGATTGGCAGCCGATGCCTGGTCGAGGCCGGTGAACGGCTCATCCAGCAAAAGCAGGGGCGGGTCGTGCAAGATGGCGCGGGCGATGGCCAGCCGCTGAATCATGCCGCGTGAGAACGTCCGGGCCAGGTCATCCCGGCGATTCCACAAACGCACGCGGTGCAACGCCTCCTCGACCCGAGAAGAGAGGTCGGCTGCGTCATACATTCGCCCGTAGAACGCCAGGTTCTCGCGCGCGGTGAGGTCGGGATAGATCAACGATTGGTGGGAGACCAAGCCGATGAGAGCGCGGGCGCGGCCGGGGTGGGCAAGCGCATCCACGCCATTGACGGAAAGCGCGCCACCGTTCGGGCGGGCGAGCGTGGCGAGGATGCGCAGCAGCGTGGTCTTGCCGGCGCCGTTTGCGCCCAGGATGGCGACGAATTCGCCGCGTTCGGGCGGGCGAGCGTGGCGAGGATGCGCAGCAGCGTGGTCTTGCCGGCGCCGTTTGCGCCCAGGATGGCGACGAATTCGCCGCGTTCGACTTCGAGTGAGATGCCGCGCAGCACCGGCCGCAATCCATAGAGTTTGCCGATGTTCGTGGCGGAGAGCAGAGCGGTCATGGGAGTGGGTATTGCCGGTGTTGGATATCGTTCACATCATCATGCCGACGACAGACAAGTGTAACCGATGGCGCCCGCCAAGGATGCGCGTGGAGTCGCACATCCCCAATCCTCGTGCAACGGCGGTCCGACGTGTAGTGCGACTGCGGCATCGAAAATTGACGTTTGAAGCACCCTGTGCGATATATCTGCGCCATACACTTCCGATTACCGACAGAACCATGAATCTCAAAGACAAAATCGTCGCCATCGTCGGCGGCGCGACGGGCATCGGCAAGGCGACAGCCGAGGTGTGCGCAGCCGCCGGTGCTACCGTGATCATCGCGGACTTCAACGAGGCCGAAGGGCGCGCGAGTGCGTCTGCGGTGGGTGGCGCGTTCTTCCCAATCAACGTCGCCGACGAGGCATCGGTCGCGGCTGCGTTCGCCGGCATGGCAAGCCAATACGGCCGACTCGATGCGCTCATTCAAACCGCAGGCATTCTGCGCGGCGCCTTCGTGCCGCTCGAAGAATTCGACCTTGCCACCTTCGAATCCGTGCTCGATGTCAATCTGGTCGGCAGCTTCTTGTGCGCCAAGCATGCCGTGCCACTTCTCAAGCGAGCCGGCAAAGGCGTGATCGTGCTCGTGTCATCGGCTGCGGCGGTCGGCGGCAGCTCGTCATATGCCTACGGCGCGAGCAAGGGTGGGGTGAATGCGCTGGGCATCACCCTGGCCAACAAATTGGCTGCCGACAATATCCGCGTCAACGTGGTGATGCCGGGCAACATTGACACCGCTATGAAGCGTTCGGTGATCGCCGCCGAGCGCGAGCGCTTCGGAGAGGGTGGGGCGCAGCAACAGCTCGACCTCGGTGATCCGGCCGGCGTCGGTCGCATCCTGGCCTGGCTGGCCAGCGATGATGCCGACTACGTGCGCGGCATGATTCAGACGCGATGAGGGCAAGGGCATGAAACTCGGTGTCGCGGGCCAACTGACCCACCTCGATGAGCCGAATCCGGTGCTCCTCCCACCTGACTGGCGAACGATTGACGTAGGGGCTGCACGACGCGTGCGCGAGGCCGGCTTTCGCGGCGCGCAGTTGTTCATCCATCGTCCCCTCGAGGCGAATCGCGACGATGTGGAACGGGTGAAGCGCGCCTTCGATGCGGCCGATCTCGAGGTTGCGCAAGTGAACGGCTGGTACGAGCCGCTGTGCAGCTATGACGACGCTGTGCGTGCCGAGGGCGTGCGGGGGATGCAGGCGCTGGTTCGCATCGGTCGGATGGTGGATGCGCCCAGCGTCTACGTCCGGCCGGGGGGACACAACCCGAACGGTCACTGGTATGCCCACCCGGAAAATCACTCTCCGCGGACGTTCGACAACATCGTGGATAGCCTGCGCCGGGTGTGCGCCGTGGCCCAGGCCGAAGGCGTGCTGGTGGCTGTCGAGGGACACGTGCTGTCTGCGCTCGACACGCCGCAGCGCGTGCGCGACCTGCTCGACGCCGTCGGCTCGCCGGCGCTCAAATTCAACTACGACCCGGTCAACTTCGTCGGCACGGTGCGTGCGGTGCACGACACGTCGCGCGTGCTGAACGAGTTGTACGCCTTGCTGGGGCGCGACATCGTGGTTGCCCACGCCAAGGATTGCCGCCTGGCCGACCAGCTCGTCGTGCACATCGAGGAAGTCGTGCCCGGCACCGGCACGATGGACTATGGGCTGTTCATGCGTCGCTTTCATGAGGTTTGCCCGGAGGGCTACTTCATCATCGAGCATCTGCCGAACGCGCATGTGCCCCAGGCGCGCGACTTCGTCCGGGCGGTCGCGCGCGCTCACGAGATTCCCCTGATGGGCTGAGTGATGGAGCCGGCGCATTCACAACTGTGCGTGCACCGATGGGCGCGCTTTTCGTAGAATTTGCAGTGGTTGCTTGTTGATCGTTCGATCGCGAAGGTGTGTGATGACGAGAGACTTTTCACGCAGAAGATTTCTCAAGTGCGCGGGGTTGAGCCTGCTGGGTGGTGTCGCAGCGACCGCATGCGGCGGTGACGCAGGTCCACAGGCGCAGACCACCGGGCCGGCTCCCGGCTCGGCCGGCGAGGTCTCCCTTTCGCTGTCTTCGAAGGGCAGCACGCCGTTCTACGACCAGGAGCGCCTGGAAGCCAGAGCCGGCTCGCGCATCACGCTCACGTTCAAGAACACAGCCGAGCCTGGCTCGAGCCGCATGTTCAACTGGGTCTTGGTCAGGCCGAACACCCAGTTGCGCGTGGTGAGCGACGGGCAATCCGAGGGTTCGTCCGAGACGAGCTACGTCAAGCCCAACGACCCGAACGTGATCGCGCACACCCGGCTGGTCGCCGCTGGCGAAAGCGACACCATCACCTTCGACGCACCGCCGCCGGGGGAGTATCCTTTCTTGTGTACCTTCCCCGGTTACTACAACACGATGAAGGGCGTGCTGGTGGTGCAGTAAGCGCCTATCAGGCAACGCACACAGGCAACGCACATATGAGACGTGTGGGGCAGGCGGAAGCAGCGCCTTCGCCTGCCCCAGTGGAGGTGCTGGGCGTGGTCCGTCAGATTCGCGCGCGGTCGGATGCCGGGTCGAGCGCGTCGCGCAGGCCGTCGCCGAGGAACGAGAACCCCAGCACCAGAAGCGCGAGTGCAACGGTCGGGATCACGCCGACGTAGAGATAGTTGGGGCTGGAGAGATAGCGGCCGATTGCGCCGACCATCTTGCCCCAACTCGGCAGCGGGTCGTTGATGCCATAGCCGAGGAAGCTCAGGCCGGCCTCGGCGCCGATGAACCCCGGGATGGCGAAGCTCACGGCCACGATTAACGGGTTGATGATGTTGGGCAGCAGGTGGCGGACCCAGATGAACGGTGTATTTGCGCCCAGGCTGCGTGCCGCGCTGACGAAGTCACGCTCCTTGTAGGTCAGCACCTGGGCGCGCACCAGTCGCGCCAGCCCCGGCCAGCCCAGGATCGAGATGGCGATGGTGACCTGCAGGATGCCGTTGCCGATCAGCAGCATCAACAAGATCTGGAAGAGCAGGCCAGGCAATGCCCCGATCACCTCGAAGATGCGGTTGAGGACGTAGTCCCACACGCCACCGAAGTAACCGGACAGGAAGCCGAACACCAGGGCCAGTCCCACAACGAGGCCGGTTGCAGCCAGCGAGACGATCAGGCTGACCCGCGCTCCCCAGATCAGCCGGCTGAGGATGTCGCGCCCCAGCTCATCGGTGCCCAGCACGTGCGCTGGGTCGCGGCCGGGTGGCAGCCAGGTCTTGAACAGGTTGGTTTTGTCGTAGGGGAAAGGTGAGATGAGCGGGGCGAAAACGCCGGCAAAGATGAACACCAGCACGATGAAGAGCCCGACGATGGCCAGGCGGTTACGCCGGAATCGTCGCCAGGCGAGCTGGGTCGGCGACAGCGGCTTGTATTCCGTGATCCTGGCGCCGGCGGTGGTTGTCTGGGCCGAGGATGTGCTCTGAACGGGAAAGTTCTGCGTGGCCACGCCTCAGTGCCCCCCTCCCAGTCGGACGCGCGGGTCAATCAGCGTATATGCGATGTCAATCAGCAGGTTGGTGATCGAAAGCATCGTCGCCGCGATGATGACCGTGAAGATGATGACCGGATAGTCGCGCGTGTAGATGCTCTCCAGGAAGAAACGCCCGATGCCCGGGATGGCGAAGGTGATCTCGACGAAGGTCGAGCCGGTGATCGCGTTGGCCAGCACCGGGCCGAAGATCGTGACCAGGGGGATGAGCATATTGCGCATGGCGTGCTTCATGATGACGAGTGCACGCCCCAACCCCTTGGCCTTGGCGGTGCGGATGTAATCCTGCCCCAGCACGTCCAACATGCCGGAACGCGTGTAGCGCGTGAGCGCGCCGACCGTGCCCAGGCCGAAGATGAAGGCCGGTAGCACCCAGGCGTTCGCCGGCTGCTGATACAGCGGTTGGCCGTTGTTGAAGCCAAACCACTTCAGTCCGATGATGAAGATGGCGATGCCGAAGAAGATCAGCGAGATGATCGGCACGGTGACGGTGATCAGTGCGATCGTGGTGATGGCTTGATCAACGATCGTATTGCGCTTGAGCGCCGCGATGATGCCGAGCACGACGCCGAGCGGGAAGCTCCACGCCACAGCCAGGAAGCCCAACATCAAGCTCGATCCCCAGTAGCGGGCGAAGAGGTCAATGACGCGCGTCTTGGGGTAGTAGTAGGACTCGCCGAAGTCGCCCTGCACGGCTCTGGTGAGCCAGTTCCACCAGTTCACGTAGAACGGCTGATCCAGCCCATACTTACGCATCATGTTGGCTTTGGCTTCGGGTGACAGAGGCTGGTTGAGCTCGTCGAACGGCCCGCCTGGCGTGTTGTACATCAAGAAGAACGTCAGAAACGATACGGTCAGCAAAACGAAAACCAGCCCGGCCAGGCGGCCCAGGATATATCTTGCCATGCGCTTGGGATAAGGAACGAACGCAACACGTGCGACCACTCGAAGAGCCCAGGATCAGCTGACGATCCTGGGTTCCGACGCACTACCCTGTTGGGTTCAGTCTCGATCGTTCACGCACTCTGGACTAGGGGATGCTCTTGCGATACTCGAGGACGTTGTTGCCGATGTAGATCTCGGAAGCAGCACCGTTCATGGCATTGGTCGGCCCAGGCCAGGCAATGCCACGGTTGGTGTTGATCTTGCCGGGCTCCATCGGCGCGCCCTTGATGTAGGGCTTCCACAGGTTGACCGGCGTGCGATGGATGCACCAGATGAAGGCGCATTCTTCGACCATCAGCTTCTCGGCCTGCTGGTACAGCTTGGTGCGCTCTTCGAGATCGGTCATTGGGCCGGCCTTGGCCAGCAGGTCTTGATACTCCTTGTTGTTCCAGGTGTGGCGGCCGCCCAGATCGCTGCCCTTCATCACCGTCAGCATGTTCGATGGATCAAGGTAGTCCATGCCGTAGGAGATGTAGCCGAAGGAGATGGTGGTGTCTGGCTTGCCGTCGGGGCCGCGCCTGAGCAGGTCGGCCATGTAATCCTTCATCGGCGAGGACTTCACCTCGACTTCGATGCCGAGGTTCTGCTTGATCGAGTCGGCGTAGGCCTGCGCGATCTGGCTGCCGAAGAAGCCATCGGCAACGTCACCGCGCACTTGCAAGAGCAAGCGCTCTACCTTGACGCCGGACTCCTCGTACAACTTCTTGGCCAGCTCTGGGTCGTAGCGCTGGATGTCCTTGAGCGCTTCGCCGTTGGCAGCCGGGAAGCCGGGGGCAAGGAAGGAGTAGGCCGGCCGCGCCAGCAGCGGCTTGGTGATGAACTTCACGATGCTGTCGCGATCGAGCAGGTGTGAGAGCGCCTGGCGGAACTTCAGGTTGTCGAACGGCGGCTTGGTGACGTCGAAGAAGAAGTAATCGGTGCGAAAGTCGCCTACGTCGGGCGTAGCGTCGGCGCTCAGCTGTGGGTCGTTCAGGACGGCATCCACCTGCGCAGCGTTGCTGATGCCGGTGTGGTCTATCTGACCAGCCTGATAAGCCTGGAAGCCATCCGGGAAGGGCACGGCGATCATCCGCTCGAGGAAGGGCTTGAAGTCGTCGGCTGCCTTCGGATTGGCCACAACCTCGATGCGCGTGGGGCTGAACTCCTTCACGATGAACGGCCCACACGAGACACACGTCTCAGGATTGGCGTTGTATGCTGGACCATGCGCGGCCAGCGCCTTGGCTTGCAGCGGTATAGCGAACAGGAATAGGCGCGGCAGATAGGGCGTGATCTCGCTGGTCTCGATGATCAGCTCGTAATCGCTGTTGCCCTTGCGTACGCCCAGCTCTTCCACAGGCACTTGCCCTGCCACGACCTCGTCGAAGTTCTTGATGTTGCCGGACCCTCTGCTGTAGTACCACGTGAAGTCGTAGGCGCTCTTCGGGTCGGCCATGTAGCGGAAGGTAGCCACGAAGTCGTCGGCAGTGAGCGGTGTGTCGTCGCTCCATATGATGTCGTCGCGCAGCATGAACGTCCAGGTGTTGCCATCTTCGGATACCCGCCATTCCTTGGCTGCGCCGGGCACCAGCTCGAAGTCCTTGTTGATGCGCGTGAGCGGGATGCCGTACAGGTCGGACAGAGCAGCGCGGTTATAGACGCTGGCGCTGATGTCCATGAACTGGCCGGGGTTGCCGCTGCCGCCGGTGACGAATACTTGCTGCTCTGGTGGCGCGGCGTCTTCCGGCAGGACTTTGCCGACGCTGTTGACCATGGGCCCAGCCGGCGCGGCGGGCGCCTCGGTTGGCGCCGGGGCCTCGGTAGCGGCCGGGGCAGGGGGCGGAGCCTCGGTGGCAGCCGGTGCCGCTGGCGCTTCGGTTGGTGCTGGCGCTGCTGGCGCAGCCGGTGCACAAGCGGCCAGCAACGCGCCGCCGGCGCCCATGCCTAGTAGTTTCAACATCTGACGGCGGTTGAGTATCGTCCCTTGTTTGCTCATCTTTCTGATCCTCCTGTCTGATTCGTGCGGGATTGAACGGGTTGAAATCCTTCTCGAACTGCAGCGAGATGGACTGGGGTTCATGACTGAATCGTCTTCACTAAATCAGCAGCAGTCACCTCCTTGTGTTGTGCGCAAATCGGCAGGAGGAGATTTTGTTCTAAACCTCTGACTTCCGCAAATCGGC
>FWWM01016020.1_pt1 | contig 11291 bp, 10 predicted proteins | sample 2228351 | NCBI WGS metagenome assembly FWWM01 (sample SAMEA103939774, study PRJEB20133) | metagenome
CGAGATAGGGGATTAACAAAATTGCCCGGCAAATATCTTAAAGCCTCTGCAATATTTCTGTTAGGATAAGTCACATTTTGCAAGTCCTCTGAGGTAACAACATCAACCTTATGTGTTACTTGTTGCTGAGAAATCGGAATTTTTGACTCAGTAACCACAATTTCTCTCATTTCATAATCCTTCTCTTCTTTTTTCTCATCAGCAAAAGATTTTGTTACAAAAGAGAAAATAAACAAAAAACCCAAAATTATGCTGAAAAGCTTCATGTCATCCTCCCTTGAATATAAATTTTGATTATCCTTAATTATCAGAGCAAAGAAATTTTCAAAAAATCTCAGAAATATCCCATCTCCTATTTTCAATTTCTCTTTTTCATGAACTTTAAAATTGCTAAAATCCCTATCATCCATCCTACAAAACCCAAAGCTATAAAAAATTTGGTATGTTGGGCAACCAATGGCTTGCTGAATGACTCACTCAACATTTTTTCATTAACAGTGATTTCAACTTTCGCAGCGTGCAATCCATGTTCTGTGTCTTCTCTAACATTAACAATCCATTTGCCAGTCCTGTCTGGAAGAAAGCAGACCACACCGTTTTTGTCTGTTCTACCTTTAGCAAAAGCGTATTTTTCAGAAGGTGCAAAAATTTCATACTCTGCATAACTTAGAGATTCCTTTTCTGAGTAGAAAAATTTTGCACATATACCTTTGTTTTCAACAACATAATTTATTTCATGTGCTTCCGCAAAAGTAGAAAATGTGCAATACAAAAAGAGACAAGCGAAAAAAATAATCTTATGCATTACTTAGTCTCCCATGTTAAAACTGTAGTAAACGATATAAAATCAGCATCGGGATCATTTGAAGGTAATCTGTGATTTGCTATCACTACCTGCATTCCCCCTATCGGTTCTGGAAGAGTAATTGTTGCCATTCCATTTTCATCAGTTTTTGCAACTTCTTTATGAACTCCAACTTGTATTTTTGCTCCACTTATAGGTTTTCCTTGATATAAAACTTTTATAGGAAGTGTATCACCTACTTTTAAAGAATAGGGATTTTTAAGAGGTATTATCTCAAATAACATTCCAGTGGGATTCATAACGCTTTTACAATAGTCAAATAGAGACTTTGCAAACTGACGAGAATAAAAAGAGTCTATTACTTGCAAACCAGCTTTATGTGCTTCAATTTTGGTCATTCTTTTTTTCCCTTCTGGAGTAACAACAAGATAACCCCCTTCATAAGAAACAGTTATCATAGCAATGTTTTTTGTAGATGGAGATATTAAAACTTTATCCTTTTCATCAATTCGTGTTACTTTAACTTCTTTTCCTTTGCAATCAAAGACTTTAATTTCTTTAAGCTTTGCTGGGTCATATGAGTCTTTCTTAGGAGGATGACCCCATGCAATTACAAATTTTTCTCCTTCTTTTTCTATCCATAAATGATGAGCTGATGAAGCAGAAACTAATAAAAAAATAATGCAAATAATTAAACAAATCATAATTTTAAAATTTTTCATCTCTATCCCTCCTTGTTAAATTTTTGATTTTTAACATTTTCAATTTTTATTCCAACTTTTTCTCCTTCTCTGAAAAAAGACCTATCTAAAATTATCCATAAATCATGTGCTAATAAATTTGTAACTATGAGATATAATATAGTTGTTATTCGGATAAAAAACCTGAAGATCTCCACTTTTAGTCTCCTTCTATAGTTGTTTAGAATTCATATTTGACTCCTAACCTAAAGTCCCACTCGGGAAGTGGATGAATCCTAAAAGTACCACTGGACCTAGAGACTGATGTTGAAGCGGTTTCTCTCGGAACATATGCAACAGAAAGAAAGGAAGTTAGGTTTTTGTGCTTGAGGGTAACTCTTGCATTATAAATATCATAAACTGGGCCCCTTACATGATTAGTAGAGGTTCCGTCGTAAAAGTATGAACCAGACCAGTATGTATAATACAAATCCAATAAGAATTTAGTTTTTTCATTAAAGCTATGTTCATAGTCTAGACCAACATTATACATATTGTATGGAATGCCTGTAACTTTTGTCTGTCCAGGCGTTGTAGGATTGGTCAGTTTAGCATCTAGAAAAGAAAAGTTTCCCCATATACTAATTTTAGGTGTTACATAAAACCTTATCTCACCTTCTATGCCGTTTCTCTTCGAGTCACCGCGGTTTATATAAGTATGCTGTAATTGGTCGTACTCCAACTCTCTCTGTAGCTTAGTTTGGTAATATGCAAGGTTCAAGTATAACCTTTCAAAAAGCAATATATTAAATCCAATATCGTAAGCAGTCAGTTTTGCAGGTCCCAAACCAAAGTCTGCCTTTTGGCTGGAACTCGTAGGTGATAACTCGGTGGGAACGGGTGCTCTAAAACCGCGTGCAGCGTTAGCGAATATTTCAAAGTTTTTATCCTTAAAAGGAGTTATAACAACTCCAACTTTAGGACTGAATATAGTAAAATCTCCTTGTCCTGAGTTTGCCGGTGCTGTGTAGTTGTCAATATCATATTTGTATTTATCATACCTTGCACCACCAACAACCTTTAAAAAATCAGTGACTTTAATCTGAAATTGAGCAAATAGCGCGCCCTGTGTTATCTTAACATCAAGATTTCTGGTAGCTGAACCTGTTATTGTTCTTCTAATACCGGGAAATACTCTATTATACCCATCTTCTATACGGGTTTCGATTCCCAAAGTTGCATTTGCTCTTTCATCAAAAACTAAGTTATAGAAAACACGACCACCGTAAGCATCAATGTTTCGGTGGGAAATGTCCTGTCTATTCACATTCGGATCATGGTGTTGATATCGTGTAAAGTCATACTTATCATAATAAAGAGTAAAGAAAACTCCCTTTTCTCCTTTAGGTTCGTAATTTATGACAAAACCATATCTCGTATTTTCACCTCCATCATTCTGTTCTTTAGCATTTTTCCCAGCGAATCTTCTATTAACAATACCTTTTATAAGATCATTTACTTCAACAGGACGTGGTTCGAGCCAATGTGCACGGAAATAGTTAGTTCTAAAGGATAAATAGTTTTCTCCAATGGGGATTGTAAACTTTGCGAAAAGATTAGCATCTCTTGTATAACGAGAATGTTCTCTGTATCCATTGGTTTTGTAATACTCTGCACTTATGAAATTAATTACAGGAAGCTTATCGGTGCTTATCACAAAGTTAGGTCTAAAGGAACCATAAGAACCTGTCTCTAAGGATAAACCTGATTTGCCTGATTTCTTAGTTATTATATTAACCGCTCCTGAGATAGTCGGATGTCCATACAGCGGTGAAAAAGGACCTTTGATAACTTCTATTCTTTCAACCATCTCAGGTGTAACAAAATAAGGGGGAAGAGAGGGATGGCTTACACCTAAAATAGTAAAATTTTGAGGAACACCATCAATGTATAGTGCAGTATATACATTAGTAATTCCTCTCATCCTGATGAAAACTCCATCGTTACCTTGAGTTGGAGAAATAACCACTCCTGGAATATTTCTTAAAAAACTGAAAATAGAAAAACGAGGATCATGATTAATCTTTTCAATATCCTCAGATGTAACAACATTAACTTGTGCAGGCAGAGTCTCTGCAGACTTTACTGAAATTTTAGACTTTGGAAGAATCATTCTCTCCCCAGTCACAACAATCTCCTCAAGCTTTGCCTCATCTTTTTCTTCTGCGAATGAGAAGTTTGACAACATAAGAACGATACTGCATAGAGCAATAATTAGATAAATCATGCTACCCCTCCATGTGAGTTTTTTCTTTTCATCTCCCTTCGTGAGAGGTAGACCCTTCGTGAGTCAAATTCATAAAAAAAGCCGTGGTTGGGCTTCAATGCCCTTCCACGGCCTTCATGACCAATTTTAACCCTTCGTGGGTTAAAATATTAAATCACAAGAGTCTATTTTTTTGTCAAGTTAATTCCAATTTTCAGAAATTTCCACTGTACTTATCCATTAATCAAAAATTTTCTTCCATTAAGCTGAAGTATTTTCATATTAATCTCAAAAATCTCTTTTATAAGAGACTCATCAATGACGCTTAAATCTCCTTCACAATATACCTTGCCATTTTTCATAAATATAAAGTAATCACCAAATTGTATAGAAAGATTAAGATCATGCATAACTACAATAGTTATAAGATTTAGCTCCTTTGTTGTTTTACTTAAGAATTCAAGTATTTCAATCTGATTTTTTGGGTCAAGATGATTTACGGGTTCATCAAGCAAAAGCACCTCGGGCTCCTGGGCAAGTGCTCTTGCAATGAGAACTTTTTGAGCCTCGCCACCACTTAATTCGTTAATTTTTCTGAAAGCAAATTGGTTTAATCCAAGATCATTGATGACTTTCTCAACAACTTCTAAATCCTTCTTCGTTGGCTCAAAGGATATGTGAGGTTTTCTTCCAAGAATTATTGCATCAAAAACAGTGCTGTATGCAGAGGAATTTGAATTCTGCGGAAGATAAGCAATTTTTTGGGCAAGGGCTCGGTTTGAGATTTTTCTGAAATCCTCTTCTGAAAGATAAACTGTTCCGGCTCTGGGTTTTATAATCCTATCAATTGTTTTGAGTAGGGTTGATTTTCCAGAACCATTTGGTCCAAGTATGACATATACTTTTCCCTTTTCAAGCTCTAAATTTATTCCATAAAGTATTTCTTTATTTCCATAACCTGATGAGAGGTTCTCAATCTTTAACATTTAAAATCCTCTCCTTTTTATGAGAAGATAGAAAAACATTGGGGCACCAGCAAAGGATGTTATTATTCCAACTGGCAAAACTACAGGTGAAATAATCGTTCTTGCAATTAAATCAGATACACTTAGTAAAAGAGCACCAAGAAGAGCAGAGTAAGGAATCAAAAATCTATGGTCATTGCCAATAAGAAGTCTTACAATATGAGGTGATATAAGACCAACAAATCCAATAATTCCTAAAAAAGCTGTGCATACAGAAACAACAAAAGCACTAAGAAACATTCCAGATACTCTTAAAAATTTGACATTCACTCCAAGACTCTGTGCAACTTCATCTCCCCATAGCAGGGCATTAAAATTCCATCTTTGGAGAAAAAAATAACTGAGGCAAAGAAAGAATGCAACTAGCATAAATTTATTTTCTGTCCATCCAGCTTTGCCAATATCTCCAAATGTCCAAAATACTGTTGCAGACACTTGAAAATCATGGGCAAAATACTGAATGAACATTGTTGCAGAGCCAAAGAGACTACTTAAGGCAACTCCTGCAAGTATTATTGCCTCGGGAGTTATATTTCTTAAGAACGATAAAAGCAAAATTAAAATCACAGTTAACAAAGCACCACAGAAAGCTGATATAACCACAGGATAGAGTTTAAATACTGTTACTGCTTCTGCTCCAAATGAATGCGATTGTCCAGCACCAAATACGATAATAGCAAAGGCTGCACCAAAGGCTGCACCTTGAGATACTCCAAGAGTGAAAGGAGAGGCAAGAGGATTTTTTAAAACATTCTGCATAACTGCTCCTGCAACTGCAAGAGATGCTCCAGCTAAGATTGCTCCAACTGCTCTTGAAATTCTTATATTCCACACAATGTATGAATACTCAGTATTCTCAAATATAGCCCTAAAAACCTCTTTTACAGTTAATTTCATTGAACCCGTAAGCACTGAAATTAACGCAACACCAAGAATTGCAAAAAGTAAAAAAACTCCAATCAGAAGTTTCACATAAATGGATTTTAAATAAAGTTTTCCTACAGTCTCATTTAATTGTAATTCCTGATTTTGTAAACTCAACCTTTCCATATCCCCTGTACACACCTTTTAGGTCATTGTAAATGTCTTTACCTAAAAATTTTTTAAATATTTCTCGTGCCTTTTTCTCAGGATTTATGTCCTTAAATCTTTCAGGATATAATACTTTTCCCATAAAATAGGCATTGGCAAAAAGAATCTCAAGATTTGTTCTGTAAAAGTTATATGGAAACACTGTGTAAACTCTATCTTCTTTTACTGCCTTAAGCTTTAAATAAAATTCTCTGTTTTTTGAATAATCTTCCTGAACTAAACCAATTCCTCCTGTATCTATAAAAAGATAATCTGGATTCCAAACAAGGAGCTTTTCTTTATCAATAAAAACATGTCCTTTTTTCCCTGTCTCATCCACAACATTGGTTACATTTAGCCACAGAAGAGGAGGATACTGAGCCTCTGAACTTGTTATTCCATGAGAACCTCTTGCACTTATTGCTCCAATATAGACTTTAGGCTTATGTAAACCTTTTGTTCTTTTATTTAAATCGTTAATTAAATGCTTCATATGAGCATTCAACTTCTCTGCCCTTTCTTCTTTACCAAGAATTTTCCCAAGAAAAATAAATGTATTCATAATGTCTTCAATTTTAAATCCTTCACTTCCTGCATATTGAAGCACTATGACAGGTATGCCAGTTTTTCTTTGAATAAGCTCAGCACTGTCAACCTCAAAGGTAATAATTATATCTGGCTTTACAGATATTAATTTTTCAAAGTCAGGAAGCTTTCCAGGACCACCTTCTCCAATAGAAGGAATATTCTTTACTTTGTCCTTTATAACATTCCAGTATGCCTTTCCAACAGCAGGATTACTCCGCATGAAACCTTGTTTTTCAACTCCTTCAACTCCAACTACTTTGTCAAAAGCCTCAAGATAAACAACATAGCGAAGAGATGCATGAAGTGCTACAATTCTGTCAATCTTTTTTGGAATATTAACAGTCCGACCAGCCATGTCTTTTATTGTTATTATTTCTTTAGCATATAAATGAGAACTAAAAATAAAAAGCAACAAAACCAAAAGCAAACTCTTTTTCATTTTTTCTCCTCAACCTTATAATCAACATACGGTTTTACATCAAGCACTGGTGTGCCATCAAACATGTCAATTCTTTTAACTTTTATAACATTATCTTTGACATCAAGAACTTCAACCACCGAAAGCCCTATTGGATTTGGTCTGTGAGGAGAGCATGTGCTAAAAACTCCTTTTGTTTCATTAAGATGAGGTGGCTTCTGAATTAGCTTTTCAGAAGTAAATGAAGGTGATTTGTGAAACACAAAAATTACAACAATTTTATCTCCTGGTTTAATATCTCTAAGTCCAAGTTTATATTCAGGTTCAATAACAATCTCTCCTTCAACATCAGAAACACTCCAATGTCTTGGCACTGTTTCTGCCTTTGTTCTTATATAGCCAATTGGTTTAAATATGAACTCTTCCATAGATTTTCTCCAAAGCTTTTTCAATTTCCTCTAAGGACTTTGCTGTTGTTGGAGCTTTACCTTCAAGAGACAAATTATAAATCTCAGGAGAGAAATGTACAATTTCTGCAGGAGTTAATCCTTTTTTCTTTAAGATATCTAAAACTTTCTTTTCAACTTCAGGAAAAACTTTGTTAATAATCAAATAAGTTTTCTTTCCCATCTCTTTAGCAAGAACAATTGCCTTTTCAGCAACCTCAATTGAGTCAAGATATGGTTCTGCAACAGCAACCACAGCATCAATCCCTTTTTCAATACCCCTTCCAAAGTGCTCAACCCCAGCCTCTGTGTCAATGAGGATAATTTCATTATCTAAAAGCTCAATCTTTTCAAGAAACTCTCTACTTACAACTCCCATAGGACAAGCACAACCTTCCATGGGTTCTTTAATTTTTCCAATGCTTAAAAGATGAATATTTCCATCCGATTTTACGAACTCCTGCGGAATATCTTCTATGTAAAACTTTTCCTTTTCAATTACGCTCATTTTTACTTCCTTTTCTTGGGACTGAAATTTCTTTCTCAATTGCTGGGACACTGCCTTTTTACCACCTAAGAAATCCATAAAAGAAGCAGGAGGCTCGCTAAATCCAAATAGTTTATAAAGACTTTGATTGCTCTCATCTACATCAACAACCAAGACTTTATAACCCTTTTTTGCCAAAGCCTTTGCAAAACCATATACAATAAAACTTTTTCCAACTCCTCCTTTCCCACATATTGCAATTTTCCGCATTTTGCCTTCCTCCTTTATTGACATTTCCATAAATCAAATTTTTTCAAAACGTTTATATTAACATCCACCAGTTCATCAATAGAGAGATTAGAAAGTTGAACATTTTTAATAACCCTTATAAACTTTTCAGACTGGTTATCATTTTCTAACATCCATTCAATCATTTTTAATCTTTCTTTGAACGTTTTTCCTTCTTTTACTCCTGCTGATTTCCTTAAATCATCCCATAAAAACTCTAAAATAATTGCCTCTCCTGATTTTGATTGTGGTGAATATTTAATGTAAATTCCTGCAAGATTCTTTGCTTCATCTTTAAGACAATTTTTGCTTTTTTCTGAAATAGGAATAACTACGAAGTTTCTTTTTCCAGCGGTTGTATTCAATATGGTCTGGATTGCATCGTCTTTACACCAAGGTGGAATAGATATTACAAAATATCTTTGCCCTTGAGACAGTGGAAAATTTTTGAGAAGATATTTAGCTATCCAGTATCCACTTGTAACTCCAGGGCAAAAATGATCGTGATAAAGAATAGAATTTTTCAGCTCAAAAGGTATTCCCTTTTTCCAACCTATTATGATAGGTAAAACACGCATAGCTTTGCCTTGAAAAAGATCTTTTAATTCATCATTAGTATTCAAAAATGTAAAAAAAAAATTCTCTGTCACAGCATACTTGATTTCATTGTTTACAACGCTAATGTAAACAGCTTTATCAGATGCTGAATCATAAGCAAATACAAATAAAGGATTATTGACTGCATCGTGTATCAGAAAAAGATTTTCCATTTTTGTAAATTTTAAAAATATACGAAACAAAGAATCATTTTGCCCATCTTTTACATACATTGCATTAGTAACTATTAAAGTTTCGTTTTGACTCAATGACTTTAACTCGCTGCTAAGAATTATCTCAACTTTATCAGAAATATCTAAAGCATAAGAAGGGGATGTAAAAAATATAAAAATCAAAGCTAAAAAAATTTTTTTAATCATAATCGTTCCTCCTCTTAAAAGTTAAATGACACAGATCCATACACTGTAAAAGGTGCTCCTGGATAATAATCTGGGCTTACAACATACTTTTTATCAAAAAGATTGTATAGCTCAAGAGCAACTCTTACATCCTTAAGCAATCCAACTTTTTTTATGTTGTATGCAGTTTTTAAATCACAAACAAAATAGGAAGGAATTTTCTCTTCATGTGCAAGATCACCGTATCTTTTGCCAATATATCTTACAGTTGGAACTATTTCAAAACCTTTGTAATTAATAATCACGCCAGAGGAAAACATCCATTCAGGAACATCAACAACTTGTTTACCATCTGTTTTAAAAACTGTGCCTCTTTGAACGATATCTCCATCGTATTCAAGTTTAGTATATGTGGGATTAAAGAAAAATGTAATATTTTCTGAAATTATAAAGTTACTGCCAAGTTCAAAACCGTATCCCTTTGCCTTTCCAACAAAAGTTGAATAACTTACTGGTTTCCCAGTTGAAGGATCAATTAGAAGCTGAGCAGGGTTATCAGGATCTTTCCATCCCGGTGTTATTGGTGTCCAGAGATTTCTATGTTTTGAGAAAAACACAGTTGGATAAAGTTCCATAAAGTTTGTTTTTATTCTTAAACCTACATCAAGATTGTCAGTTTTTTCAGGTTTATAATCTTGAAATAAGTCTTTCATGGTAATGCCTAATTTTTGAAACTTATTATACAAATTATAGTAAATATTAATTATCGGCATATAGGCATAGGGTTGTTGGAAAGTTCTTCCAAAACTCGTGTAAACTTCAATATTTTCATTGAAAGCATAAGAGACTCCAGCAGTTGGAATCCATGCATCATAGGTTTGTCCTCCATAGTCTAATCTTGGCTCACGCACTACATATGGATTACCATTTGAATCAAATTTTGTTATATATCCTTCGTTGTCAGATTCTTTTAATTTCAAGTATTTAAGTCCCAATTGCCAATTTATTTTGCCAATAATTCCTGCAATTTTTAGATAAGGACTGTAACGATATCCTTTCTCTATTGATTTTGTATATCTACCCCAACCAACAAATCTGAAAGAACCGTCTGAATTAAGCCAGTAATTTTTAGTTGGTCTGTCTTCCCAATCTTGCCATTCATATTGAAAACCTAAAAGTCCCTTTATTTTCTTAAAATCTAAAAATACCTCTGCAATTGCTCCATATCTGTCTACTGTCCATTCACTGAACTGAACTCCTGGTTTAGGCGGTCCTGATGGTCCAGAAATTCTTGAAGAACCACTCCAGTCTTCCTTTTTTTCTTCTCTCCAGTATGGTTTTAGAGTAATTTTGAAATTCTCACTTAATTTTGCTGTTAGAAAGGCAAAAATGTCATAGTTTCTCCATTTTAATTTCCAGTATTCATAATAGTTCCAGTCCTCACTTGGATTTCCAGTAAAATCTGTATTGTAATCATATCTTCTGTATCTATCAAGATCAGATGCTTGAGCATAGGTAAGAGCCCTAAATTTGTGTTGTTTTATTTCATTAAAATTTACCCATAATTTAAACTCTAAAATCTCTCCAACAGGCTGAACAAGGGTGAAGTTTACATTATTTCTTGGTCCTATTTTACCTTCTCCCCTCCATTTGTCCTCTTCTGAGTAGGAATATGAAATTGAAAATTTTGTTCCAATTCCACCAATTTTTCCTGAATCCAATCTGATAAATGTTTTTGTGTAATCAAAACTGCCTATGGCTTGTTTAAAAGTAAAATTGAAATTATCTTTTGCCCATAAAGGTCTAAGTTGAATTGTGCCTCCTCTTGTTCCAGCCCCAGGTCCCAGATCAGCAGGCACAGCACCTTTATAAACACCAATACTTTCAAAATTTTCCAAATCAATAATGTATGTTCTTGGACCTATTGGATTTCCACCATAAATCGGTATTCCTTCAACTGACATACTTCCCAATGAACCACTTACTCCGCGAACTTTAATTCCCATCTGAGTAGAAGCCATATTAGCTGGATCAGGACTTTCAAACATTACCCCTGGAAGAATGCTTATAGCATTCCAGGCATTACTTGATGAACCAACTCCTCCAAGTTTAATTCCTTCCCTTGTCACCTCTGTTCCTGTATAGACTGTCTCAGCTGTTTCCTTTGTTGGAGCAATAATTTTTTCTCCTGTCACAACAATCTCCTCAAGCTTTGCCTCATCTTTTTCTTCTGCGAATGAGAAGTTTGACAACATAAGAAC
>FWWM01016022.1_pt1 | contig 11291 bp, 7 predicted proteins | sample 2228351 | NCBI WGS metagenome assembly FWWM01 (sample SAMEA103939774, study PRJEB20133) | metagenome
AAGCGCGCTGACCGCTCTGAGGAGTTGCAGCAGATCTTCGACGACATCCAGGTCTCGGCGATCCAGGGCGACTGCACGCCATCCCAGGGTGAACTGCGCGACTCGATAGCGCCCTCTGAGGTGCCAACCGACCTGCGCCCCGAATTGACGGATCGCATTGTCGGACAGGTAACACTTACCGACGCCAATAACAATACGCGCGAAGCATGGATTACTGCCGATCCGGTGACGCGCAGACTATCATATGCGTTCACGAACGTCCCGCCGGGTCAGTACACGCTGCGCGCCTGGCTTGGCTACCGCGCGCCGCAGGATATGATTTCGCGTGATAAGTACGAACTGATCGTGCGCGGTCCTGATACGACGACTGAGATACCGGTGCAGGTCAGCGCCGGGCGCAGCCTCGGCGGCGTTATCGGCGTACCGATCTCGCTCGATCTCAACGAGAGCGTCTGTCCCGCGCCATAGCTAAAACAACATCGATCGCGTAGAGACGTTGCATGCAACGTCTCTACGCGCCGCCTGTGTGAAGATGTTGCATGCAACGTCTACACAGGCGCCTGCGCAATGTCTCTACGTTTGACAACAACCCCATGTTTGCCAACCCCCTGGAGGTTTGCCCATGCGTTGCAAGACACGCCTGCCGGACATATCACGCGTGCTGACGCTCATTGTCGCGCTGCTGACCGCTCTCGCGCTCATTCCGCCAGTCCCGGCAGTCGCCAGCGTGATCAAGTTCGTGGCGCTCGATGATACCCAGCCAGAATTTGGCGCCGGCGCGCGCACCCTGACGTCGGTCGTACCTTCGGTCCTGAGCGATACACCGGTTTCCGGACAGGTGACCGAGCCATACGCCGGCGCGAAATCAGGCGATCAGGGGGCGCTGGCGCTGGCGGCCGTCCGCGCGCTGCGGTGGGAGAACAGCCCGGCAAATCCATTGCCTGCAGCGCGCACCGAGGTCGGCGCAGCCGTGATTGGAAACACGATCTGGGTTGTCGGCGGATCCTCAGGCGGAACGGCGCCAAACTACTTCGATACGGTCTACCGTGGCGTGGTAAACACCAATTATGGGCAACCCGGCGCTGGCGTCATTTCCTGGACGACATCCACCCCGCTGCCGTCGGTCGCTCACTGGGACACCTCGCCGTTCAATAATCCGCTTTCCGGGCGTACCAACGCCGCCGTCGCCGCGCGCCGCACCAGCGGCAATGCCGGCAATCTGTACGTCATCGGCGGCGCCGTGGCGCCTGGACAAACCTTCTCCAGCAACTCAGTGCTGGTTGGCGATGTCGATGCGAACGGCAACCTGACCTGGCGCACCTCGCCGACCTATCGGCTTCCATCGAGTGTCGGGCTCGAGGGCGCGCGCGCGTTCGTGCATACCACCACTGCTGGCAAGACGTTCCTTTACGTGGTCGGCGGGATCAGGGATCAGGCAGGACCGCCCAATCCGGTGATGTCGACGCTTGTCTATTACGCCGAAATCAATCCTGACGGCAGCCTGGCGCTCGGCGGAGATAATCGCACCTGGCAGACGGCAACGCTGCCCGAGGGAATTAGCGACGCTGCAGTGACCGTCGGGCGCTATACCAACGCAGCCGGAACCGCCACACAGGATATGTTCTTCATCTACGGCGGACGAACAAGTGCGCTATCAGAGAACACTGATACCAGCACTGTCCGAAAAGGGGTGATCAACCCGAACACCGGCGCGATCACCTGGGAAGACAGTTCAGCCGGCGGCGGCAATGCAGTGCTTCCTGCAAACCGCAATGGACACGGCGCTGTCGAGTTCAACGGCTCAGTCTATATCATCGGCGGACGAACCAGCGGCACAATCAATCGCGACGGGTATGCATCGTATATTGACCCGACCAGCCTACGCATATTCAAAGATGGCCCAATCAATTTCTACAACGACTCCTTCGGTGCACTTCCCACCTCGGCCGGCAACGGACGACGCAACCCCGGCGTTGTGGTTGTGCCGACGAGCAACCCAAACTTTGCGTTTGCCTATCTAATCGGCGGCACCGAAGGAGCAACCGTTCGCAGTGAGGTGTTCCGCGCAACGATCGGACCGAGCGCCGACCAGACCTTCTATCCAACGACCGGCTACTACTACTCGAAGCCGTTCTCGATGCTCGACCTGATCAACGAACAGCAGGCGACTGTGCGCAAAATGACCTGGCTGACGAATATCGACCAGACAAACGGCGGCGACATCCGGGTCGAATATCGAGTCTATTCCCCTTCGAGCGGCAACTGCAACGACACCGAAGGCGGATGGACGGAGGTCAAAGATCCTGATGCCGGCAGCGGGCGCTTCTCGAAATTCAACCCTGCTGGTTCAGCCTACGCCATCAACGCGCAGGAATACACACAAGATCAGCTGTTACCGCCAGGGAACTGCTTCCAGTATCGCGCCACCTTCACCCGCGGTTCCACCCAGAATGCGTCACCGGTTCTGTTGCGACTCGGCATGGAAGTGATCGTCCCTGGCAACCCCGATCTGAACTGGCCCACCAATGCCGTGACGGTCACCCAGAACGCCGATAGCACCACACGCGGCATTGAAGTGCGACTGCGCAACCAGAACCTGATCGACCCGCCGACGCAACCGGCGAATGTGTGCCACGCCTCACAAGCGGGGTGCAATCCGGAAGGAACCTTCTTCGTCGATGTGTTCATCTTCCCGCCAGGAGTCACTCCGATTTCGCCGACTCTGCCGCTGTTTAGCGGAAGCAGCCTCAGCAACCCGGCACTTGCGCCCTATCACCGCGCCTGCTTGCAAATCCCGAAGAGTGTTATGCAGAAGGATGTCACCCATCTGATCGGCGAATCCGTTCGCTGGAGCGACATCCAGGCGGTCGGTATCGATGGATGCGTTTCGGCAGCTACGAATTTCGTCCGCGGAACCGGTAAAATCCTGCGCGACTTCTTCGATCAGGGCAATGGAACGTATAAGGTGATTCTGGTGGCGGATACAGACACAACGCTCAAAGGACTGGTGATCGAGTCTGACGCTTCAGACGGCAACCATCCGGCGGAACTGAACAATGTGAGCGCCATCTTCGACGTACCCTTCGTCGCTGGCGGCGCTCCGCCGCCGCCTGAGCCGCCAGATGGGGTCATTCGAGTCTTCCTGCCGCTGGTGAGTCGCTGAGCAGTCAGAGCAGATGCGCCTGGTCGCTCTCCCAGACGGCACACGCACGCGGAACGGGCACGGCGCGCCGTGCCCGTACAGGGTTCAGAAATGAACAAAAGTGCATCTATCCGTACTGTGGTGAAAACTCCCACGTCCCACAGGAAGGGGCACCTCTCAGGTGTAGAGTTTTTGGGGGGTGCAACCCCTGGGTCCCGCATACCCCACCCCCCTACCCTTTCTCCTGCCAGGGAAGGGGGTCAGAATCTGGCGTTGCGGCGCGTCAGCCGAATCAATCGGCTGGTACACGATATATGTCAATTATAGCACAGGACGCACCCGTTCACACTTATCCTGAGAACGAGGGCATTGTGCCCTCGCATGCACGATAAGAGCCTATCCGAAGAACGCAGGATATCGAACAACCGCATCCTGAGGAGCACGCAGCGCCCCCGTACGCTTCCGTTTAAGGACGGACAGAAAACATGTGCGTCAGCCCCGTTTTGCCTCATCGGAACGGCACAGGCGTGGGGCTGAGTTCCCCCTCTCCCAAAATGGGAGAGGGGGACAGGGGGTGAGGGCGTCTGAGGCATCCCCAGGCCATGGAACGCCGTGCCGATCATACGTTCTGTCCGCCCTTGAAACCTGAGAGGAGGGGGGCAGGGGGCATCGCTCGCGCATCCATGCCCCACGACAGGGCGCGATGCACCGTGCTCCCACAGGAACCTGACCTGTCAAGACATTAACGCATCGTCCTGCTAATCAGGGCTTGATCTCGTGTGCTATAATTGCTTACAAGTGGTTATTGCCGCGTCTTCTTACTGAAAGAAAGGCACGCCCCCATGAGGCGAGGAGGTTTTCTTCTGTTGCTCGGTGTTGTGATTGCCGCCGCCGCAGCGCTTCTCTTCTTCTTCTTTTTCCAGACCCCGCCAGCGCCCGTCGCGCCCCCCCTGCCTGAAGAACCGACCGCAGTGCCACTACGCAGAGTCGTAGCTGCACGTGTCGATATTCCGGCAAACACGGTCCTGACCGACACCGAGACGTTGCTGACGTTGCGCGACATTCCTGAGACCGAGTACAACGCCGCGCCCGATCAGTACTTCGTCAGCGTCAGCGAACTGACGACGAAGGTGACACTGCGCGCGCTCAACGCAACCGAAATTATTCGAGCACGCGACCTGACCGACGCCGGTCTGTCATTCCAGGTGCCGCCACCCGATACGATCGACGCGCCACGGAACAAAGTGTTCCCGCTCGAAGTCGGCAACCTGACCGGCGTCGCCGACCAGATTCGCCCGGGCGACTCGGTGGACCTGGTAATGACGTATGAAATCCGGCGTCTGATTGTTCGACCGGCACTGACCCTCGATCCGGAGACTGGACAGCTGGTCGTATCGCCGATCGAAGAAACGCTCGTGGATCGGGTAACGAAGACGATGGTTCAAAATGTGCAGGTGCTGCGCGTCTTGAAACCGGCCATTCCTCAGGATGCCGGCACACCGACCCCGGAAGGCGCCCAGGGACCGGCTGCACCGCCGCCGTCTGGCACACAACCGGCTGACACCTATGTGCCAGGCGCTCAGTGGATTCTGTTACTGGCAATGACCGATCAGGAAGCCGAGATTGTCAAGTTCACGCTCGACCAGCAGGATCCCAAGCCACAGATTACGCTGGTGCTGCGTGGGCGCGACGATGGCGAGATTGAAGAGACGACCGGCATGACCCTGCGCCTGTTGACCAGTCGCTACGGGCTGCCGTTGCCTGAGCCGCTGCAACCGCTGGCACTGGCGCCGGAAGAGATCACGCCGGGACCGGCGCGCCCGACGCCAACACCGCTCCCGCAGCCATAATTGACGACTGCATGATGGCAGAGAACGCTGTATAATACAATGGGGCATCCAGGGGTGCGTCCACCTCTGGACGATGAGTGCGTGACACAACTGGCAACGCTTACGATTGAGAGGGAGCCATGGCAGGAGGACCGCGAACCCCCGATGCCGCAGGTCCGGCAAAAATCCGGGTGATGATTGTCGATGATATCGCTGAAACACGCGATAATCTCGAGAAACTCCTCTTCTTCGAGAAAGATATCGAGGTCGTTGCCAAAGCATCGACCGGTCGAGAGGCGCTGGCGCTCGCCAAACAGCATCGTCCTGACGTCGTCCTGATGGATATCAACATGCCGGATATGGACGGCATCGCTGCGACTGAGGCGCTGTTGAGCCAGGCGCCTGAGGCGCAGGTCATTATGATGAGCGTCCAGGGAGAGCAGGATTACCTGCGCCGCGCCATGCTCGCCGGCGCGCGCGAGTTCTTGCCGAAACCGATCGGCGCCGAGGAACTCTACAACGCTATTCGTCACGTCTACCGTCTCGGAACCACTCAGCGACAACGGTATGTCACAACACCACCGCCGGGATCGGGTGGCGGAGGCGACGATGAGGGCGCTCAGGGGCAGATCATCGCCGTCTTCAGTCCAAAGGGCGGCGCCGGAACATCGTCGATCGCCTGCAATCTGGCAGTGGCGATGCGTCTGCTGACGAACAAGAAAGTTGCGCTCGTCGATGGCAACCTGACGTTTGGCGATGTTGGCGCGATCCTGAACCTGGTGTCGTCCAAAACGATTGCAGACCTGGTCAATCGTATCAGTGAGCTGGATCGCGATCTGCTCAACGATGTCATGGCCACCCACGCATCGCAGGTGAAAGTTTTGCTGGCGCCGCCCAATCCACAGACGGGCGAACTGGTCACATCGGATCATTTGCGAACGATCCTGGAGATGATGAAAAAGGAGTTCGATTATGTCATCGTCGATACCCAGGCATCGTTCCAGGATCGGGCGCTGGCGGCGCTTGATCTGTCAGACCGGATTGTGGCGCTGATGACCCTCGAGATCCCCTGTATCAAGAATATCAAACTGTTTCTCGAAGTTGCGGAACTGCTGGAGTACCCGCGCGAGAAGATCGTTCTGGTGCTCAACAAAGCCGATAACCGCCTCGGCATGCGCGTCGAGAACGTCGAAGCCAATATTCAGCATAAAGTCGCGCTGCAAATCGCCAATGCCGGCCACGAAATGACACTGGCAGTCAATCAGGGCGTACCGCTCGTCATCGCCAAACGCGATCTTCCCACCTCCAGGGATATTTTTGCGCTGGCGAAACTGTTGAGCAGCGGTCTGGCCGCGCAAACTGCTACACCTGCCAGGAAGTCCGAAAAAGCGCCGGAAAAATCAGGTCTGTTCGGCAAATTACTGGCGCGGCGCTAAGCGCTGCCCCTTGAGGGAGCATACGGTATGTCGCTCTTGAAACGAATTGGTGGAACTCCCGGCGCGACCGGGCAACTTGCCAACCCGCCCGCCGCCGGCGGACCGGCAGCGCATCGCCCTGGCGCTCCAGTCGCTCCTCCGCGCCGCGAGGAAGAGAACAGCCTTATCGAACTGCGACAGCGCGTGCAGCAGCGCCTGATCAATGAACTCGACCCGCGCCTCGACCTCTCCAATGTGGCCAGAGTGCGGCAGCAGGTTGAGGAGATCTTCAATACGATCCTCGACAGCGAGAATATCGTCCTGTCGCGCTCGGAACGCGCTCGTCTGTTTGAGTCGATCGCCGCCGACATCCTTGGCTTCGGACCGCTCCAGGAACTGCTCAACGATCCGGAGATCTCCGAAATCATGGTCAATGGACCCCGGAAGGTCTATGTCGAAAAGCGCGGCAAGATTCAGCTAAGCGAGGTGACCTTCGTCGACGAACAGCACGTCCTGCGGGTCATCGATCGAATCGTCGCTCCGCTTGGTCGTCGTATCGATGAGTCCTCGCCGATGGTCGATGCGCGTCTCCCCGATGGCAGCCGTGTGAATGCAGTGATCCGTCCGATTGCGCTCTGCGGACCGACGATCAGCATTCGTAAGTTTCGTAAGGAAGGCATCACTATCGACGACCTGATCCGCTTTGGTTCACTGACCCGCGAGATGGCGGAGTTCCTGTCGGCATGTGTGCGCGCGTCGCTCAACATTGTGGTTTCTGGCGGCACCGGTTCGGGAAAAACGACCATGCTCAATGTGCTCTCGTCGTTCATTCCCGACGATGAGCGTATTATTACCGTCGAGAATGCAGCAGAACTGCAACTGCGCCAGGAGCACGTCGTGCCGCTCGAGTCGCGTCCGCCAAATGTCGAAGGCAAGGGCGAGATCAGCATCCGCGATCTGGTGATCAATACGTTGCGTATGCGCCCGGAGCGGATCGTCGTTGGCGAGTGTCGCGGCGGCGAGGCGCTGGAAATGCTCCAGGCGATGAATACCGGTCACGATGGTTCGATGACCACGCTGCACGCCAACTCGCCGCGCGATGCGATCGCCCGTATCGAGACGATGTGTCTGATGGCAGGCATGGATCTACCGGTTCGCGCTATTCGTGAGCAAATTGCGTCTGCGGTGAACCTGATCGTTCAACTGGCGCGCCTGAAAGATGGATCGCGCAAGGTTATCTATATTACCGAAGTGCAGGGCATGGAAGGCGATGTCGTCGTGCTCTCGGACATTTTTGTGTTCGAGCAGCAGGGGATCGATGAACGCGGCAAGATTATCGGTCAACTGAAGCCGACCGGCATCCGTCCACGCTTTATTGATCGCTTCGAGGAGCGCAATATCTACCTGCCGCCGAATATTTTTGGCTATGGCAGCGGATCGTTCTTGTGATAGCACGCTGCCCGGCGCGCCCCGAACGGCGCCCTGCCTGCATGGCGCTGGAAAGGAATCCTCTGTATGCCGATCTCTGCGGATCTGAGCCGGTTCATTGCCCCCGCCGCGATCTTCATCGTGATCGTGGCGGTGTTTGCGCTGCTGGCGCGCCGTAGCGCCGGTAACGCCAGTTATGAAGAGCGGTTGACTCAGTTTGCCGGACGGCGCGTCGATCAGGCGCAGCGCTCTGCCAAAGATCAGTTGCGTGAGATCGATAAGGTTGTGGCGCGTGGGAAGCGCGGCAGTGAAACACAACGCAACCTGGCGCGCGCCGATCTCAAACTGACGGTCACTGAGTTCTATGCGATTAAACTCCTTGCCGCCGCTATCGGTGCTGCGGTCGGCGCATTCGTCGGGCGCGCCAGCTGGGAAGCGCAACTCCTGTCGGGGATTGTCGGGTTTGCGCTCTTTTCGTTCCTCCCCGATCTCTATGTCGGGTATGCCGCCAAGCAGCGGGTCACCAAATTCAATGCCCAGCTCGGCGATACGATCAATATGCTGGCAAACTCGCTGCGTTCCGGCTACAGTCTGCTTCAGTCGATGGAACTGGTCAGCCGTGAAGCGCCTGAGCCGACCGCCTCGGAGTATCGGCGCGTGGTTCAGGAAGTCGGTTTGGGGTTGCGCACCGAAGATGCGCTCGATAACCTGGTCAAGCGCGTGCCGTCGGAAGACCTCGACCTGCTCGTCACTGCGGTCAAAATCCAGATGGAGTCCGGCGGTAATCTGGCGCAAATCCTCGATACGATTGGACATACCATCCGCGAACGTATTCGCATTAAAGGCGAAATTGCAGTTCTGACCGCGCAGGGGCGCATTTCGGCGTATGTCATTACCGGCTTGCCAATTGGTCTGGCGATTTTCATTACGGTTATCAATCCGAACTACATGGCGCCCATGTTTTCGTTCGGTATGCCGCCGGAACACTGGTGCTGCCTGCCGGTCGCCGGGATTGTGATGATTGTCATCGGTTTCTTTGCGATTATGAAGATTGTCGATATCGAGGTGTGAGAAGGGGGGTATACGATGAGCATGTTGCCAATGATTGGGTTTGGGGTGCTCATGTTGCTCGGCGTCGGGCTGATTATGATCGGGATGCGGCGTTCGTCGCAGCCCGATGCGATCAGCGACCGGCTCAGCCAGTTCACCGAGCGTACCATGACGCTCGAAGAAATGGAACTGCAACAGCCGTTCAGTCAGCGCGTGCTCGTGCCCCTGACGAAAAGCATTCTGACGAAACTGGGGGAGTACGGACCCAAGCAGAGCGCCGAGCGTCTGCGGCTCAACCTGGCGCAGGCGGGCAACCCGGGCAATCTGACCCCCATGCAGTTCAGCGGCATTCGCCTGGCGCTGGCAGTTATTCTGTTTCTCGTGGTTGGCGCGGTCACGTTCCTGCAGGGAATGGAAGTGACCCAGGCGCTCATGTATACCGCCATCGGCGGATTTATGGGGTATCTGCTGCCGGGCATCTGGCTTGGACAGCAGATCAAGAAGCGGAAAAAGGCGATTGTCAAAGCGCTGCCCGATGCGCTCGACCTGTTGTGCATCTGTGTCGAAGCCGGTCTGTCGTTCGATCAGGCGATGCAACGCCTGACCGAAAAATGGGACGATCCGCTCTCCAGGGAGTTCAAGCGCGTGCTCAGCGATACGCGGCTCGGACGTCCGCGCCGCGATGCGATGAAGGATATGATCGACCGGTGCGGCGTCGATGATGTGCAGACGTTTATTGGCGCAGTGATCCAGGCGGAACAACTCGGTGTGTCAATTGGGCGTATTTTGCGCATTCAGTCCGACCAGATGCGCATTCGACGCCGCCAGCGCGCTGAGGAGGAAGCGCATAAGGCGCCGATCAAGATGCTCTTCCCGATGGTGTTCCTCATCTTTCCTGCGCTGTTCATTGTGATTCTCGGTCCGGCAGTGCCCCGCATTATGAAGTCGTTTAGTGGATTGTGAGGCGAGCAATTCTTGAGTGGGCGCCAGACATCGTTACCAACGATTATTGAAAATGTTACCCGTGGTACGGTAATTGCCGACCGCGCCGAAGTGGCACGGTCGTTGCTTGCACGCGGACGCGGTTTGATGGGACGCACAGCATTGCCCGCCGGGTATGGACTGATCCTGGTTCCCGAGTCGAGCATTCATATGTTCTTTATGCGCGTGCCGATCGATGTGCTGTTCGTTGATCGACAGCACCGGGTGATTGGTGTGCGTGAGGCGCTGCCGCCATGGCATCCATTCGCCGGCGTGGCGCCCTGGCGCGGGCATTATGTCGTCGAACTGCCCGTCGGCGCCATCCGCGCCAGCCGCACTGAAGTGGGGGATGAACTGCGGGTGACGCCGGGTATTTAGATCATGGTATTTGTCCCCCTGCGCAACAACCGCCTGATTGCCACTGCGATCGTCGTTGCACTGCTGTTTCTCTACCTGTCGACTCTGACACAGGTTCACACGTTCGATGCACTGTCGTATGTGACGAGCGTCGAACGCAAACCGTGGACGGAATTGTTCCACCCACACCATCTGGCGTATGGTCCGCTCGGTTCGTTGATGCTGGCGTTGAGCCGCGCGCTCGGATACGATGGCGGCGCAGCGTTGCCGATGCAACTGGTGAACGCCGTTGCCGGCGCGCTCGGTGTGGCGCTGCTCTACCTGACGGTGCGCACAGCAACCGGACGCGACGATGTGGCGCTACCGGCTGCCCTGTTGCCAGGCGTGACGTATGCCTGCTGGTACTACGCTGTCGAAATCGAGGTCTATACGCTGGCGACGTTCTTTCTGATCGTCTGCCTTGCGCTGCTTACGCACCCGACGCCATGGACTGCGCGCCGATGCCTGGCATTGGGCATTGCCCAGGGTGGCGCGGTGCTGTTCCATCAGACGAATGTGTTGCTCTGTGCACCCATTGCGCTGAGCGCACTGGCGGATCTGCGCACAGCCCGAACGATCGACGGCGTCGGCACAGTCGCCGGACGCTGGGCCAGGTATGCCACTGCGCTGACGTTGATCGTGGCGTTGCCCTACCTGTATGTGATGCTGGTTGTCAGCAATTTTCGCACCATCGATGAGATGTTCGCATGGTTGACGGAATATGCACGCACCGGCTGGTGGGGCGGTCTGCTGACTGTTGCGACCTTTGCCAGCCTTGGCGTCGGTCTGAGCGATACACTGGCACAACCGTGGGGCGGCTGGTTCTCCCTCGCGCTCGGCGGGATCGTGGCGTGGGTATGGGGTGGATATTCCCGCTCGCCAGATGACGATCAGGATAGCGTGCAGAAAACCCGGGTTGCGCTGGCGCCGCTGATTGCCTGGCTTGCGACGTATGGCGCGTTTTTCGCCTGGTGGGAGCCGGATAACATCGAGTTCTGGATTGCCAGCCTGCCGCCAGCCAGCCTGCTGTTTGCCACAGCACTCGCGCGG
>FWWM01001396.1_pt1 | contig 11287 bp, 7 predicted proteins | sample 2228351 | NCBI WGS metagenome assembly FWWM01 (sample SAMEA103939774, study PRJEB20133) | metagenome
GGGCGCGCGCCCGCCTTATGGGTGTCAAAACCGAAGACCCCTTGCGGTCGGCGCTTGAGACGTTGCTCAATACCGATGATGCGCGCAAGGCTGAAGAACTGGAACGGGCGCTGCGCCGGGTTTACTGGGGATTCAATCTGGAGAGTATCGACGAAGAGCTGCTGGAAGAAATCCTGGGAGAGGATCAACTCAGACACTGGCGGGCTATAAAAAATCTCAGCACCCAAATGGTGCGTGAAGGATATGCGCGGCATGGCGCTGCAGGCCTCAGTCTCACACCACAGGGTCTGCAAAAGATTGCCCGGCACATGGTGCTGGAAATTTTTAAACCGCGCTCCAGCGAGAGGCTATCACGCCGCCCCTTCTGCGCCTACCGGAGTGAACCGCCGGTCTCTTTTGCAACGCATCCCTACGAATTTGGCGACCCGCTGCACCTTGATTTAAGCAGTTCGGTGCTCAACGCCGTGAAACGGGCGGGCTTGCAGGTGCCGGTGCGGCTGAAGACGGAAGATTTTACTGTATATGACCGGGAGTCACAGTCCCGCTCGGCGACCGTGCTGCTGATTGATATGAGCAAATCCATGCAGTTCCAAGACCACTATATTGCGGCAAAAAAAGTTGCTTTGGCTCTGCATGAATTTATCCGCCTGCGTTATCCTCAGGACCGCATCGCAGTTGTCCGTTTTGCAATGCAAGCACAACGGATCCGCACCGCGGAGATACCGTTTCTGCACTGCGATGAAATGAATCCATACACCAATATGGAATGGGCGATTGACCGTGCGCGCAACACGTTGAACCTTCACCGGGGCTACCGGCGGCAGATCTTTTTAATAACGGATGGAGAGCCCACCGCGCATCGCGAACGCGGAGCCGTGTTTTTTCAATTTCCGCCGCATCCTAAAACATTGCAGCGCACTCTCAAGGCGGTTAAGAACCTTGCGCAGCAGAAAATTGCCCTGAGCATTTTTCTGCTGTCACAAGAAAAGAGTAATCTTTGGTTTATTGATTCACTGGCAAAGCACGGATCGGCACGCGTTTTTCACCTGCATCCCCATGATCTTGGTCGCTGTGTGTTCATGGATTATTTGCACAAGAAGAAAAAATGGCTGTAGGAAATGTGGTATGAACATAAAATACGCAACAAGCACCGCGGCTGTTTATTGGGTCGCGATATTTTTTTCCTTTGCAGGCTGTGCCGAAGAAGGTGGATGGCTTTCACCGATAAAAATTACCGGTAACAACTATTCGGATGAGACAGCGGTCATTAATTATGATGGAACCAGAATCGCTTACGTCAGCGACGCGGATGGAGATTATGATATTTATTTCATAGAATTTTCGCAAGGTCACTGGACAGCGCCTTTGCAGCTCACGCATAATGATACGCCTGACACCATGCCGGCAATAAATGATGCAGGCACGGCAATTGCTTATATCGGCGGACCTGAGGATAACCGAAAAATATACTTCATAGAGTTCAGAAATGGACACTGGGAAGAGCCGGTAAGAATAACTTCTGGAGCAGAGAACCATTATTTTCCCTCCATGAGCGCAGATGGCGCAACCATTACCTATCAGTCCAAGGATCATGTGGGCCACCGATTTATCTGGCTTGTTGAGCGTTTTCACGGGGAATGGCAGCAGCCGGTGAAGTTGCCTTCCGTAACCGATGATAATATGTTTCCGGTTATTAACGCTGACGGGTCAAAAATTGCTTTTTATGGTCTCAGCAATGGTTTCCGGAACATTTACTTCCTGTCACGCCACGGTGCAATCTGGCAGGGGCCGGCTCCCCTGGCAGAGAATCAGCAACAAAACTGTCAGCCAGCTATCAATAGAGATGGAAGACGCATAGTATATTATTCAACGGGAGAAGTATTTCTTCCCCACGTGCTGCCTGGTGCTATTGCAGACATTTGCCTGCTTGAAAACAAAAACGGTGTGTGGCAGCCGCCGGTCAAGATAGCAGCCGGTCGATATTATGAATATGATCCAACCATAAATGCGGCTGGTGACCGTATTACGTATGCCGAATCGGTTCCCAATGTCAGCGAAGATGTCTTTGTGCTCAACTGTTTTCGTGACGGGTGGGAAAGCCCTCTCAATCTCACCGGTGGCGTCACGTTAGGGTACCGACCCTACATCTCGGGAAACGGCAAAACCATCGTTTACTATGGGACCGGAAATGTAACAGGGGTCACTGATCTGGATAATGAGATTTATTTGCTCACTAATGAGAAAGTGGTCGGCACGCTTGCAGGGCAAGTTGTTCATTCAACAGCCGCTGAACCCTTGGCTGATGTTTTGGTAACCGCGAATGGGCAGTATATGGCTAAAACCGATGCCAAGGGCAACTTTTTACTCCGGGTGCCGCCGGGAATATACGTGGTCACAGCCAGAAAAAACTGTTTTTCATCACGATCCATATCAGATATTACTGTGACACGAGATGATCCGGTAACTGTAAACCTCAGCCTAAACACGGGGGGGAACTGTGCTCCGAATCCTCCGGAAAACCCCTTGCCCGCGCATCGCAGCCAGAATATCGCGACAACGGTAACGTTGCGCTGGAACTGCAGCGATCCGGATGGAGATGAGAATATTACCTATGATGTGTATGTGGGGAGTGAAACGCTCCATCACGTAGAACTACATAGTGTTTGCGGTAACCATCATGATGCAGCATGCACGGTTTCTGATCCGCAGCCTTCGACCACATACTATTGGAAAATTGTTGCCCGCGATAGCAGCGGATATGAAACAGCGGGGCCATTATGGAGTTTTTCCACTGAACCTTAAGCGCCCTATGGACACCCACCACGACATCATGCTGCATTGGTAATAACAGATAGGGAAACTGCCGACTTTCTCAGGTCTCTTTTTTCCAGATTACATTTCTAAAACCGTTGCGGTAGTTGAGATAGCGAATTTTTTTCGGTTCGATAGTAATGACATTAAAGTTAACTACATTTGCTGCTTCCTCGAGTCCTTGTCTTTTGAGGGCCTCCGTATAACGGGCATACCTCCGGATGTCATTAAACCGTTCCGGATTATCGCTCTTTTTAAAAACGGTCGCTATTCCCCATACTTGCAGCCCCACGGCGCCAAAGAAATCCTGATCGGGATGGTAGGGCTCCGCGATTCCGATCGGGATGGTAGGGCTCCGCGATACCGTATGCCACGTTTGGATTAGCTTTGAGGTTGGCAATCTTGCCGCCTCCCTCAGAAAATATGAACACTGTGAGCCCGTGGTTAAAATATTCAAGCGGCGTGCAACGCGGCTCGTTATTCTTGCAGGTGGCAAGAAACAGGACGTTGTGTCGGTTTAAAAAATCAATAATTACATTGTGAAATTCCTCCTCAGTTATTGATTCAATCAGCGTTATCTGTACTTTTTCAAATGCCGCCCGCTCGCGTTCGTTTGCCTGGGGAATGATTACTTTTCCCATCACCTGCCTCCTCCTGCAATGTGACTACGGTGTTTACATACCATCTGCTGGTTGTGCCAGCCCCTTTGCCCTCGGGTGTTTGTACACCTTGTGAACATGTTTATGCAATATATTTAATCCTGCGATATCGTATGAAGTATTTTGCAAACGTACCGATAGAAAAGAAAAACATGAAAAAAAGATGGAATTTGTGTTCTCACATAAGAACGATCCTACCATAGGTCAGAGACAAGGATTTTACCGTGGCAGCAAAAATACCGCATCATGAAGAAAAATATCGCTTAATCACCGAGCACACCAGCGACCTGATTGCCACGACAACCTTTGCCGTAAATCCGGTCTATACTTACATTAGCCCGTCGCATAAGCGAACAATGGGATATGATCCTGATGACCTGATTGGCAAACCGAGCCTTGATTTAATTCATCCCGATGACAAAAAGAAACTGTTTCCCTTGCTCATTGATTATATAAACCAGAAGGTGAAAGGGTTGTTAACCGGAAAAGAGCTGGAAATTTCAGAAACCATTCAGTTTCGCGTGCGGGACAAATCAGGAAACTGGCATCATCTTGAAAGCACCGTGAACCTGGTGAAGGATGAGCTGCTTTTTGTTTCACGAGACGTAACGGAACGGAAGCAGGCCGAAAACGAACTCCGGGAGAGTACGCGGTTTTTAAGCAATATTTTATCAAGCATTCAGGACGGGATCAGTATTTTGGATCGCGATATGAATATTCTTATGGTGAACCCGGTTATGAAACAATGGTATGCTCACGCGATACCGCTCGTCGGCAGGAAATGTTATGCCGTCTATCAGGGGAGACCGGAACCCTGCACAAACTGCCCAGCACGCCACACGTTTGCCACTGGCAATCCCGGTCATGCGGTTGTGCCGCGCGTGAGCGCCGACGGCGCAAGCACTGGATGGCTTGATTTATTCAGCTTTCCCTTGCGGGACATTTCCACCGGAGATTTTGTGGGAATTATTGAGTATGTCCGGGACATTACCGCCCACAAACAGGCGGATGAATCACTGCGCGCAAGCGAACAGAAGCTGCGCAGTATTATGGAGCACATGCCTGATGGAATCGTCTTGACGGACGAGCAGGGAACGATCATTGAATGGAACCGCGGCATGGAACTCATAACCGGTTGGCACAAAGAGCGCGCATTAGGAAAGCCGTTGTGGGATGTTCAATGTGAAATGGCAATCCCTGAAGACAACACACCCGTTTACCGGGAACAACTGAAATCGCTCATCATGGACATCTTGCAAACCGGGACCTCCCCCCTGTTAAACAGCTTCTCTGAAAAAGAATTGCTGCGCCCGGATGGCACCCGGCGGCTGATGCAGGTGGTCATTTTTATTATTAAGACGGATAGAGGGGTTATGATTGGCAGTATCGGCCGGGATATCACCGATCAAAAGCTCATGGAAAAGGAGATGCTCAAGGTAGAGAAACTTGAATCTCTGGGCATTCTTGCTGGAGGAATCGCCCATGATTTTAACAATATACTGACGGCTATTCTGGGCAACGTGTCGCTGGCAAAAATGCCGTTGCGGGGCGATGAAAAAACATTAAAACGTCTCACCGATGCAGAAAAAGCATGCGAGCGGGCAAAGGACCTAACCCAGCAGCTCCTCACGTTTGCCAAGGGGGGTTCACCGATTAAGAAGACTGTTTCCATTGAGGAGCTGATCAGGGATACCACAGGATTTGCATTGCGCGGTTCTAAGGTGCGCTGCGAAGTCCACATTGCAGATGATTTGTGGGCAGCAGCGATTGATGAAGGCCAGATAAGCCAGGTTATTCATAATCTGGTTATTAATGCCGACCAATCAATGCCCAGCGGAGGGGTTATAAACCTGCGGGCTGAGAATGCCTATATTGATGCAAAAAAAGCCTCTCTCCCGCTGCCGGCAGGAAAGTATATAGCAATCTCGGTTATTGATGCGGGAGTGGGTATCCCGAAGGAATATGCAGCAAAAATCTTTGACCCGTTTTTTACTACCAAACAAAAAGGCAGCGGTCTTGGTCTGGCCACCGCCTATTCTATCATTAAGAATCATGGCGGACATATTACGGTTGAATCAACACCCGGCAGAGGTTCAACGTTCACGGTTTATCTGCCCGCATCAGAAGAAAAACTGAAAAGCAGAAAGCCGGCGCCAGAAACTGTCCCTGCGGGACAAGGAAAAATTCTGGTTATGGATGATGAAGAAATCATACGAACGCTGGCACATGATATGTTGAGCAGCCTTGGCTATGAGCCAGAACTGGCCTGCGACGGTGCTGAAGCGCTTGAATTGTATTATACAGCTAAAAAGGCTGGGCAGCCTTACGCCGCCGTTATCATGGATTTAACAATTCCCGGCGGTATGGGCGGAGAAGAGGCGGTAAAAAAGCTGCTGAAGTTTGATCCTGAAGCAAAAGTAATTGTCTCCAGCGGCTATGCCACTGGTCCGATATTGTCAAATTTTAGAGCATACGGATTCAGCGGGGTTATCACCAAACCGTACAAAATTGCCGATATGGGTGCAACACTGCAACGGGTCATCAATAGTACAAATACCGAAGCCCTGTCCCGGTAGAATGGATCACGAAGCTCACATCGCTCAACGGAAACAGTTTTATCTGTGTTAGCTGTCCTACTCTTTATTGACACGACCTGCCATCATTTTTTAACACCTTTCTTCTCACCGGTTGTTGAAAACGCACCCTGATACGGTACGTGATTTTTGCCTCACACAGAAAAGGTACTACATTCCTCAACAATCGCTCACGGTGCGTTTGTTGAGAGGCCTTCTTCATGGTGTCATTTTAAGTCCTGAATATTTTTCGGAGAAAGAATTCTTCTAATCGAAGAACTCGACACCAGATTCTTCAGTCGCTATGCTCCTGTAGAATGACGCCATTTCAATAGGTTGCTAAAGCAATTCCGTGGATTGTAATTTCAGTAACAACAGAGAATTATACGAAAATGCATGCGGGACAAGGTGGTGTCCTCTCTCTTCAGAATACACCTATTATCACAAGTGCCGATGCTAAAGTTTTGTTGCTTTTGTAAGGTAATTTTTGTAAATATTAGTATGCTAACTATCCGGATGCTGGGATCCGTCATGATTAAAAAATTGGATAAGGAGGATACCTATGTCAGAGACAGCGCGGGTGTTGATTGAAACATCTTTTAATCTGGTATATCTGGTTGTGATATGGTGGCTGGTCATCACCATGTGGCTGCGCAGGGTCTTTGTGGCACCGCAGGACCTCAGAACCGCGGATTTGATCATGTGGGCGTTTGCGTTTTTGGGTTTCGGCGATATTGGTCATGTGGGATTCAGGGTTGTTGCGTTTGCTCTGGGAGGGCTTGATGTGCCGGTCACGCTTGGGGAAAGGCAGGTGCTGCTGGCGCCGTTGGGGTCTCTGGCGACGGCGATTACCTTCACGATTTTTTATATTCTCATGTTGATGGCGTGGCACGAACGTTATCATAAACCATACGGGCTGCTCGGTTATTGTTTATTCGCGCTGGCTATCATGCGGCTACTTATTATGACACACCCGGACAATGGTTGGCAGAATCTGCAGGCTGTCCAGCCCTGGTCACTGTATCGCAATCTGCCGCTCATGATGATCCAGTTGGGGCTGGCTTATCTGATTTTGCGTGAAGCTGTATCCGCGCGTGACCGCGCCTTCATCTGGCTGGCAGTTATGATTCTTGTTTCATTTGTCTGCTATGCGCCGGTAATTTTGTTTCAGCAACAGGTGCCGCAAATCGGCATGCTCATGATTCCCAAAACCCTGGCTTATCTGGTGATGGCATTCCTATCATTTTTTGAATTCTACAGGGTGAAGACCATTGCAGGCTTCAAGCCAAAAACCGTGACCGGTTTCATGCCTCGCTAGACCGCTTTGTAAGCTGGGTCAAGGGGCATGTAACTGAAAAGATTGAAGCTCCGGGAAGCTCCGGTTTATGGGCGGGGAGCTTCACAACGTAGTCATCCGATAAAACGGATTGCTGCACCAAGAGCTTTTTCACAAGGGAGGACACCATGGCAAAACACTATGATCTGGTTATCGTTGGAGGAGGCCCCGCGGGTTTGAGTGCCGCAAAGTTTGCCGCAGAAAACGGGCTTAAAACCGCCCTGTTGGACAGAAAAACAAACATTGCCAAAATCCGGCGTGTTGACGGTGGCGTGCTTTCGCCGATTAATGAATACACCTTCAGCCAGACAACCATTTATAATCCCCAATTGAAAAAGATATGTTTTCCAGTAAGCGGTTTTTCCATCTCCTATGACGGTCCGCACCGCAACGTGTATGGCTTTGCTATCTATTCCCCCGGCGGCAAAAAGTTTACGTTTGGCGACCGCGCATATCAAAAACAAGACCCCGACAAACGACGGGTAGGTGTGACACTTGATAAAGAGCTTATTCTAAAAGGGCTGCTCAATGACGCTGAACAAAATGGCGCAGATATTTTTCCCAACACCAATGTCACTGGAGTGGAGAAAAAAGGTGACCTGGTAACGGTAACAGGCGGTGACGATCAGTTTCAAGCGCCGTTTGTCATAGCGGCCGACGGCGTAAACTCCCGCATCAGCCGGCTGTTAGGGATGAATAAAGAGAGAAAATTCTTTGCCACACACAATGAGATGCTCTGGTATTTGGAGGGAATTGATATCCCTGAGGTAGAGGGAATTTGTTTTATCTTCACCATGGATGGCAGCTTTTTTGTGAGTAGCAGCCTTCATCCGGGGCAGTATCATGTTGGGGTTACCACGCACCGGCCCGCTGATGACCTCAATGCCAAGCTGGAGAAATTTGTGTATGCCGATAAAGTTTATTCATCCTGGTTTAATGGGGCAAAAAAAACCGGCACTGGCTGTTGTGTGGTAAACATGCACGCGCCGATGAAGGAGCCGTTTAAAGATAATGTGCTGATTATTGGCGATGCGGCTTGGCTTATGGAAGTAAGTAACGCCATTGCCATCGTCTGTGGCTGGAAAGCAGCCCAGGCGATCACGCTGGCGTTGCTTGACGGCAAATTAAACAGGGAAGGCATTGCCAGTTATTTAGGCTGGTGGCAACAGTATTTTTATGAGCCTTATGGCGACATGGATTTCAAACCGATAGAAATTCAGGATTTTCTTGATGCTGAGGATCTTGATTATTTGGTCGGCTTGGTTAAGGAGCCGCGTATTGCAACCATGGACTTTTATAAACTTATTGGCACAATCGGTCAAACCTATGGCGAGCTCTTTCCCGTTATCCAGGAAGAACGACCGGACGTATTTGCGAAGCTCATGGTAATACTGGAAAAGATGGAGGAGGCGGAAGCTGCAGCAAAAAAAGCAGGATTTCCCAACAAATAAACCGACCCCGATCCCTCGCATAGATACGCCGCAAGGCGCCATCTTGTGAACCACGACAGCGCTTTAAACCGATTTCTTTTGTGCCAGATGCACGACGGCAATGCCATTGGTGAGCCGTTGATAGCTAACCCGGGAAAAGCCCGTTTTCAAAAGAAAGGTGCACAGTTCATCCGGCGATGGGAACAAGCGGATTGATTCGGGAAGATACGTATAGGCCTGCAGAGAACCGGTAAACAGCTTTCCCATTCGGGGCAGTATGTAAAACGAATACAGGTCATACAGGAAGTGCAACAGAGGATTTGTGGGTAGCGAGAACTCAAGGCACATAAATCTTCCCCCCGGCCTTAAAATTCGCCACATCTCAGCAAATCCTCTTTCAATGTGCGTAAGATTTCTTATACCGAACCCAATTAGTGCTGCATCAAAACTGCCATCTGGAAAAGCAAGCTGCTCGGCATCGCCTTGAACATAGCTTATTCTTCCATCAAGCAGTGCCTTATGCACTTTGCTTTTTCCTGCTTCCATCATTGATCGATTAAAATCATACACGATGACGGTGCCTTCAGCGCCGACGTTTTGGGCTGCCAGAATCGCAAGATCTGCAGTGCCGCCACAGACATCAAGCACTCGGTTTCCCGGTTTTAACCCTATCATTTTTACCGCCCTTTGTTTCCACCAGTGATGCAGGCCAAAGCTCAACAGCGTATTCATGAAGTCATATTTTCCTGCTATGGAATCAAAATGTTTCTGCACCAGCTTCGCCTTTTCTGGGGAGGGCACTTTCTGCCCACCAACGTTCACGGTTTCAACAGGCGTGTTTAGCATCGGTGAATTTGGGGTTTTATTATTATGGTCTTCCATGCACGAATGGATAATTAATATAACATCTTGGGGAACACCTTGGTAAAAATAAACGTTGACAGGTCTCTATTAATCATATCATACTTGGCAAAATTTTATAAACGGAGGCAGTTTTGGCCGATTCGAGAATCCCAAGAATGCTGCGGAACCAATTATTTTCCCAGTGTTCTCTTTCTTCTGACCGTATGAAGATGATAGGCTTTGCTGGCACAATGATCACCCTCTGCGTCGTCGCTGCTGCATGGCAATGGTCGCCGCTCCGTCATTTCACCGAACAGTCTTCTCTTGAATCGTTATTGCGCTTGATAAGCAACGGCTCCTTCGGGTTCGTGTTTATTGTCGCCGTCTATGTAGCCGGCGGGTTTATGATGTTTCCGATCGTGATTCTTATCCCGGTGACCGCTTTCCTCTATGGCCCGATCATGGGCCCAATGTACGCGCTGCTTGGTTGCCTGATAAGTGCATTGCTGTGCTACCTGTTAGGCAGGAGAATGGGCGCCGAAACAGTACATCTGGTTGCCGGCAAGAAAACCGCATACCTCAGCCGTAAACTCTCACAGCACGGTTTTTTTATGATAGCCCTGCTGCGCGTTCTGCCGATTGCTCCCTACACGCTGGTTAATATTGTTGCCGGAGCTTTTCGGATGCGGTTATGGGATTACACCGCCGGCACCGTAGTCGGGCTCTTGCCCGGTATTGTTATTATGACCTTCATTGAATATGGGCTGGAGAGGACTGTGTATCAGCCTGATGTCTGGAATATGGCGTTGCTGGGAGCTGGGGGTTCTTTGTTACTGCTCGCAACCACCTGGATCAAACAGCGCGTTACAAAGTCAGCCTTGTTTGAATAAGCGGCTGTGCTGGCAGAGGAATGAATAACCGCTTTTGCGGAACTTCAAGCTTAAATCCACTTCTTTTTGAAAAAAATTAACATCGCCATCAGCGATAAAACAAAGGATAAACCAAGAATGATAAAAAAGGCCAGAGGATTATCCTGTAATGGCAATTTTACATTCATACCGTAAAGGCTTGAGAACAAAACCGGTATGGTTAAAATAATGGTTATCAACGTGAGAAGCTTCATCACGATATTTAAATTATTTGAAATAATTGATGCAAACGCATCCATCATGCCGCTCAAAATATCACTATAAACGTTTGCCATTTCTATCGCCTGTTTACTCTCCGTGATAATATCTTCAAACAGGGTCTCATTCTCTTCATCCATCTTCAAAATTCTCATCTTTTGCAGCCGTTCTAACATGAGCTGGTTAGATTTCAGTGAGGTGGTAAAATAAACCAGACTTTTTTCAATGTTCAGGAGTTTAATCAGTTGCTGGTTTTTTGATGCCTGTTCAACTTTTTTTTGTATAATCGTGGAGGCATTGTTGATTTGTTTCAAATATTGAAGATATTGCAACACTGCCCGGAGAAAAATTTGCAAAACGAACCGGTGCTGATTGGTGGTGCTGAAATGTTTTACCTTGTTTTCAATAAAATCATTAATAATATCTGTTTCCCGGGCACATACTGTTATAATCAAATCTTTAATCAGGATAACACCTACCGGTAATGTAAAATATAATATATCGAGGT
>FWWM01016025.1_pt1 | contig 11286 bp, 9 predicted proteins | sample 2228351 | NCBI WGS metagenome assembly FWWM01 (sample SAMEA103939774, study PRJEB20133) | metagenome
TGATCGCGCGGCGCTCCGGCGTGATATCACGGCGGAAGGCGAACGGCTCGCTGACGATCACCGCGCCGGCGCGCATCGCCGCGCGTGGTTCATGACCCGAGGCAGCTCGGCTGTCTTAGCAGTGCTAAAAAGGTGTGATTTATGCTTTTCTATCATAAAATAACTGGCCAAACGCGGGACAAGGAGGGCGTTCATGCGCTGGTGGCTGTTGACACTATTGTGCTTGCTTTGGCAGCCCGTGGGGTGGGCCAAAGCGGAGTCGCCATTGGTGCGCTCAGAAGCGTACGTGGTCGTGGATGCTGCGACGTTGCAGCCGCTGGCGCAGGGCGGTGACCTGGCCAAACCGCGTCCCATCGCCTCGATCACCAAGCTGATGACCGCAATCGTCGTGCTGGAATCCGGGTTGCCGTTGTCTGAGCGGCTGACCGTGACCAAGCAAGACCGTGACCGCATTAAGGGCACGAGTTCGCCCTTGGCGATCGGCGCCACGATCACGCGCGCCGAGGCGTTGCACTTGGCGCTGATGGCCTCAGACAACCGCGCGGCGATGTTGCTGGCGCGCCATCACCCTGGAGGGCGGGAGGCGTTCGTGCGCGCGATGAACGTCAAAGCGCGCATGTTGGGGATGTCGAAAACCCGCTTCGTCGATCCGGCCGGATTGTCACCGCAGAACGTCGCCTCGATCGAGGACCTGGTGCGGCTGGCGCGCGCCGCGAGCCAATATCCGCTCATTCGTCAATATTCTACCGATGAGAGCGCACAAATCGTGGTCAAGGGTAGAACCTTGACCTTCAAAAGTACCAACGCGATCGTCCGCCGCGGCGACTGGCCAATCCGTCTGCAAAAAACGGGCTTTACGCGTGAGGCCGGACGGTGTCTGGTGATGATCGCGCCGGTGGCGGGCAAGGAAGCGATTTTCGTGCTGATGAACAGCGTGGGAAAATACACCCGGGTGGCGGATGCGCGCCGGCTCAAGGACTGGATCGAGAGCGGTAGGGCACAACAGGCGATGAGTGCGCCGACGAGCAAAGGGAGGCGGGCGGGATGAACCTGCAACAACTGCGATACGTGCTCGAAATCGTCCGGCATGGGCTCAACGTTTCGGACGCGGCGGAGGCGATGTTTACTTCGCAGCCAGGGGTGTCCAAACAGGTGCGGGCGCTGGAAGAAGAAATCGGCGTGGATATCTTCATCCGCCATGGCAAACGCTTGGTGGGATTGACCGAACCAGGTAAGCGCGTGGTGGCAATGTGCGAGCGCATTTTGCGCGACGTGCAGAGTCTGGCGACGATTGCGGAGGAGTTTTCCCGCGCCGACGAGGGGGTGCTCAGGATCGCCACGACCCACACTCAGGCGCGCTACGTGCTGCCGCAGGTGATCGAAACGTTTCGGCGCCGTTACCCCAAGGTGCGCTTTTCTCTGCACCAGGGCAGCCCGCGCTACGCGTGCGAGCTGGTCGCGGCGGCAGAGGCGGATCTGGTGATCGCCACCGAGGCGATCAGCGATTTTCCCGAGCTGGTGGAAATGCCTTGCTATCATTGGACGCACGCGCTGGTGGTGCCGGAAAACCATCCTCTGGCGCAGGAAGATCCGTTGACCCTGGAGGCGATCGCCCGATATCCGATCATTACCTACGACGGGGCGTTTACGGGTCGCAACCACATCAATAAGGCGTTTCTGGGCCGGGCGTTGAAACCGGAGGTAGTGCTCACCGCAATCGACTCGGACGTGATCAAAACCTACGTGCGTCTGGGGTTGGGGGTGGGCATCATCGCCAGGATGGCTTTCGACCCGCAAACCGACCGCGGGCTGGTGGTTCGGGATTTGGGGCATCTGATCGAATCGAACGTCACGCGTCTCGGCATTCTGCGCGACGCCTACCTGCGGGGCTTTGTGTACGCGTTCATTGAAACGCTCGCCCCACACCTCAAACGCGAGGTGGTCGAGCGGGTGGTGCGCGGCGAGGGCAGTCACTACGAGTTGTGAGGATCGCCCGGCGTATTGCTGCGGCAGGATGAGGCGGTGAGCGGGACGGCTGCGTCGGGCCGCGACGAAAAACGACAAGCCGGCTATAGGACGATGGAAAGTTACGCCGCTGACCTTTCGGCAGCAGCCACTACGATCTGGGTAGGTCGCTCTGCCAGCCGTGATGCAGTACGCGCGCGCCCGAGCCCACGGTGACGCGATCGGCGTGCGCGATTGCCCCCTGCAGGTACGTGTGGGCGCGCGCAATCGCCACGGGAACTGCAAGGCCGTGCGCCAACGCCGCGGTGATCGCTGCTGCGAAAGTGCAGCCGGTGCCGTGTAGTGGCGCCGTGCTACGGCGCCTTGCTTCGAAACGGTGCCATTGGCTACCGTCAAACGCCAGATCCACCAGCGTATCCCCGCGCAGATGCCCGCCTTTGAGCACCACCCAGCGCGGGTGCTCGGCCCGATGCTGGGCGAGCATGCCCCACAGGCGCGAGGCGACCGCGCGCATCATCGCTTCGTTGCGCGGTTCCGGTAGCCCAGTCAGCGCTGCCGCTTCCGGCAGGTTCGGCGTCACTACCCACGCCAGGGGCAGCAGCCGTTCGCGGAGCGCCGCGACAGCGTCGGGCGCTAAAAGCGCATCGCCGCTCGTGGCGATCATCACCGGGTCCACCACCAGGGGGATATTGGGCGCCAAGCGCGCCAGTGCCGCTGCCACGGTGTCGATCACCTCGGCGTTGGCGAGCATGCCGGTTTTGATCGCCGCGATCGCCACGTCGTCAAAGAGGGTTTCCAGCTGCGCCTGGAGAAACGCCGCCGGCGGTACATGCACGGCCGACACGCCACGCGTGTTTTGCGCGGTGAGCGCCGTCACCACGCCGGTGCCATAGACACCGAACGCCGCGAAGGTTTTGAGGTCCGCGTACAAACCGGCGCCGCCCGACGGATCGACACCGGCAATAGATAAGGCGTTGGGTAAGGAAGTGGCGGTCATCCGGCCAGGAGGCTAAAGAGCGCTCAGTTTTTGCTCTGATCCACCAAGCGGTGTTTGGCCAGCCACGGCATCATCGCGCGCAGCTTCGCCCCCACCTGTTCGATCGGATGCTCGGCGGTCAGGCGTCGACGCGCGGTCATCGCCGGGTAGTTGAGCTGCCCCTCGAGGATGAACATCTTGGCGTAGTCACCGTTTTGGATGCGCTTGAGCGCCGCGCGCATCGCCGCCCGCGATTGCTCGTTGATCACCTCGGGGCCGGTGACGTATTCGCCGAATTCGGCGTTGTTGGAAATCGAATAGTTGAGGTTGGCGATGCCGCCTTCGTACATCAGGTCGACGATGAGCTTGAGTTCGTGCAGACACTCGAAATAGGCCATTTCCGGGGCATAGCCGGCTTCGACCAGCGTTTCGAATCCCGCTTTGACCAGTTCCACCAGCCCGCCGCAGAGCACCGCCTGTTCGCCAAACAGGTCGGTTTCGGTTTCTTCGCGGAAGGTGGTCTCAATCACCCCGGCGCGGGCGCCGCCGATCGCTGCGGCGTAGGACAACGCCACGTCGCGAGCTTTGCCGGTATGGTCCTGATGCACCGCAATCAGGCACGGCACGCCGCCGCCACGCAGATATTCGGCGCGCACGGTGTGGCCGGGGCCTTTGGGGGCGATCATGATCACGTCCACGTCTTTGGATGGGACGATCTGGTTGTAGTGGATGTTGAACCCGTGCGCAAAAGCCAACGCCGCCCCGGGTTTGAGGTTCGGCGCGACATCGCGCTGATACACCGCCGGTTGGGCTTCATCGGGCAAGAGCATCATCACCACGTCGGCGTTTTTCACCGCGTCGGCCACTTCCATTACCGTCAGCCCCGCCGCTTGCGCTTTGTTCCAGGAAGCGCCGCCGCGGCGTAAGCCCACGAGCACCTGGACGCCGGAGTCGTTGAGGTTCTGCGCGTGCGCGTGTCCCTGGCTGCCGTAGCCGATGATCGCGACCGTCTTGCCTTTGATCAGCGACAGATCGGCATCTTTTTCGTAAAACACTTTCATCGTCGTTCCTTTCGCAGTCTCGTCGAGTAACAGAAAAGAGAAATTTTACGCTCGTGGTAGTGCCACGCGGCGACGGGCGGGGCGCTCAGACCTTGAGCACCCGCTCACCGCGCGCGATGCCGCACACACCGCTACGCACCAGCTCCAGGATGAGCGACGGGGCGATGGCATTGAGAAACGCATCGAGCTTGCCCTGATTGCCGGTGAGTTCGATCACGTAGGTGGTGTCGGTGACGTCGATGATGCGCGCGCGGAAAATGTCCGCGAGCCGCTTCATCTCTTCGCGATCCGGTCCTACCGCGCGCACCTTGACCATCATCAGTTCGCGCTCGATGTGCGGCGCGTCGGAAATGTCCACCACCTTGACGGTGTCGATGAGTTTGTTGAGCTGCTTGGTGATCTGTTCGATCACCTCATCCGAGCCGGTGGTGACGATGGTCATGCGCGATAGCGTCGGGTCTTCGGTGGGGGCGACGGTCAGCGACTCGATGTTGTAGCCGCGCGCCGAAAACAGTCCGGCGATGCGCGACAGTGCCCCAGATTCGTTTTCTACCAAGAGGGCGATCACATGTCTCATGACGGGTGTGCTCCTTTACAGTTCTTCCGAGCCGAGGATCATTTCGGTGAGCCCCTTGCCGCCCTGGATCATCGGGTAGACGTTTTCCTTGGGGTCGACCTGCACGTCCAGGAACACCAAGTCGTTCTTGTATTTGGTAAAGAGATCGCGCAACGCCGGTTCTACTTCCTCGGGCCGGGTGATGGTCAGACCCACGTGGCCGTAACTGCGCGCCAGCGCCGCAAAGTCGGGCAGCGAATCCATGTACGATTCGCTGTAACGGCCGCTGTAGAACAGCTCTTGCCACTGCCGCACCATGCCCAGATAACGGTTGTTGAGATTCACGATCTTGAGCGGCAGCCGGAACTGTTTGCAGGTAGACAGCTCCTGGATACACATCTGGATCGAGGCTTCGCCGGTGATGCACACCACGTCCATTTCGGGTTTGGCGAGCTTGGCGCCCATCGCATAGGGCAACCCCACCCCCATCGTGCCCAGCCCACCGGAGTTGAGCCAGCGCCGCGGCTCATCGAATTTGTAATACTGCGCCGCCCACATCTGATGTTGGCCCACGTCGGAAGTGATGATCGCGTTGCCGCGCGTGACTTCATAGAGCTTTTCGACCACGTACTGCGGTTTGATGAGTTCGCCGTTTTGCCGGTACGACAGGCACTGTCGCGCGCGCCAACCGTCGATTTGCCCCCACCATGCGTGCAGTGCTTCAGGATCGGGCTTGGCGTCGGTTTCTTCGAGCGCTTGCAGCAATTGCACGAGCACCTGCTTGACGTCGCCGACGATCGGGATGTCGATGGGCACGCGCTTACTGATCGAAGAGGGATCGACGTCGATGTGGATGATCGTGCGCGGCTCCTGCATGAAGTGATCGACGTTGCCAACCACGCGGTCGTCGAAACGCGCCCCCACCGCCAGTACGACGTCGGCGTAATGCAGCGCCAGGTTGGCTTCATAGGTGCCGTGCATGCCCGGCATGCCAAGGAACTGCCGATCGGAGGCAGGGAAAGCGCCCAGTCCCATCAGCGTCTGGGTGATCGGGAAACCGAGCTTTTTGACCAACGCGCGCAGTTCCGGCGCGGCATTGCCGAGGACCACCCCGCCGCCGGTATAGATGATCGGGCGCTTGGCGGCAAGCAACGCCTGCACGGCTTTGCGGATCTGCCCCGGGTGACCTTTGACCACGGGGTTGTAGGAGCGCATCGCGATGGCTTTGGGGTAATGGAATTCCGCGACCTGCGCCGTGACGTCTTTGGGGATGTCAATGACGACCGGTCCCGGACGACCGGTGCGGGCGATGTGAAAGGCTTTTTTCAGCGTTTCGGCCAGCTGATTGACGTCTTTGACCAAGAAGTTGTGCTTGACGATCGGCCGCGTGATGCCGACCATGTCGACTTCCTGGAACGCATCTTCACCGATGACTGCGGTGGGAACCTGACCGGAGATCACGACCACGGGAATCGAGTCCATGTACGCGGTGGCAATGCCGGTTACCGCGTTGGTCGCCCCTGGCCCCGAAGTAACGAGGGCGACACCGACTTCGCCACTGGCACGCGCATAGCCGTCGGCGGCATGCACAGCCGCTTGCTCGTGACGGACGAGTACGTGCCGAACTTCGCGCTCGGGTTCGGCGGCGTTGATTTGAAAGAGCGCGTCGTAGATGTGCAATACCGCGCCGCCGGGGTAACCGAAGATGTACTTCACCCCTTCTTCTTGCAGGGCGCGGATGACGATTTCAGCACCGGTCAGTTTCATTGCGCAAATACCCCTGTCTCGCGGTCGATTCGGAACAAAAGCATAACATTAGCCTATTCCCAGGCACGCGGTCAAGCGATGGCGTGTCGGCAGCTTACGTGAAACCGCCGCCCGCAACCACCCGTTGGAGCGTTCGTCATTGCGATCGATGCAGCACAGTGTCAGTAGCCCACTAAAACCGCCTTCCCCGGTTAGGCCGCAGCGACGGGGTTGCGGTCGAATGAGGCGGCGAGCGCCCAGTGGTGGTCGGCGTGCGCTAGGAACAAACCCTCGTGTTCTGCGACGACGAGCGTGTGCCCGGCATCGCGCAGGTCATAAAGCGCCGCGAGCAGCCGCGCGGTATCCAGCGGATGCAGCCCGGCGGTGGGTTCGTCGAGCAGGTACAACGTGGGCACGTGGCGCGCGCGCGCCAGTTCCGCTGCCAGTTTCAGGCGTTGCGCCTCACCGCCGGAGAGCGTGGTGGCGGCCTGTCCCAAAGTGACGTAGCCCAGGCCGAGCTGGGCCAGGGTAGCAAGCAGCGGCTCCAGGCGCGGGTGATGGGCAAAAACGCCCATTGCCTCTTCGACGCTGAGTGCCAGCATCTCGGCAATGTTGCGGCCGCGGTAGCGCACGGTGAGGGTTTCCCGGTTGTAACGCGCGCCTTCGCACGCCGGGCAGGTTTCCCATACTGGCGGCAGAAATTCCAAGTCGATCAGCCGCACGCCCAGTCCTTCGCAGACTTCGCAGCGCCCGCCGCGCAGGTTGTGCGAAAACCGTTTGGCGCTCCAGCCGCGGGCGCGCGCCTCCGGGGTGGCGGCAAACAGCGCGCGTAGCTCATCCATGATGCCGGTGAAGGTGGCGGGGGTAGCGCGCGGTGAGTTGCCGATCGGGGTTTGGTCTACCGCGACCACTCGTTGCCACGGCAGGCGCGCCAGTCCTTGGAGCCGCACCGTGGCGAGCTCGTTTTGCCAAGCACCAGAGCTGCGGTGGGCGGTGGTATCTTTCGAGGCGTTCGTGGTCAGCGCTTGGGCCAGGGGGTGCAGCCAGTCGGCCAAAAGCCGCGATTTGCCGCTGCCGGAGGGGCCGGTCAGCACGGTAAGCCGTTGCGCGGGCAAAAACACCTCGCCAGGTGGTGCGGCTAAGGCGCCATCCCGCGGCGTCAGCCACAGCCCCGGAGTGGTTACCTCGACGAGACAGCGGCGCGCCGTGAGGTCCGGGGAGTGCCGCCACGCGCGCGCGGTGGGGGTGTCGAGTTCGCGCAGCTTTTGCGGCGGGCCGCTAAACAGCAAGCGACCGCCGTGCGGTCCGGCGCCGGGGCCGATTTCAACGATCCAATCGGCCGCTTGCCAGAGGAGCGGGTGGTGTTCGACGATGACGACGGTGTTGCCGGCATCGCGCAGACGCTCGAGGAGCCGCAACACCTTGGCGACCGCCGCGTCGTCCAACCCCACCGACGGTTCATCGAGCACGTACAGTACCCCGGAAAGGGTAGCACCGAGCAAACCCGCCAAGCGCACGCGCTGCCGCTCGCCAACCGACAATTCCGTGAGGCGCCGGGTTAGCGTCACGTGCCCCAGATCGAGCGCCAACAGCGCCGCGCAGCGCTCGGCGAGCAACGCAACGATCGGTGCGGCGACGGCGTCGTCATGCATTGCCCGCTGCCACTGGCTGATGTGTTCGGACAGCGTCGCTACAGGCAGCGCCATCACTTCGGCAAAACTTATCCCCTGCACTCGGGTGTGGGCGACCCACGGGTCGTCCTGCCAATGGTTCCAGCGCTCCAGCGTCAGGGCCGGAGCAGAGGCGCCGCACTGCGGGCAGCGGCCGTGGCGGTCAAGCCTCAAGGTTTGCCCGCTTTCCCACGCCAGCACCAGCGCGTGTCCTTTGCCCAAGGTCAAAGCGTGTTCCAGACTGTCCATCAGGCGGGCGCGGGTATCGGGACTGACGCGCAGGCGGTCGATCACCAGAGACGCCGAGGAAGGTAGCGGTTCGGACAGCGTGTCGAGCTCGACGAAGCGATCTTCATGCCACAGCCGCGTGTAGCCGGCGCTGGCGAGCGCCGCAACGCTGTGCCACTGCGGTTCCAGCTCGGCAATGGGCACGGTGATCGCGCAGCGCCTTTCGGCAAACGCGGCGAGCACCCGCTCGCTCAGCTCCAGCACTTCTTCGCGGCGCAATGCCGCGCCGGGATGCTGGGGACAATGCCGCTCGCCGCGGCGAAAATACAACAGCGCCAGCGCCGGGGAGAGTTCGCTCGCGCGGCCGACGGTGGTGTGCGCTGCGGCAGCGCCCATCTGCTGCGCCAACGCAATCGCCGGGGCCAAGCCGGTGATGACATCCACGGCAGGGCGCGGCAGGCTCTTGACCAGCGGCCGCGCCGCCAGCGCCAGCGATTCCAGGTAGCGCCGCTGCCCTTCGGCAAAGAGGGTGTCAAACGCCAGCGACGATTTGCCCGAACCGGAAACGCCGGTGATGACGATGAGTTTGCCGGTAGGAAGTTCCAGGTCGATGCCCTGCAGATTGTGGGTACGGGCGTTGCGGATGAGGATCATCTACGGCTTTGCCAAGGAGCCTTAGCGATTACGGTGGGCAGGCAAGCACAGCAGCTGCCGGGAAAAATTTCCCTTTCTATTACCCTTACGTAAGGTGAGAGACCGATACGGGAAGCGACTAGCGATCGCGCAAATGGCTTCTTCGGTGAGAAAACAGCTATGCGCTTGACAGGATGGGTCGTGCAGGATTCGAACCTGCGACCAACGGATTAAAAGTCCGCTGCTCTACCGGCTGAGCTAACGACCCGTGTCGTGCAACAGAAGCCGACATTTTACTAAAACGACGGCGCGAATGTCAACGGTTTGGCAAAGCGGCGGGGGATGTGAAACAATAGCGTTAGCTCAACGTTGAGGTGATCAGGATGCTCGATCGGGAAGGGTACCGCCCGAACGTATGCATCGTCCTGGTCAATGCGCGCAACGAAGTCTTTTGGGGAAAACGCATCCGCGAACATGCGTGGCAGTTTCCGCAGGGAGGAATCAAGCGAGGGGAAACCCCGCTCGAGGCGATGTATCGGGAGCTGAACGAAGAGATCGGTCTGCTTCCCGAACACGTCGAGGTGATCGGACACACGCGCGATTGGCTCAGGTACGACGTGCCGCGTCGGTGGGTGAAGCGTCAATGGCGCGATCACTACCGCGGACAGAAACAGTTGTGGTTTTTGTTGCGTTTTCTCGGGCGGGATTTTCAGGTCAGCCTGCGCGCCACGTCGCATCCGGAGTTCGACGCGTGGCGGTGGGCCAATTACTGGGTGCCGCTGTCGGCGGTGATTCCGTTCAAACGCCGGGTGTATCAGCAGGCGCTGGTCGAACTGGCGCGTTTTCTGCCGGTGGCGCCGCCGCTGCCGCGTTCGGAGTACGCCAGTGCGTGGCGAGAAGCGCAGCAGCGTGATCGCACCCAGTTGCCAAGCGCCTCCCTCGCCCCGCCGGTACCGCCGGAACAGGGGAACGCGGCGCGACGGCTGGGGGCGATCTGCTTTGAGCCGATCGAGTGCTAAGGGCCTATCCAAAAAATGGCCTACCAGCGGCGATGAATAACCGGTTTGGACAGACGCCAAAGGATCAAACCAAAGACGCCCCTGGGGTGCGTGGCGTTTCACCTTCTTCGATGATTTCCCACGTGTGGGTGATCTCGGCGGTTTTGCCCAGCATGATCGAGGCGGAACAGTATTTTTCCGCCGAAAGTTTGATCGCGCGCTCCACTTTCGCGGGGTCGAGCCCACGGCCGCGCACGCGGTAGTGAAAGCGAATGCGGGTAAACACCTTGGGGTCTTGCTCGGCGCGCTCCGCATCGAGCGCGACTTCGCAGCCGCTGACCGCTTGGCGGCTTTTTTCCAAAATGTAGACCACATCGAAAGCGGTGCAGCCGCCGGTGCCCGCCAGCACCAGTTCCATCGGGCGGGGCGCGAGATTGCGCCCACCCGCTTCCGGCGGGCCGTCCATCACCACGGTGTGACCTGAACCCGTTTCGGCAAGAAAGGTTTTGTCACCGGTCCAACGAACGCGACACTGCATGAGTTTCTCCAGTATTTGCTAATAAGCCAGGCAAAACCATCAATAAAAATTATTATTGTGCAATGCAGCAAAAAAGCTTGCCATCACGACGAATTGGTCATATAATTTCGCTCAAGCGCTGCTACTGCAGCGCATGGGTGTCTCCTCCACCTCCTCCTTTGGTGTGGATTGTACGCCGCCGGTTCTCCGGCGGCGTCTTTTTTTATATTTCCAGGTTATCGATGAGCCGCGTCGTGCCCAGTCGCGCCGCGCCCAGCACCACGAGCGCCGTCTCGTCACTCTCGGGTATCTGCAGGTCACGCTGCCGCCGCACGGCAATGTAATCGACTTGCCAGCCGTGCGCGGAAAGCTCGTTTATCGCCTTGCGCTCCAGGCGCCCCCAATCGCGCTCGCCAGCGCGGATCGCCTCGACGAGGCCGCGTAGCACCCGATACAGCCGCGGGGCTTCCTGCCGCTCGCTTTCACTGAGGTACGTGTTGCGCGAGGACAGCGCCAGGCCATCTGCGGCGCGCACCGTGTCGACGCCGACGATGCGCACGGGCAGCGCGAATTGTTCGGCCATTCGCCGCAGAATCATCAGTTGCTGGTAGTCCTTTTTGCCGAAATAGGCCACGGTGGGCGCGATGATGGCAAAAAGCTTCATGACGACCGTGGCCACGCCCTCGAAATGTCCCGGGCGATGCGCGCCTTCCAGGATCCCAGCGAGTTCCTCGGGCACCCGGATGCGGAAGACCTGTGGCTCAGGGTAGAGCTCCGTTTCGCTGGGCGCAAACACGTAGGGCACGCCGCAGTCGCTGAGCAGCGCCACGTCGCGCTCCAGCGTGCGCGGGTAGCGGTCGAAATCCTCGTTTGGCCCAAATTGCAGGCGATTGACGAAAATGCTCACCACGACGTTCGGGGTGTGGCGCTGCGCTT
>FWWM01016026.1_pt1 | contig 11286 bp, 9 predicted proteins | sample 2228351 | NCBI WGS metagenome assembly FWWM01 (sample SAMEA103939774, study PRJEB20133) | metagenome
GGGGGAGCATCATCATCCACGCCAGCGGAATCAACAGCGGTACGCCTGCCAGTTGGGGTTGAAGCAGGGAAGTGTAATGATACTTTCCGAAGGGAAAGCCGGTCGCCGACCCCATCCATTCAGCAAAAAATGCCACCACCGTCACAAGCAGGAAGACTCGCAGGGTTCGCTGCCAACCCCACTGCGAGCTTAAGGCGACGATCACAGCCGCGCATTGGATGACCACTCCAACCGACATGCCACTGTACAAAGCCCTCTCGCCCAGGACCCATCCGACAATGGGCAAGGCAATCATGGTCAGCACCCAAAGCACGAGCAACGTGATGACGGGCACTGGAATGAGCCACAGTTTTCTTTGCATCTCAAGCACACCAACCTTGAAGGCAATTTGTTTACCGGTTTATTTATTGCCAGCATGTCACTTATTCAGCAGTGATTGTATCTCAAAAAAGCCGAGGTCGTCTCAAAATTTGGGGTAAACTTATCCCACAATGCCAATTTTTGATGATTATGTGGTGATTCTGGGTGGCGGCATTGGCGGCTTAGCGGCGGCTATCTACTTGGCACGGGCTGGTCGCCGTGTGCTCCTTTTTGAGCAAAACCAGCAGGTTGGGGGGAAGATGGGCGAACACCGCGCGCAAGGGTTTCGCTGGGATAGCGGCCCATCGGTGATAACCATGCGCAACGTCTTTGAGGAACTGTTTGCCGCAGCCGATAAAGACCTAAGCGATTCTGTCGTCTTTGAACCCATCGATCCGCTCACGCGCTACTTCTTTTGGGACGGGAAGTGCTTGGATCTTTCTCGCGATCTCTCCCAGACCCTGGAGCAGATTGCTGCATTGGACGAGCGCGATGTGGAGGGCTATCTGGCGTTTTTGGCTGAGGCAGCGCGGGTCTATCGCATTGTCAGTCCGGTGTTTCTTTTCGGCCCACCGCCTAGCTTAGCCAGTCTCAGCAAAGTTACCCTGAAAGATGCTCTATCGGTAGATTTACTGGGGACATTGCAGAAACGCATTGAGCGGGTAGTGCGTCATCCTCATCTGCGTCAACTGCTCGGGCGGTTTGCAACTTATGTCGGCGCCAGCTCTTACCTTGCGCCGGCGACGTTGAGCTCAATTGCCCATGTAGAGCTAGCTCAAGGGGTTTGGTATCCAAAAGGCGGTGTTTATCAACTAGCCCGCGCTTACCAGCGACTTGCCACGGAATTGGGGGTAGAAATTCATTATGGGGCGCGCCTTCAACGCCTTGAGGTGCAAGATGACGCCGTCACGCAGGTGCATTTGGAGTCTGGCGAGAAGATTGCGACTCAAACTGTGCTCTCGAACATCGACGTGACGACCACCTACTTGCTAATCGCCAGTCAGACCGCTCAAAAGGTGTTTAGAAGGCTGCGCAGACAAGCACCTTCCTGCTCTGGGTTCATCCTGCTGTTGGGGGTCGAAGGCACGCATCCCTCGCTTGCCCATCACAATGTTTTCTTTTCGAGAGATTATCGTCAAGAATTTGACCAAATCTTCCGCCAAGGGAGATTGCCAGAAGATCCTACCATCTATGTTGCCATCACGGCGAAATCGGATGGCGATCATGCCCCAGCCGGTTGCGAGAACTGGTTTGTTTTGGTCAATAGCCCGCCATTGCCCGAAAGCTCCCCTGAGGATTGGGCAGAAGCCAGCCAAGCCTATGCTGAGCACCTTTTGTGGTGTTTAGCCCAACGCGGCTACGACCTTCGCTCGAAAATCCGCTACCAAAAGATCCTCACACCCTTCGATCTGCAACGATCCACTGGGGCGTGGCGGGGAGCGTTGTACGGGGTCTCCTTCAACAGCCGTTTTGCTCCCTTCGTTAGACACGGCAATCGTTCGCCCTTGCGGGGTCTGTATTTTGCCGGCGGCAGCGTTCATCCCGGCGGTGGTGTTCCCTTGGCGACCCTATCGGGCAAGAGAGCTGCTCAATTGATTTTGGAAGATATTTCATCGCATTGAGAAAATTTGCTGAGTTAAAGGACGGATATGACCTATTCTGGATTTCTGCTTCGCTTCTTAGTCCTGCCCATTTTGATTTTGGGGTGGATTACTTTGAGAGACGAACGGCGCTTTCCGCCGATGAAAAACTTTCAAAACGGGCGGATGGTTTGGGGGATCATCGCCCTGCACATCGTCATAGCGGTTCTTTACACTACGCCATGGGATAACTATTTGGTTGCCAATGGCGTGTGGACCTACCATCCTGATTTGGTTTGGGGTATTTTGATCGGTTATGTGCCATTGGAAGAATACCTGTTTTTTGTTCTGGAAACACTGCTAACGGGTTTATGGTGGTGGTTTCTGACGCGGCGACTTCCTGAGCCGCCGGCTTTCCGTCCATCCAAGCGCGGTCGCTGGATTGCTTTTGGGGTTCTGATGGTCGTATGGATTAGCAGTGCGGTTTTGCTCTTTGGTGGCGAGCAGCGCTGGACTTATTTGAGCATTATCCTTTTTTGGGCATTGCCGGCGATTGTTCCCCAGTTCCTGATTGGGGCAGATATCCTGTGGCATTATCGCAAGTTGGTCGGTTTGGGCATTTTCGTGCCGGGGACTTACCTCTCGTTGATGGACATCGTCGCCCTACGGGCTTCGACTTGGACGATTTCCCCTGAGCATACGGTTGGCGTGCTCTTTTTTGGCATCTTGCCTCTTGAAGAAGTGGTATTCTTTTTTATTACCAATGTCCTGATCATTTTTGGCATGACTCTGCTGCTATCCAACCTATGCCGCGATCGATTTTTCGCCTGGCGAGAGAAAGGTTATCGCGGCTTTCCCGAATAAGTGCAACGGATTGGATTCAGCCTTGAACAAGGATTTTTTTAGAAGCTAAATGGATCAGCCAAAATCTACAAGTTGGGGTAAACTATGGTTGAGCTTGATCTCGTTTTATAACGCATTCCTTGATCAGTCAAGCTCAAGGAGAGTCTATGCGTCGTTGGAATGGGTGGGGAGATCAATCCATCCACTATCCACTGAGTGAATTTGCTCGGCTATATCTCAAAGATTGGTTGGGCGAGGGATTATCGTTATCGGATGCGCCCGTGGAAGCGTTGTTGGACAAAATGCCTCCCCCAAGATTGCCCGAGCACCCCTTGGTAACATTGGACTCTTTTGAGAGACTGCTTCACGCGCGCGGACAGAGCTTGCCGGATTGGATTGCTCTGCGTTACGGTCGCATTTCCACGTACCCCGATGGAGTCGCCTATCCAACATCCGATGAAGAGATCCGCCAAGTCTTAGATTATGCCCGTAGCCTAGCTGCCGTGGTGATCCCCTATGGGGGAGGTACCAGTGTTGTCGGGCACGTCAACCCGCTCGCCAGCAATGCCCCCGTCCTAACCGTTGACCTTTCGCGGATGGATAAACTGATTAACTTTGACCCGATCAGCCATCTCGCCGAGTTTGAGGCAGGGGTGAGAGGACCCGAAGTCGAAGCCCAATTAAACGCCCAAGGCTTCACTCTTGGACACTTTCCTCAATCGTTCGAGCTCTCTACGCTGGGGGGCTGGATCGCTACCCGATCGAGCGGCCAACAATCGCTGTATTATGGGCGCATCGAGAATCTCTTTGCTGGCGGTCATGTGGAAACGCCGCGTGGGCATTTAGACCTGCCGGCCATACCCGCCAGCGCTGCCGGACCTGACCTGCGTCATCTGGTTTTGGGAAGCGAGGGGCGATTAGGGATTATCAGCCGCGCCCTCGTGCGGGTGCGCCCGATCGCCGAAGCGGAAGCCTTCTATGGTGTCTTTTTCCCGCATTGGGAGGCGGGCGTGCAAGCTGTCCGCACCATTGTGCAAGAAGGGATTGGATTATCGATGTTGCGCCTAAGCGATGCCACCGAAACGCAGAGCACGTTGGCACTTTCGGGCAAAGATCGTCTCTTGCCATGGATTGAGCGAGGGCTTGGCGTCCTAGGTTATCCCCCAACGCGCTGTTTGCTGATCTTTGGGGTGACAGGGAGCAAGGTGACAGTGAGGCAGCTCTCGCGGCAGACGATTCGCATTTGTCGGCGTTGGGGCGGGCTGTTCACGGGGACGATCATCGGTAAAAATTGGCGCAAGACTCGCTTTCTCACTCCCTATTTGCGCAATACGCTGTGGGAGCTTGGTTATGCGACGGACACCTTAGAAACGGCTGTACCTTGGGCGAAAGTTCCAGAAACAGCCCAAGCCATTCTCCAAGCCTTGAATGGCGGTCTGCAGGCATGGGAAGAGCGGGTTCTGGCGTTTGCCCATCTCTCCCATGTCTACCGCGATGGTGCCAGCATCTATGCCACCTACTTGTTTCGGCGCAGTGGTGACCCCGACGAAGATTTGGCGCGTTGGAGGTCGCTCAAGAAAGCTGCCAGTGAAGCCATCGTCGCCTGCGGCGGCACTATCAGTCATCAGCATGGGGTCGGGGTCGATCATGTGTCTTATTTACAGTATGAAAAAGGGAGCTTGGGCATTGAAGCCTTGCGGGCAGTCTTTCAAGACTTTGACCCGCAGGGGATGATGAACCCCGCCAAGCTTCTTCCAGAAGCGTGAATCGCATGGGGGCTGCGTATCAATTGGCGAACAGGGTGTCGAAGAAAAGGGACATAGAATATGTGGAATACTTCGAGGCGTGATCAAATTTGGGAACAACTTAAGCAGCCATGGGATTTGGCCATTATTGGCGGTGGAATCACCGGCGCTGGAATTTTGCGTGAAGCGGCGCGCGTCGGTTTGCGTGCTTTGCTCATCGAAGCAGATGACTTTGCTGCCGGCACCTCTAGCCGCTCGTCGAAATTGGTTCATGGCGGTTTTCGCTATCTAAAAAATGCTCAACTGAGGATGACTCTTACCTCTGTGCATGAGCGCGAGCGCTTGCTGCAGGAAGGTCGCGGCTTGATCAACCAACTCGGTTTTCTGTTTGTGCATTATCAACGCGATCGCTTTCCGCCGTGGTTGTTCGGTTTCGGCTTGATTCTCTACGATCTATTAGCTATGCGTTGGAATCACCGTTATTATGATGCCTATGACATCCTGGAGCTAAGCCCATATCTGAACGGTGAGGGATTGCTGGGAGGTTATCGTTATTTTGATGCCCAGACCGATGATGCTCGTCTCGTGTTGCGGTTGTTGCAGGAAGCCGATGACGAAGGTGGGATTGCCTTGAATTATTGCCGCGCCGTAGAACTCTTGCGCCGCAAGGATGGTAAGGTCTGCGGTGTAGCCGTCGGTGATGAAAGCCCGCAGGGGAAGGGACGGACGGCAGAAATTCAGGCAAAGGTGGTGATTAACGCCACTGGCGCATGGGCAGATGCGTTGCGCGCCCAAGTAGGCGGCCAACGCCGCCTGCGGAAGCTGCGCGGCAGCCATTTGATCCTCGCCCGCCAACGATTACCTATCAACCGCGCCGTCACTTTTTTGCATCCCCGCGATCGCCGTCCGGTCTTCGCTTTGCCATGGGAAGGGGTGACGCTTTTTGGAACGACCGATGTTGACCATCGGGAGGACTTGACGGTGGATGCGAAAATTAGCCCTGCAGAAGTTGACTACCTGTTATCTGCTTTGCAGGATGTCTTTCCAACCCTTGAGTTGGGTCTGCAAGATGTACAGGGTACCTTTGCCGGCGTGCGGGCTGTGGTCGATACGGGAAAGGCAGATCCCTCAAAGGAGTCGCGTGAGCATGTATTGTGGAAGGAGAGTGGCTTACTGACCGTGAGCGGTGGAAAATTGACCACCTTTCGCTTGATGGCTCACGATGCCCTGCGAGCAGTTGCCTCCCAGTTAGAAGCCTCTCATCGTTATCACGCTCGCCATCGGGTCTTTCGTTCGGTGTCTCTGGAACCGTTGGTGGAGCAGAACATCGCTCCAGTGAGCCGTTTGCGGTTATTGGGGCGATATGGCTTGCATGCCACTGAGGTCATCGAGGAGGCGCAAAGTGGGGAATTAGAACCGATTGAAAATACGGTCGCCCTCTGGGCGGAGCTGCGCTGGGCAGCGCGCGCTGAAGCCGTGATCCATCTGGACGATTTGCTTTTGCGCCGCGTGCGCCTTGGGTTATTGCTGCCAAATGGAGGCATCTCCTTGCTGGAGCAGATTCGGGCAATTGTGCAAGGAGAATTGGGCTGGGAAGATGCTCGCTGGCAGGCTGAAGTAGAGGCGTACCGAGACTTATGGGAAACTTATTATGGAGTGCCGAGTGGATGAGTGAAAAAGACCTTCTCTTAGCAATCGATCAAGGAACTCAAAGCGCAAGAGCGTTGCTTTTTGACCCACACGGACAACTGGTTGCCAAAGCCCGTATCCCCATTGAGCCCTATTTCTCGCCCCAACCCGGGTGGGCAGAGCAACATCCAGAGGTGTTTTGGCATGCAATTTGTCAGGCTTGTCAGAAGCTGTGGCATTCTCCCGATGAGATCCAAGAGGGCTATGCGCTTTCCACGCTGCGTCAACGCCTCGCTGCGGTTGCATTGACGACCCAACGCGCTTCGGTGGTCAATCTCGACCGAAATGGGCAACCCCTGCGGCCGGCGATTTTGTGGCTCGACCAGCGGCGCACCGAAGGCTTGAAACCCATCGGGGGGTGGTGGGGACTGGCTTTTCGATTAGCTGGACTAACTCAAACCGTTGCCTATTTGCAGGCCGAAGCAGAAGCCAACTGGATCGCCACGCATCAACCCGAAATCTGGCGCCAGACGGCAAAATACGTGTTGCTTTCTGGCTATTTGACCTATCGTCTGACCGAGCAGTGGGTGGATTCGACTGCCTGTCAGGTCGGCTACATCCCCTTTGACTATAAGCGCTTTTGCTGGTGTGATCGACGGGATTGGAAGTGGCTGGCTTTGCCGGTCGATCCGTCGATGTTGGTGGAGCTGAAACCCCCCACCAGCCAACTCGGAGAAATCACCCCCGCTGCTGCACAGGCAAGTGGCATCCCAAGCGGATTGCCCTTGATTGCGGCTGCGGCCGACAAAGCTTGTGAGGTGATCGGGGCGGGTTGTTTAGAACCCCATCTGGCTTGTCTAAGTTATGGAACCACTGCAACCATCAACACGACTCATCGGAAATATATCGAAGCGATTCCGTTGATCCCCCCTTACCCCTCGGCAATTCCCGATGCCTATAACCTCGAGATTCAAATCTATCGCGGTTTTTGGATGGTAAGTTGGTTCAAGCAAGAATTCGGGCAACATGAACAAAGCTTGGCGGAACAACGCAGCATTAAAGCCGAGCAGCTTTTTGACGAGTTAGTTCAAGCGGTGCCGCCGGGTTGTCAGGGGCTTGTGCTGCAGCCGTATTGGTCTCCTGGCTTGCGTTTTCCGGGTCCAGAGGCGCGGGGCGCCATCGTGGGCTTTCGCGATGCGCACACGCGCGCTCACCTTTATCGGGCGATCTTAGAGGGATTAGCTTATGCCCTGCGTGAAGGAGCGGAGCGGATCGGCAAACGCAGTGGGGTTGCCATCCGCGAATTGCGCATTGCCGGCGGAGGCAGCCAAAGCGAGGCAGCCATGCAGATCACAGCCGATATTTTTGGCTTGCCCACTGCCCGCCCGCATGTCTATGAAGCTTCGGGCTTAGGCGCAGCCATGGATGCAGCCGTTGGAGTCGGCATTTATCCCAGTTTCGACACCGCCATCCCTGAAATGAGCCACCTTGGGGCAACCTTTGAGCCTAATCTCAAACTCCATCGGCAATATGATGAGATCTATCGGCGCATCTACCGCCAAATCTACAACCGTCTGCGTCCCTTATATGAAGATTTACGCCAGATTACGGGCGAAACGGACCAAGAGACATAAACCCTAGAACACTTCGAGGACGTGTCAAATCCGAATCAGAAAGGTAAGTGCTGTCGTAAGCGTTCAGCCGCTTGTTCGGGGGGAATGTCGCGTTGAGCCTCGGCAAGCATCTCGAAGCCCACCATAAATTTCTTGACCGTAGCAGACCGCAGAAGGGGCGGATAGAAATGGGCGTGGAGCTGCCAGCCCATCACATTCTCCTCGAAGAATGGCGCTCCATGCCATCCCATAGAGTAGGGAAAAGAGATCTCAAAAAGACGATCATAGGCGGTGAGCAAGCGTTTGAGGATATCCGCCAAAGCCCACCGGTGCGACTTTTTGAGTTCAGGGAGATGTTGGAAGGGGGTCTTAGGCAGTAACAAGGTTTCAAAGGGCCAAATTGCCCAAAAGGGGGTTATCACACTCCAGTGTTCGTTTTCAACAACCATGCGCTCGGCGCGTTCTTGTTCGAGGGCAAGATAATCTAACAGAAGAATGCGATGGTGTTCTTGATAGTATTGCGTCTGTTGGCGGTGTTCTTTCATCGCCTCATTGGGGATAGCGTCCAACGCCCAAACTTGACCGTGGGGGTGCGGATTGGAGCAACCCATGATTTCGCCTTTGTTCTCGAAAATTTGTACCCAGCGGTAGCGCTTGCCCAACTCGTCAGTCTGTTGAATCCAGACGTCAACCACGCGGCGAATATCCTCGATTTCCATCTCAGCAAGGCTCAAATCGTGACGCGGTGAGAAGCAAATCACACGGCACTCACCCGGCAGAGTCACCGCTTGCAACAGAGGGTGATCGTCAATCTCCTGTTTGGGGGTATCGGGAAGCAAGGCGCTAAAATCGTTGACAAATACAAAGGTGTGGCGGTAGTTTGGATTGCGTTCTCCATTGGCGCGCACATTGCGGGGGCAGAGGTAACATTGGGGATCGTAGGTGGGTCGTCTGGCTTCGACAATCCGCTCAACCTGTCCCTGCCATGGGCGTAAAGCGCGCTGAGGCGAAACCAATACCCACTCGCCGCTGAGCGCATTGTAGCGGCGGTGAGGAAGCTGCCTTAAATCAATTCCCATCGCCAGGTAGCAGGACTTTTTCCAAGTCTAACAGGATCACCAAGCGTTCATCGACTTTGGCAATGCCAGTGACAAACGCCGAATGCACGAAGGCTGTGACAATAGGCGGTGGGGGTTCGATGGATGAGAGCGGCAGACGATACACTTGGGTGACCGAATCGACTTGTAAACCGATCTTCTCATCGTTGAACATAACGACCACGATGCGTTGATCCTCGCTCTCCTCGCCCGCCGGCAAGTGAAAGCGCCGCCGTAGGTCAATAACCGGCAAGACTGTGCCTCGCAGGTTGGTTACACCGACGACATAGGGTCGGGCATGGGGTACCACCGTGATCGCTTGGGGTTTGATGATGCTTTCTACCCGCTCGATGGGTAAGCCAAAAGCTTCGCCGGCTAAGGTGAAGATCACCAGTTGGCAAATGTCTTCAGTGGTGACTTCGCGCCTGAAGACCGTCTCAGCCTCACCGCCCCTCTCGGCTCCATCTGAGGGTAGCTTTTTTGTGGCAGGCAGCTCCGTTGTTGACGGTTGTGGTAAGCCTGCTGTCTTAGGTGCTTGTGCAGGTAGAACGGGGTCTGGAACCGTCACTGTTGACGGGGCAGGCGGGGTTTCACCTATGGCAGAAGATGCTGTTGCGCTAATCGCCGAAGGGGCTTCCTGTATAGGGGGCGGTGGGGTTTCAACCGCTTGAACCTCCGTGGGGGTGTTTTCGGACTTTTGCTCCTGCGCCGGCGGGAACGGAGTCACCTTCTCATTAGGAAGTTGCTTCTTGACTTGTCCGCTTCCTCTGGTTCCTTGGGGGAGAGGTGACTCGGTTTTGGGGTGGGACCTTCCACTCCTTCTGTCTTTGGCTTGGAGGTAGAAAACAGCTTATCGAGAGTTGCTTCGACTTTTTTCTTTCGCAGAGTCATTGGATTTGCTCCTTGTGTTGGATACGTTCAACCAGTTCTTGGGCGAGGGCGCGGTATTCCTGACTGGCGCGGGTGCGCGGGGCGTACACGATGACCGGTTCGCCGGCTAGGGGGCTTTCTCTGAGGCGCGTATCCAAGCGAATGATGGATTGAAGAAGATGTTCTTGAAAGTGTTCCTGAAGTTCTTCGAGGACGCGGCGGGAGATGGCGTTGCGCATATCGAAGAGTGTAGGAAAGATCAAATATTCGAGTGACGGATTAGTGTGTTGGCGAACCGCTTCGATGACTTCCAATAAGCGAAGTAGTCCCCGCGAGGCAAAATATTCACACTGCACGGGAATCAACGCCCATTGTGCGGCGGTGAGTGCCAGAATGGTCAGGACGCCCAGAGAAGGGGGACAATCGATCAGGATGGCGTCATAGTTTGAATTCATCGCCGTCTCATCGGAGTTTTTGGGAGGCGCAAGGCTTTGCAAGGCGTTGGCAAGGGTGAATTCATATCCCTGCTTGGAAGCCAAACTGTGCTCGACGGTTGCCAGTCGCAGATCGGCGGGCAACAGGTCGAGGTTTTCCATTGCAGTGGGTAAAATCAACCCTTGTGAGGAAGGCAAACTGGTTTCACTAAGCAGAAGATCGCTGATGCTAGTTTCCAGTTCGTCGGGATCAAAGCCGGCTGCCAGGGTGAGATGTCCCTGCGGATCTAAATCGACAACTAAGGTGCGCCACCCTAGTTCGGCGAAACAAGCGCCAAGGGAAAAACAAGAGGTCGTCTTCGCTACGCCTCCCTTTTGATTGCTCACGGCAAGGATAAAGCTCATCAGGACAACATCCTTTGCTGGTATCGAGACCGATCACGCGTGTTTGCTCTGTATAAGGTCAGGTTTATTTTAAGACAAAATACCTTCAGATGGGAATAAAAACGGTGTAAATTTTATCGCAACATGGGGCAAAAAACTTTTTTCTCCGTGCCTTTGGGTCCTAGTGGTGAAAAGAAGAACACCGAAAAGTGAAACCCAAAGGCACGGAGATCCTAATTCTTAGCTTAGCGGTTCCAAAGAAACCTTTCGAAATCGCTCCCTCGAGATAAGTAGAAATGACAAGCTCCGCGATACTCCATGTGATGGTCGCGCAATCTAGCGGATGTTCTAGGGATGGGTAACCCGGCCGAGGAAAAGCAAATTGCCGTGCTGAACATCTCGAATCCCGAAAATGAAAGGACGATCGACGACCACGGTGATGGGTTGGTCGGGCAGGGCAGCAGTTATCCCCATGACGACGGCTGTTGCAGCAGCAGCTTCTGTGCCATCCTCATCTACATTGACAAAGGCTTTGTGGACGACTTCACCGATGTATAGATCTCGTTTGCCATCCATGCCTGAAAAGTCGGCCTGGTCGGGCTGAAAGGCAACGGGCATCCCCAAGTTTGAAAGCGCATCGACAAGGCTGAAATCGGATTCGATCTTGAATTTGGGAAAGCTTAAGTTGACCGTATGGGATTGTCGGCTTGCCAGGGCTTGAGCAAGCCAGG
>FWWM01016033.1_pt1 | contig 11280 bp, 9 predicted proteins | sample 2228351 | NCBI WGS metagenome assembly FWWM01 (sample SAMEA103939774, study PRJEB20133) | metagenome
GATGCTCTGCGTTTGGCGGTCTATGGCGACCCCTTCTGCCCTCCTTGTCTTTTAGCCCCGGTTGCATCAGCAGCCTGAGCAGTTACCGGGAATCTACAAATTCGGCAATCTACACTCATGGTTCATTCCCCCTGGTACGAACCCCGAACACACCTGGTGTAAACCGGGGTAACGGCTTAAGCAGGGATCGAACCAGTCTGGTAATATCAACCATGATGAATTGGGCGAAATTTGTTGATAATTGGTTGTAGAATCAAATCAGAGTTATCGATGATCCGCTCAGTATTTTCTGCCCTTGGAGTTTTTATTCGCCTGCTCCTGGCGCTCGTCTTGCTTGCCGGGTTGGTCCTTGCTGCCTTCGTAGCGTACAAAGGCTCTCAGCCCATGCAGCTCGCCAGCGCGGATAGCATGACCTACTGGCAGTTCGTGCGCGAGCGGATCGGCGCCATTCGCAAGCTGCCGGCAAAGTGCCAACAGATGCACTTTACCAGCTTTGCCATCGCAGTGCCGCTTTATCCGGCTTTGTACACATACGTCGGCATCTATCCGGAGAGCTATCTCGCCAGGCATACGCAGCCCGATCCATCGATCCCCAAGGATATCGGCTGGGCTGATGCGCCGGATACCTGGTGGCGGCTGGTGGAGGATGTCTCCTGGGAAGCCTGGGTCACTCGGCATCTGCCCACGGTCATGCCCGAGTGCAACCTTCCAACGCCATCTGCTGTTAGCAAGCCTTAACCAAAACAAGGGTTGACAAATTAGCGAAATAGTGTAAACTAATAATCACAACCAAATAGGCCAGTTTTCGAAACGTTTGCCCTTCTGCCCTCGTGTGGGATGGCAAAGCCAGAGAGACTGAAATAGTCTTTCCGGTTATCGTTGGTCGACCAATGCGCCACACATGGCATTCGCTTGGGAGCGGATGCAGCGGTGGCGTTTTTTGTTTACTGGCAAAAGTGGAGGTGGCATCGTGAGCGAAATCGTCATTCCAAAACGCTATATCATCCTCGGCCTGGTTTTGATCGGTCTGGTCGCGGCGACGATCTGGTTTACCCCGCAGCTCTACGGCAGTTCCCCGGCGCAGGCTGGCGAGGCTGTCACAACTGCTTCCCCATCGGTTGACCAATTGGAAGTTGAGGATGCCGCAGCCAGGGACGCCGCCCTTGCCGGCGCCAGGGCATTCTACACTGTGGATTATGCGGCGGGTCAGCAACACTGGCTGGACCAGCTCTGCTCGGTGAGCACCCAAACCGGCTGTATCGTCTATCAGAACGTCATCGTCCCCCACCTGTGGAGCCAGCTCGAAGAGGCGAAGGTCGTCACAACCGTGGAAGTCTCCGCCCGGGAGAAAGTCCAGGAGGGGGTCGCCAGCACCCGCGATAACGCCTCCATGCAGGTCTGGCGCTTGAACATACAGCTCTCGTCCCCCTGGCCGATGCAGAAAGAACCCATCACCGATTTCCCCGCCCTGGCATTGGTGATCAAAGAAAATGGATCCTGGAAGTTCGAGCGCTTCCTCACCGATGAAGAGCTCCAGGCATTTTCGACAGACGGAGGCAAGCCGTGAAGACCATCCGTTTTCTCCTCCTGATTTCTTTCCTCGTCGCGCTGGTTGCGCCTGCCCAGGCTGTTCGGGCAGACGAAGGCGACTCGCCCTGGGGCGATTTCCTCAACCCGGATGGCTCGATTGCCTGGGATCAGTTGGACCTTCCCTGACCTCGGATCAGCTTGCTCAGTTGGTGTCGCAGGGCTATACCGACCCGGCGGAGTTCTTCCAGGCGGTGATCGACGGGCGGGAGGATATCTGGTCGATCATCAACCGCAATTTCTTTTTCGAAATCATGATCATGTCCTTCGATAGCGGTTTTCTCGTCAACGCCCTATTGCTCTACCTGAACGGCGTCGCCGAGTGCGAAAGTGTTCCCGGTGGCTGCGCCGGTTTATTGGTTGATTGCCCGGATGGCGACTGCCTGCCTGAGACGCCCATCTGCCCAGCGCCGACTATAACCCAGGCGCCCGCTACCCTGACGATTCAGAAGGTCGCCCCAGAGAACCCCTTGGTGGTCGGTCAGGATCCAGAAAAACGCGGCGCAGATATCCAGGCGCAGGTGAGCATTCCTCCGGTGATCTTCACCTGGTACGAGCAAATCCAGGATCCACCTACCTGCGAAACCGCCAGGACTGGCAATGGCAGCGGCTGTCCCGGTCCCCGTAGCCGCTACGACAATAACTGGAATCCGTCCATGGAAAACAACCCCGGCTACGAGGTTGTCGAGGGTGAAATCCACTGCATCGAGCACGTGGAAGTGCTGCCCGAGGCGATCACCGAGGTGCAGGCGAATGCACAGCTCAGCCCGGAAAGCCGCTACTGGATTTTGAACGACCTGGCGAGCAAGTATTACGAAGCCTACATCCACCAGCCACGCTTCAACCTGGTGCCGGAGATGGCTCAGATGAGCGGCGGCTGCGGCGACAGCGGCGTCTGCACAGCCGAGACCCGGGTGCTTAACGTGCCTTTTGCCGATCCAGGCACTTTCAACCTGAGAATGTGGGTATATACCGCCGGGACGTTCTTCAACTGGAACGGGGTATCCATCCCTATCACGCAACCCAGGGTGCTTTTCACCGAGGACGCCATGCAGGTGTATGTCACCCTGGTCACCTTGCTCCCGGCAGGCGCTCCGTGAACGAGCTAGACCGTATTGGTTTATTGCTGACCGATCTGCCGGTGTATTTGGCTAACGGCGCCCTGGTCATCCTGTACTGGCTGGTTGCCCATATGCCTGCCCTGACCAGCTTGTTGTGCGCCTTGTTGATGGCGTGGCTGCCCGATGCTGAAATCCAGCAGCGCGCCGGTTTTCGACCACGTCGTAGCGAGCGCGCTTCCACCGGCGACTCGGGCGGAAAGATACCGCGCACTGCCCAGGTGATGACGGGCATGGTGCTGGCAGCCTGGATCATCGCCCAGTGGGATATGGGTGAGCCGGTGCCCTGGATCGGCGCAGCCATGTGGGTGGCTGGGCTGGCGGCTATCCTGGCATTAACCGCCCAGCGCTTCAACCTGTTGTGGTACGTCAAGGCTGGCATCGCCATGTACGCCCTGGCAGTCATCGGCAGCCGCATTTACTTGGGATATACCGCTGGTCTGACCCCGGAGCAGTGGGCGGCGCTGATTGGTTCTTCGGAGAGCGCCGCGGTGGTCGTTGCCAACACCCGCAGCAACGTAACCACCATCCTGCTTTGGGCGTTATGGCTGATTGTGCCACTTGGTTATTTTTCGATGTTGGTTCAACAGATCTTTATCAATCCAATGTCCATGGTCAACCCGCTGGCAGGCGCGCAGGATATGCTGCGCGCCTTGCGAGTACGGGATTCGCGGTGACGGTAGGGGCGGGTCTGCTCATGGCAATCTCGTCACCACATCTACAGGTAGACCCGCCCTTACCTGCAGAGCGCCACATGCCAGGAACGGAGATCTTTATCCCCCATGAACCGTTTCCGCTCCCGGGATGTGTTGCTCTGCACAGCCTTCGGGCTGTCAAAGGCAACACCAACGTCGGCTGGAAAACCGAATGTTGGAAACCAATCCCCACACGTTGGCTTTTTGTACTCACACGGAGGCTTTTATGGACCCTTACACGATTGGAAGACTGGCTCTACCGGTGGTGATCGGCATTATGGCTGTGGCGGCTATTCTGACACTGGCGATGGGCATCTTCACGGCAGTGAAGACCATGACCAGCGTTCAGCGTTTCTTCCAGCATTTGGAAGAGACACGGCGACCTGCGGTCACGATCAACATCTTCGGCAGCAGACGAACTTCCAAACCTCCCATGCGGGCAAAGGAATGAGCAATAACTGGACACGATCAGGCGTGGCATGGGTACGCCTGAACTTCCTCCAGATAGGATTATGGCTTGATATCTGCGGGTGGATACCCCCAGATGTGAACCCATAATCAAGAGTTTGACAGCAAAGGATATGAACGAATCATCATTCCTCCACTCTATTAGAAAGGTCAGCGACTGGCTGCCGAGCTGGTCCGATTGGATTCATCCGCATCGTAACGGCAAACCAGCTGTTCCTGCTGACCTGGAGGTGGAGAAATCGGTGGTTTGTTTTGTCGATGGGCAGGATGAGCTGGACTATCTCTGGTACCGGCTGCGAGAGATCGAGGGCGGGCGAGAGTACGCCGGTTTCCGGGTTGTGCGCCTGTTGCAGTTGAGTTTCTTGCCCCTGGAAGCTAGATCAGACCCTGGGCTGCTGCAGAAGATGCGCACCGTCTTGCGCGGGCTATATGGGTCGCAGGTCAGTTTCCTCTATCTCGCCGCCGGTATCTTCAATCACCATCAGGCTCCGGTCGGGATCATTCAATGCTACGGCGTCTCGGCTTTTGCCGAAACCCTGGATGAAGCTTGCGCCCGCTCGAAGCACAGCCTGGCAGCGTTAAAAGCAGCCATGAGCGGTACCTATCGCCAGATCCGGCTGAATCCCTTGAATGTCCGCCTGGCTGAATGGATCTTCTTGAGTTTCAACGACATGAAACACGTGCTGGTCACCGTCGGTCACACCGATCCGCGTGAGAACGCGCGTAGCGCCAGCAGTGGTCTACTGCATAATCCCATTACTGATACCGGTCCAACATCCCAACAATATACCCTCCAACAAAACGAAATCCTGTTTCGCGGCATGAGTGACCTGAAGGAAGAATTTCTGTTCCTGGTGCTCACCTCGCCGGTGCAGCTTGCGGATATTACCGAGCTGCTCACCGGATTGGCAGAGAACACCTCCACCTGGGCAGCCTGGCAGAGCGGAGTGCGCGGGGTTTCGTTTGGCATCAGCCTGCCAGCGTTGCTCTCCGGATTGATGGCTCAGTCAGCCACCCAGGGATACAGCGCCAGCCAGGGGGAAGCTCACAGCGAAGGTCAGGCGCATACGGACAGCCAGGCGCATACCGAGGGGCATGCCCATACCCAGGGTTTTGCCGAGACGCAAGGCTGGTCGCATGTGGAGACTGACGCGGAATCGCGATCGTTCGGTATCGCTCATTCTCAGGGACAAGCCCATACCGAAGGTCACGCGGTCACCGAAGGGATGGCGGTCACGGAAAGCAGCGGTCACGTCAGCAGCCGCGGCTCCGGCAGCAGCCATGTGGACAGCTTTAACTGGGGGCTGCGCGGCGGCATCCAGCCGGCAGGGGTAGGTATTGGCGGCAATGTCGGCTGGGGATCGGCGGATGGCGTCTCCAGCATGGTCTCTGAATCAGATATGTCCGGGCATTCCGAGACTCAGAGCCAGGCCGTGACGGAAAGCCAGGCGGATACCGTCAGCCAGGGTACGGTGGTCAGCGAGGTGTTGACGACCACTCACGCCGAGTCGAACGGCGTCTTTGGCAGCCAAACTCGCTCTCAATCGGATACGGTCAGCCAGGCGGATACTACCGGGCAAGCCGATACCAAAAGTTCAGCTGACAGTCAGATGCAATCCCGGGCCGCCGGTCAGGCGCTGGGTAGAGGGGTGTCAGCTGGTTTGACGGTCGGTATTGCACCGTCGCTCTCTGCCTCGAACAGCTATCAGTGGCAGTTCGATCCAGCCATCCTGGTGACTCAGATCCTGCGCCAGCAGCAAAATCTATTGAATCTGGCTAGCAAAGAAGGCGCGTATTACACCGATGTGTATGCCATGGCGCGTACCGAGCAGGGCAAGCAGGCTTTGATGGGCTTGATCCCGGAAGCCTTTCATGGCACAGAGGATGTGATTACCGGCGTGCAGACGCGTGATTTGACCCTCGAGGAGAGCGAATACATCGGTCTGCACGCTCGCGCCTTCACCCCTTCGACCCGGGTCGAGACAATCCCGGAAGTACTCAGCGGCTATATGGACTCCACCTTGCTGACCATGTTGCAACTGGCGGCTTACACCGCTCCCGGCATGTTCGAGCAAGGCACTGCGCTGACAGTCCAAGAATCCACCCCTGATTTTGCTTTCCGCCCTGGCATGGCTGGCGACGTGATCATCGGCTGGCAGTGGAGCAGCGAGACCGGACAGTTGACCCACACGCCGCTGCGCCTGAGCTTCGACCGCCATTTCCACACCGCTTTCTGCGGGGATACCGGCTTTGGAAAGAGCGTCGCTGCTGAACGGCTGGCTTACGAAACCACGCGGCAATGGCACTTCCGCAGCGTGGTGTTGGACTTTGGTCAGGGTTGGCGGCGCGCTTTGAACTGGTCCGGGCTGGATGGACGAGTGGATATTCGCCAGCTTTATCCTGGCGCGCCGCGTCCGCTGCGCTGGAACATCTTGAAAGTCCCCCGGCGTTTGTACCCTGGTCGCTACCGCACATTGGTCAGTGAGCTTTTCGCCAACGCTGGACGTATGGGACCCCGCCAGCTCGGCTTCCTGCGCCGCGCTCTCACCCAGGTCTACACCAACCTGGGCATCCTGACCACCGATCCCGAAGTGATCAACCATCAGACCTGGGGGCATTTGCAGGACGGCGTGGAAGTTGCCGTCGTCCAGGAGTGGCGAGATCGCAACCGGATCCCCGGATCGGTTTCTGTTGGACATCCCATTTCCGACCTGCATCCAGGCGAGTTGCAAAACCTGGCAGTCTGGCGCAGCCAGCGAGCTGACGTGCGCATGTGGGTAGAACGACTGAAGAACTTCTATGCTATGCTGCCCAAGGGCGACCAGGCAAGCCGCGCCAGTTTGGAAGGCGTCCTGCTGCGCGTGGAGCAGTTTGCCGAAGGTCAGATGGCATGGCAATATGGTGCTGGAGCGGAGAGCGTCCCGGTAGAAGATTTGGGGTTGCTGGGACCGGTAGAGGATCCCTGGGGGCTTGTGATCGTCGAAGGCGGCGCGGAGATGGACGAATACCCCAAAGCCGCGTTGTTGGCATTGCTCTCCAGCGTGCTGTATTTCGACAGTGTGGTCCGCCGGCGAGAAAGCCTGGCTGGGGCAAAGTTTCCGCCCATGCAAATCTTCTTCGAGGAAGCCAACAAAGTCCTGACCGGCGTGAGCGGAGCAGCGGCAGATCAGAATGTTTCCGCTGGCAGCGCTGAGCAGGTGAGCGAAGTTTTCCAGACCTTCTGGCGGGACGGCCGTAAATACCAGATCTTCCTGCACCTGATCGCTCAGACGGTCAGCGCCCTGCCAGCCGGCATTTTGTCATCCTGCAATAATGGCTTTTTCTTCCAGACCAAATTCCCTCATGACCGCGATCTGATCATGGCGCACATCGGGCGCAGCGAGAAGGGGGTGGTCAATACCGAATACAAGCGCTACCTGGCGCGCATCCCGAAGCGTATGGCTATTGCCAAGCTGGGTTACAGCGAGGATGTGGCTGAGTTGGAGCCGATGCTCGTGAGTCCTTTGATGGTGCCAGGCAGTGAGCCATCCGACCAGGAAATCCTGGAGAGGCTCGGACCATATTAGATCAATTACCACAAGGAGGTTTCTCAAATGGAAAAACGACGTTCTCCCTGGATTGCAATCATTTTAGCTGTAGTCATCGGTTTGATGGTGATCGTGCTACTCAACGGCGTGATCCGACCGACAACCGTCGTGGTAGCAAAGGTGGCTATTGCCCCCGGAACCCGCCTGACGGCAGATTTACTCGAACTGCGCACCATCCCGGCGCAGGCAAAACCCAGAGATGCCTTTGAGAGGATTGAAGACCTGCAGGACAAAGTATTGGCGGTGGGTCGAGCGCCTGGCGATTACATCGTCGCCTCCGCCCTGGGCGAGACCGCCCAGGCGGGCATCCCAGCCAACCTGCGAGCCGATCACCTGGCTGTGGCGGTTAAGGTAGATCTGGCTACCGGGATCGCCGGATTGCTGCGCGAAGGTCAGACGGTCACCCTGATCGGGATGCTCGCACCGGATGTACTGCAAAGCGTCGTCTCTGCCCCGATCCCGGTGAACGCCTCTTTCTTGACTGAGCCAACCCCAGAGGCGCTTGCTGCAGGGCTGCCCACACCTACCCCCACACCCACTCCGACTCCTGCTCCCCCGATGGCTCCGCTGGCGCGCATTGCCATCAGCGGTCTGAAGGTGCTGATGGTGCCGCAGTCTTTTCGCTATGAAGAATTGCCCGCCGGTTCCACGCAGGAGCAGCTTTTCGCCAGCGCCCGTACCGTTTCGGCTGCCCAGGAGGGCAATGTAATCGTCCTGGACGTCCCTGCTGCGCCGATCGAGATCGTGCCTGGATTGCCGGTCAACCCGACCACGCTGATCGTCGCCTTGAGCAAATATGGCAGCCTGTATTTGACCCTGGAATCAGCCGGGGGTTTTCAAGCGCCGGATATCCTGACCCTCAACCTGGCAGACCTATATGACGCCATGAATGATGATCGTGGAGGCAAGTGAAACCATGGAAAAAATGCCGATTGCCGAGCAAAAGGTGACCGTGATGCTGGCTGGACCGGGTCATGAGACGGTCTTCTACCAGATGCAGCCGCCGTTTCTCTCGGATGCGCGTTTCGTGATCAGCACTTATGCCACGCAATGGAGTAACTTCGAACAAAACCTGAGCCAGATGCGCCCCGACCTGGTTGTGGTGCAGGTAGAGGTTGCACCTGGTCCCGATGCGTTAATCCAGGTGCTGGCGGAAATCCAGGTCTGGCGCGGCGTCGCCATTCTGATCCTGCCGCCTGCGATCCGGGATTTGCGAGCGCAGTTCGAGAACGCTGCCATCGTGCGCGGGGTATACATTGCGCCTGTCAATTGGGGTGAGATCGCCCAGGCTGGTTACGCGGCTGTCATCACCGAGCGCGCCAAGCTAGCTGCCACTGCGCCGATGCAGCAGGCATATCTTTCGCGTCCTGCCGGGGCGATCATTGGTACGCGGGTTGTGGCGTTTGTCTCAGCCACCGGCGGCACGGGGCGCTCAACCATTGCTGAAAGCCTGGCTTACGAGTTGAGCGTGCGCATGAATGTGCGCTCGCTGCTGATGTCTTTTGACCTGCCTCCAACAGCTGCACCTCACTTCAAAATGCGCTACGTTCCCAGCGCCATGGAGTATTTTGCCCGCCCTGGGGATGGATTTGGAGCATCGATCCAGTCCCGCGAGGGCATGGACGTGCTCCTGGCTCCGGAGAATTCTGTCGATTACCAGAAGGCGGCTGACTACTCAATCTTGCACAAGGCAGAACCGGACAGCATCTACTCCCTGGTGATGGCATCCTGGACACGTAACTACGCCGCAGTGTTGCTTGACCTGCCGGCTGGCGAACAACCCTGGAGCATGCAGGGGATCGCCGCTGCCAACACCGCGGTAATCGTCACCCGCTGCACGCTGGCGGATATGGTCGCTACCCGCCACACGCTGATCTTGCTCCTCGAGCGCCTGATTGGTGAGCATCGCATCCCGCGCGAAGCGATCTGCCTGGTTCTCAACCAGGTGACCGAAAACTCGATGATCTCTGTGCGCGGCTTTTACGATGAACTGATGAATGGGTATGGCTGGGCTCCACCGGTGGTGGCTGTGATTCCTTACACTCCGGCAATCAGTCATGCGCACGATCAGCAAGTCCCGGCGGTCACGCGGGTTGAAGAACTGGCTAAAGGCGTTCGAAACCTGGCTGAGTTCCTTTTCCCCGGTGCGGTCTCATCGCTTCAGGACAACCGCAATGGCCGCAGTCACAAGAGCCGGCTGCGCATTCCTCGTTTCCGGTTCACCTGACGAAGAGAGGGGTAGCGGTCATGTTCAATAACGGAAATGGCAATGGAAAAGGACTGGCAGGTCTCTATGACCTGGGACAAAGCGCCAGCCGCCCGGTCGATGAAACCTTGAGAGAAGCAGTTGCCAACGAAGTAATCGACCAGATCAACCGCGAGTTCCCGGTGGAAACCTTGCGTTCACCCTCCGATTCTGAGCGGCAGAGCATTCAGGAACGCATCAATGCCCTGGTGGGAGTGGCTTTCCGGCGCAACAACATCTATTCCGGCTACCAGACCGACAGCGCCCTGGCGGCTGAATTGGGGCGGCGCTTGATGGGTCTGGGTTTTCTGGATTTGTTGTTGCCGCCAGCCCGAACCGACCTGTCAGAAATCTGCATCTACTCCAGCGGTTTGGTGCAGGTGATGAAAAAGAACTCCGTGCGTTGGGAGACATTGCCCGAGCTGAAACCCGATCCCGGCGAGATCAACCGGGTGCTGGATCGCATCCTGGGACCGCAAAACAAGAGCCTGAACGAAGCCAACCCCACAGTCAACGCCAAGCTGCCAGCCACGCCGCACAATCCCGGCGGCGGGCGCGTCAAGGCGCTGCATCCGGTCATCGCCCCGCCCGGGCGCAATCCAAGCATCAACATCCGTCTTTTCGAGCAAAAGCCGGTTCTCCCAGAATGGATCCTGGATCGCGGGATGATGAGCGCGGAAATGATGGACCTGCTGCAAAGGGCGATCGAACAGGGCTACCGTATCCTGATCACCGGCGGGACGCGCACCGGCAAAACCACTCTGCTTTCTGCTTTGTGCAATTTCCTGCCCTCCGCCTGGCGCATCGTCAAGATCGAAGATCCGGAGGAGATCTGGATCGACCGGTCCACGGTGCAAACCATCGAAGCCCGCCCGGCTGCTCTTGGTACGGAAATCGAACCCTATACGCTGGCGAATGGTGTGGACGATGCCTTGCGCATGTCGCCCGACTACCTGATCCTGGGCGAGGTGCGGGATGGGCATGCCGGGTTGAGCCTGTTTCGGGCAATGATGACCGGACACTCCGGCGCCTGCACCTTCCACGCCGATAACCCGCGCGAAGCTGTACGCCGGCTAACCACTGTACTGGGAGCGGATGCCGGCGTGAGCCCATCCGATGCCTTGCAGTTAATCGCCGAGGCGATTGACCTGCTGGTGCAGATCGGCATCCGGGGAGAAGTGCGCCGGGTGACGGTGATCGCCAATGTCGCCAAGGAACTCAAGAACGGTGATATTCGCTTCGAGCCAATCTACCACCTGGATGATCCATCACCTGAAAGCCAGCCGCGTTGGACAAAGATTGGCGATCTACGCCCGCGCATCCTGGCGGAAACCAGCCTTTAGGAGGTGAATTTACGATGATTACCCTGGTAGGTATTCTGGTCGGTCTTTTGATTTATGTGCTCTTTGCGCCGGGTCGCGTCCGACGCGGCGAAGCCAGCCAGCGCATTGCAGAGCTGTATTCCCTTGAAACGGCGCGCTCCTTGAGTGAGCTGAAGCCGGGATCGTTGGAGTATAAGCTGCTCGCTGCCGGAGTGCGCATGCAGCCAGTCACCTTCCGATTGTTGACCCTCGCAATTG
>FWWM01016034.1_pt1 | contig 11280 bp, 8 predicted proteins | sample 2228351 | NCBI WGS metagenome assembly FWWM01 (sample SAMEA103939774, study PRJEB20133) | metagenome
CACCCAGTTTTGGGCGACCATCCCGAGGCCATGCCCGTTTTTGATCTGGATTCTGTTCAGCTCATCGACCTTATCCAAAAGCTCAACTCCGGCAAGGATCTTGCCGGAAACGAGCTTCAGGGGCATCCGAATTTTTTTGTGGGCGCGGTGGTGAACCCCATAGCTAAACCCCTCGAACCACAGGTGATCAAAATGCGCCTTAAAGTCAAGCTAGGCGCGGGTTTTTTCCAAACCCAAGCGATTTACGATCCCCAAGCCTATATTGACTTTGTCCAAAAGCTTGACGGTTTAAACGTCCCCATTTTGGTGGGGATTATCCCGTTGAAGTCCGCGAAGATGGCAAAGTTCATGAATGAGAACATTGCCGGGGTATATGTGCCCGATGCGATAATAAAGGAGTTGGAGGAGGCAAAAACCAAGGAGGAAAGGGAAAAGCGCAGCGTGGAGATATGTGCAAGGATAATAAAGGCCGTTCGCGCCTACGCCCAGGGCATCCACCTCATGCCCATGGGTTGGGAACATCTTGTCCCTGACATTTTGGAGCTCGCTGGGATTAGAAAGGAGGGATGATGCCGTACGATGCCGTTAAGCTGGCGGACTGGGAGATTGCTCGGGAAGCAGAAAAGAACATGCCCACCCCTGAAGAGTGGGCCGAAAGGCTTGGCCTAAAAAGGGACGAAATCATCATCTACGGAAGGGTGGCCAAGCTCGACTACCTCAAGCTTTGGGAAAGGCTCAAGGACAAACCCCTCGGAAAATACATCGACGTGACAGCCATCACTCCCACCCCCCTTGGGGAGGGAAAGACCACCACCACCCTTGGTCTCATCGAAGGTTTGGCCAAGCGGGGGAAGAGCGTGGGAGGGGCGATAAGGCAGCCTTCAGCTGGGCCTTCTATGAATATCAAGGGGACGGCTGCGGGCGGAGGAAACGCCCTTCTGATCCCCATGACCGAGTTCACCTTGGGCCTCACCGGCGATATTGATGCCATTCAAAGCGCCCACAACCTGGCCATGGTGGCCTTAACTGCCCGAATGCATCACGAGGCGAACTATACCGATGAACAATTGGCTAAGCGCGGCCTTAAGCGGCTGGATATCGACCCCCGCAGGGTGGAGATGAAGTGGGCCATCGATTTTTGCGCCCAGGCTTTGCGCAAGATCGTTATCGGGCTGGGCGGGAAAGAAAACGGAATTCCCATGGAGTCGGGCTTTCAGATCACCGTTTCCAGCGAGCTTATGGCCATCTTGGCCATTGCCAAGGATCTCAAGGATTTACGTGAAAGGATTGGAAAAATCACCGTGGCCTATGATCGGCGGGGAAGGCCGGTGACTTGTGAGGAATTGGAGGTCGCTGGAGCCATGACCGCCTGGATGAGGAGGGCAATAAATCCCACCCTTTGCTGTACCATTGAGTACCAGCCGGTCCTCGTTCATGCCGGCCCCTTCGCCAACATTGCGGTGGGTCAGTCTTCCATTATTGCCGACCTCCTTGGGCTGCGGCTTTGGGATTATCACGTTACGGAATCGGGTTTTGGCGCGGACATTGGGTTTGAGAAGTTTTGGAATGTGAAATGTCGGTTAAGCGGGCTTGTCCCCAATGCCGCGGTGGTAGTTTGTACCATTCGAGCGTTGAAGATGCATGGAGGCGGACCAAAGGTCGTCCCAGGAAGGCCAATTCCCAAGGAGTATGAGAAGGAAAACCTCGAGCTGGTTGAAAAAGGGGTGGAGAATCTCCTCCATCACGTGGGGATTGTGAAGAAGTCCGGAGTGGTGCCGGTCGTTTGCTTAAACCGCTTCCCTACCGACACGGAAAGGGAGATCGCCCTGGTGCGGAGGCTGGTGGAATCCCAGGGCGTAAGATTCGCGGTGGGAGAGCACTGGCTTAAAGGGGGAGAAGGGGCGTTGGAACTGGCGGACGCCGTTCTTGACGCGTGCGAAGAAAAGGTGGATTTTCGCTTCCTTTACCCCTTAGAAATGTCCCTAAAGGAAAGGGTGGAGGTCATTGCCAGGGAGGTGTACGGAGCAGAAGGAGTGGAGTGGAGTTCCGCGGCGGAAGAGAAGCTTTCCGAGATCGAGGAACTCTTTCCTTGCCAAGATTACGCCACGATGATGGTGAAAACCCACCTCTCCATTTCCCACAATCCCAACTTGAAAGGCGTCCCTAAGGATTGGGTGCTTCCTATTCGAGATGTGCTTGTCTTTTCCGGGGCGAAGTTCCTTTGTCCTGTAGCCGGGGATATTAGCCTCATGCCCGGAACAAGCTCTGACCCAGCCTTTCGAAGAATCGACGTGGATTTGGAAACCGGCGAAGTTAAAGGACTGTTTTAGCTATAGTTCAACGCTTTTGCGAAATGGCGCAATGGAGGCCCAAGGCTGTGGGAGTCGCTAATGGCTAGAAGGCTTACGGGATCTTTTGGCGGGGCTAGTACGGGAAATTATTGCGCTAGCTAGGCACAGGAGCGCTGTCTAGCTGAGCGCAGTCGAAAAAACAGGCTCTTAAACCGGGAAGGAGTGCTAAGCCTGCGCCAGAATTTCCTCACAGAAGCCTTGCCGCGAGAACCACGCTTTCTTCCGTGCGGTATTCCAGCTTGAACCCGCGCTTTTCGAAGATCCGGATCATCCGGATGTTGTCCGGCGTGGTCTCTGCGGTCACGCGGCGGATGCCCCAACCTTTGGCGATCTCCAGGCAATAGTCCGTGAGGATTCCGCCCAGGCCTTTGTTTTGCCAAGGGTCGGCTATGAACACGGCATATTCCGCATTCACGCGGTCCGGATCGGCGATGAGCCTTCCTACCCCGATCATGCGCTTCCTGCCGCCCTCTTCCACGATGCCCACGATGGCCATCTCCCGATCATAGTCGATGAAGCAATAGGGAATGGCCATCTGGTGGGTGGTTTCCTTGAAGATGTAGCGGAAACGGAACCGGATGGATTCCCGGGAGGAGATGGCCAACATCTCGTGCCAAAGGGGCTCGTCTTCAGGCCGAATTGGCCGGAGGAACACCTGCGTTCCGTCCTTTAAGGTGACCCAACGTTCATAGCCTTCTGGATAGGGTCGGATCACCAGGTGGCTATAAGGCCGTGCCTGGTTTTTCAGGGCCTCCTCGTCCACCACCACCCGTGCGTCCACGGCCACCACTTCCTCCGGGGTTACCACAAGGGGGTTCACGTCGATCTCCAAAATCTCCGGGAAATCCGCGACAAGGTAAGAAAAGCGCATGATGACTTCAAGGAGTTTTTCCACGTTCATGCGTGGGCGGCCCCGGTAGCCCTGGAGAAGGGGCCAAATGCGGAGCGAGGCCAGAAGGTGCGTGGCCAGCCGCTCGTTCAAAGGGGGAAGGCCGAGGGCGCGGTCCCGGAGGACCTCGGCGGTCACCCCACCCGCCCCGACCATGAGCACCGCCCCAAACGTGGGGTCTTTCTTGGCCCCAAGGATCATCTCCACCCCCCGAGCGGTGGGGATCATCCTTTGCACCGTTACGCCCTCGATGCGCGCCTGAGGCGCTTTCTCTTGGACGTTGGCCAGGATCTGGCGGAACGCGTGCCGCACCCCCTCTGCACTGAGCACTCCCACCACTACTCCGCCTACGTCGGTCTTGTGGGTGATGTCCGGGGAATGGATCTTGAGGACCACCGGAAATCCCATCTTTTCCGCAAGCCTCACGGCTTCGTCCTCGCTGCGGGCAAGCTCGGGCATGGTCACCGGTATTCCGTAGGCGGCAAGGAGGGCCTTGGAATCTCCCTCATTCAAGATCTTTTCCCTTTGAAGAAGGGGGAGAAAGTCCTCCCGGATCTTTCCGCGGTTCACGGCGAACTCCACCGGAATCTCCCGCGGGGTTTGGTAAAGGAGGTCGAGGTTTCGCCCGTAATCCACAAGGTGCATGAACGCTTGCACAGCTTGGTCGGGGGTGAGGTAGGTGGGGATGCCGTGTTGGTTGAGGATGCGAATGCCCTCTTGGACGGCAGCCCCGCCCATCCACGCCGCCAACACCGGTTTGGCGAACTTTTTTGCGGCTTCCGCCACTGCCCGCGCCGTCCCCGTGGGATCGGTCATGGCCTGAGGGGTGAGGATCACCAGCACTGCATCCACCCCCGGATCCGCAAGGACGATCTCCACGGCCTGGGCATAGCGCTCCGGCGAGGCGTCTCCCAAAACGTCCACCGGGTTCCCGTGGGACCAGAAGGGCGGAAGGATTTTGTTGAGCTTCTCCATGGTCTCGGGGGAGAGTTCCGCAAGTTGACCATGCCGGGCGATGAGGGCGTCGGTGGCCATCACCCCGGGCCCGCCGGCGTTGGTCACGATGGCCAACCGCGGGCCCAACGGAGGCCGCACCCGGGCCACAAGTTCGGCGGTGTCGAAGATCTCCCCGATTTCGTACACGCGGACCGCGCCAGCCCGGCGGAAGGCTGCATCATACACGGCATCCTCCCCGGCCATGGCGCCAGTATGGGAGCTTGCCGCCCGGGCGGACTCCGCAAATCGGCCGGCCTTGTAAACCACAATGGGCTTGGTCCGGGCAAACGCCCGCGCCGCGGACATGAATTCCCGGGCCTTCGTGATCGACTCCACATAAAGGATGATGGAACGGGTCCGCTCATCCTGCCCAAAATAATCGATGAGGTCGCCGAAGGTCACGTCCACCATGTTCCCGATGGACACGAAGTAGGAAAAACCGATCCCTTCCGCAATTGCCCAGTCCAAAACCGAGGTGCAGAGGGCGCCGGATTGGGAGATGAAGGCCACGTGCCCATCGGGCGGCATAGCCGCGGCAAAGCTGGCGTTGAGGCGGAGGGAGGGAACAATCACGCCAAGGCAGTTTGGCCCAATGACCCGCATCCCCTCGAACTTTTTTATCGTCTCCTTTAGGCGCTCCTCCAGCCGGCGGCCTTCTTCTCCCGCCTCCTTGAACCCCGCGGAGATGATGATCACCCCGAGGATCCCGGCTTCGCCACACTGGGCAAGCAAATCCGGCACAGTGGCCGCCGGAGTGCAAATGATCGCCAAATCGGGGGTGCGCGGAAGGCTCTGCACATCAGGATAAGCATGAATCCCCTGGACCGCTTCATAGCGGGGGTTCACCGGATAAACTACCCCGGGAAAGCCGGAGCCGATCAAGTTCTTGAGCACGGTATAACCGACGCTTCCCGGGTTATTGCTGGCCCCAATTACCGCGACCCTTTGGGGTTTGAAAATTTTGTCGAGATTGCGGATGCTCATCGCTGCCTCCATACAATCTTAGAGGAAAGGGAGCCCATGGGCGAGGTGGAAGGTTGGAAGAAGGAGGCGGCGGAGGCCGCGGTGGAATTGGTGCGACCCGGCATGATCATCGGGCTTGGGCACGGCTCAACCGCTCGCTACGCCCTCCTTAGGATCGCCGAACTTCTGCGGGCGGGAAAACTTTGGGACATAAAAGGGGTCCCGTGCTCAAAAAAGGTGGAGGAGGAGGCAAAGACATTGGGCATCCCCCTCACCACCCTGGAAGAGCATCCGGAATTGGACATCACCATCGATGGGGCAGACGAAGTCGATCCAAATCTCAACGTGATCAAGGGCGGTGGTGGGGCCATGCTGCGGGAGAAAATCGTGGCCCAGGCCACGAAGTACCAGGTCATCGTGGTCGATGAGACAAAGCTTTCCCCGCGATTGGGGGCAAAGGCCGCCGTCCCCGTGGAAGTACTCCCCTTTGGCTGGCGCACGCATCTTCGTTTTTTGGAGGATTTGGGGGCACGGGTGGGCCTTCGGGTTAATCCCGATGGAACTCCTTTTTTGACCGATCAAGGGAACTATGTCCTCGACTGTCATTTTGGGCCGATCGCCGACGTGGAAGGCCTGGCCAAGGAGCTGGACTTCCGGGCCGGGATCCTCGGCCACGGCCTTTTTGTGGGGCTTGTGGACGAGGTTTTCGTCGCCGGGCGTTCTGGTCTGCGCCGTCTGCGAGGCTAGTCCGCCCAAACTTTCTTGGATACGCTTTTTTGATGGAAAAACTTTTGGCCAAGGTGGCGGAGGTTGAGCGGGAGCTTAGGGAGCTGGAGGAGCTTTTGGGTGATCCCTCTTCCCCGTCCCGCCCGGATTTTCCCGAGCTTTCCCGGCGCTACAGCCGCCTGCGCCTCATCGTGGAAAAAGGGGAGGAGCTTCGGCGCATTCTCCAAAACATCGCGGAGGAGGAGGAGCTCCTCAGGGAGGAAAGCGACGAGGAGCTGGAGAGGGCCTTGCGCCAGGAGCTTGAGCGGGATCGGGAGAGGGCGGAGAGGGTAAAAAAGGAGCTAGAGCGGCTTTTGGTTCCACCGCATCCAGATGATCACAAGAACGCCATCGTGGAGATCCGTGCCGGCGCGGGCGGAGAGGAGGCCGCCCTTTTTGCCGCTGACCTTTTCCGCATGTACGTCAAGTACGCGGAGAAAAAGGGTTTTAACGTGCGAGTTTTGGACTCCCATCCCACCGACCTCGGCGGGTACAAAGAGATCGTGTTCGCCGTGGAGGGTCCCGGTGCATATGGGCTTTTCCGCTACGAATCCGGGGTGCACCGGGTGCAACGGGTGCCGGAAACGGAAGCGAGCGGCCGCATCCACACCTCCACCGCCACCGTGGCCGTGCTCCCCGAGGCCGAAGAAGTGGAAGTGGAGATAAAGCCCGAGGATCTAAGGATCGAGACGTTTCGCTCCTCGGGGCCGGGCGGGCAACACATGCAAAAAAACGAAACAGCCGTGCGCATCACCCATCTTCCCACGGGGATCGTCGTGACCTGCCAAGAGGAGCGCTCCCAACATCGCAATAAAGAGTTAGCCCTGCGGGTTTTGCGGGCAAAACTCCGGGAGCTTGAGGAACAGAAGAAAGAGGCGGAGCTTCGGGAAAAGAGGCGGAGGCAGATCGGAAGCGGCGAGCGCTCCGAAAAAATCCGGACCTATAATTTCCCGCAAAACCGGGTCACCGACCACCGCATCAACCTCACCGTTTACCGCTTGGAGGACATCTTGGAGGGGGAATTGGACCTGATTGTGGAGCCCCTTTTGGCCGAGGAGGCCGCGCGGGTCCTTTCCGAAGGCTAGGGGAGGTAGCGTTTCATGGCCTCGCGGGCCCGGCGTTCCTCTTCTTCCTCTAGGAGTTTGCGGCGTTTGTCGGCCTTGGTGAGGCCTTTGGCCAAAGCCAGCTCCACTTTGGCAAATCCGCGCTCGTTGAAGTACAGGGAAAGAGGGATCAGGGTGTAACCGGCCCGGCCGACCTTCCCAATGAGGCGGGCGATCTCCCGTCTCTTTAGAAGGAGCTTTTTTGGCCGTTCTGGATCATGGCCGTATGGGCCGCTTTGCTCATAAGGGGAAATGTGCATTCCATAAAGCCAAACCTCGCCATCCTCCACCTTGGCGTAGGCCTCATCGATGGAGACCCGGCCAGCCCGGATGGACTTCACCTCTGAGCCCTGCAGGACGAGCCCGGCCTCATAGGTCTCCTCGATCGCGTAGTCCCGACGGGCCCGGCGGTTCCTCGCCACGATCCTCCGCTCGGCCATCACTCCACCGTCACCGTTTTCGCCAAATTTCTCGGCTGATCCACATCAGTGCCCCGCAGCCGGGCGATGTGGTAGGCCAAAAGCTGTAAAGCCGGGGCGAACGTGAAGGGAAGGAGCGTGCGCGGGGCTTTGGGAAGGAGGACCAGGTGATCCGCAAGCTCCCGGAGCTCCGGTGGATCGTCATCGGCGAACACAAGGATTATCCCACGGCGGGCCTTGGCTTCCTGGATATTGGCCAAGACCTTGTCCGGAAGCTCCTCGCGGGAATAAAGCACCACCACCGGCATATTTTCATGGACGAGGGCGATGGGACCGTGTTTCATCTCCCCGGCGGCGTAGCCCTCGGCATGGATATAGGAGATTTCCTTGAGCTTCAGGGCCCCTTCCAGGGCCAAGGGGTAGAGGATCCCCCGGCCAAGGTACAAAAAATTCGGGAAGCTATAAAGCTTTTGGGCTAAACCTTCGATGGTGGGCCCAAGTTGGAGCGCCTCCTCCACGAGTCTTGGAGCTTGGCTCAGCTCCTCTTTTAGGGCTTGGAGCTCGTTTTCTGTGAGGGCGCCGCGGCCGCGCGCCAGCCACAGCCCCAAAAGGCCCAAGGCCGCGATTTGGGCGGTGAAGGTTTTTGTGGCGGCAACCCCGATCTCCAGCCCTGCGCGGGTATACAAAACGGCGTGGGACTCCCGGGCCAGGGCCGAGCCCACGACGTTCACCACCCCGATTACCTGGGCTCCCCGCTCTTTGGCCCCCCGTACGGCCATGAGGGTGTCGATGGTTTCGCCCGACTGGGAAACGGCCACTACCAACGTGTTCTTCCCCACCGCCGGGTTCTTGTAGCGGAATTCCGAGGCGATCTCCGCCGCCACCGGCAGACGCAAAAGCGGCTCCCACAAGTACTCCGCAACGAGCGCCGCGTGATAGGATGTCCCGCAGGCGACAAGGTAGATGTGCTCGATTGGGGAAAGATCAACCCTTCCCAGGCCCTCCTCCCAGGGGGTGGAAAGCTCGCTTCTTAGGGTATCGGCCACGGCCCGTGGCTGCTCGTAGATCTCCTTTTCCATGAAGTGGCGGTACCCGAGTTTTTCCGCGGACAACGGATCCCAGGGGACTGCGCGGAAGCGGGGCTCTTTGTGTTTCCCTTGGCGATCCCAAATTTCCAGACGCCCCGGGGTCACGCGGGCCACGTCGCCGTCCTCAAGGAAGTGGAAGGTCCGCGTGTAAGGGAGAAGGGCGGGCACGTCGGAGGCCAGGAACCCCTCGCCAGGAAGTAGCCCCACCACCAGGGGACTTCCCTCACGGGCCACCACGATCTCTTGAGGGTGATCGGCATGGATCACGGCCACCGCATACGCCCCGCGGACCTGGGCCAGGGCCCTTTTTAGGGCCTCCACAAGGTCCCCTTCGTAGTTTTCCTCCACGAGGTGCACGAGGGTCTCCGTGTCCGTCTGGGAAAGAAACCGATGGCCGCGAGAAAGCAATCCCTCCCGAAGCTCCCGGTGATTTTCGATGATGCCGTTGTGGACGAGGGCGATCTTTCCCGAGCAATCCAAGTGGGGATGGGCGTTCTCCTCGGTGGGAAGGCCATGGGTGGCCCAGCGGGTGTGGCCGATCCCGAGATTCCCGGAAATCCCGCTCTCCAACACCGCTTGTCTTAAGTTTTCCAGTTTTCCCACGCGGCGGATGAGGCGTAGACCCTGGGGGGAGAGGAGGGCCACGCCGGCGGAGTCATAGCCCCGGTATTCCAGGCGGGACAGGCCGGAAAGCAGGATTTCTTCGGCTCGACGCGGGCCCACGTACCCCACGATCCCGCACATGGCGAGGCATTATAGCCCAAGTGTGATGCGCGCCATGTTCGCCTTCGCCCCTCCGCCGTATAATGGTGTGACACAAGGAGGCGGAGATGAGGGAGGCGGAAGTTCGGGCACTGCTCATGGATCCGACCACGAAAAGCCCGGTGGTCCTCCTTAAGGATAAAAATTCCACAAAGGCCATGCCCATCTGGATCGCCGAGCCGGAGGCGATCTCCATCGCCTTGGAGCTCCAAGGCCAGCGCTTCCCCCGCCCCCTTCCCCACGACCTTATGAAGGAACTCCTCGTGGCCTTGGGCGCCACCCTCGTGCAAGTGGTAATAACTCAGATCAAGGATAGCGTGTTCTACGCCAAGCTCGTCCTACGTGACGCCCAGGGCGAGGTGAAGGAGTTGGATTCCCGGCCGTCCGATGCCATTGCCCTGGCCCTGCGGGTGCGGGCTCCCATCTTCATCGCCGATGAAGTTTTCGAACAGGCGGCCATCGAGTCCCCGTTCACCGAGGAGGAGCAGTTTGAGAAATTCGTGGAGCACGAGTTCTCCCTCGCGGAGCTCAGGCGCCGCCTTCAGGAATCGGAATCCGAATCCAGCGAGTAGGAAGGGGGTCGAGGAGAAGAAGGTCCCGCAGCTCCAGGCCCGCGTTGACCCGGAGGTTTTGGACCTGTACTTCCATCGTCTCGCCATCGGCCTCAGAAAGAAGGACGCGTTGGGGGAGCAAAAAATTTTGGCCAAGCACGATCTCCGCGGCGGCGAAGGGGCCGAAGGGACCGATGAGCCGCAACACGTCCTCCCTGGGCCAACTGGCCTGAACCCTTTTGGGGGAAGGCACCACAAATTCGTTGAGGATCCGTCCCAGTGACTCCGCGGGAAAACGCGCCTCTAGGCCCAGGGAGAGCCCTGGCCGGAAGTGCACCAAAAGCCAGCCCTCGGGGACGGCGCGCAAGGCGTAAACCTCGCCCTGCAATTCCTCGGGCTCCTTTATCTCCAGGCGCACGGCAAGGCCGGCAAGGTAAAGAAGGCCAAGGCGCAGGGCGGGTTCCCCTGGCCTGAGGACGATAACCTCTGCCTGGAGGTCCCGCACCCCGTTCCAGGTCTGCAGCACCTCGGTCAGGCGCTGAAGGGCGCGTTGGTTTTCGTCGGGGATGAGGTAAGGCCAAAGGAAAGCGGCTCCCACCAGGACCGCGGCCAAAAGCAAAAGGACTGTTCCCCAGTTCACGCCCAATCCTACCTCAACATTTTGCCGTTTGCCTAAGCCAAGAAAGTTGCGTAAAATTTGTGGTTGGTGATTGCCATGAAATTGCGCACGATCCGGGAGATAGACCCCGGTGGGAAGAAGGTCCTTTTTCGAGCGGATTTGAACGTGCCCCTTTCCAATGGGAAGGTGGCTGACGATTCCAGAATTCGCGCGGTTCTCCCCACCCTTAAGTGGCTTTTGGAGCGGGGCGCCCGGGTAGCGGTTTGTTCCCACCTCGGCCGGCCGGAGGGGAAGGTGGTGGAGGAGCTGCGGCTGAGGCCGGTGGCGGAGAGGCTGAGCAAGCTTTTGGGGAGGCCCGTACCCTGTCTTTCTGACTGCATTGGCCCGGAAGTGCGCAAGGCTGTGGAGGCCCTAAAAGATGGGGAAATCTTGATGTTGGAAAACGTGCGCTTCTACCCAGGGGAGGAGGAAAACGACCCCAAGTTCGCCAGAGCTCTGGCCGAGCCCTTTGATATCTTCGTGAACGACGCCTTTGCCACGGCCCACCGGGCCCATGCTTCCACAGTGGGGGTTACCAAGTACCTTCCCGCTTACGCCGGCTTTCTCATGGAGCGCGAGGTGGAGGTCCTTTCCGGTCTTCTTTCCAACCCGCGGCGGCCATTTTACGTGCTTGTGGGCGGGAAAAAGGCCCAGGACAAGCTCGGGGTCCTCACCGGCCTTCTCCCCCACGTCGATGGGTTCCTCATCGGTGGCGGGGTGGCCTTCACCTTCCTC
>FWWM01016048.1_pt1 | contig 11266 bp, 5 predicted proteins | sample 2228351 | NCBI WGS metagenome assembly FWWM01 (sample SAMEA103939774, study PRJEB20133) | metagenome
TAAAACAAAATAAAATTGATATAAATTAAAGAAGAACAAAATTACTAGGTAAATTACAATTGGAATTTGAAAAATTGAAAAAAATTGTATCTTTCTTATAAACAAAACCAATCTTTTCAAAATCCTTTTCTATGAGCAAGGCTATTTTAGTGGAAATTAAAACTTTTCCTTCAATTTCTAAGGAAAAGGAAAAAAGGGGAAATATGATAAAAGTTAATAAAATTTTTTTAAAAAAAAACATTAATATTCTAAGGGTCTTGCTCTGTTTGGAGCATTTCCAGCTCTTCCTGTTCCATGGTTTGTGCAGGTTCCAAAGGTATCAGCAGAAGAAATTGTATAGCAACCATAAGTAGAGGTTCCTTCCCAAGAAGTGTCATTCCCTGTACCAGTTCCATTTGGAGAATACCATCTCATAGAACCACCAGTTCCCATAAACCTGTACATCTTTGAAGTCCAAGTTGCAGATTTCCAAGGATTATAATTGTTATTTGTTCCATGGATCATCCCAGGTTCTAAACCCCCATGGCAACCCAAACAAGGAAGTTGGTTTGCAGAATTTCCTGCCCCTCCAGTCCATCCGAGTTTTGCAAAACCATCTTCATCCCCCCCAGCAATGTTATTACATCTTTGACCACTCTGATTATGAGCAGGTACCCTTGAAGCAGTGGAAGTATTTCCTTCTCCATAAGTTGTAGCTGCATGACATTTAGAGCAAATATCTGTAGAAGTTGTAGTTCCCGTATTTGTAAAAGCAGCATCATTTCCAGAGGAATCTGAAAGCATATACCAAGTATTCCTTGTTCCATGGGCATTTACTTCATTTAAATGGCAATCGGAACAATGAAGCCCTGCTGTTTCTCCTGCAGTTTGAATGTTTTGCCCTTCTTTTGTTGTATAAGTTGTCCAAGCAGCATTGGGCCAATAAGTAGTATTTCTTGTGCTATACCTTTTTGTATATTGTCTTAAATTATGGTGGCTTGCCCAATTTTTGCCCGTTTGATTTGTAGAATTAAACTTGTCTTTTATGTTTATAACTTTTCCATTTGTGTTTCTCCAATTCCTAAGCTCAGTAACTTCCCTTGCATTTTGTAATGTGTCATTTACATTGAAGGGTTTTAATGCCTCTGAAGAAGAAGGGGGAAGGAGCATTCCAGAGGCAGGATTTGTCTTATTTACTGCAATGGAACTTGCTCCATTTGCATCATGGCAATTTAAACAAAAGTTATCCATTCCATCCCTTTCTGAAGTATTTGCTGTCCAAGTTGAAAGGCGTTTCCCTGGCCAAGCAATAGCTGAATTATTATAACTATCCACATTTCTTAAATCCACAGTTGTAGATCCCCCATCTCCTCCATGATAGGTGGGATTTGTTTTAATATTTCCCGTTGAAGAAGTTACATCCCCTTCCATATGACAAAGAATACAATCAAAATCAGTTACAATTTCATTTGTTGTTCCATTGGAAACATGTCTTGAAGGTCTTATAAAATCATCCCCCTCTGAACCAGCTGTGCCACCCACAATTTGTGCCCTTGGAATTATTCCAGTCCTAGTAGAATGGCAGCCTTTGCAAGTACCTCCTGCTGGCTTAAATGCCTCATTTTGAGCAAAGGTTACAGTTTTATGTTTATGACAAGATTCTGTACACCTATTTCCTGGGTAATGCGTTGAATCTGTTGCCCAGTTTGTAGTTTTTAAGAAATGGTTTGTATTATCATGGCAAACTTGACAAACCCCTCCACTATTATTTATTACATAGTCACCCCATCCCCAAGCATCTGTTCCATCCCTTAATCTTCTAAAATCCGGAGTAGAGGCTACTTGAGTAGGAATTCCCCATTCAGTTGTATTTCCATTTGCATCATTATGGTTTTCCACAGGTTCATATTGGAACATATAAGCCAATCTTTGGTTTGTTCCATAATTGTAATCTCCATGGGGATCATGGCAATCCCAACAAAGCTGTCCCCCAAGACCCCTTGTTCCAGAAGATCCATGATCAGTCCCATAATGGTAATAATCTATATCCTTTGAAGAATCTATAAGCCCTAAACCAGGGTCATAACCAGAACCCCCATGACAAATAGTGCAAACCCCATTTTTTAAGGGAATAGTATTGCCTGCACCAACATTTGCCAACCTAAAGGGATTATTTGTATTATTATGGGATACATTTGGATTATGACAATAAAGACAACCATCCCTTCCAGCTAAATCAAAATTTGGAGCAGAATTCCCTGATTCATTTGCAAAACCTGTGGAATTTCCATGTCCATATAAGTTCCAATCATCTCCATCAATCCTTGAAATTGTCCCTGTTCCCGTCTCCATTAAATTGTCCCATGTAAAATTATTTATATCTTGATTTCCTGCCCCAGAAGCCATATGGCAATTCCTACAAGATAAATCATCTCCCCAAGTTACAGAATTTCCATTATGGCATACATTTGTGCAAGTTTCTGTGGATTCACTATAAGAAGAAATGAAGGTTGCATTTGAAACTTCCCTTATGCCATTTAAATGGGTTCCCCCCGAAATTAAATTTCCAGAAGAACTTACAGTTGTAGAATGGCATTTTACACAATTTAAAGAGGAGGAGACATGGTCTGAAATACTATGGCTATTTCTTGTATCATAGGAGGACTGATTGTTTGGATACCTTGGCTCACCTGCAATTGAACCTCCTTCTGTTCCATGGCATGTTTTACAATCATTTGCTAAGGAACTTCCAGAATTCCAGGCAGGGGGTGGAACGTAATCTAAAACTTCAGTTCCATTTGAATGGCAATAGCTATTATTACATTGATAAGAAGAATAAGTTCCTCCATCAGATAAAGAGACATCCTTTATACCATTTACATGGTTTGGAATTGTTGAAATTTGATTATCCGATGCAGAACTTACAGTGGTTTGATGGCACCTAAAACACATAAAGTTTGAACCCAAGTATGTAGCTTGGTCAATGTGGGCTAAATGGGCATTTGTATTAACTTTATAAGTAGAAGAAGCATTTCCTCCATGGCAGGAGTCACAATTAGAGGTTCCTGTATTCCAAGAAAGGTTTATATTTGGAGCTGGGAAAGGTGAAGAAGTAGAAGTCCCCATTGAATGGCAATAAATATTTGAACAAATTCCAGTAGAATAGGTTCCTCCTGATTGATTTATGTTATTTGAGGAAGTTGCAGTTGTAGAAAAGGCAACATCCTTTTCTCCATTTACATGGTACCTTTTATCCTTTAAATCTAAGGAATCCAAGAGCCAAGGCAATTTTGAATTATCTATGATTGTTGAAAAGTGGCATTCATCGCAAGTAAAATTATAAGTATTTGTTTCACCTAAATAGGCAAGGTGTTTTCCATGTTTTTGAGAAAGGTCTGTTTGTATACCACCATCATCATAGCCCCTTGTGGAATGACAAGAGGCACAAGATAAAGAAGTACTTTGATTCCATTGGACATTACTATAAGAATTTGTCCCCCCTAAGGGATTTGCATTTGAATGGCAATATAAATTACTACAAAGCCCATCTGTACCCGCCACAGATTGGGTCCAAGAAAAGTATTTTGTTAGATCATTTCCTTGATCTACTGCATCGGGGTATTTTTGGTTATATATTCCAGTAGGGTTTTGAGGAGGAGAGGTGGCGTCAAAGAAAACCTCCACTCTATAGGGATCTGAAATTGTTCCCTCATGGTTATCATTTGTATGGGTTCCACTGTGACATTTTGCACAAGCAAAACCATATTGGCTTTGGGTGGCATGGCTTGAAGTATCAGTGTAGGAATTTGGAACAGTTCCAACTTCATCATGTCTTTGATGTTTTCCCACATTTGGAGGTGCCTTATGGCACCCATCACAACCAGAAGCTGCAAATCCCTTTGAATGTTCATGGCAGTTTACACACCTTGAATTTCTATTGTGGCTGTGGTCTCCTCCTGAATCATCATTTCTATAATGGTCTGTCCTCGTATGGCATATTTCACAAATTCCATCGTCATAGGGCAAGCCATTTAAATCATAGTTTCCTAAATAGCTTTCCTGTGGGTTTGTGCCACCTGTTCTATCATCATATCTAAAAATTGGATTTTTTATTCCACTTGAAGGGGTCTCTATTGCTTCCCTTATAAGATAAATATTTGTAGTGGAATGGGATGTGTGGCAAGTTAAGCAATCTATAGCCCAAGAACCATATTTTGTGCTTGTGTGTTGGCTTGAATGGGAAGGCAAATTATGGCAATCTATACATAATTGGCTTCCATGGCTTCTTCTTAACAAAAGTCCAGAACCCTGAGGCCTGCCCCCTGAATTTTTAACATTTACATTTATACTTTTATAACTTAAATTTGAATTGTTATCTTGGGCTCTTACTGTAATCTTTAAGTCCCCATTAGTATGAAAAGTTGTATCCAAGTCATATTCATAAATTCCACAATTTATTCCACAATTATAATTGCTATTTAATATGGCATTTTGATAGGGACCATCATTTATAGAAACAGAAACAAAATTTATCCCACCTCCATCATAAACTTGTATTTTTAACCTTTCAATTCCTCCAATTATAGAACCTTTCTTAGGGCTTTGGATTAAAATTGTAGGAGATGCTTGGTCTGCTCCACATACTGGTGTATGGAAAGGACCTTTTACTTCTGGATTAGTTCCTACAACTCCATCGGGATCTGTGTATGTAAACCTTACCCAATAATCTGTATCTGGGGATAAATTGCTTATTATACATTCCCTTGGGGAAATTCCTGTAATATTTGCACAGGCAGTTGTTCCTGGCCAGTTATTGGAAGTGTTGTATTCTACCTTTAAAGAACCATTTAGATTTCCATCTCCCGTAAAATTTCCAGAGGCAAATAATTCTCTACAATTGTTTATATTTACATTATTTTGAACAATTGTGGTATTGTTTTGGGTGCAGACGGGAGTTGTGTAAGGACCAATTGTTTGGGGGTTTGTACCTTCCACTCCGTCACTATCTTGAAAGGTTATTCTAAAACAATAATTTGTACTTTCATTTAAAGGAAAAGCAGTGCAAACCCTTGGTGAAGCCCCTGAAATATTTGAACAAATTGTTTCAAAATTCCCAGAGCAATTTGTTTGTTTTTCAAAATTTGTTATACTATTTCCATTCCAATCCCCTGAAAAAGGTGCACTTATTGTAATTTGATTACAAGAATCCACATTGGCTGATGCAACCTCCACTATGGTCATACAATTATATGTAGTGTAAGGTCCTATAATTTGGGGATTTGGACCATTTACTCCATCTATATCATAAAAGGTTACTCTTATCCAATATTGTGTATTATTTTGCAAATTGGAAATTATGCAAGTCCTAGGGGAAGGACCTGCTAAATTGGAACAAGCAATAGTTCCAGGAAAGGAACTGGAAGTATTGTATTCAACTGTAGTGGAGCTGTTTCCATTGGCATCATCTGTAAAGGGAATTGTAACTGTAATTTGGGTACAACTATTTACATTTGCAGAAGGAGTTCCTGGAGTTACATAATCTGCACCTGCTTGGGTACTGCAAGAGGTAGTTGAAGGGTTTTGGGAATAGTTTATACAATTATCCCTTGCCCAAATTTCATAACAATAGGTTGTTCCTGGTTGTAAACCCGTATCGGAAAAGCTTGTTCCAGAACCCACATAAATTATATAATCACTTCCCTGTGCTCCTGTTGAATAAATTACCCCTTCCTCGGGGGAAAAGATAGGGCAACTTCCACCAGCAGGTCCCCTTACCAATATTACACTATTGAAATCACTATCTGAAGGATTTGTCCAACTTAAATCAATTTGGTTTTGAGAAGAACCATTACAAGATGTAAAATTTGGAGAAGAAGGGGAGAGGTTATCTATTGTAATTGTAGCAGAATTTGAATCATTTAAAGATTTTTGATTTGTGCAAGTTATATCATTTATAATTCCCGTTAAATTATAGGAACTCCCTGGGGGTGGTGGCATATTTATATGGGTTTTTGGAGTTATTCTAATTTTATATTGAACAGGATTTGTGTTTACAGAAATGGGGGTTGAAAGGTTTATTGTTTGCACATCAGAGGGGTTTGAATAACTTCCATAAACAACAGATCCATCATCTGAGGTAATTTCTATAAGGGATACATAATTTTGAGCTTGGGAAGACATAGAAACCACAACAGAAGTAACTGAATCTGTTCCGGCACTTGTGTTTAGGGTAAAGGAATCTAAAAAAGTTGAAGAAGAAGAAGGGCAAATTGAAGAATTGGAAGGGTTTGTTCCATCTTGCAAATATGTGTATTTTATATAGGTAATTGTTAAAGAAATTTGGTCATCGTATAAGGTTACAGCAGCACCATTATTATTCCCAGTCCTTAAAGTATTGTTTAACCTAATTCTAATTGTTGTATTTGAAGGAAGGTTTGAAAGGGCTTGTTCTGTTCCAGAGACAGAGACCCAGTTAGAATCAACTCCCGAAAAGGTTCTTCCACTCCATAAAGTGGCAAGGACAGTTCCCCCTGTGGAATCCCTTAACTCATAGGGACCTGAAGTAGAACTTTGTCCTACATTGTATTCAGTGCATCTATTATAGGCACTTGAAAGTTGAATTGCTGTTACAAGGGAACCAGATGGGACATTTAAATTTTCAAAGGTTCCACTCCACTCCCAATAATTTGTATTATTTCTATTTCTTCCACTAATTCTCATGTATATGGAACCTTGAGGATTTCCATAAGCTCCATCATATGAAGCAGTTGTATTCCCGCCAGTTGTGGCAGTATAACCTTCAGCAGTTGTTGCAAAATTAAAGGTATAAGTTACAGTATCAGCAAAAAAATTCAAAGAAATTAAAATATATATGATATAAAAAATTTTTTTCATGGAAGGTCCTCCGTCAAACTATTTGAATCTGCATAGTGGACATTGTGACAGGTATAACATTGAATTTTCTCAAAAGAATCCAAAATTAAATTGTTTGAATAAACTCCATCTTCCATTCCACTTCCTTGAGGATTTCCATTTGAATCTAAGGGGGCAGTTCTATCATAATTTCTTCCATTAATATTTAAAGAAACCCCTACGGGATGGCTCTTTTGATTTCCATCATAGGTTTCCACAGAATTATGGTCCATTGTCCATTCCCTATGGCAATCTCTGCAAAGTTTATCGGGAGAGTTATTGTCACCTTCATCTAAAGCAACTCTTAAAAAAGGATAGGCCCCATAAAATTCCCATCTATCACCCAATTGGAAAGCTCCTGCACCCCCAGAAAATAAAACTTGAACCCCATTATCTAAGGAAACAGGCAAGCCATTCCCACAATTTACATATTGCTGAACCCAGCTTATTCCATTATCCTTTGACCATCTAAAAGTAGCAGTTGCTTGACTTCCAGGTGTATCAATTTCAATCAAATACCACAAACCAGAAGCTCCACTATAAGTTCCTTGGGTTGTAAGGTTTCCACTTCCACTTCCTCCAATCTTTTTTGCTTGAGAAATCCTTGGTTTTCCTCTAAAGGATGCATTAGCACTGTGTTGGTTATGGCAGGTGGAACAAACCACTTTTCCTTCCATTACCCTTAAAGCCATTTCATTATTTTGAGGAAGGTCTGCCCCATATTGAGAATTTATTGCATTTGAATCAAAAGAATGGTGTCTCCCTGAAAAGTGAGGATTTGCTTTTTCACTTAAACTTATAGGTAAGTCTTGGGCTTGTCCTGTGGGGTTGTGGCAGGAAAGACAAGAGTTTACATTGCTTGTAGCTTGAGTTAAAGGCGAACCCAAAGAAGAATGGCTTATATGGCAAGTTGTAGAACAATCTTCATAGGTGGAAGCAGAGCTCCAATGGGGTGGATCTACAGAAAATAAAATTGAAGGCAACATTAAAAATATAATAAAAAATTTCATGGTAGTCCTCTCCTGCCAGAAGAATCCTTAGGTATAACTAAATACCATTCAAAGTTATACCTATTTAAAGCCTCATCATCTTTAAAATAGTTTATTGAAGGATTTATAAGGTCAATCAAATTTGTAAAGTTTTCCGTATCGGGTATGAAACTAAAATCATCATCTCTATAAATTTCAATATCTTCTAAGGGAGGAGAATTTGTGATATTTGACCATTGGAGGATTATGTCATTGTTGCTTTTTAAAAGTAAGAGATCAGTTATAGGAGTTGTAAAAGTGGCTTCTGGTTTTCCAAAAACAATATTTGAAGGGGGTGACTCAAAGTTTTCATAATCCTTCAAAATTGCAAAATAGTAATAATAAACTTCATTAGTTAAATTAGTATCCCTTAAAATATTGACAGATGAATCTAATTCTTTAAGAAATGTAAAGGTATCCAATGGAGAAAGGGACTTATAAATTTCTACTTTACCCTTTGTATTTGGAGGGAGGTTAATGATTAAATCTATAACAGTGTTGTATGAAATTGCTTGAAGAGCAGGTTTTTTTGGGGCATTTAAAGTTACAAACCTTAAGCCCCAATTTTTATTTGTGGTATTATAAAATTTTATAAAATTTTCACCTTCCCCATTTAATTCACTTAAGGGTATCTCTTCTTCATGTGTATAAGACCAATCATTTCCTTCAAAAGGAGGAAGATTGTGCGTATAGTTTCCATTTACAATTAATTGGATTTCTCCTTCTGATAATTCTCCAAAAATTTGGTAATATATCTTTATATTTTCATTTTGTGGAGGAATCTTAAAATTTACAAAGAAGGGCCTTGTATCATCTCCAAATTCTAAGTTCCCCACTTCCTCTTTTAAAGGCAAATCAAAGGGTTTTGTAATAAAATTTTCAAAGTTTGAAGATTCCCCATAAGCTTTTCCATCAAAGGGAATTGCCTTCCAAAAAATTTCCTGGCTTTCTTTTAAGATTCCTAAGGGAACCTTATAAGATGTTGTACCTCCATCTCCTTGGGCTATTAAGTTTGATTTATGTAAAAGTTTGTAGCCAATTGTACCCAGGTGGGTATAGATCTCAAAAATATAATAAATGTCATCTCCTTCTTTATCATAAGAATTCGAAATTATCAATTCTGGTTCTAAGGTGGGAACTTCAACTCCACCAATTGGTTCAATGGAGGAAGGAGAAGTAGGAGGAGTATTGGGTATGGGCATCTCCACTGTAAAATCTTGAAGAGGTGTCCATTCAGACCAATCTTTAAAATCATAAGCCCTGCATCTCCAAGAATAACTTGTTGTTTCATTTAAATAATTTGTAGCATCTACAGAAACCAAATCCTCTTGTGAAGAATTAAACCAGGAAGCTAAAAGGATAGTTTCACTTCCCTGGTTTTCATAAAATTCAAAAAGGTAAATTAAATTTGTAGAATCGGGATCAATACTTTTTCTTACAATTAAATTTACAGGTTCTCCCTCTGGTATAGTTTGACCTGATAAGGGAAAATGGGGTTCTGGGGTTGAGGGCTTTATATTTTCTTGAGAACTTGATGAAGCAATTGTAAAGATTTCCAGGGAATTATCTCCTTGATTTAATACCCCTAATTTTTTTATTAAATTATTAATGGAAACGAAAGAGGGCAAAATGAGTTCGCCTAAATTTTCACCATATTTTCCATAAATTTCCCTTAAATTTCCTTCATTATTGTAAACTACTATTTGACTTTTTAAAGAATCAACAACATAAATATTTCCATCTAAATCTAAACTAAGGGAACTTATTTGGGAAAACTTGCCCTCCTCCCCCCCCCTTTCACCAAAGGAATTAATTAAATTTCCATAATAATCAAAGACCTTAACCTTTCCATGCCCCACATCGCCCACATAAATCTTATTCTCATAAACTGCAAACCCTGCTGCCTTTTTAAACTCTCCTTCTCCATCTCCAGTTCCACCAAAAACCCTTTCCAGATTTCCAAATTCATCATAAATTATAATTTTTCCTTGATTTGAAGATAAAGCCAAATATTTTTTGTTTAAATTATCACAAAATACTTCATTTATTTCTTTAATTTCAGTAGGAATCTCAAAGTTTAAAATTAAATTGCCTTGCCAATTTAATAATTTTAAAGAATTTCTTGTGGATACAAAAATATTGTCTGACCAATTTTTTGAAATAGATTTTAAATCTTGAATAAAAATTTCCCTAATTTTTTCCCCAGAAAATATATCATAAAACTTTAAATAATTTTTTGTAGCAACTAAAATTTCTCCTTGATTATCTAAGTAAAATCTTAAAGAAAATGGGGCTTCCAGATAAATTCTTTTTTCTGGAATAAGGGATGTCACATAAAGGTTTAAATTTTCAGTTGAGTAAGAACCTTTTGTATCTGTAACCCTTACGGTCAAATTTACGAGGGTTGGATAATTTGGTGCAAAATAATGGGCATTTTTGCTATCTATTGGGTAAATTTCCCCAGTACTTGCGAAAAATTCATAAATTATTTCATCCCCATCGGGATCATATGCATCTGCTGAAAGAATAGTTGAAGTATTTAATAAAATAGGATTTTTCTCTGCAATAAAATAATTTATTATGGGGGGATTATTTAAATTTGAACTAACTTGAATATTAAAAGAAGCAGAAGCATATTTTCTCCCTCCACAAAGGAAACTTCCGCTATCACCTATTTGAACTGAAACAATATAGTTTCCTTCTCCATTTGGTGCTTGCCAGATAGCTGAAGCAGTATAAGGTGAGCCAGAGGTTCCATTGTTTTTAGATAAAAAGGTTCCTTCTGAAGAAGTCCAAACAGTTAAATCTGCCCTAATATACATACCACATCCTGTTGTGCAGGAAGAAGTGCAGTCGGGGTCATGGGCACTTAAATTTATTTCAACTGTTCCATTTGGCAAAACGGTATATTGAGAGGGTTGAAAGGAATCAATTATGGGAGCTTGATTCCCAAAGAGCAATAAAGGTAAAACTATCAAAATTACAAAAATCATCTTCATATTAATATTACATGCAAAATTTATGCCATCAATTTTATAATATTTTGATGTATAAGTTCTGAAGCGTGAAAATTTTTCCCATAAAAATTAGCAATAAATAAAAATGAATATAGTTAATTTAAATTTTTAAATTTTTCTTGAAAAATTTAATTTGGCAAATATATGAATAGGATACTATTCATAATAAGGAGGTCCTATGAAAAGCTATTTTTTTGTTAAAAACATTAATTTTTTAAAGGAAAAGAGGGGATCCTTGCTTAAAATTGGAACTGCAAAAGGTGGATATAGAGCTGTAGCCCAACTTTCGCAAAAGGGTATTTGGGAAGAAATTTAAAATTAAATTTACCC
>FWWM01016070.1_pt1 | contig 11254 bp, 10 predicted proteins | sample 2228351 | NCBI WGS metagenome assembly FWWM01 (sample SAMEA103939774, study PRJEB20133) | metagenome
GATCGGCTGGTCGCGTTAAACAAGACCATCAACTGGTACCCTGACCATATTAAGAACGGGCGCTTTGGCAACTGGCTGGAAAACAACATCGACTGGGCCCTCTCGCGCGAGCGCTATTGGGGCACACCGCTGCCGTTGTGGGAATGCCAGGCCTGCGGCCATACCGAAGCCATCGGCTCGGTAGCCGAACTCTCCGCAAAAGCCGGGCGCGACCTTTCGGAACTCGACCTGCATCGTCCGTATGTGGATGAGGTGGTCTATGATTGCCCGCACTGCGAAGGCAAAATGCAGCGCGTGACCGCCGTCATTGACTGCTGGTTCGACTCCGGCTCCATGCCCTACGCCCAATGGCATTACCCCTTCGAGAATCAGGACAAATTCGAACAGCAATTTCCCGCCGATTACATCTGCGAGGCGGTGGATCAGACGCGCGGCTGGTTCTATTCCCTCCATGCCATCAGCACGTTGCTCAACGATGCCGTCTGTTTCAAGAACGTCATCTGCCTGGGTCTCATCCTGGACGGAGAAGGGCGCAAGATGTCCAAAAGCCTTGGGAATATCGTCGACCCCTGGGATGTCATCAACGCGCACGGGGCCGACGCTTTCCGCTGGTACCTCTACACCGCCACCCCACCGGGAAACGAGCGCCGCTTCTCTGCTGAACTGGTCAGCGAGGTGGTGCGCGACTTTACCTTGACCTTGTGGAACGTCTACTCCTTCTTCGTGACCTACGCGAATCTGGACAAGCCGCAGCTTGCCTCCGTTACCTGGAGCGAGAACCAACTCGATCGCTGGCTGCTCTCCGAACTGAACGCCCTCGTCCGCGATGTGACCGCCGCCTATGAAGCCTACGACGTGCCAAACGCCACCCGTCCCATCGCCGCCTTCGTAGAAAAACTCTCCACCTGGTACTTGCGCCGGTCGCGTCGCCGCTTCTGGAAATCCGAATCGGACGCCGACAAGCAGGCGGCCTACCAAACCCTGTATGTGACGCTGACCACACTGTGCAAATTGCTTTCCCCCACCATGCCCTTCCTAGCCGAGGAACTCTACCAAAATCTGGTGCGTTCGGTGGACCCTTTTGCGCCCGAATCGGTCACCCTGGCCGAGTGGCCAAAGTACGAAGAAGCCTTCATCGAGGAAGCACTCAACCGCGACATGGCGTTGGTCATGCGGCTGGTCTCGCTGGGCCATGCTGCCCGCCAGAAAGCCAATCGCAAGGTACGCCAGCCGCTGGCCGAAGCCGCCTTCTCGGTGGGCAACGCTGCCGAACGCCAGGCAGTGACGGCCATGGCTGAACTGATTGCCGACGAGCTGAACGTCAAGGCTGTGCGCCTGCTAGATGCCAGCACCGAGGCTATTTCACATCAAATCAAGCCGCTGCCCAAGCAATTGGGACAGAAATATGGCAACAAGTTCCCGGCCATCCAAAAAGCCATCCTGGCCCTGGATGCCGAAGAAGCAGCGCGCACCCTGTTGAGTGGTTCCCCGCTTCAGGTGACGGTGGATGGGCAGACCTATCGAATTTTGCCCGAAGAAGTAGAAGTCAAGGCGCAGGCCAAAGAGGGTTTCGCGGTTGCCGAAGAAGGCGCCTATGTGGCCGCGCTAGTGACCGAACTGACCCCCGCCCTGGTGCAGGAAGGTCAGGCGCGCGAGTTCGTCCGCCGCGTGCAAGACCTGCGCAAGAGCGCCGGCCTGGAGGTAGCCGATCGCATAACGCTGTATGTGGTGGCCTCCGCCGGCTTGAGGTCCGCGCTCGAAGCGCACAGCGAGTACATCACCGCCGAAACGTTGACTACCTCGCTCGTCTTCGATACGTTACCCCAGGCGGGCGCATCGCTCAAGGAGACGTGGGACGGTGAAACGCTGGAGGTGGCGTTGGAGAAAGCCTGAGGCTGAGTTTTCCCCTACTCTGAGAAGAAAAGTTCCCACCACAGCCGCCAGTTGGGTTGAGGCGTGGGAATCGGGGTAAGCGTGGGCTGTGCCAATAGAGTCGCCCCAGCTTGCCCCACAATCACAACGGGATGATCGCCATCCTGTATCAGGTGGCCTTCGCCGCGCGCCATCTCTTCCACGGCCTGATCCGAAGCAGCGTAGGCTACCTGCGTTTCGAGCGCTGCTTGCGTAAGCGCGGACTGGGTGGCCTCCATGCGCACCGCTCTGGCTTGTTCGTTCAAGCGGTCTAGCGTCTCCAGGCGGGCATTGAAATCTAGAATCAGGATGATCAGAAAAGCGATACCGGCAATCACCGCTACGCGGCGCCAGTCTATTGGCAGGGTTGGCATACCCGTATCTTACCCTGGCTTGTAAAGGCATGTCAAGCCATGAAAAATTGTGTGCATGCAAAAGTTGTCAACATTGTGGTCTTCCCCCTTCGGGGATTTCGCGATACAGGCGTGGTGGTGGTCGAGTAGCAAAGCGTACCGAGACTCGTATCGAGGCCCCGTCCGCCCTACTCGACCGGCATTGTTTCTGGAACTCTGACAATTTGAGTGTTCACCAGAATGACTACATCGTAAATTAAGTCTTTGACAAAGTTGGGTATCTGGTAGAAAATAGCCAGATGAACAAACGACACATACAACTCAGTCCAACAGATCGAGAGTATCTCGAAGCCTTGATAAGCAAAGGCGAACACAAGGCAAAAACCTATCGTCGCGCGCTTGCATTACTCGAATTGGATCGTGGTCAAACGTATACTGCGGTATCCAAAACGGTCAAGATAACCATTGGAACAGCGTCCACCTTGGCCAAACAATATCGAGAAAAGGGATTACAAGCATTGTATGATCGTCCACGCTCAGGCAGACCCATTCAGATTGATGGGGAACAACGCACAAAAATCACGGCTCTGGCGTGTAGCACGCCGCCAGAAGGACACGCCGAATGGAGTTTGCGCCTGTTGGCAGATAAAGCCGTCGAGCTTGACTTTTGCGAGCAAATCTCGCATACGCATGTGCGAACGATTCTAAAAAAACGAACTCAAGCCACACCTGAAACAGACTTGGTGTATTGGCACATTGGATAGTCACTTTCTGGCCCGGATGGAAGTATGGTTAGCGCTCTACAAACTGCCTTACGATCCAAATTATCCGGTGGTTTGTTATGACGAACGACCCTGTTTCTTGATAGGGGAGACCGTTGCGCCGCTGGTGATGCGAAGTGGTCGGGTTCGCAAAGAACATTACGCCTATGAGAAGCTGGGATCCTGTGCTTTGTTGGCGATGATCGAGCCATTGACTGGAGAACGCTTGGCACAAGTTCATCCACAGCGAACCAAGAAAGAATACACTCTTTTTTGCCAGGCCATCGCCGCGAAATATCCGAACGCCATCAAAATCAGGATGGTACAGGATAATTTGAACACGCACGATGCCAGTGCTTTCTACGAAAACCTGCCAGCCGATGAAGCCCTGGCTCTGGCAGAACGATTTGAGTTTTACTATACACCCAGGCTTTGGTGCATAAATCGGCTTTTTGAAGATGCAATCCCAAATTCGGGCTCGTTCTCGGCGATTTCACAGTGCTTTGTGGGAGAAACTAGTCAAAATTTCACCGAAAATTGGCTCTGAATGGGAAGAAAATTATTCATGCACCAAAGCCATACACCCAAGTCAGCTAGTTGGCTCAATATGATTGAGATTGAGTTTTCGGCACTTTCCAGACAGTGTCTCAATCGAGCATACCAACCGTCGAAAAACTGGAACATGAAATCCTGGCTTTGGTGGCAGAACGAACCGAACAGAAAATCAAGATTGATTGGCAATTCTCAATTGAATCGGCGCGTTCAAAACTCAATGCACACTATGTTGCCGTTCAATCTGCTAACGAAAAATTCAAAAAACTTAGTTTACGATGTACTCAGCCACTTTCGCAAATACCGCAAATACAGACCCTAAAGGTCTTTCCCGCAAATCGAAAGGTTGAATTTGCAGGAAGGTCAGGCTTGAAACATATTTTCGATTGCAAAGGAGACCTTTAGGATCTTGACCTGAGCAGTTACTAATAGCAAAACTTCGAAAAGCCCTGACCAGAAGGATATAGGGATACTGTAATCCTGGTTTTTATGGTAGACTCTAGTCGTGTAAAATATTTTGAGGAGAGTTCCTGCCATGAGTAAATCCCGCGCTGACCAAATGGTAGATCGCCTGCGCTCGATGCAGGCCGCCGCCCCCGATATCGAAGCCTCAGCCATCGTCTCAGTAGACGGGTTGATAATGGCTTCGGCCTTGCAGCAGGGCGTGGAAGAAGATCGTGTGTCTGCAATGTCGGCCGCCATGCTTAGCCTGGGCGAGCGTATCTCCAGTGAACTGGGACGCGGTGGGCTAGAGCAGGTGTACATAAAAGGGAATGCTGGCTCTATTGTCCTTACCTCGGTGGGGCAAGAAGCCGTGCTAACAGCCCTAGCGCGGCAAGAGGCTAAACTGGGATTGATTTTCCTGGAAATGCGCCGTGCTGCCGAAGATTTGATCAAATTGGTCGGATGAAATCTCGCAAAATCCTGCTTTGGCGGGGAAAAAATCCCCTTTCGAAAATCAACCTCGCATGGGGAGGGCTCAACGCCCTCCCCATCGCTCTTTAAATCTGCCCGAATTTCCCTTGCGAATGAAACCCACAGCCTAACCTGGAGGTAAGATCATGAATCATCCAAAATACATTTTCTTCACCGGCGGCGTAGTTTCTTCTGTAGGCAAAGGTGTAACCGCAGCCGCGCTGGGTTTGTTGCTCAAGGAACGTGGTTTCAAAGTGGCGGTACAAAAACTCGACCCCTACATCAACGTTGATCCCGGCACAATGAGCCCCTATCAGCACGGTGAAGTGTATGTGCTAGACGACGGCGCCGAAACCGACCTCGATTTAGGGCATTACGAGCGTTTCATTGACATTCGCCTTGGACGTGTAAGCAACTTTACCACTGGTCAGGTATATGCCGAGGTCATTCAGAAAGAACGGCGCGGCGATTATCTTGGCGGAACCATCCAGGTCATCCCGCACATTACTAACGAAATCAAACGGCGAATTGCCCTGGTCGGTAAAACGACCGCGGCCGAAATCGTGCTGGTGGAAATCGGCGGCACGGTAGGTGACATCGAATCTCAGCCCTTCCTTGAGGCTCTGCGCCAGTTGCGCAACGAAGTGGGGCGTGAAAATGTCTTCTTCATTCACGTTACCTGGCTACCTTACATTGGCGCTACCGGTGAAATCAAGACCAAACCCACCCAACATTCGGTAGCCGCCTTGCGCTCTATTGGCATCTCACCCAATATGATCATTGCACGCGGCGACCAGCCCATCGAAGACGGTATTTGCGACAAGATTGCCTTGTTTTGCGATGTGGAAAAGCAAGCCGTCGTCCCTATGGTCACGACCGATGTCCTGTATGAGGTGCCGTTGCTGCTCGAACAAAAAGGCGTGGCCGACTTCGTGATCAAAAAACTCAATTTGCAAGCGCGTCTGGAGCCGGATTGGAAGCCCTGGCAAAGGCTGGTCAACGAAGTGCGCCGGCCCAAGCCGGCCATCAAAATAGCTCTGGTGGGCAAGTACGTCGAACTACACGACGCATACATGTCAGTGCGCGAGGCGCTGAAACACGCTGCCTTGTCACAAGGCGTCGAGGTCGAAATCGGCTGGGTCCATTCGGCTGACCTGGAAAAGAACAAAGGCTGGGAGGTCATCGAGCAGGCCGACGGCATCCTGGTGCCGGGCGGCTTTGGCTCGCGCGGTATCGAGGGTAAGATCATGGCGGCCCGCTACGCTCGTGAGAATCAGGTGCCGTATCTTGGCCTGTGCCTGGGGATGCAAGTGATGTGCATCGAATTTGCGCGCAATGTCCTGGGCCGCGAAGATGCCAATTCCTCGGAATTCGACCGCGCCACCAGCGCCCCGGTCATTGACTTGATGCTGGAACAGCGCGCCATCACCGATATGGGCGGCACCATGCGCCTCGGCCTATATCCCTGTCTGCTCCAGCCAGGAACAAAGGCTGCTGCCGCCTACGCTGTCCCCCGCGTGGACGAACGTCATCGCCACCGCTTCGAGTTCAACAATGCCTTTCGTACCGCTTTCGAGCAAGCCGGCATGGTCTTCTCTGGCCTCTCGCCAGACGGAAAACTGGTGGAAATCGCCGAACTACGTGACCATCCTTATATGCTTGGCAGCCAATTTCACCCAGAATTCCTATCGCGCCCCATGAAACCTCATCCGCTGTTCGTGGGACTGATCGAGGCGACAAAAAGTGGGAAGAAGAAATCATGAAAGGCGGTGAGGCTGGAGGATAGGACTTGCTTTTCAGGGAGGAGTGGGGTATAATCATTGTTGTATTGATGTCTTTACATCAATACAGCAGAACCGAGCAATGGACAAAGAAACGTTCAAAATCGATCCACACAGTAAATTGCCCCTCTATGACCAAATCGAACGCAATCTGCGTGATTTGATCATCAATGGCAAACTCAGTCCCGGCGAGATGATGCCATCAGAGTGGGAACTGGTCGAATTGTATGGCGTCAGCCGCCTGACGGTGCGTCGGGCATTGGATGAACTGGTGCGGCAAAATTGGCTGGAGCGCAAACACGGGGTAGGCACTTTCGTGCGTCAGCCTAGCGCGGCTTCCATTTCCGCAAGCAAATTGAGCTTCACCGAGCAGATGCGTTCCATTGGCCGTCAACCCACCAGCCGCCTGGTCAGCAAAAGAAACTTGCCGGCTACCGCTAAGATAGCACGCTTCTTACGAATTTCCGCTGGCGACCTGGTTATCGAGATTACCCGCGTGCGCCTAGCCGACGGCGAACCCATCTTGCTCGAAACCAGTTGCCTTTCTCTAGAACGTTTCCCTGGCCTGGACAATTACTCATGGGGAGAGAACGAATCTCTGTACAAGATTTTGAGCGAAGAATATGGCGTGACCGTCATCGGCCTTGACCACACGCTCAAGCCAGTCTTGTTGACCGAGACCGAGGCCCATTACTTGCAAACCCAGGCTGGGACCCCCGCTATTCTGAGCGAAATCGTTGCATTTACGAAAGACAATACGCCAGTGGAATATGTTTGGTCGGTGTCGAATGGCGACAAGGGGGAGTTCTACTTTCACTTTCAGAGAGTGGAAACTGATTGAACTTGTCAAAGGAGGTGATGCCTAAAAGTGGTCGAAACTCGTTCAGCCGAGTCTCCTCCAAGTGCAGGAGCACCCAAAGACAGAGGCTCTTTGGCTTGTGGCGCTGGCTCAGAGTGAAAAGTTTCAATGATCCCTATACCAAACGAAACGCTGTCCGTTCAACTATCCAATCCTTACCCAATCTTATAACAAGGGGAGAAAGATGAAAACATTCCGTTCGATTATGGCCCTGGCGTTCACCTTCATCATCCTGGCAAGCGTAATGGGATGTGCGCCCAAACAGACGACCGGCCCGGTCATCATCCGCGTGCTTTCGATGGAACAGGCCGGCCCAACGGTCGAAGAAATGAACGCCATCGTTGGCGAGTTCAATCAAGTCAACCCTGACATCAAGGTTGAAATCGAATATGTGTCCTACGATGCCCTGCATGATAAAATCACGACTGCCATGGCTTCTACGCCACCTGCTTACGATGTTTTCTTGGTGGACGACATCTGGTATGCAGAGTTTGCCAAGGCTGGCTATGTCATGGATGCGACTAGCCGAATTACTCAAGATATGCGCGACAAGATTTTTATCTCAGCCTGGGATATTACTACTGTCGAAGGAAAAGTCTACGGTATGCCCTGGCTGCTCGATCAGAAATACTTCTTCTACAATGAGAAACTGCTCCAAGAAGCCGGCTTTAGCGCCCCGCCCAAGACTTGGGAAGAACTGGTCGAACAGTCCAAAGTCATCAAGGAAAAGGGGATTGCCGAATATCCCATCGTCTGGTCTTGGGGCCAATATGAGGCCGCGATTTGCGACTGGGTGACATTGCTCTACGGCAATGGCGGCAGCCTGGTAGATGCTAGCGGCGCTCCGGCTTTCAACAACGAGAGTGGTGTGAAAACTCTTTCCTGGATGATTCAGACAATAGACGAGGGTATCACCAATCCGGCTTCCGTCTCGTATGTAGAGGAAGATGTGCGCAATGTGTTCTCGCAAGGCAAAGCGGTCTATGCTGTCAACTGGAATTACATGTATGACCTGGTCAACTTCAACACCGAAGAATCGCAGGTGACAGGTCAGATCAAGATGGCGCTCATGCCTGCCTTCGAGGGTTCTGGTGTGGAAAGCGCCACGATCAATGGCTCGATGGGCTTTTCTGTTGCAGCCACCTCCCCCAACCAGGATGCAGCCTGGAAATATGTGGAGTTTCTGACCTCTGAGGATATCCAGAACCGCTACTCTGGCCATTTACTGCCCATCTGGCAAACCAGTTTCCAGGGTGAAAACCTGACCAAATTACAAGGTTACACTCCGGCCAACGAGACGACTGTGCCGATGTTCAATGCCCAATTCCCTTACGCCCATGTGCGCCCCAAAGTACCATACTATCCTGAGGCTTCTAAGGCCTTGCAATTGGCTTTGCAAGAAGCGCTCACCAAGCAAAAGACGCCTGAACAGGCGCTAAACGATGCTGCGGCCAAGTGGGTCGAACTGGCGAAATAAACGAACAGACCGATTGGATGGGGGCGCACCCCGCCCCCATCCATGTGAGGTTACATGCAACGGAAGTTGACACTTGCTCAACAAGATGCGCTTCTTGGCTTTGGCCTGATTCTGCCAAGTCTGTTGATCATTTTGGGAATTTCCCTTCAGCCTATTCTTTCCACATTGTATTTGAGCGTCTTCGAGAGCAGCCGTGGCGTCAACGCCGAACGAACCTTTGTGGGGCTGGGAAATTATGCAGCCCTGCTCAGCGATGCTGTTTTTTGGGTGACGATTGGACGCACGCTCTATTTTACGTTTGTATCAGTCGGTTTGGAGCTGGTGCTAGGGCTTGCCATTGCGCAACTCATCCACTCTCATCCACCAGGCTGGCAATTCTTACGCACCAGTCTCATCATCCCTTGGGCGGTACCGACCATCGTTAACGGCACGATGTGGCGCTGGATCTATAACGCCGATTACGGCGCTCTAAATGGTTTATTGCTGCAACTGGGTTTGATTGACAAATATGTGCCCTGGCTGACCAAGCCTGAGGTTGCCATGAATCTGGTCATTGTGGCAGATATCTGGCACAGCGTTCCCTTCATTGCCCTGATTTTGCAAGCCGCGCTGGCCACCTTGCCCGCAGACCTGGAAGAGGCCGCCGCCGTTGACGGCGCTAATGTCTTGCAACGTTTTTTTCTCATTCGTCTGCCGCTGCTGAGGCCGGCCATCTTGGTGGCGCTGGTCATTCGCACGGTGGAGGCTTTTCGGGTCTTTGATATCATCTACGTCATCACTAACGGCGGTCCGGCCTTTGGTACAGTGACCATTTCTTATTTGACGTACCTGGAAATGTTCAGCTTCGGCAACGTAGGGCGCGGCTCGGCGTTGTCTTTTCTCATTTCCATTTTCACGCTCATCATGGCATTTGTTTACATTCGTATCCTATACCGGCCGGAGGAAAATCAATGAAAAAGAAAATGCGTACCCTCCTGCTGGTACTTTTGGTCATTCCCGTCTTGTTGTTCATTTACCTGCCGGTAGCCTGGTTGGTGATTTCTAGCATCTCTACCCGCGCCGAGCTGCTCTCCACGCCCATTCATTGGATTCCTCAATACCCCACTTTCCAGAACTATGTCAACATCTTTGCGCCGGGGCAAGGTACCTCGGAAGTGGCTAAAACCTTCCGCATCACGCTTTGGAATTCGCTGCTGGTGGCCTCCTCGGTAACTTTGATTGCGCTGACCTTAGGTTCGCTGGCCTCCTATGCGTTGATTCGCCTGCGCTTCCCCTTCCGCCAGAGCATGTTGGTCGGCATTCTAGGGACGCGCATGATCCCAGAGATTTCGCTCGTCATTCCGCTATATTTGTTTGCTACTCGCGTTGGCTTGTTCAATTCCCCACTCATTCTTAATTATCACTTACCTCAGTTTTGCGCTGCCCTTTGCTATCTGGCTGATGGCGGCTTTCTTCAACACCATTCCTGTTGAATTGGAAGACGCCGCCCGCATTGACGGTTGTAACCGTGTCGAAACGCTCTTTCGTATCATCATGCCCATTTCTGCACCTGGTCTGGTTTCTACCGGCCTGTTTGTGTTTCTCACGGCTTGGGACGAGTTCTTCTTTGCACTCATCCTGACCAGCACCTTCTCGGCCAAAACTGTGCCGGTGGCCATTGCAGAGTTTACCGGCCGCTATGTGGTAGATGTGGGCGGCATGATGACCGGTGGTGTGTTGGCAGCCATTCCGCCGGTGCTCCTTTCGCTCATCTTTCAGCGATATATCGTCAGCGGGCTGACCGCCGGAGCAGTGAAGGGATGACGGACCAGGTTGTCGTTGGGGTGGATTTAGGGGGAACGATGGTGCGCGCCGGGGCGTTCGACTCGCAAGGCAGGCTGCTGTCTGTGCGCGAAACGTCCATCGAGGCGGCGCGCGGACCCGATTTGGGGCTGCGGAAAATGCAGAGGCTCATCGAACAGGTTTGGGCGGAGTCCGAAGCGGAGGAATTGGGAGGTATTGGCATCGGTTGCACCGGGCCGGTTGATCCACTGCGGGGCATCATCCACAATCCGTTCACCTTACCAACATGGGAGGATGTACATGTGTTCGAGTGGATGGAGGCAGCTTTCCACGTCCCAATTACGCTGGAGAATGACGCTGATGTCGCCGCGCTGGGCGAGTATTGGCAGGGGGCGGGGCAGGCGGCGCAACGCTTGTATGCTGTGACCATTGGCACCGGCGTTGGCACGGCGTTGATTGTGAACGGGGAAATTTATCGCGGTTTGGATGGCTCGCACCCGGAAGGCGGTCACATGCTGCTCGATCCACTGGGGCCGTCTTGTTATTGTGGTAGGCGTGGTTGCTGGGAGAGTCTGTGCGCTGGGCCGGCTCTGGAACGGCAGGCGCGTGAGGCCGATTTGACGAGTTCATGCCTGTTGGACATGGCAGGAGGAGTGCGCGATCGCCTCGAAGCGCGCATGATCTTCGAGGCGGCGCGAATAGGAGATGCGGTGGCGCTTTCCATTGTGGAGACCTTTACCCGCTATTTCATCCAGGGCGTTTTGAACGTATGTATTTTGTTCGTGCCAGAAGTCATTAGACCTCTTGCAAAAGTCGAAAATGTGCCAGAATCGGCACATGAGATACGCAGACATCAAACAACG